>WNGQ01000796.1_pt1 | contig 44969 bp, 38 predicted proteins | sample 5407661 | NCBI WGS metagenome assembly WNGQ01 (sample SAMN13153382, study PRJNA577476) | soil metagenome | isolation source: 60 cm soil or saprolite under Garry oak tree replicate 2 | place: USA:California | collected 2016-06-15 | reverse complement strand
GCCATCAGCAGCTTCATCTATGACCTGGATCTGTCAGATCCCGCATGGGCCCTTGGCGAGCGTGTCACCGGCGTTCTGCGGAAGTGGCGAGACGACGTCCTGACTCACGATTGAGAAGGTGAGCCGCAAGCTTCCCTCGCGGACTAAAAGCTCGCTGCAACTTCTGAAAGGCCAGCCTTGATAGCAAGGAGCCGCGCTCGCCGGATTGTTTCGGCGTTCAGATCGTCATAGGCGCGAACTCTCGTACCCGGGTATAGCCTGTCAGCCTCCGCAAGCTGGACCGCGTTGAATCCGTACTGATCGCCAGTGAGATCGAAGTCATACTCTTGGTCGTCTATGCGGAGACGATTGAACCAGTGGCTCTGACCCACGACCTTGGTACTCACCATTAGAGCGCCCAGGAGCCTGGAGACTACCGCCGAGACCGCGGCGCACTGGCCCGCTACAACATCATCGACGAGCAGGACCTCGCGGCCGCGGTGGCGAAGCGATTCGCGCCGAAGCCCGCCGAGACGGCCGCGCCAACGGCATAGTTGCGGCATAGTTGGTGCTGTCGAGCGCTTCTCCGATGCGCTAATTTCAAGCACCACAACACGCGACCGTGGCGGAACTGGTAGACGCGCAGGACTTAGGATCCTGTGGGGCAACCCGTGGGGGTTCGAGTCCCTCCGGTCGCATCGCGCACACGCCAGCACGTTAGGGCGCTGCCAGCACTGACCGCGCCGACGGGCTGCGTCGCTCCTACCACGTCGATTTGACACTCGACTGACAGCGCGGTATTTCAACCCCAGCGAGTTACAAAACCGCTCTCCTCCGTAGACGCCCGTCGCGGACGCTACGAGGGGTAGCCGGTACTGATCGGCAGCCAAGAGGAGACCAACTATGAAGACCTGCCCTTGTTCCGCGACACTTCGATTCGCAGTCCCAATTTTGTTCCTGGCTGCCGTAGCTGTGGATTCAGCGACAAGTCAGGTAGTCGTCGGCCTCGGCGGCGGGACTCCCGGTACCTCGCAGAACTTCACGCTCGTCGGCCACAACCCGCTCTTCAACCGCGGGATGAACGCCGCGCTGGCCATCTTCGACCACTTCGTCTATATCGGGAACCGGAGCGACGGCTCCAACTCGTGCGGAGATCTGAATGGCACGGGGCCGATCGCCCCGGTCCTGACACCGACGAATCCGGACGGGACGTGCACGCACACCCGTCCTGGCATCCTGATCGTCGACATCGGGGACCCGGCGAACCCCACCGTAGTGGGCGAGATCCCGGCCAGCGTGGCTGCGCCCAACGCCGCGGGCCAGCCCGTCGGCGTCACCGCGCGCGAGCTGCGCGTGTGGCCGGAGAAGCAGCTGCTCATCGTGCTGACCTTCCGGTGCAGCCGGGTGATCCACGCCTGCCCGCGCGGCAACGACGTGACCTTCCCGTTCGACTACAAGTTCTTCGACCTGAGCGATCCGGTGCATCCGCAGCTCGTCAAGAGGCACGTGACCAAGTCGAAAGCCGGTCGGGCGACCAAGCCGCACGAGTTCTTCCTCTGGATCGATCCCAAGAACGAGGATCGCGCGCTGCTCTGGGAGTCGACGCCCGACGCCTCGGCCAATCCGGCCAGGACGAACCTCATTATCGAGGACATCAGCGACGTGCCGAACGGCGGCGACGTGAAGCTCGTGGCCGAGGGCAACTGGAACCAGTTCTTCCCCGGCGCCGCCGACCCTGCCAACTACGACTTTGATCTTGCCCTGCACTCGATGACGCCGTCGGCCGACGGGAATCGCACGTACCTCGCCTACCTCCGCGGCGGCTTCGGCATCCTGGACACGAGGAAGGTGGCTAACAACGAGATCCCGGCCGGCACGGTGGAGAATCTGAACGACGACCTGCTCACACCGGTCCCCTTCCCGACCTGGGGCACGGGTCCGGTGTGCGCGGGCCACACTGCGGCGAGCTGCGCCGAGAGCCACTCGGCCGTCCCTTTCCCTGGCCGCCCGTTCGCATTCACGATCGACGAGGTCTATGGGACGTTCACAGCATCCTCGTTCGGCTGGCCATGGGGTTGGGTGCGCCTCTGGAACGTCGCCCAGCCGAAGCGGCCGCACACGCTCGCCGAGTACAAGATCTTCCAGAACACCGTGGCGTTCCGGTCTTCCGTCGATCCCGCGACCGAGCAGTTCACGAGCTACTCGTCGCACAACCCGACGCTCACGCGGAGACTCGCACTGGACGCGTGGCACTCGGGCGGGCTCCAGGCGATCGACATCGAGGACCCGGGCGCGCCGGCTCAGGTCGGCTGGTTCTCCCCGGAGCCGCTCGCCACCGTCGCACTCGAGGATCCGGCCCTCAGCCGCGGCCCGAACAAGGTGGTCATCTGGAGCTTCCCGATCATCAAGGACGGGCTCGTCTTCGTGGTTGACGTCCGCAATGGGCTCTACATCCTGCGCTATACGGGCCCACACGCTGCCGATGTCACGGAAATCAAGTTCCTCGAAGGGAATTCCAATCTGGGAGGCGCCGTGGAGCTGGATCGGAGAGCTGCAGGAGACGAATGCTGCAGGAGACGAATAAGGGAGCGAGATGGTTTGGCCGAGCGACGACCCCGCTAGAGGGTCGCACTCACTGATCGGGGACGGTCCCGCCTGACCCCCCTATCCCCCCGCTCCCCCGCTCGGCCCGCCGAAGGCGGCGAGCGCGGCCGCCGCGTCGGCCCACCGGCCCGCGGGATCGGCCGCGAGGCAGCGCTCCACCAGCTCGCCCAGCCACGGCGGCACCGTGCGCACTTCCTCGAGGGACTCCTCCTCGGGGGCGGGCGGCTTCCCCGTCAGCATCTCGTGGGCGAGCACCCCCACGGCGAACATGTCGTCGCGCGGGCCCCGCGGGCTCCCACCGTTCCCCTTGCCCCCCCCGCCCCGCGGGCGGTGCTCGGGGGCCAGGTACGGCGCCGCGCACAGCGCCGCGCTGGCGACGTCCGCCGCGCCCGGTGCGCCGCCCGGGAGCGAGCGGCCCACCGCGTCCACGATCCCTGCGTCCGCGAGCTGCGCGCTCCCGCCGTCCGCGAGCAGCACGTGCTCGGGCCTGAGGTCGCCATGGGCGACCCCGGCGGCGTGCGCGTGGGCGAGCCCGGCCAGAACATCGCGCAGGATCGTGACCGCCTGGCGCAGCGGGAACTCGCCGTGGCGCGCCAGCCACGCGCGGAGCGTCGTGCCGGCGACGAACGGCCGCGTGTGGTACACGAGCGAGCCCGCCCGTCCCGCGCCCTTCGGCGTGACCAGGCCCGGATGGCCGAGCCGCGGGGCGAGTAGCAGCACTTCCCGCTCGAACACCCCGGAGTCCACGGCGAGCGAGAGCTGCCCCGGCAGCACCTTGACCAGCAGCTCGGGCCCGCTGGGCCGCTCCAGCGCCACGAACAGCCGGCAGTCGCCCACTGGCCGCACCTCGCGCTCGACCCGATAGAGGGGCCCGAGTGCGTCTTGCAGCGCCGCGCGCAATTCGGTCATGACCGTTGCCCTCGCCTCCCGGGAAAATGCGGCCCCCCGGCCCGCGACACTAGGCCGTTGCCCGACGCGGGATACCGGCTATTCTTGCCACTGTTCCCGAACCCCACAGGTACCCGATGCCTCACCTCTCACCCGTCGCGGTCCTCCTCACGCTCGTCGCCGCACCGCTGACCCCTGCCCTGCTCGCCGGTCAGGAAACGCCTACCGAGCGCAGCGCCGCGGCCGCGGTGATCCGCCGCATGAACGATCTCGAGCGCTCGCTCGCGCTGCCCCAGCTTGTGGCGCGGCTCACGGGCCGCGACGCGCGGCGCGACGCCGTCGTGCTCCGCGCCAAGCAGCTCATGGACAAGGAGCTGCTCGCGATGGCCGACGACATCACGCGCCACCCCGAGGTGGGCCACAAGGAAGAGCGCTCGGTCGGGATCCTCACCGACTGGCTCAAGGCGCACGATTTCGACGTGGAGACCGGCGTCGCTGGGCTCAAGACCGCCTTCGTGGCCCGCTACCGGAAGGGCACCCCCGGTCCCAACCTGGGGGTCATCGTCGAGTACGACGCGCTGCGCGGCACGACGCGCGATTTCCACGGCGACCAGCACAGCGCGCAGGGGCCGGTGGGCCTCGCGGCCGCCCTCGCGCTGGCCGAGTTCCTCACGAGCTCGAAGACCCCCGGCACGGTGACCGTGTACGGCACGCCCGCCGAGGAGCTGGCGGGCCAGGCGGCGAAGACGACGATGTACAACGCCGGCGTGTTCAAGGGCGCCGACGTGCTCGTGCGCTCGCATTCGTCCACCGCGACGCAGACGCCTGCGGCGGGGTTCGGGAGCTGCTGCATGAACATCGACGTCGTGCGCTTCACGTTCTCGGGCGCGCCGGCACACCAGCTGCAGGCCTGGGACGGCCGCGACGCGCTCACGGGCGTGATCGAGCTGTTCAACCATATCGACGCGATCCGGAGGACGCTCCGCCCCGAGACGCGGATCCAGGGGATCATCACCGAGGGCGGCAAAGCCCCGAACGTCGTGCCCGACCGCGCGGCGGCCGAGTTCTGGCTCCGCTATCCCGACCCGGTCTATCTCGCGCAGGTGCTCGATCGGGTGAGCGACGCGGCGCGGGCCGCGGCCCTCGCCACCGGGACCAAGGTGCACATCGACGCCGACTCGGAGTCACGCGACGGCATCTCGGTCGCCGCGTTGAACGAGGTCGCGTTCGCCTACCTGAGAAGGTTCGGCGCCACCAAGGTCGAGGACGAGCCGGGACGCCCCCTCCCCTACGAAGAGACGGGCACGGTCGCCACGCAGATTCCCGGCGTGGGGTTCACGGTCCATTCGTCGAACGGCGGCTATCACACCTTCGACATGGAGGCGGACGCGCTCGGCGAGGTGGGCCACCACGGCTTCACGCTCGACGCCGAGGCGATGGCGGCGTTGCTGTATGACTTCGCGACCGACGCGCCGTACCGCGCGACCGTCCAACGGGAATTCGACGGCTTGCGCGGCCTTTATGCCGACTACCTCGCGGCGCTGCGGCAGGCCTACCCGCTCCCGAAGGTGCCGGAGCCGGCCGGGAAATGACCGTCTCCTGGCACACCCTGCTCGACGTCGCGATCCGGACGACCATCGTCTACCTGGCGCTGCTCGTCGGGCTGCGGCTCACCGGCACGCGCCAGCTCGGCCAGATGTCCACGTTCGACTTCGTGCTGCTGCTCATCATCGCCAACGCCGTCCAGAACGCGATGGTGGGACCCGACACGAGCCTCGCCGGCGGGCTGGTGGCGGCGGGCGTGCTGATGGCCTGGCACCGGGTGATCGACTGGTGGCGGCTGCGGAGCCGCGGCGTCGCCAGGCTGCTCGCGGGCGAAGGGATCATGCTGATCCACAACGGCCAGGTGCTCGAGGAGCACACCCGCCGCGCCGGCATCACGCGCGACGAGCTGCGCCAGGCGCTGCGCGAGCACGGCGTGGCCGACGTCGCCACCGTGATGCTCGCCGTCCTCGAGCCCGACGGGGCGATCAGCGTGGTGCAGTACGACGACATCAAGGCCGGCGACCGGCCGCACAGGCGCATCCGGGCCTTACGCAGGAATCCGTAGACACCGGGGAGAGGGGAGAAGGGAGAGGTACTTGGCGGTGCACCGCGGACATGCGGCGCACACCGCAGCGAACCTCCCCCCTCTCCCCTCTCCGGCCTCCCCTGAGTCGTTAGATTCCTAGCAGATGACCGCTATTCAGATTCGCAAGACCGCCGAAGAGCCAGGGTCGGCCTCCCTGGCCGTCACCGTGCCCGTGGAAGAGGTGCGGGAGGCGGAAGAGCGCGCCACCACGACCTATCAGCAGCGGGCGCGGCTCCCGGGGTTCCGCCGCGGCAAGGCGCCGCCCGCGCTCGTCCGCAAGCACTTCGCCGAGGACATCCGCCAGGAGACGCTGCAGCAGCTGATCCGCGCCAGCTGGAAGGTGGCGCTGGAGCAGGAGACGCTGCAGCCGATCGCCGACCCGCACATCCACAATCTCAAGTGGGAGGCGGGTACCCCGGTCACGTTCGAGTTCCACGTCGAGGTGAAGCCGGACGTGAGGCTCGAGCGCATCGGGAAGTTCCACTTGAAGCGCACGGTCGCGCCGGTCACGGACGAGCAGGTAGTGGCGCAACTGAGCGAGCTGCGCGCGCAGAAAGCGCCGTGGACGCCCGTGGCGGGTGAGAAACCTAAGCCCAAGGATCTCGTGCACGTGACGATCGCGGCGCGCGAGGGGGCACAGGTCAAGGACCCGCAGCCCCACCAGCTGGTGCTGGGCGAGGGGCGCGCGATCCCTGAGGTCGAGGAGCAGATCATGGGGATGCTCCCGGGGGAGACGCTCGACGCGATCGTGCGCTTCCCCGATGACTTCCCCGAAGAGGCGAAGCGCGGCCAGACGCGCGACATCCGCCTCACCCTGCACGAGGTGAAGCGCCAGCAGCTCCCCGAGCTGGACGACGCGTTCGCGCGCGAGGTGGGCGACTTCGACTCGCTCGACGCGCTGCGCCGGGCGGTGCGCGTCGACCTGGAGCAGGACGCCGTGCGCGAGGCGGACGCGAAGCTGCGGGCCGACCTGATCGAGCAGATCATCCAGGCGAACCGGGTGGTGGCGCCGCGGCCGCTCGTCGAGCGGGTGCTGTGGGCCTACGCCCAGGGGTACGAGATCCCGGAGGATCGGGTGAACCAGTTCGCGCAGGAGTTCCGGCTTGTTGCCGAGGCGCAGGTGCGGCGCGACCTGGTGCTCGACTGGGTGGTGGAGCACCACCAGCTGCGCGCCACGGCGGCCGAGCTGGACCAGCGGCTCGAGGAGTTCGCCCGGCGTCGGGGGATGACGGCGGCCGACCTGCGCGCTTCGCTCGAGAAGGAGAAGCGGCTGCGGGACGTCGAGCGCAGCCTCACCGAGGAGAAGGTGTTCACGTTCCTTCTGTCGCAATCCACCGTGGAGCCAGCGTGACGACGAAGAGCCAGATCTATCCGCCCTACATCACCGAGCGGACCGCGCGCGGCGAGCGCACGTACGACATCTTCAGCCGCCTGTTGATGGACCGGATCGTGTTCCTGGGCACCATGATCAACGACGAGGTCGCGAACATCGTCATCGCGCAGCTCCTCTTTCTCGACGCCGACAATCCCGAGAGGGACATCTACCTCTACATCAACAGTCCGGGCGGCCTCGTGTCGAGCGGGATGGCGATCTACGACACGATGCAGTTCCTGCGGGCCCCCGTGAACACGATCTGCATGGGGATGGCGGCCTCGATGGGCTCCTTCCTCCTCACCGCGGGCCGCAAGGGGAAGCGCCAGGCGTTGCCCCACGCGCGCATCATGATGCACCAGCCGTCGGGAGGCACCCAGGGCACGGCCTCGGACATCGAGATCCAGGCGCGCGAGATCCTGTACCTGCGCGGCAAGCTCAACGAGCTGTACGCCAAGCATACCGGGAAGCCGGTCGAGACGATCGAGAAGGACATGGACCGGGACCGCTTCCTGTCGGCCGAAGAGGCCAAGGAATACGGCCTGATCGACCACGTAATCGCCAACTTGCAAGAAATCGACGACGGCAAGAAGAAGTGACCGCTTGCGCCGGCGGCGCCCGTTTCCCATACTAGGAGCCCGATGTCTCACGACAAGCACCTCCGCTGTTCCTTCTGCGGCAAGTCGAAGGACTCGGTCCGGAAGTTCATCTCCGGGCCGTCGGTCTACATTTGCAACGAGTGCATCGCCCTCTGCAACGAGATCCTGGCGGAGGACGAAGAGCGGGAGGTCTCCGAGGCGATCACCCAGGTCCCCACCCCGGCCGAGATCAAGGAGGTGCTGGACCAGTACGTGATCGGGCAGGAGAAGGCGAAGAAGACCCTCGCCGTCGCGGTCTACAACCACTACAAGCGCATCAACTCGCACCAGGGCGGGGGCCGCGAGGCCGACGTCGAGCTCGACAAGTCGAACATCCTCCTGGTCGGGCCCACGGGCGTGGGCAAGACACTCCTCGCCCAGACGCTGGCACGTATCCTCGACGTTCCCTTCACCATCGCCGACGCCACGACGCTCACCGAGGCCGGGTACGTCGGCGAGGACGTGGAGAACATCCTGGTCCGGCTGCTCCAGGCCGCGGACTTCAACGTCACCGAGGCGGAGCGCGGCATCGTCTACATCGACGAGATCGACAAGATCGCACGCAAGTCCGAGAACCCGAGCATTACGCGCGACGTGTCGGGCGAGGGCGTGCAGCAGGCGCTCTTGAAGATCCTCGAGGGGACGATCGCGTCCGTGCCGCCGCAGGGCGGCCGCAAGCACCCGCAACAGGAGTACATCCAGGTCAACACCAAGGACATCCTGTTCCTGTGCGGCGGCGCGTTCGACGGGCTCGAGAAGATCATCGAGTCGCGCACCGGACGGCGCCAGATCGGCTTCACCAAAGAGGAGCTCGCGAAGGGGACGCCCGAGCGGCTCAAGAAGAATCCCTTCATCGACGTGGAGCCGGACGACCTGCTGCGCTACGGCCTGATCCCCGAACTCGTGGGCCGGCTCCCGGTCGCGGTCCCGCTCGACGCCCTCGACGAGGACGCCCTGATGCGCATCCTGGTCGAGCCCAAGAATGCGCTGACCAAACAATACCAGAAGCTGTTCGAGCTCGAGGACGTGCGGCTCAGCATCGAAAAGGACGCGCTCAAGGCCATCGCGCAAAAGGCGCTCAAGCGGGGCACCGGCGCCCGCGGCCTGCGCGCCATCCTCGAGGAGATGATGACCGACATCATGTTCGACCTGCCCAGCCGGGAGGACGTGCGTGAGGTCGCCATCACCGCCGAGTGCGTGACCGACGGCCGGCAACCGCTGCTCGTCACCGAGCGGGTCCGCCAGAAGAAAGAAGCCTGACGGGGCCTCCTCCCCGCTTCCTCGGCTCGTTCCCCCGGGCCGACGTCCCACTCGATCCTCCGCTCCCCGAAGTCGCCCTCGTCGGCCGGTCGAACGTCGGAAAATCGAGCCTGTTGAACGCCCTGGCGGGCCACAAGATCGCCAAGGTGTCCGGGACGCCCGGCAAGACGCGAGCCCTCAACGTGTACCTCATGGGCTCCCTCTACTACTTCCTTGACCTTCCAGGTTACGGCTACGCCAAAGCAGGCAAGTCGGACCGCGTGACGTTCCGCGGGCTCATCAGCAGTACGCTTCACCGCCCGCGGCTCGCCGGAGTGCTCTGGCTCCTCGACGTGCGGCGCGACCCCTCCGACGAGGATCGCGACCTGCAGGATCAGTTCGCCGCCGGGGCGACGCGCATCCTTGCGGCGATCACCAAGAGTGACAAGCTTCCCCGGGGACTCACGCTGCGGCGCGAGCGCGAGCTGCGCGCAGCCCTGCAGCTGGACGAGGATCAGGCGATCGTGACGAGCGCGCGGACGGGAGCAGGCGTCGCGGAGCTCCGGGAAGCGGTGGCGGAACTGGTGAGGAAGGCGGTGGAATGATGGAAGGTTGGAAGGTTGGAAGGGGTGGAGGGACCGGCGCCGTCCTGCTCGGCGCGGCTCTGCTTTCCATCCTTCCAACCCTCCAACCTTCCGCCTCCGCCCAAGATACCCTCCCGATCGGCTACGGCACCCTCAAACGCGACGACATCGTCGTGCGGTTCGCGACCGAACAGATCGCCATCCAGGTGCTGCCGCTGGCCCAGGGGGTGATCCGGCTGCTCGCACCGGACACCTACGCGTCGCTCCGGCAGCTCCTCAAGACCAAGCAGGGGGAGATCGACGCGGCCGCCCAGCGCGCCGGCGTGCTGCGCCCGACGCTCGTGATGGTGACGTTCTTCGGCGTCGTGCCCCAGGCGCGGTTCAGCCCGGACGACCTCAACATCACGAGCCTCGGCCGGCTGTACCGGCCGGTGGGGATCGTGCCGCTCTCCCCCCGGTGGAGCTCCTACCAGCTCGACGCGCGCGAGCAGGCGGTGGCGATCTACCTGTTCGAGGAGGGGATCAGCTTCCGGGACGCGCTGAGCGTGATCTACCAGGACGCGACGAACGATTCGTGGACCTCGGTGCTCCACGTGCTCGACCGCGAGCGGTCACAGGTGCTGGCACGAGCGAAGCTGAACGGGAAATCCGACTAACCCACTCGTAATACCTCCCGCGGCCAAGCAGATTATTGTAGTGCCTCAGGAGGCATCGCTTGGAGCCACTCATCCAGCTCGCAGTCATGGGTTTGCTCTCCGTGGCCGCCGCCGGGCTCGCCTGGCGGGCGATCCGTCTCAAGCACCGCCTCGAGTGGAGCGAGCGCGACCGGCGGCGCGCAGCGGACGAGCTGAACCGCCGGCTGTCGGAGCTGTTCTCCCTCCAGGAGCTGTCCTACATCCTCTCGGGCTCGCTCCAGCTCGACCGCATCGTAGAGCAGGTGGTGCGCTACACAATGCGGTTCCTCGACGCCCGGGGGGCACTGCTGGCGCTCGCGCTGGACGGTGAGGGGGGGGAGTCAGGCCGCAGCATGCTCCAGGTGGCGGCCGCCGAGGGCGTCCTCGCGCCGTTGGCGCGGCGCGCCATCGGGGCGGACGACGCGGGGCTCGTGGCGCGCTCGCTCACGAGCGATCGGCTGGAGCTGGTGCGCGATCCGAGCGGCGCGCCCACCACGCTCGTGGCCGGACTGGCGGTGGGCTCGGCGGCGGCGGTGCCGCTGCGCGCCCACGGCGCGCTGGTGGGCACGCTGGTGATCGCCGACCCACGCGACGGCGCGTTTCCGCCCGAGGACGTGCGGCTGCTCTCCACCGTGGCGACGCACGCCGCGATCGTGATCGCGAACGCCCGCTTCTTCGAGCACGTGCGGCACGCGAAGGAGCAGTGGGAGACGGCGTTCGACTCGCTCTCCGAGGGCATCGCGGTCGTGGACGAGGCGGGTCGCGTGCGCCGCGCCAATCGCTCGCTCGCCACGATGCTCGGCGTCCCGATCCCGGGCGTGATCGGGTGCGACCTGGGCGAGGCGCTGCTCGGCCCCTCCTCCGCCCTGCCCGGCCTGCTCGCCGCCGTGCGCCAGGGCGGGGGCGCGCAGCCGCTCGTGGTGCGCTCGAGCGCCCTGGGCGAAGGAGGAGGGGGAGGGGGGAGGGGGGGGCGGACGCTGCGCGTGAACGCCGCGCGCATCCCGGTGCCGGCGGCCGACCAGAGCGTGGTGGTGCTGGTCGAGGACGTGACCGATCAGCAGGCGATGGAGGCGCACCTGATCCAGAGCGAGAAGCTCGCGGCCGTGGGCCAGCTCGTCTCGGGCGTGGCCCATGAGCTCAACAACCCGCTCACCTCGATCGCCGGGCTGTCCGAGTTCCTGCTCGAGCAGAAGGAGTTGGGCACGAAGGACCGCGGGCACCTGCGGGTGATCCACGAGCAGGCCGACCGCGCCGGGCGCATCGTGCGGAACCTACTCACCTTCGCCCACAAGGGACCCGCCGAGCAGGCGCCGGTGGACCTGAACGACGTGATCCAGCGCACCCTCATCCTCATGAGCTACGACCTGAAGCTCAAGGACGTCACGATCGAGAAGCACCTGGCGCCCCTCCCCGCGGTCCTGGGCGACCGCCGCGCGCTGCAGCAGGTGGTGCTCAACCTGCTCAACAACGCGGCGCAGGCGGTGACCACCAATCCGCCGGGCCGCCCGCAGGTGATCCATTTGAGCAGCTGGTTCGACGACCGCGTGCGGCTGCGGGTCGCCGACACGGGCCCCGGAATCCCGGACGATGTCCTGCCCCAGCTCTTCACGCCCTTCTTCACGACGAAGGAGCCGGGCCAGGGGACCGGGTTGGGCCTGTCGATCACGTATTCGATCGTCGAGGCGCACGGCGGGCGCATCACCGTGGAGCGACCTTCCGACGGGGGCGCGGCGTTCCTCGTCGACCTACCAGCCGCTCCCGCCGGGGCCGCCGCGGCGCCGCGCAAGACGCCCGAGCCGCAGGCCGCGCCCGCCGTGAAGCGCACCATCCTGCTCGTGGACGACGACCCCGCCGTGCGCCGCATGGTGAAGGCGCTGTTCGGACGCGAGGGGCACTCGGTGGAGGTGGCGCGGAGCGGGCAGCACGCGCTCGACCTCGCGCGCACCCGGGGGTACGACCTGATCCTCGCGGACGCGCAGGCGCCGGCGCGCGATCGCCTATTCGTGGAGCAACTGGTGGAGACGCAGCCCGATCTCCGCGACCGGGTGCTGGTCGGCCTGGGGGACGTGCCGCCGCCGGCGGAAAAGGCGCTGGCGCGGCTCGGCGTGCGCTACGTGCGCAAGCCTTTCAACCTGCGCGAAGCGCGCGCTGCACCACGCCGCTGTGGTCGTGCGCCGCGAACGAGCTGCGGCCCGCCGCGTTGAGCACGCGCCACCACGGCACATCCGAGTCGTCGCGCAGCGCCGACAGGGCCCAGCCCACGGTGCGCGCCGCGCCCGGCCGACCGGCGAGCCGCGCCACGACGCCGTAGGTCGCCACCCGGCCTTTGGGAATGTGCCGCACCACCCGGTAGATCCGATGATAGAAGGGGTTCACGGCCGCACCGCGTAGCCGCGCCCGCGCAGATAGGCGCGTGCTTCCGGGACGGTGGTGCCGCGGAAGTGGAACAAGGTGGCGGCGAGGACGCCGTGGGCGCCGGCGTCGAGCGCCTGCGCCAGATGCTCGAGCGTCCCCGCCCCGCCCGACGCGATCACCGGAATCGGCACCGCCTGCGCGACGGCCCGCGTGAGGGGGAGGTCGTAGCCGCGCCGGGTGCCGTCGGTGTCCATCGAGGTCAAGAGGATCTCCCCCGCGCCGAGCCGTTCCAGTTGAACCGCCCAGTCGACCGCGGCGAGTCCCGTGGGCTCCCGGCCGCCGCGCACCACCACCTGCAACCTACCCGCGTTTCGCTTCACGTCCAGCGCGGCCACCACGCACTGCCGGCCGAACGCGTCGGCCAGCCGGGTGACGAGCGCCGGGTCGCGGACCGCCGCCGTATTCACCGCCACCTTGTCCGCCCCCGCGCGGAGCACCTGCTGCGCGTCCGCCACGCTGCGGATCCCGCCTCCTACAGTAAACGGAACGAACAGCCTGTCTGCGACGCGGCTCACCAACTCGATGAGCGTGCCGCGCTCCTCGTGACTCGCGGCGATGTCGAGGAACACGAGCTCGTCCGCTCCCTCGGCGTCGTAGCGCGCAGCCTGCTCCACGGGATCGCCCGCGTCCCGCAGCGCCTCGAACCGCACCCCCTTCACCACCCGGCCCCCCGCCACGTCCAGGCACGGGATGAGCCGCCGGGCTAGCATACCCGCAACACGTCGTCCAGCAAGCCCGCGTCCCCCGACCCCAGTATTGACAAAACGTCTTCCAGTGCTCTGCGCTCCCGGGGCCAGGAGAACCGCCGGGCGGCCGCGGCGGGCGCGAGCCACTCGGCCCGATCGTGCTCGCCCGAGACCCGCGCCTCCGTTTTCTCGTCGACCAAGGCGACGAACACGGGGACGAGCGCGATCTCGTCCCCACGGTGACGGTAGAACGCCTCGACGCGCGAGAGATTATAGAGCCGCGCGGGTACGAGCCCCGTCTCCTCGCGCACTTCGCGCAGCGCCGCCGCCACCGGCGTCTCGCCCGGCTCGATGTGCCCGTGCACCGTCTCCCACGACCCGGGCGAGCGGCCGTTGGCACCCCGCCGCAGCGCGAGCACGTCGAAGTCACTGCCGCCCTTGCCGCCCTTGCCGCCCTTCCCCGGCCGCAGCACGTACACGTCCACGAACGCGACGCGCGTCTCCGTCACGGCGCCCACGCGGCGAACGCGCGCAGCACCGCGAGGCCCGCGGCCTGCGACTTCTCCGGATGGAACTGCACGCCGAGCACGTTGGCCCGCCCCACGACCGTGGGAAACGCGCCGCCGTAATCCGCCTCGGCCAGATCCGTCTCCGGCGCGACGTCCGCCGGATGGTAGCTGTGCACGTGATAGAGGAAGCTCGTGCCGCCCCCCCCGGCGAACGCGCGCGCCAGCGCGGCATGGGCCTGCCCCGCCCCGGTGAGGGCCACGCGAGCCCAGCCCACGTGCGGCACGGGCAGCTCCGTGCGGAACCGCACCACGCGCCCGCCGATGAGTCCGAGCCCCGGCACGCCGGGCGCCTCCTCGCTCTCCGCCAGGAAGAGCTGCAGGCCGAGACAGATCCCGAGCACCGGACGGCCGGCCTGCGCCGCCTCCCGAATCGCGTCGCCGAGCCCCGTCTCCGCCAGCCGGCGAGAGGCGGGCGCGAAATTGCCGACGCCCGGCAGCACCACACGGTCCGCCCCGCGCACGACGGCGGGATCGGCGGTCAGCTCGGCCTCGGCGCCCGCTGCACGGAGCGCGCGCAGCACGCTGCGCGTGTTCGACGCGCCGTAGTCCGCCACCGCGATCACTACAGCGCTCCCTTGGTGGACGGCACGTCCGTGACGCGCGGGTCCGTGCCCGTGGCCTCGCCCAGGGCGCGCGCCGCGGCCTTGAAGACGGCCTCGACACAGTGGTGCGCGTTCTGGCCGCGCAGCAGGTCCAGGTGCAGCGTCAGTCCCGCGTGCGTCGCGAGCGCGCGGAAGAACTCGGGGGTGAGCGCGGGATCGTAGTCCCCCAGCCGCTGGACCGTCGGTGGCTCCGCGTGGTAAGCGAGGTAGGGCCGGCCGCTGACGTCCACGACGACCCGGGCGAGGGCGTCGTCCAGCGGCACCGTCGCCTCGCCGTAACGGCGGATTCCGCGCCGCTCGCCCAGGGCCTGGGACAGCGCCTGGCCCAGCACGATCCCCACGTCCTCCACGGTGTGGTGCTGGTCCACGTGGAGGTCGCCCCTCGCGGCGACCTCGAGGTCGAAGAGCGCGTGGCGCGCCAACGCCTCGAGCATGTGGTCGAAGAAGCCGATGCCCGTCTTGACCTGCGCCCGGCCGGTGCCGTCGAGACACACCCGCACCCGCACTTCGGTCTCCTTGGTCTGGCGCGTCACCTCCCCGGTGCGGCTCATGCGAGGATTTCCGCCAGCGCGCGGGCCACGGCCGTCACATCGTCTTCCGTGCCGGCGGTGATCCGCAGGCACCCCTCGAGTCCGGGTCCCCCGGTCGAGACGTCGCGCACCAGGATCCCGTACTGCTGCACGAGCCGGGTGAACACCTCGTTGGCGGGCCGCGCCTCGCAGCGGATCAGCACGAAGTTCGCGGCCGAGGGGAAGGCCCGGAGCCCGCCGATCGCGCACAGCTTCTGGTACAGGAGATCGCGGTTGTGCCGCACCTCCTCGGTGCGCCGGGCGAGGACCTCGCCCGCGTCGAGCGCCGCGACCGCGGCGGCGAGCGTCACCCGGTTCACGTTGTAGGGAAGCTTCGCCTTCGCGATCTCCGCCGCGACCGCGGGGTGCGCGAGCGCGTAGCCGAACCGCAGCCCCGCGAGCGACATCGCTTTCGAGAACGTGCGGAGCACGACGAGCCGGGGGTTTGCCCGCAGCAAGGGGATGCCCGTGGGCCCGCCGAAGTCCTGGTACGCCTCGTCCACCACGACCAGCGCGTCCGTCCCCGCCAGCAGCCGCTCGAGCGCGCCCTCGGGCAGCGGCGTGCCGGTGGGATTGTTGGGAGAGTTCACGACGACCAGCGGGGCCCCGGCCTCGCGCGCCGCGCCGACCAGCCCGTCTACGGCGAACGCGAAATCGGGGCCGAGCGGCACGGGTACGTGGCGGCCGCCGAACACCGCCACGAGCAGCCGGTACAGGCTGAACGTGGGCACGGGGGTCACCACCGGCGTTCCCGCGCCCACCGTCACGGCCAGCGTCGCCTGGATCAACTCGTTCGACCCGTTGCCGACGAGCACGCCCTCCGCCACCCAGCCGTGCCGCGCAGCGAGGCGCCGCACGAGCTCCGCCGGGGTGAACGGCGGATAGCGATTCCACGGCTCCTCGCGCAGCCGGGCAAGCACGGCCTCCTTCACAACGGGCGGCGCGTCGAACGGGCTCTCGTTCTGGTTGAGCTTCCGGGGCGCGGGCGGCGCGTCCAGGGTGTACGCGGTCTGGGCGCGGACGGAAGGTTTGATCAAAGCCAGGGCGGCGGCCGTGGAGTCGGGTGTCATCGTGGAGGGAGCAGGGAGCAGGCAGGTCGCGCCGGTGTTGCGACTACCGACGGCGGCCCAGCACGGCTTCGAGCCGCGCCGACAGCGCGCGGGCACGGAACGGCTTCGTCAGGAAGTCGTCGGCGCCGAGCTCGAACACGCGGACTTCGTTGTCCTCGTCGCCCTTCGCGGTCAGCACGATCACCGGGATGTCGGCCGTGGCGGGGCGCGAGCGCAGGTGCGACAACACCCCGTAGCCGTCCAGGCCCGGCAGGTTGAGGTCCAGCACGATGATGTCCGGCCCTACGCGGTCCACCTGGTCGAGTGCCTGCACGCCGTCGCGCGCTTCCGTCACCGCGTAGCCGTCCCGCTCGAGCAGGTCGCGCATCACCTTGCGCAGGCTGTCCTCGTCGTCCACGAGCAGCACCTTGACGGCGATCTCCCCGTGCGGCCCCGAGCGTCGCGGCGCCGGCGGCTCCTCGAGCAGCTCGAAGTGCGCCGTCAGCGGCGCGGCCGCGGGCGGCGGCTGGGCCGCGATCGTCCCCGGCACCGGCGAGAAGCGCGGTTGGGGGATCTTTCCCGACGGGCGGCGGCCGCTCTCCACGGGCGACGGCGCCACGGTGTCGTCCTCCTGGGGCACGTCCACCACGCGCATCAGCTCGTCGACGGTGGACTCGCCCCGCAGCACGTGCGCCAGCCCGGAGTCCCACAGGCCCTTCATGCCGGCCCGCCGCGCCGCGGCGGCGATGTGCTCGGCGGTCTCGCCCGCCGCGACGCGGCGCTCCACCTCGGGCGTGACCGGCAACACCTCCACGATCGAAAAGCGGCTGCGGTAGCCCGTCATGGCGCAGTCCGGGCAGCCCGCCGCGCGATACAGCGGCGTCCCCTTGGGGATCCACCGCTTGAGCCGGTCGGGCGGCGTCTCCATCCACACTTCCTTGCAGGTGGTGCACAACCGGCGCATCAGCCGCTGCGCGACCACGCCGCGCAGCGCCGCGGCGATCTTGTAGGCCTCGACGCCGATGTCCACGAGGCGGGTGACCGCGTTGGCGGCGTCGTTGGTGTGCAGGGTCGAGAGCACGAGGTGCCCGGTAAGCGACGCCTGCACGGCGATCTGCGCCGTCTCGCGGTCGCGGATCTCGCCCACGAGCACCACGTTCGGGTCCTGCCGCAGGATCGAGCGCAGCGCGGCGGCGAAGGTGAGCCCGGCCTTCTCCTGCACCTGCACCTGCACGATCCCCTGCATCCGGTACTCGACCGGATCCTCCACGGTGACGATGTTCACGCCCTCACTCTTGATCAGGTTGATGCAGGAGTAGAGCGTGGTGGTCTTGCCCGACCCGGTCGGGCCCGTCACGAGGATGATCCCCTCGTGGTTCTCGAGCAGCGACTTGATCCCCTCGATCTCGCTCGCGTTCAGGCCGAGCGAGTCGAGCGACTTCACCGTGGCGCGCGAGTCGAGAATGCGGATCACGACCTTCTCGCCCAGCTGGGCCGGCAGCGTCGAGACGCGGAGGTCGATGGGCTGTCCGTTCACCGCCACGCGGGCGCGCCCGTCCTGCGGCCGCAGCCGGTCGGCGATGTCCAGCGACGACATGATCTTGATGCGCGAGATGAGCGGCAGCCCCGCCTGGCGCGGAATCTTCATCACCTGGCGCAGCACGCCGTCGATGCGATAGCGCACCGCCACCCCGCCCTCTTCCGGCTCGATGTGGATGTCGCTCGAGCGCGCCAGGATCCCCTCGGAGATGATCAGGTCCACGAGCCGCACCACCGGCCGCTGGCTCGCTTCGGCCTCGGAGATCGCGATCTCCTCCGGCGCCGGCTGGTCGGCGAGCTGCACCAGCTCGGCCGAGCCTTCCATCCCCTGGAGCAGCTTGTCGACCGCCTTCTCGGGGCGATACAGCTCGTCCAGCTTCTCGGAGATCTTCGAGGGCGCGAGCAACAACGTGCGCACCTCGCGCGCCGTGGCGAACGCGAGCGCCTTCTCGGCGTCGAGATCGAACGGGTTGGCCGTCGCCACCTCGAGATAGGAATCGGTGACGCGGAGCGGCAGCACGTGAAAGCGGCGGGCCAGCTGCTCCGGCACTTTCTCCTTCACCGAGGGCTCGATTAGCCGGACGTCGGCGAGCTTCAACCGGAACCGGGTCGAGAGCGCGGTGAGGATCTGCTCGTCGGTCGCCAGCTTCTCAGCGACGACGCACTCCCACAGGGTGGCGCCGGGCGCGGCCTTGCCCCGCAGCTCTATGAGCCGATCCGGGGGGAGGACCTCCCCGAGGGAGTTCGCCAGCCACTCGTCCGGAAAATGCGTATCTGCCATGGGTTAACGTGTCTAAGCTAGTCGGCCGTGCTGCACAGTCCAGCCCGGGAGTCACGAAGCATGCGCCTCGGCTTCATTCCCACGCTGAAGCGTGGGCTCGGCCCAGCGCTGTGCTGAAGCACACCACGCTTTAGCGTTGCGCTCTGCCGAGCCCATCCTTCAGGATGGGGACACCACAGGGCACGCGTGTTCCTTTCCACGGGCGTCTAGAGAATCGCCCAGAAATCCCGCGTCACGTCGAACGCCAGCCCGATCCGCCGGGTCTGCGCGCCATAACCCATCTCCCAGCGGAACACGCCGAGCCACTCGAGCGCGAGACCGAGGGTGACGCGGGCGCCGGGTGTCGCCGGCCAGGGCGTGCCCGCCACCGGGTGGTCGGCCCACCCCGTGGCCACGTACGGCGCGACCGTCAGGGTGCGCGGCGTGCGCGCGTACGGACCGACGCGGAGCGAGACGAACGGCACGGGGACGCGCCACTCGGCGTGGAGCAGCGCCATGCGGGCGCCGCCCCACGCCCGGAAGTCCTCGCCCTCGAGCGTGCCGCGGCCGCCGAGCACGAACGCGCGGTGGGCCGGCAAGGCCGCGCTCGCGACGCCCCCCGCGGCGCGGATGAGCAGCCGCGCGGAGCCGACCGGCAGGAGCGCGTGCCCGGCGCCCGACAGTCGCAGATAGGTGGTTCCGCCGTCCAGCCGCCCACCCTCGAGCTGCGCCTCCAGGTGCAGGTCGCGCCGCACGGCGAAGCCTTCGCTGCGACGCTCCAGGCCGAGCCGCAGGAAATCCACGCCGCGGCCGCCCAGGGCGGGGTTGGGCCGGAACGTGCCGTTCGCGGGCGCGGCCGTGATGCCGAGCGATCCGATCCACTCGCGGCCGCCCGTGGCGCTCCACTCGCTCCGCACGCCGACCCCGCGGCGATAGCGGAGCTGCGCGCCGTCCGCGAGATAGTAGTCGCCGTAGTCGTCTCCGAACTCCTGGGACGCGAACGAGTTCAGGAGCGGCGCGATCACGGGCCAGTCGCCCACATCGCGCACCTCGCGGTACACGCTCGCCTCGAGCGCGTCGCGCCCCTCGCGATCCGCGGCGGTGAGACGGCCCTTGGCTCGGGTGTCCCCGAATCCGTAGCTCGCGAGTCCGCGCAGCTCGCGTCGCTCGCCACCACCGCGCAGCACCACGCCGGCCCCGGCGGCGAGCCCTTCCACCCGGTTGGCGTGGAGCAGGTCGGAGAGGCTGCGCACGCCCAGGCGGTTGGCCTTGAGGCCCGTGAGGGCACGGCGCCCGGCGATCGCTTCGGCCTGGGCGCGCACCCGCTCCAGATCGTTCAGGCGTACCGGCTCCGCCACGTCCTGGATCGCGGCGCCCAGCGGCGTGGCCCAGGGGAACGAGTCGCGCTCCGCCTTGGGCAGGAACGTGATCTCGTCGCCCGCGAACCAGCTCGGCGCAAGCCCGAGGTTGAACACGTACCCGTCGATCTCCCAGCGGCCGCGGATGATGCCGCGGGCCGGCACGTCGAGCCAGGTGGCGCGGCGGCGGATCTCGATCTCCTGATGGTACGGCAGCCACCAACGCTGCTCCCACAGCGCATTGTCGAGCACGACGCTCACGTCCTCGAGCTGGGGATCGAGGTAGGCCCGCGGGGTGAAGTTGAACGCCATGCGCACCAGGTCGGCAGCCGTCGCGTCCAGGTACAGGGTGCCGACGATGCGCGGCAGGTCGAAGCGCTTGGGCCGGACTCTCAGGGCGACCACCCGCACCTCGCGCTCCGGGAACACGATGGTCGTGGTGTCGCCGAGCGCGAAGTCGTACACGTCGAGCCCGAGCGGGGAGAGCGGGTGCGGCACGTCGCGCACCTCGTCCCCCTCGCCGAGCCGCATCGCGGGGCCGAAATCGTTCTGGATGATGCCGAGGTGGTCGCGGTGGTAGTTGATGTCGGTGGGGAGCTCGGCGCGGTCGCGCCAGCCGATCACGCGCTGCTTGCTGCTCGCCGGGGCCCGCCAGTACACTTCCAGCTCCAATTGGTCGGCCTTGATGAGGCGCGGCGGGTCGGCGAGTCCCTCCCCGAAGGCGCCGAGAAAGAAGAGGAAGCCGTGGGCCTGGGCCTTGTAGTCGTGGAGCGCCGTGTCGCGCGCCGCCCCGCTGCGCCGGGCGATGGCGCGGCGCGCCAGCGCCAGCGCGGCGTCGGAGTTCCACGCTTGGGCGGCTGCGGGCAGGGGAAGGGCGAGGGCGGCGAGCCCCAGGACGGCGGCCGGGAAGCGGCGCATCCTTCGTGTACCCCGCGCCCCGGCCGATGAGCGACCCCCGCGCCGAGTTCCTCGCCCGCGCCGCGGGGGGGGGCGGCGGGATGGTCCCGGTGCTGCGCGAGGTGGTGCTCGACGCGGACACCCCGCTCGCGGCGTTCGTCAAGGTCGCCCGGCCGCCGTTCGCATTCCTGCTCGAATCGCTCGTGGGTGGCGAGCGCTGGGCGCGCTACACCTTCCTCGGCACGGAGCCGCGCGAGGTGTGGCGCTACCGCGGCCGCGCGATCGAGCGCTGGACGAAGCCGACCGGCTGGCAGGCGGCGGGTGAGACCGACGATCCCATCGGCCACTTGGCGCAGCAGATGCGGGCGCTGCCCGCCGCCCTAGTGCCCGGACTGCCCCGCTTCACGGGCGGCGCGGTCGGCTACCTCGGCTACGACTTGGTGCGCACGGTCGAGCGCCTGCCGCGTCCCCCCGCCGACACGCTCGCCATTCCCGACGCCATGCTGCTCGTCGCCGACACGGTCGTGATCCTCGACAACCTGTTCGGGCGGGCCATCGTGGTGGCGAACGTGGAGGTGCCACCCGGAGCGGCGGCGTCGACGGCGGAGCGGCTGCGGCTGTACGACGCCGCCGAGGCCCGCCTGTCCGAGATCGTGGCGCGGCTGGCGGGCCGCCACGCGCTGGCCCCGCTGGCGCTGAGCGACGCGGTCCCACCCATCGCGACGCAGTCGCGCTACCCCCGCGCCGCGTTCGAGCGCGACGTGGCGAAGATCCTCGAGTACATCGCGGCGGGGGACACGTTCCAGACGGTGTTGTCGCGCCGTCAGGAAGCGCCGGGCGCCGTCGACCCGCTGCTCCTGTACCGCTACCTCCGGGCCCTCAACCCCGCCCCGTACCTGTTCCATCTCCAGTTCGACGACTTCGCGTTCGTGGGCAGCTCCCCGGAGGTGCTGGTCCGGGTGGAAGGCGGCGAGGTGACCGTCCGGCCCATCGCGGGCACGCGTCCCCGCGGGGCGACGCGGGAAGACGACGAGGCGCTGGCGCGCGCCCTCCTCGCCGACGAGAAGGAGCGCGCCGAGCACATGATGCTGGTGGATCTGGGGCGGAATGACGTGGGGCGCGTGGCACAGTTCGGCACGGTGCGGGTGACCGATCTGCTCGCCGTCGAGCGCTACTCCCACGTGCAGCACCTCGTGAGCGAGGTGCGCGGCGCGCTGCGCGACGGGTACGACGCCCTCGACGTGTTCAAGGCGTGCTTCCCCGCGGGCACCGTGACCGGGGCTCCCAAGGTGCGCGCCATGCAAATCATCGACGAGCTCGAGCCGGAGCGCCGCGGGCCCTACGCCGGCGCGGTGGGCTACGTCGGCTGGGGCGCGGCGAACCTGGACACGGCGATCGCGATCCGCTCGGCCTTGGTCCTCAAGGATCGAGTGGTGGTACAGGCAGGCGCGGGGATCGTGGCGGACTCCGATCCGGCGCGCGAGTTCGCGGAGACCGAGCACAAGGCGCAGGCGGTGCTCAAGGCGCTGGCCCTCGCTATGGGAGGGGCCTGAAGTATATTGTCGCCTTGTGTTTAAGCTGCTGAGCACGACGGGCGAGCAGGCCATCGACCTCGTGCCCGGGCGCACCATCGTCGTCGGGCGCGCGGTCACGAGCGACGTGCCGATCTACGACCCCACCATCTCCCGCAAGCACGCCGAGCTGATCCTCACCGACGGCGGCGTCAAGGTCAAGGACGCCGGCTCCTCGAACGGCACCTTCTTGAACGGCGCGCGGGTGACGGAGGCCCTCGCCGGCGAGAACGACGTCATCACGTTCGGCAAAGTCGCCTTTCGGGTGAAGGAAGTGAGCACCCCGGCGCCGCGCCCTCAGATCGTGTCGGTCTCGGCCGAGTTCGCCGGCGCGAAGGGGGGGGCCGCGGGCGGCACCATCGTGCGGCAGCTGCCGGTGAGCGTGTCGGGGGGCGTCCCGGCGATCATCACCGCATCGCCGTCCGGCGCCTCCCACCTGAAGGTGACGGCCAGGTCGCTCGAGGAGCTGCGCGAGAAGAAGCTCGAGCTGTTGCTCGAGATCTCCAAGGAGCTGTCGAAGCAGCAGGAGCTCGACCGGCTGCTCGACAAGGTCGTCGAGTTCACCTTCCAGGTGATGAATGTGGACCGGGTCTCGATCCTGCTGCTGGAGGAGCCGTCGGGCGAGCTGGTGCCGCGCATCTCCAAGGGCCGGACCGCCCAGTCGTCGGCCTCGAAGCACGTCCCGCAGTCCATCGCGCGGCGGGTGGTGGACGACCGCGTGGCGATTCTCTCGGACAACACCGCGGCCGACGAGCGCTTCAAGGGCAAGTCGATCTTGATCCAGAGCGTGCGGAGCGCCATGTGCACGCCGCTCATAGGCACGGACCAGAAGGTCCTGGGCATCCTGTACGTCGACAACCTCACGGCGACACACTCCTTCTCGGACGACGACCTGAAGTTCCTGATCGCGTTCGGCTCGCTCGCGGCGGTGGCGATCGAGAATTCGCAGCGCTCGGAGCGGCTGCGCCGCGAGGCGCTCGTGCTCTCGAACTTCCAGCGCTACTTCTCGCCCAACATCGCGCAGGTGATCGCGCAGCAGCAGGATGCGGGCCGGCTCCCGAGTGAAAAGCGACCGGTCGTGCTTTTCTTCTCGGACATTCGTGGCTTCACGCCGATGTCGGAGACGATGAGCCCGGACGCCATCGCCACGCTCCTCACGGAGTACTTCACCGAGATGGTGGAGATCGTGTTCGAGCACAGCGGCACCCTGGACAAGTTCATCGGCGACGCGATCATGGCGCTGTGGGGCGCCCCCATCGCCCACGAGGACGACGCCGACCGCGCGATGGCGTGCGCGCTGGACCAGCTCGCCGCGCTCGAAAAGCTCAACACGAAATGGAAGGACCAGGGCCGGCCCGAGCTGGGCGTCGGGATCGGGATCAACTTCGGCGAGGTGTTCGCGGGGAACATCGGCTCGGACCGGCGGCTCGAGTATACGGTCATCGGGGACGCGGTGAACACCGCCTCGCGGCTCTGCCGCACGGCGGGCCCGAACGAGATTCTCATCTCGGAGTCCTTCCACGAGCAGCTCAAGAAGCCCCCCACGCTGGAGGCCCTGGAGCCGATCCAGGTCAAGGGGAAGTCGAAGAAGGTCCTGGTCTACCGGGTGAAGCGGTAAGGTACGCCCCCGTCAGTCGTCGCGCAGGCTCGGCTCCTCCAGTAATGCGTCCAGCTTCCTGATCTCCGCGGTCGCCCCCAGCCGCTCAAACGTCGCGCGGGCCGCCCGTGCCACTCCCCTGCCGGCTGCACCGTCGCCCTGGCGGGCGAGGAGCGGCGCCAGATCGCGCTGGGCAGTCGCGACGAGCAGCGGCCGCTCGTGCCTCGTCGCCCGTTCAATGACCTCGTGGAGCACGGCTGCCGCTTCATCCGTCTTCCCGGCGTTGCCCAGCGCTACGGCGAGAATCCGGAGATCCTCGGCCTCGCGGACGGCGTCGTTCAGCTCTCGGTGCGCCATCAGGGCGCACTCCGCTTCCCGGATGGCGAGTTCGGGCTCACCCCGGGCGACCCGAATCTCCGCCCGACCGGCGAGGGCCTGGGCTTTGAGCTGGCGATCGCCCAGCCGCTCCGCCTCCTGCACCGCCGCGTCGGCCGCCTCCATCGCTTCGTCGAACTGCCCCTGCTCGCGGTACGCGATCGCGAGATTGTGGTGCGACTCGGCAACGCCGCGGTCGTAGCCGGCCTTCTGGCACGCGGCAATCGCGCGGATGTGCGCGCCGACGGCGCCGCCGTAGTCTCCCTGCAGGTGCGCAATCGCACCGAGGTTGTTGGCGACCCGACCGACCGTCGCGATATCGTCGTTCCGCATCGCCTCTTCCTGCGCCTGAGCGAAGAAGTGGGTGGCCTCGTTGATGCCGCCCTGCTCCAGCGCGATGACGCCGCAGACGTTGAGCGCCCGCACTTCCAGCGTCCGATCCCCCACCGCCCGCGCCCGCGACAGCGCGGCCCGGGCCCATTGCCGGCCCACGTCGAGTCGTCCCAGCCGACTGTGCCCGATACCGCAGAGCAGCGCCAGCATCGGGGACTGCTCGAGTTCGGCTTGGGGCTGGCCGCTCAAGTATGTCACGAGCTCCGCGTAGCGTCCCGCATCGGCCAATGCCTGCGCCTCGTGCAGCGGCCCCAGTGCCCGGCGCAGCTCGGCCGCGAAATCGTCGTCCCACTCGTGGAGGGCCAGATTCCGGATTTCGCCTTCAGCCCCCAGCTGAGTGAAGATCGCCTTGGCCGTTCGCGCAGCCTCGCGGGCTTCGGCGTTTCGCCCGATCCGACGCAGGACCATCGCGAGATCCCGCGTCGCGTCCGCCAGCAGGTGAGGCCGGCCGTGCCCCTCGGCTTGCACGATCACCTCGCGTAGCGTCCGCTCGGCCGCGACCAAGTTGCCCTCCGCTGCCAGCACCCCCGCCGTGACGCGCAGGTCCTCGGCCTCCCCAGCGGGATCGGGCACGCGGACACGCACCTCCCGGATCCGCTGCAGCTCGAGCCACGCCAGCCCCAGCTCGCCGCAGGCCGCCCGGATCTCCGCCCGTCCGCGCAGCGCCGTCGCCCGGAGCGTGTCATCCCCGGCCCCTTCGGCTTCCGCGACGGCTCGGTCGGCCTCGGCGAGCGCCCGATCGAACGCCCCCTGCTCCCGATAAGCGATCGCCGCGTTGTGGCGGCACTCGGCGACGCCCTGCCGCAACCCGGCCCTGTCGAAGGCGGCGATGGCGATCTCCCACGACCCGAGCGCCTCCGCGTGCCGCCCCCGCAGGTTGCTGATGATCCCCAGATTGTTTGAGCAACGACCGGTCATAGCGACGTCGCCGTCACGGCTCGCGAGCAGCAGGGCCTGGGTGAAGTAGTCCGCCGCTTCGTCGATCCGCCCGCTCACGAGGGCGGTAGCGCCCCGCGCATTGACGGCGCGACGCTCGACCGCCTGGTCCTGGCGCTTGCGCGCCTGGTCCAGCGCCACGTCGAGCCACTGCCGGCCTTCGTCGTGGTGCCCGAGCCACGCCTGCGCGGTCCCGTAGAGCAACGCGAGACTGGGGGAATCCTCCAGCTCGCTCCGCTGCTTGGCGCCGAGGTACTCGACCACCTCGGCGTAGTGTCCGGCCGCGGCGAGCTGCTCGGCCTTGTCGACTGCGAGTGACGACGTCTGCACGGTGCCTCCTTCGCCTACCATGAAACGGCGTACGAGGAGAAGTGGTACAGTTGACTCGCGACGTATTGCTGCGTCGTGTCGTTCTTCGTGGATAACTGCTTCCAGGCGCCCCTCTGTCCCCTCGTCCAGATGGCGAGCTGCTGCTTCAACGCCTGGTCGATGGCGTCCACGACCCCATCGCCGTTCAGATCCGGATTCGCGTCTTGATACCAGATGGCCAGCACAGCCGGGGAAGCCTTGGAGAAGAGCACCCCGGACGGCTGAAAGTCCACCTGGAAGGAGACCGAATCGATCGTCAGGGTGATGAGCACCGAGTCGCCCCTGCTCAGCGGCACGCCACCGGCGCCGGCGACCAGACCGTTGATGGGGATCTTGAAGCGCAGGAACGGATCACCTCGCGACTGCCCCGCGGCGGGGCGGTAGTTCACAAATACCGTCGTCTGTGTTCCCCGTCTGCCCCAAAACGACATCCGGTAGGTCGCGAGCAGCGGCGCTGCCGGCGACTGCTGCAGGACGTGCAGAGAGGACGTGTCGCCTACCAGGGCCGTCTTCGCGAACTGAGGACCCGCAATACGCTGCTGGTGGATCGGAGCCGTCGCGTCTCCGCATCCCGTGAAGGCGAGCAGGAGCGCGAGCGGCAACCACGGGCGACGTGTCATCTTAGTTCCCCCTCATCAGGCGGCTCGCTCGGAGCCTGCGCCCTGGTGCACCATGTTTCCACGACCTTGCTCCCGGGACAACTCGGGCAGCGCCGCCAGGAATCCCACAAACACCTGCGGGGACCACGCACTTTGCCGCCTGGTGATCTCCGCCAGCGCCTGCGCCGGCGACAGCGCCGGGCGGTATGCCCGCGTGCTGGTCAGCGCGTCGTAGACGTCCACGACCCCCACGATGTGAGCGGCAATCGGGATCTCGTCGCCGCGCAGCCGATCGGGATAACCGGTCCCGTCGTATCGCTCATGGTGCCAGCGGAGGACGGGCTTCAAGTCCCAGGGAAACTCGACGCCTGCGAGGAGGTCAATGCCCCAGACCGGGTGCATTTTGATGATCTCGAATTCCTCCTCCGTGAGTGGCCCTGGCTTGTTCAGGATCTCGTGCGGGATCCGCACCTTGCCGACGTCGTGGAGGTAGGCGCCGAGGCGGATGGTCGTTTGCGTCTGGTCGTCGAGCCCCAGCGCCCGGGCCACGGCCACGGCGTTCTGCGCGACCCGCTCACAATGGCCGAACGTGTAGCTGTCGTTCGATTCGATCGACTGGCCCCACTCGCGCACGACGGCCAGGTACGTGCTCTCGAGCTCCGCCACCTTGCCGGCCACGTGGACCAGGTCGCGCCAGGCGTCCAGCCGGCGGAACAGTCGGTGGGCGGTGTTGAGCAGGGTCAGCGCGTCCTGGTTCCGCCCCATCGCCTGGTAGAGCAGCGCCAGCTCGCGCGATGCCTCCGCCTCGTTCAGCACCGAGCCCGCGCCGATAGCCAGCTCTACGCCCGAACGAAGGCGCGACTCGGCGAGCGCCGGGCGGCCAGTCTCGCGGTAGACCGCGCCGATCACCCGATAGGCCCCGGCCTTCTCTGCTCCCGCACCCAGCCGATCGAAGATGCTCAGCGCGGCCTCGGCGTTCCTGCGCGCGTCCTCGAACTGCTGGCGCGCCAGATGTACCTTGGCGGCCTGGTTCAGCAGACACAGCCCCTGCAGATGGACGTGGCCCGCGCGCTCGGCGATCTCGCGGCTCTGCGTGAAGTAGCGGTCGGCCTCATCGAGCAGCTCGCGGTCCGCGCTCACCATCCCGAGGTTGTGATAGGCGAGCGCACAGCCATGCTCGTCTCCCGCACGCTGCGATGCTTCCAGGGAGCGAGCATACCGCGCCAGCGCTTCGTCGAGGTCGCCGTGGATGTTGGCCACAATCCCGAGGTTCCGCTCCACCCGCGCGCACAGGTCGCGGCTCTGCCCGCCGAGCTCCAGCGCCTCGAGAAACGCCCGGCGGGCGTCGTCCAGGGCACCCGTTGCCACGTCCAGGCAGCCGAGAGAGTTGAGCGCTTCGGCGGTGAGGAGATCGTCGCCCACGGCCCGCGCCACGTCGTAGCTCCGCCGGCACAACTCACGTGCCTGCGCCGAGTCGCCCCGATGGTGGCGCACCACCGCGAGCCGCCGCAGCGCCTCGGCGAGCACCGCGTGGTCGCCCCCCTGCTCCGCGACCGCAATCGCCTCCCGGTAGCAGGCGATCGCTTCCGGAACGCTCCCGGCGCGTTCCCGGGCGCGCGCGTCGAGCAGCACGTCGGCGGCGCGGCAATTGGCGAGAGCAGTCACGGGATCGTCACCAGGAGAGCGCGTAGTTGGAGAAATGGTCCAGCTGCCCGACGACCTTCTTCGACTTGTGGTGGTCCCGCGACTGCACGTACTCGAGTACCACCCACTCGTCGCTCGTGTAGGCGATGCGTTTTGCCTTCTTGCTCCCGTAGGTCTGGCAGTTCGCGTAGCTCATCACGAGGTAGACAGGCTTCTGGAACACGAGCCCTTCGGGCCGCAGCCGGGCGGCGCGGACCGTATCCGAGAGCACCTCGAGCGTGATGGTCACCGTATCCGCGAGCGCGCCCGGCGGAACCGCGAGCACGACCGGTCCCACGTCGAGCTTGCCCCCCCTGCGGCCCACCGTCAGGCTCTCGGACACGTGGGGTACTTGGGGGCAGCGCAACAGCCCTGTGCCCCACCGCACGCTGTGCTGGGCGTTCCGTGACGCGGGGCCGTCTGCCACCGTGCTTGCTGACGCTTGGAGCGCAGGGCCCGTCGTCGTGCGATCTCCACAACTCGAGGTTGCCGCCATGGCGCCGACGAGGAGCGCTGAGAGCAAGAGACGAGCGGGCTTCCCGAGGCGAGCCTCCTGAACGACGCCGACGGGTGAGGGGCGCATGGTGTTCTCCTTACCAGGAAACGGCATACGTCGAGAAATGGGTCAGGGGCGCGGTGACCTTTTTCCCAACGGCGTCGTCCACTGAAGGCTCGTACTCGACGATCGCGAGCGAGTCGTTGGTGTACGCGATCTTCCTCGGGTCCGTAGACATCCCCGTGTTGCAGTTCACGTAGCTCATCGTCAGCACGACGGGCACGTTGAAGACGAGCCCCTCTGGCTGGAACTGGATCACGTTCACGGTATCCGACGGGGCGACGAGCGTGATCTTGACGGGGCGACTGAGCGCGAGGGGCGGAATTAAAAGCGTGTGCCTGCTCACGCGCAGCACCGCGCCCAATCGTCCGACCATCTGGGTGACCGAGTCGTAGGCAAGGGGCCGACACTCCAGCAGACCGGTCGGCGAGCCGCCCGAGTTGCCCTGGCTCGCTTCCAGCCCGGGGCCGCGGAGGTCGGGAGCGGCAGGTCCCGGTTCGCCGCAGCTCAACAGTACGGCGGCCGCGCCGGTGATCAGCGCCGAGAACGGCAGACGCGTCGGCTTCATGCGCATTCCTTACGGGGACTCGAGGATTCGAACACGCGTGTCATGCGACGCTCACCACGAGAGGGCGTAGTTGGTGAAGTGCTGCACCGCCCCGGCGACCGTCTTGGCCCGCTTGTTGTCCGTCGACTGGAGGTACTCGATGATCTGGAGGTCGTCGGTCACCACGGCGATCTCCAGCGGCAGGAAACTGAGCAAGTTGCAGTTCGAGTACCCCATCGTCAGCGTGGCGGGCTTGTGGAATCGGAGCCCATCGGGCTGAAATACCACGATGTTGACGAAATACCCGGCTGGCAGCGACGCCTGGATCGTCACCGGCTTGCCGAGCGCGTTCGGCGGGATCCTCAGGGTATCCGGGCCGATCGCAATGAGGCCGCCCTGCCGCCCGATCGTGCGGCTGACCGTTTCGCTCGGCAGCGACGAGCAGGAGTCGACCAGGCCGAACAGGTTGCCGATCAGCGACGCCTGGGGTGCGCCGATAGGCGCGGGCGCCGTCGCCGTCCGGTCTCCGCACCCGCAAACGACCGCGGCCACGGCGACGAGCAGCGCGGAGCAGCGGAGCTGATTGGACCTCATAGGGCGCAAACTCCTAACGTCCGAGGGGTGGGTGTCGTGCGAGTCTCACCAGGACACGGCATAGCTGGAGAAGTGGGGCAGCCACCCGTAGACATATTGGCTGCCGTGACTCCACGACCTCTTCTTGCCCTTGGAGACTGATTCGAGGTAGCCAAGGATCCTGAGCGAGTCGTCGACCTGGGCGATACGGAGGGTACCACTCGGTATCAGCTCGCAGTCCCGGTAACTCGTGTAGAGAAGGGCCCCCGCCGGGTAGCCGTCCACGCCGTTGGCCGGGAAGAGCAGGCCCTCGGGCTGGAAGCGAACCCATCGGATTGTGTCCGTCGGTGCGACGGCGGTGATGCTGACCGTGTCGCTGAGCACCAGCGAATCGACCCAGAAGTAGTGCGGGCCTACGGCAATGAGCCCCCCCTGAGGTCCGATCACCTGGGTCACCGAGTCGTACGCTTGCGGACAGAAGGCCAAACCGGACGTCGTGGTGGACGTCGTGGTGGCGATGCTGCTCGACAGGCGAACTCCGACCGGTGATGGATCGCCGCAGCTCGAGGCAGCCGCCGCGGCGGCGACGAGCAGCATGGAGAACACGATACGGGCAGGCTTCATGGGCGCTTGCTCCTACTCAGGACATGGCGGGCTACGACGCCGAGTCTTCGACGGCTCGCTTGAGCAGGAAGTGTTCCGGCTCGGCGGCTTCGACCAAGCCCGTTGCTCTGTCAGGAGTTGCGAGCGAGGCCCCGATACCGGGGCCAGCCCGCTAGGGTCGTTCTGTCCCCGGGGGTGGGTCGTTACGAACTACGGAGGGCTGGTTCTGGCGGCGGGCGGCGGCTGTTGAGGACCCACGCAGCTGTCAATCGAGCGACCGCGTTACTCGTCTGCGCGATCCACCCCACGGTCTCATCGAGGACCGGTCAGGTCGCTCGATCGCAACGGCCATCGGCTCAAGCAGGTCGTCTTCGTCCATATCCGAGCCCATATCTCGGCCGCCGTTCAGCAGCCGCCGCAGCCGCCGGGGAGAGATCCCAAGCCGGCGAGCGGCCTCGCTGCGGTTGCCGCCGCACAGCCTCACCGTCGCGCAGGCGGCGGCGGTCATGATCTCGAGCAGCGGTCCGGGGAAGGGAATCGGTCCGTCGCTGTGTCCGCGTGGCTCGGTGGGGGGCAGGAGCTCGTCGGCGCGCAGCTCGCCAGCTGGCGACAGCAGCAACACCCGTTCCAGAGCGTTCCTCAGTTCGCGGACGTTGCCGGGCCACGGATGGGCACGAAGCCGGGAGCGCAGGTCGACCGTCAGCGGCGGCACGGGCAGACCGTGCTCCGCGCCGAGCTGCCTGAGCAACTCGTCCGCAATGAGGATGACGTCGTCGTCGCGCTCCCGCAGGGGCGGCAGGCTGAGCACCACCGTGCTCAAGCGGAAGAAGAGGTCCTCTCGGAAGCTTCCCTCGCGCACTCGCTCCGTGAGATGCTCGTTGGTCGCGGCCAGAATGCGGACGTCGACGACCCGCGGTTTCGTCCCGCCGACCCGGAGAATCTGTCTGTCCTCCAGCACGCGCAGCAGCTTGGCCTGCAGACTGAGGGGTAGGTCGCCGATCTCGTCCAGGAACAGCGTGCCGCCGTCCGCGAGCTCGAACAATCCCGGCTTGGCGGCATACGCGTCGGTGAACGCGCCCCGCTCGTGACCGAACAGCTCCGACTCGATGAGGTGTTCCGGGAACGCCGAGCAGTTCACGGCGACGAAGGGGGCGCGGCGGCGTGGTCCGCCGGCGTGAATTGCTCGCGCGAGGACCTCCTTGCCGGTCCCGGTCTCCCCGAGAATCAGGGCGCGCGCGTTGCGGTACGGCACCAGCCGGGCTGCTCGAGCCCGAACGTCCTTGATCGCCTTGCTCTCTCCCACCATGCGGGCGAACGCGTCCCCGTCACCGGTCGAAGTGGCCGCGGCGGTTGTGCGGCCTCGGCTGACCGCGGCGGCCACCGCATTGCGGAAGATCTCGAGATCGTCCGGCAGGGCGAAGTAGTCGCTTGCACCGCGGGCCACGAGTTGCATGGCCGTGCGCCGCCCGGGATCGGTGCCCACGACCAGCGCCGGCAGTCCCCGTGGAACCGCATGGCTCTCGAGCCACTCGAGCGCCTCCCGCTCCGCGCCGCCCGCCGCGATGACGATCGCGACGGTCTCGGGTCGGAGCGTGACCGGGTCCGTGGGGGCGAGGGGGTCAACGGCGATGTTGAGGTCGGCGGCGAGCTCGTTCCAGAATCCACTGAACGCCGCGGAGATGGCGATCACGCTTATCCGCGGCACAGCGATACCTCCACGCGCTGCGACTCCCGACCGCTAGGCCGACCGACCGCAGCACGGCGACGGCTCCCCAGAACTGGTGATGCGAGGACGCAACAAATCTACCACCCGAGGATGCATGAAGGGTGTGACGCGTAACACACCACCGGGCCGAATTGACCCCGCTCGTGCAGAACGGCCTCGCCACCGCCCGATGATGTGACCGGGGCCACTAGCGAGTGAAGCGGTAGGTCACCCCGAACCGCTCGAGCAGGTCGAGCGCGAGCCGCAGCGGCAGCCCCATCACGCCGAAGAAGTCCCCGCGGATCCCTTCCACCAGCGCGGCGCCCTGTCCCTGGATGGCATACGCACCGGCCTTGTCGAGCGGCTCGCCCGTGGCCACGTACGCCGCGATCTGCTCGGCGGAGAGGCGCCGGAACGTCACGTCGGTCACGTCGAGCGCATGCTCGAGTCGCCCGTCCTGCGCCACCGCGACGGCCGTCATCACCTGGTGCTGGCGCCCTTCGAGCCGCTTGAGCATCGCGGCCGCTTCCGGGGGCGTCTCCGGCTTCCCGAAGACGTGGCCCCGCATCACGACGGTCGTGTCGGCCGCCAGCACGACCGCGCCGGGCTCGCGCGCCGCCACCGTCGCCGCCTTCTCGCGCGCGAGCCGCGTCACGTATCCCTCCGGGAGCTCCGCGGGAGCGCGGGTCTCGTCCACCGCCGGCGGCACGATGCGGAACGAGAGCCCCAGCATCTCGAGCAGCTGGCGGCGCCGCGGGCTCCCGCTCGCGAGGACGATCACCGCTCGAGCACCAGCGTCACGGGCCCGTCATTCACGAGCTCCACCTCCATCATCGCCCCGAACTCTCCGGTCTCCACCTGCACCCTGCTCTCTGCTCCCCGCTCCCTGAGCAACGCCACGAACCGCTCGTACAGCGGGATCGCTATCTCCGGGGGCGCCGCGTCCACGAAGCTCGGCCGCCGGCCTTTCTGCACGTCACCGTACAGCGTGAACTGCGACACCACCAGCAGCGCCCCGCCCACGTCCGCGAGCGCCAGATTCATCTTCCCCGCGGCGTCGCCGAACACCCGCAGCCCCAGCACCTTGTCGGCCATCCAGATGAGGCTCGCTTCGCTGTCGGCGGGCGCGAAGCCGGCGAGGACGAGAAACCCCACCCCGATGGATCCCGTGACGCGCCCGTGCACCCGGACCGCGGCGCGGGAGACGCGTTGCACCACCACCCTCATACCACCCCGCCGCCTCCCAACGCGGAACGCGGAACGCGAAACGCGAAACGGCAGGTCGGGCATCTGTTCCGCGTTCCGACTTCCGCGTTCCGCGTTCTCGTCACTCGACCGTCACACTCTTCGCCAAATTGCGCGGCTGGTCCACATTGCACCCCCGGCGCACCGCGATGTAATACGCGAGCAGCTGCAGCGGCAGCACCGTGAGCACCGGCGTGAGCAGATCGAGCGTCTCCGGGACCTCGATCTTCTGGTCGGCCAGTTTGGCGAGCCCCGTGTCGCCCTCGGTGACCACCGCGATCACGCGCCCGCCCCGCGCCTTCACCTCTTCCACGTTGGACACGACCTTCTGGTATACCGCGTCTTTCGGCGCGATGAACACCACGGGCATGAGGTCGTCGATCAGCGCGATCGGGCCGTGCTTCATCTCCGCCGCAGGGTAGCCCTCCGCGTGGACGTAGGAGATCTCCTTGAGCTTGAGCGCGCCCTCGAGCGCGACGGGGAAGTTGTAGCCGCGCCCCAGATACAGCACGTTCTGCGCGCGCATCATCCGCTCGGCGATCCGCTCGACCTCGGGCGCCCGGGCGAGCACGCGCTCCACCAGCTCCGGCAGCCGGCCCAGGGCGCGCACGACCTCCCGCCCCTGGAGGATGGAGAGCGCGCGCAGCCGGCCCATTTTGAGCGTGAGCAGCGCCAGCGCCGCGATCTGGCTCGTGAACGCCTTGGTCGAGGCGACCCCGATCTCGGGGCCCGCGTGCAGGTAGATCCCGCCGTCCACCTCGCGCGCGATGGTCGAGCCGACCACGTTCACGAGGCCCAACGTGCGGGCGCCGCGCCGCTTCGCCTCGCGCAGCGCGGCGAGGGTGTCCGCGGTCTCGCCCGATTGCGAGATGCCCACCACCAGGGTGCGCTCGTCCACGATGGGGTTGCGGTAGCGGAACTCGGAGGCGTACTCGACTTCAGAGGGGATGCGCGCCAGCTCCTCCATCATGTACTCGCCGATCAGCGCCGCATGCCACGACGTGCCGCAGGCGGTGAACACGATGCGGTTCACCTGCAGCAGCTGCTCGTCCTCGATGTTGAGCCCGCCGAGCTTCGCGGTCCCGTCCTCCTCGAGCAGGCGGCCGCGCAGCGTGTTGCGCACGCTCTCGGGCTGCTCCAGGATCTCCTTCAGCATGAAGTGCGCGTAGCCGCCGCGCTCGACGGTGGCGAGGTCCCAGTCGACCCGCGTCACCGCCTTCTCCTTTTCCACCGAGTCGAGGTCGAGGATGCGGTAGTCGCCGGGGCGCACCACCGCGATCTCGCCGTCGTCGAGATACACGACCGAGCGTGTATGCGCGAGCACGGCCGAGGCGTCCGACGCCACGAAGTTCTCGCCGGTGCCGATCGCCACGAGCAGCGGCGAGCCGTGCCGCGCCGCCACGATCGTGTCGGGCTCACGGGTCGAGAGCACCGCGATCCCGTACGTGCCGTCCACCTGGTGCAGCGCGCCCGCCACCGCCTCGACCAGCGGGCTCCCTTTCGCGACGTGCTCCTCGATCAGGTGCGCCAGCACTTCCGTGTCGGTCTCCGAGCGGAACACGTGGCCGCGCTTGGTGAGGGCCGCGCGGAGCGGGCCGGCGTTCTCGATGATGCCGTTGTGGATGAGCGCGAGCGTGCCGCCGCAGTCGGTGTGCGGGTGCGCGTTGACGGTGTTGGGCGCGCCGTGCGTGGCCCAGCGGGTGTGGGCGATGCCCGCGTGGCCGGCCGGCAGCGCCGCGCCCAGCTCCTTCTCGAGCGCGCTGATCTTGCCCGGGGCCTTGTGCACCTCGATCCGGCCGTCCGCCACGACCGCGATGCCCGCCGAGTCGTAGCCGCGGTACTCGAGCCGCTTCAGCCCTTCGAGCAGCAGCGGGGCCGCGTCGCGGGCCCCGGTGTAGCCTACGATGCCGCACATGAGCGTCGTCCTTCGTCCACGAGTTGCTGCGCCTCATCGCCCGTCGGCGCCTCGGCGATGAGCCGGATGATGGGCTCGGTGTTCGACGGCCGCACGTGGAGCCAGCGGTCCCGCCACGCGAGCCGCAGGCCGTCCTGCGTATCGGCGCTCGCTTCCGGAAAACGGCTGCGCAATGCCGCGTAGACGTCGTCCAGTCCCCGTTCCGCGTTCCGTGTTCCGCGTTCCAGCTTCGCCTTCACGATCGCATACCGCGGCGCGCCGGCCACGACCTCGCTCACGCGTTTGCCGGTCCCCGCGAGCAGCTCCAGGACCAGGGCCGCGGCGACCGGTGCGTCGCGACCGCAATGTAAGGCGGGATACATGACCCCCCCATTCCCTTCCCCCCCGATCCGCGCGTCCAGCTCGACGATCTTGCGCGCCACGTGCACCTCCCCTACCGGCGTCCGCACCAGGTCGGCCCCACACTCCCGCGCCGCATCTTCCACGACAAGGCTGGTCGAAAGGTTACAAACGACGACAGACGGTTGGACGGTTGGACGGTTGGAACGTCCCCCCCGCCCCGTTCCAACCTTCCGACCTTCCAACCTTCCGAGCACCGCCCTCACCGCGAACGCCAACGTGTAGTCCTCCCCGATCGGTGCACCTGTCTCATCCACGATCGCCAGGCGGTCCACGTCCGGATCGACGGCGACCCCCAGATCCGCCCCGGATGCGCGGACCAGGGCGCGCAACTCGGCCAGGTTTTCCGGCACCGGCTCGGGGGCTCTCGGGAACCGCCCGTCGGGCTCGAGGTTGATCCCCGTCACCTCGCACCCCAGCCGCTCGAGCAGGGCCTGCATCACCGGCCCGCCCGCCCCCCGCACCGTATCGAGCGCGACGGTGAACCTGCGCCGCCGGATCCGCGGGACGTCCAGGACGGAGAGCTTCATGACAAGGTCGAGGTGACGCTCGGTCGCGTGCCCATCGGCCGTGACCTTCCCCGTCTTCCTCCGTGCTGCCCCGTCCTGCCCCGTCCTCGCGAGCTCTTGGACCCGAGCCGCCGCGCCTCCATCAAGAAAGATGCCGTCGGAGCCGATGAATTTCAGCGCGTTCCACTCGATCGCGTTATGGCTCGCGGTGATGGCGATGCCGCCGCCCGCGCCGTGGTGCTCCACGGCGAGCTGGACTGTGGGCGTGGGGACGACGCCGACGTCGATCACGCCGCAGCCGACGGCGGTGACCGCCTCGGCGACCACCCGCGCGAACGCGGGCCCCGACTGCCGGGAATCACGCCCCAGCACGACGGCGTGACGCTTCCCCCTTCCCCCTTCCCCGGCTTCTTTCACCCAGGTCCCGAAGGCCTGCGCCCACTGCCGGACCACTTCCGGCGTGAGGCCCTCGCCGACGATCCCGCGGATGCCCGACACGCCGACCATGAGGGCGGTGGGGTCGGTCATGGCAATCGGACGCGCGTCAACCGCGTCGCGCTTCGAGGGGAGCGACCGGAAGGTGGAGCGGCTGGACCTCGGGCGTAGCGACGGGGAGCGCCGCTTTGTCGGGAAAGGCGGCGAGGAACGCCTGCACGACCTCGGGATCGAACTGGACGCCTTTCCCGTCCTCGAGCTCCTGGAGCGCCTTGGGCACCAACAGCGCGGGGCGGTAGGGCCGCAGGCTGGTCATCGCGTCGAACGAGTCGGCCACGGTGACGACGCGCACTTCGATCGCGACCTCCTTGCCCTTCAAGCCGTCGGGAAACCCCTTGCCGTCGAGCCGCTCATGGTGGGAGCGCACGATGGCGAGCGCCGCGGGAGCGTCGCGCATCAAGGGGGCCAGCACGCGCGCGCCGATCACCGGGTGCTCCATGATATGGCGGTATTCCGCCTCGGAGAGCTTCCCCGGCTTATGGAGCACCGATTCCCGCACGCCGATCTTGCCGATGTCGTGCAGCTCGGCGCCGAGCGCGATCATGTCGAGGGCCGCGGGCGGGAGACTCATCCCGCGGGCGATGGCCAGGGCGTAGTTCGCGACGCGCACCGAGTGTCCCCTCAGATAGGTGTCCTTCTCTTCGAGGAAGTGGACGAGGGCCTGGAGCCGCTCGAGCGACAGCTCCTCGATCCGGCGCGCCTGCTCCTGGACGCGGTCCTCGAGCTGCTGGTGGTACATGCGGTTCTCGAGGATGAGGCGGCGCTTGTCGAGCGCCTGCATGACGCGGGCGCGCACCTCGTCGAGGTGGAACGGCTTGGCGACGTAGTCGAGCGCCCCGAGCTGCAGGCACGCGACCGCGCTCTCCACCTCCGCGACGGCGGTCACGACGAGCACCGCGGTGTCCGGCCACTTCGCGAGCAGCTCGCGCAGCAGTGTGACTCCATCCATCTGCGGCATCCGCAGGTCGGAGATCACGAGCGGCACCGGGTCCTGCTGCATCATCTCGAGGGCCTCGACGCCCGATCCCGCCTCGGCGCAGGTGAAGCCCTCACCTTCCAGCAGCCGCACGAGCACGCGGCGCAGCCGCGGCTCGTCGTCCACGACCAGGCACCTGACGGCGTTCGGTTGCGGCATCGTGCGCTTAACGTAGTGGTCGCTTGCTCGGCGCGGAAGGCGCCCTTACGTTCCCGCCATGACGAAGGCGTTTGCGGACGACGCGAGCCGCCGCTTCGGCACCCGCGCGGTGCACGCCGGGCAGGTCCCCGACCCGCTGGCCGGCGCGGTCATGGCGCCGATCTACCAGACGTCCACCTACGTCCAGGAGGGATTGGGCCGGCACAAGGGGTACGAGTACGCGCGCACCACGAACCCCACCCGCGAGGCGCTGGAGCGCAACATCGCGGCGCTCGAAGGCGGGCGCTACGGCTTCGCCTTCGCGTCCGGACTCGCGGCGCTCGACGCGGTGCTCAAGCTGCTGTCAGCCGGCGACCACGTGGTGAGCGGCGAAAACGTGTACGGCGGCTCGCACCGCCAGATGACGCACATCTGGGCGCGCCTCGGTCTCGAGTTCACGTTCGTCGACGCGACCGACCAGGACGCGTTCGCGGCGGCGGTGACGCCCCGCACCAAGCTGGTCTACGCCGAGACGCCGACCAACCCGATGATGCAGCTGTGCGACCTCGCCGCCACCGCCCAGCTGGCGCGCCGCGCCGGCGCCCTGTTGGTCGTCGACAACACCTTCGCCACCCCCTACTTCCAGCGCCCGCTCGAGCTCGGCGCCGACATCGTGCTGCACTCGACCACGAAGTACCTGAACGGCCACAGCGACATGGTGGGCGGGATCGTCGTGGTCAACCGGGACGATGTCGCCGAGCGGCTCGGGTTCATCCAGAACGGCTCGGGTGCCGTGCCGGGGCCGTTCGACTGCTGGCTGGCGCTGCGCGGCACCAAGACGCTCGCCCTGCGGATGCGCCAGCACGACGCGAGCGCCCGCCGCATCGCCGAGTGGCTGACGCGGCACCCCAAGGTGGAGCGGGTCTATTACCCCGGCCTGCCGTCGCACCCGCAGCACGAGCTCGCCTGTCGCCAGATGACGGGCTTCGGCGGCATGATCTCGCTGGAGCTCGGCTCCGTCACCCGCGCGCGGGCGTTCGTCGAGCGCACCCGGATCTTCAGCCTCGCCGAGTCACTCGGCGGCGTCGAGAGCCTCGTCGGCCACCCCGCGTCCATGACGCACGCCAGCGTCCCGCCGGAGCGGCGCCGCGCCATGGGACTCACGGACAGCCTGGTGCGGCTCTCGGTGGGGATCGAGGACGTCGAGGACCTGATCGCGGATCTGGATCAGGCGCTCGCCGCGGCGGGGTGACGATGACGATGATGACGAACAGGGACGTCAGGCAGTGCGTCGTGATTCCCACCCTGAAGGGTGGGCTCGGCGCAACGCTGTCCTGAAGGACAGTGTGCTTCAGCACAGTGCATGCCGAGCCCAGGCTTGAGCCTGGGGACCACGGAAGCCGAAACACCCTCTGCTTCGGGGCGTAGTGAGGGTCTACCTTTCATAGCAGGAGCAACGGTATGAGCGAGCCCACCGGTCTTCCCGCCGCACGCCCCCGGAAGATCCTCACGCAGATCGCCCCGGTGACGTGGGAGCACCCGGCGGACCGCGCGGCGCTGCAGTCGCTGCGCTCGGTGCCGGGCTTCGACGAGGTCGTGAAGAAGATCTACGGCTTCATCGGCGAGCGGGGCGTGCGGCTCATCTTCCAGGCGGACGCGGTGCGGGTCGGCCCGACTCAGTTCCCCCGTCTGAATCAGCTCTACACGGAGGTCCTGACGTCGCTCGACTGGCCGGAGCGCCCGGAGCTGTTCGTGTCGCAGACCCCGTTCGCCAACGCCGGCGCGTTCGGGATGGACAAACCGTTCATCGTGATCAACTCGGGCACGCTCAAGCTGCTCGACGACGACGAGCTCCGGAACGTGCTGGGTCACGAGCTGGGGCACGTCATGAGCGGGCACGCGCTGTACCACACCATCCTGGTCATCATCCTCAACGTGAGCCTCGGCGCCCTCCCGTTCCTCGCCGGAATCGCCATCCTCCCGATCCAGCTCGCGCTGCTCGAATGGTTCCGCAAGAGCGAGCTGTCGTCCGACCGCGCCGGGCTGCTCGCCTGCCAGGATGCCACGGCGTCGCTGCGCGTCAACCTCAAGTTCGCGGGCGGCGGGGACATGACACAGATGGACCTGAACGCGTTTCTGGCGCAGGCCAAGGAGTACGAGGACACGGGCGGCGCGCTCGACCGCATCTTCAAGATCCTGGGCGTGCTGGGCCGCTCCCACCCGTTCAATACGGTCCGCGCCGCCGAGCTGCAGCGCTGGATCGAGGAGGGCCACTACGACCGCGTGCTCGCCGGCGAGTACACCCGCCGCGGCCCCGAGGCGGAGCAGCGCCCCATCGACAAGGACATCGACGAGGCCCGGGACCACTATATGAAGGAAGCGAAGGCCGTCGTGAACGACGTGGTGGACACCGCCAAGCGGGCCGCCCAAGCGTTCACCGAGGCGTTCAAGAAGAAGTGAGAGTCCTGGTCGTCGGGGGGGGCGGCCGCGAGCACGCGCTCGCCTGGGCGCTGAAGCGCGACACCCCCGAGGCCACCCTGTTCGCCGCCCCCGGCAACCCCGGCACCGCGCAACTCGGCACCAACCTCGAGATCCCCGCGACGGCCACGGACGAGCTCGTCGTGGCCGCGCGGGAGCACAAGATCGACCTCGTCGTGGTCGGCCCCGAGGCGCCGCTCGCCGCGGGGCTCGCCGACCGGCTCCGCGCTCCCCCCGCCGGCCGCCCCGTGTTCGGCCCGGGCGCCGCCGCGGCCCGCATCGAGTCGTCCAAAGCATTCGCCAAGGAGGTGATGCGGAGCGCCGGCGTCCCGACCGCCGCGAGTCGCACTTTCACCGCGCTCGCTCCCGCCCTCGCGTACATCAAGACCCACGCCGCGCCGCTCGTCGTGAAAGCGTCGGGACTGGCGGCGGGAAAGGGAGCCGTCGTGTGCGACACGCGCGACGCGGCGGCGCGCGCCGCCCGCGCCATGCTCGCGGACGGCACGTTCGGCGAGGCGGGCCGCGAGGTGGTCATCGAGGACTACCTCGAGGGGGAGGAACTGTCGGTCCTGGCGCTGACGGACGGGGAGCGCACGCTGATCCTCCCCGCCGCGCAGGACCACAAGCGGCTCGGCGAGGGTGACACGGGCCCGAACACCGGCGGGATGGGCGCCTATTGCCCCGTGAGCATCGCCGGCGACGCGCTGCTCGAACGGGTGCGCCGGGAGGTGCTCGAGCCGACGCTCCGGGAGCTGGCGGCGCGCGGCGCGTGCTACACCGGCGTGCTCTACGCCGGGCTGATGCTCGCGGCCGATGGGACCCCGTACGTGCTCGAGTTCAACTGCCGCTTCGGCGACCCGGAGACGCAGGCCCTGCTCCCGCTGCTGCCCGGCGTGACGCGCCACCTGGCCGGGATCGCGGCCGGGAGTTGGCACCCCTCGGAGCGCGCCCTCGCGCCGGCGCGCGCGGCGGTGGCCACCGTGCTCGCGGCGCCCGGCTATCCCGACAAGCCGGAGCTGGGCGCGGCCATCGTCGTGCCGCGCGACGTGGAGGCGGGGACGCTCCTGTTCCACGCGGGCACCTACCGCGACCCCCCCCCCGACGGCACGCTGCGGGTGCACGGCGGGCGCGTGCTCACGGTGACGGGGCTGGGCGACACCGTGGCGGACGCCGCGCAGAAGAGCGCCGACGCGTGCGAGCTGATCGCGTTCCAGGGGAAGACCTACCGCCGGGACATCGGATGGCGCGAGATCGCGCGGAGCAGCCGGGAGGGGGAGGGGGGGAAGCATGCCGGAGCTGCCCGAGGTTGAGACGATCGTCCGGGAGCTCGCGCCCCGGCTCGAAGGTCACCGGATCGCGCGCGCCCGGCTGGCGAAGAGCGACGTGCTGCGCCGCGTCTCCAAGCCTCGTCTGCTCCGCATCCTCAAGGGCAACACCGTCGAGGAGGTGACCCGCCGCGCCAAGCACGCGGTGCTGCGGCTCGGGAGCGGCCATCGCCTCGTGGTGCAGCCCCGCATGACCGGCTCGCTCATCGTCTACGACCGGCGGCTCACCAGGGACGAATCCCGCTACGCCGTGCTCACGTGCACGCTCGAGGACGGCCGGCTGTTCGTGTACCGCGACGTGCGGCGCCTCGGCAACGTGTGGCTGCTCGACGAAAAGGGCTGGGCGGCCTACACCGACCGGCTCGGCCCCGAGCCGCTGGACGATACCTTCACCCCGTTCGTGTTCGCCGAGCGGCTGCGGGGGACGCGAGCCGCGATCAAGAAGGCCATCATGGACCAGCGCCGTGTCGCTGGGGTGGGGAACATCTACGCCAACGAGGCGCTGTTCGAGGCGGGGATCGATCCCTCCAAGGCCACCGACAAGCTGTCGCTCGACGAGTTCGCCCGGCTCCACGCCGCGGTCACGGACGTGCTCGCCCGGGCGGTGAATTCCTCCGGGACGACGGTGCGCGACTACCGCACGGGCGTCGGCGAGCCGGGTCGCTTCCAGTTCGAGCTGAAAGTGTACGGCCGTGGGGGGGAGGCGTGCGTCACCTGCGGTAGGCGCCTGGTCACGACGCACGTGATCGACCTGCGAGCCACGACGTTTTGTCCGAACTGCCAGCGATAAAGCCGGCCTTCTACCGTAGGATCAGTTCCAGCGCCGCATCCCGCACCGCCCGAAAGCCCTGCTCTGACTTGTCGTCATCCGCCTCGTTCGTGGTGTTGAACGCTGCGATCACGGCGCCCCGGGTCCGCGGGTTCAGGTAGAAGAACGACCGGAACCCCGCCTGGTGCCCCGTGTGCCCGATGAAGCGCGCGCCCCCCCCGCCCCCGCGCCACAGCACGAAAAACGACAAGCCGACCGAGTCGCCTGGCGCCGTGCTGTCCCTGGTCGCGAGCAGGGGGGGGCGCCACATCTCCTCGAGCGACGCGCGCGCCAGCACGGTGTCGCCGCCGCTGGAGCCGGTGAGGAACGCGACCCACCGGGCTACGTCGCCGAGGGGGGCGTTCCAGCCGCCGTTTGGGATGGTGATCCCGGGATCGAAGTCCCGCCCGTTCGCGACGAGCGAAACTCGCCCGGCGCTGTCTCGTAGCAAGGTGTAGTTGTTCGCGCGCGCCGCCGCCAGATGATACGGCGTGGCGCCGAAATAGCTGCGCGTCATGCCGAGCGGCGTCCAGATGTTCTTGTAGATGTAGCTCTGATAGGGATCGCCGGTCAGCTGCTCGATAATCCGGGCCAGATAGATGAACGCCGGGTTGCTGTACCCATAGCGCGTGCCCGGCCGGAACAGGATCTCCTGGTACGGCATCATGGCGACGAGTTGCTCCCAGCGGGCCGGCTCGAACGGCTCCCACGGCTTCCCCGCCTTGTACGGCCACGTGGGGTCCTGGAATCCCGCGGAATGCGACAGTAGCATCCGGAGCGTAATGTCGCCGATGGCGCCGAAGCTGTCGTGCACCTGCGCGAGCTCGGGGAGGTAGCGCGTCACGCGATCGTCGAGCGACAGCCGGCCACGATCGCGCAGCTGCATCACCGCGACCGCGGTGAGCGTCTTGGTGATGGAGGCCCAATGGAAGATGGTGCGCTCGTCCACGCGTTGGCCGAGGGCCCGGTCGGCGAAGCCGTACTCGTGGTGCGCCAGCACCCGGCCGTCCCGCAACACGAGCACGCTGCCGCCGACCACGCTGTCCCCGGCGGCGAACGCATCGAACGTGCGGACGAACGCGGACCAGCCAGGGGGCGGGGGTGGGGGCGGGGATGACGCAGCGCGCTGCGCCGCCGCCGGGGACACGCAGGAGAGCAAGGCGAGCACCGCGACGAGTCTGGTCTCCATGGGGGTGAACATGCGCGTCGAATCGCCCTCCTTCCAGGGCGGTTTCATCGTTTCCTGACGTCCTGCCCCCCCCGTGCCGGGGCGCGTGCGGCGATTAACTTTCTGGACCACTTATGAGACTCTCCGAGACCTCCATCCATCGACCGGTGCTCGCGAGCATGCTCTCGGCGGCACTGGTGCTGTTCGGGGTGATCGGGTACGCGCGCCTGTCGGTGCGCGAGCTCCCGGACATCGACCCTCCGATCATCTCGGTTTCGACCCAGCTGCCCGGCGCTAACGCGCAGGTGGTGGAGACCGCGGTGACCGACATCCTGGAGGAAGAGCTGTCCACCATCCAGGGACTGCGCACGCTCACGAGCAGCTCCCAGGAGGAGTTCAGCAACATTACCCTCGAGTTCAACCTCGACCGCCCGGTGGACGTGGCCGCCCAGGACGTGCGCGACAAGGTGTCGCGCGTGCGGGGACGGCTGCCGCAGGACGTGCTCGAGCCGGTGATCGCGAAGCAACAAGCCGACGCACAACCATTTTTCTGGTTGGCCCTGAGTAGCGCGCACTACGACCTGATGCAGCTCTCCGACGTCGCGGACCGCCTGGTCAAGGCGCGGCTGCAGAGCTTGGCGGGTGTCGGCAGCGCTGGGATCTACGGCGAGCGGCGCTTCGCGATGCGGGTGTGGGTGCGGCCCGACGCGCTTTCGGCGCGGGGCCTCACCGTGCAGGACGTGGAAGGCGCGATCGCCGCGCGCAACGTCGAGATCCCCGCCGGTCGCATCGAATCGACGCAGCGCGAGTTCTCGGTGCGGTCGCTCGGTGAGCTCAAGACGCCGCGGGAGTTCGACGAGCTGGTGGTGGCGAGTCAGGGGGGCCAGCTCATCAAGCTCAAGGAGGTGGCCAACGTCGAACTCGGGCCGGAGGACAATCGCTCGATATTCCGCTACAACGGGAATCCCGCGGTCGCCATCGGCGTCGTCCGGCAGTCCAAGGCAAACCTCATCGACGTGGCCGGGCGCATTCGCGCGGCCATCCCCGGCATCCAGCAGACCCTGCCCCCCGGCGTGAAGCTCGAAACCGCGTGGGATGGGTCTGTGTTCGTCACGCACTCGATCAACGACGCGCGCCTGACCCTCCTCATCGCGGCGATCCTCGTCGTGTTGATCATTTTCGTGTTCCTACGGAACCTGCGGGCGACCGTGATCCCCGGGCTCGCGATCCCGGCGTCGATCGTGGCGACGTTCGCCATCATGTATTTCCTGGGATTCTCGATCAACAACTTCACGCTGCTCGCGCTCACGATCGCCATCGGCATCGTGGTGGACGACGCCATCATCGTGCTCGAGAACGCCTACCGGCACCAGGAAGAGCTGAACGAGAAACCGGAGCAGGCCGCGGTGAACGGGACCAACGAGATCGGCTTCGCCGTGATCGCGACGACGAT
>WNGQ01000385.1_pt1 | contig 45071 bp, 36 predicted proteins | sample 5407661 | NCBI WGS metagenome assembly WNGQ01 (sample SAMN13153382, study PRJNA577476) | soil metagenome | isolation source: 60 cm soil or saprolite under Garry oak tree replicate 2 | place: USA:California | collected 2016-06-15 | reverse complement strand
TTAGCGAGAGTGATTATCAGGTATGGGCGGAGTTCCACAGGAAGTGGCTCCGGCATATGTGCTGAACGGTAGACGCAAAGGAGTTGCTCAGATTTGACAGGGAAGTAAAAGATGTGCAACTCTGGATATTCGGCCAGCACTGGCCCGATCTTCTGTAAGAAGCCCAGGATGAGATCATATTGGAGTACTAGCCCAGGTGAATCCTCTTCCGAACGCTGCCTGATCCTTGCATCCGACATTTGTATTCCTGCACGTAGCGCCTGTTGTTTCTGTGAAAGCTGCTCCTCCATTATCTCACCTCCCCCTCGTTTGGCAACAGATCAATGTCCGATGAACTCTGCCCTGAAGGGGTGATATCAATAGCAGATGAACCTCGCGTACTGCTGAGGTACTCACGCGCCCTGTCGTAAAGCATATTTATGTAAGCAAACTGTGCAATTTCCTCGATGCTATCCACGAAGAACTCATTCAGGGATCTTCGTACAAACTCGGATAAGACCCTTTTAGGGTCGTAGATATAAATGGTGTATCCTTCGTGAGAGAAGCGTCCAATCGCGAAAGTGATCGCGGAGAGTGTTGAAGCAGGTACCTCGCCTGTTAAAGCAAGAATCGCCCATACCCGAAATTGATGCATTTCTCTTTCAGTTACATCTGTGCCTACTTCATCAAATCTGAAGGTTTGTGGCCCGCAGTTGTATTTATATAACCCCCCAGGTACAGCGCCAGGATTATCAGCAAAAATCAGGAGGTTCAAGCTGCGCTCTTCACCCCTTTCGTACATTTTTTCCAGGTAATAGATTGCCTCTGCTAAAATCTCATCAAAATTGTCAGGAGGCGCCTGTTCATTGATAGACTGTTTGATCAGGTAGAATGCGCTCAATATACTGATTACATTCTCACGGTCGAGTCTAAAGGATTCTGCGACGTAAGGTGAAGGCTCGTGCTCGTAGAGGGTTGATAAGTGAGAGCGAATATCATCAGGACTCAGTTCCCCTACATTTTTCCGCTTCAACTCGGCACGTATTTGATAGAGCTTCACATGCGCAAGCGCATCCCAGTCCTGGTTCGCCCGAGCGTAGCGCTCGACATGGGCTAAATGCGCGCGGGCGTTGGCATAGCGATCTGTGCCGATGCTTGCCTCCGCGCGGTAAAAGTATAAAGCGTTCTCGAGTTTCTCATCTGCGCGAGTTTTCTCATTTTCAACGAAAGTATCAAAAAGCTGAATAGTCTCTGTAAAGCGCTTTGTTTCATTATATATCCTTGCAAGGCAACCAATATAAAGATATCCATTCTTCCCCGTACTACAGGCAAGCTGCATGTAGTAGTCACCCTTCTCTCTATCCTGGACAGATGCCTCATTAGTGCCCTTAAGACAGCGGCCAATGTAGAAATGGCCTAGCGCATGGTATAATTCTGCCCTTTCCTCATCACTCACCTGGCTTTGTTCGGGGGGGCGCTCTGCTGAGTGTGCAGTCGCAATCGCTTTATCGAAATTTCTCAATCCGGCGTAAGCGTAGCTCAAGCACACTAGGGTAGCAAAGTGATCATGTTGAAGTCTAAGGGCCTGTTCCAGGCATGAAGTGGCCTGCGGATACTGAGCCAGCTTAAGATGTAATTGACCCATTGCAAGCCACACAGCAAAGTCTTCAGCGAAAAGGGTTTCTGGCGTTTGCAGGTGAAGTTTCAATTTCTGCGCCGCTAGTTTGTAGCGATATTCATCAGTTCTATCCCGTAAGGCTAACTGATCGTACAACAAGCAAAGGTTCGTTTGTTCTACAGGTGTGAGGGAACCGGTATGTAGAAGTAAAGCAATGGCCGACTCCAGGTCTTCAGGTCGTACTGTTCTTCGTTTTTCATGTTCATCATACTGCGCATATTGTGAATAAATGGTCTTATCCAGGCTTGCGTCAGTTCTTTGTGCGAAGACAAAAAAATTGCGGGACTCGGCAGAATTGGACTTGCCTGTAATATGAGCTTTTTCCACTACCTGGTATCCAGCAGCTTCGAGCGCCTCTTCTAGTTCGCCATCAGCGAAATAGTGATACAACATCGGCGACCCGGACATCTCCTCGCTTATCTCCCAGCTGTTACGCTCCCCTACGTTGATACCGAGACCTAAAATACCACCCGGCTTCAATACTCGTTTCCAGGAAGCTAATAAATCAACTACCAGGGCCTGAGGCACATGAATGAGCGTACGTGTGCTCCAAATAGCGTCAAATGTCTCTTCGGGGGGAACTTGCAGATTCTGCATCCTCATGCGTAAGAATTTTCCGCCTGGGACACGGCTGCGCGCTCTTCGAAGCATCTCAGCGGAAGTGTCGACCCCTACAAGATCAAAACCTCTGGCCATCAGGAAATTTGCTTCCCATCCCGTGCCGCAGTTCAAAGCTAAAACATGAGCACGCTGTTTGTGTTGCTTTCTAAGTAGTTGTGCGAATGTCTCTAGAGGTTCAGCTAGATTAGAGTCATTGAATTGTTTTTCATCATCGACCGGGGCTGTGTAATTATAAGTGTCAGCGACAATTGTGAGGATCTTATCGAGGTCAAATAGAGGTAATGGAGCATCTACGCCGATGAGGGTTGCTGCCAGCGAACCGGTCGTGGTGAGTAATTTGTTTTGCAATTTTAGCCCCTTGACAGCTATTTGAATGCATTACCCAGGATCAGCATCTTCTCAGTTGTCTCCCCCTCCAGTATCCACGTACCCGTTTGTCCGAGCTAAATTATTTGCAATAAAAGCTCAGACATTATTATACTACATTTTCAATCAATTAGCTATGTTTCGAAAAAACCACTGAACCTTTGCTCTTTCAGCAAGAAGGAAGGGACGAGTTTAAAAACTCGCCCTTCCTCTTTGGACATTTACCAAACACAATTGCTTCGTGACTATTTCATAGGTACGATAGCTCCAACGACACCCTCTACAAATTCCATTGTGCTCGCGCTCCCTCCTTGATCACGGGTCAAGCTAACCCCCTCGCGGTAGGTCTGTTCGATCGCCCGCTCCAACCACTGCGCCTGTTCGGTATGGCCGAGATAGGCGAGCATCATTGCCCCCGAGAGCATCATCGCTGTGGGATTGATGCTCCCGCCTCCAGCCAGGTCCGGCGCGGAGCCATGTACTGGTTCAAAGTAAGCATAATGTTCGCCAAAGCAGGCGCTCGGTGAGAGGCCAAGGCCACCAATACTACCACTGGCAACATCAGCGAGGATATCGCCATGCTCATTGGAGAGCACTACAACATCCAGCGTCTCTGGAGAGGCAATCAGCCGTCGTGCCAGGTCGTCGATAAGAAATTCCTGGTAACTTAAACTCGAATAGGCGCGCACCGTTTCCTCTACGATCGCGCGCAAGCGCCCATCGGTGCGCGGCAATATCGAGTACTTAGCAGCCAGAGTCACGCTACCGGGATAGCCGGCAGCCTGTCGGACCATTGCCAGCTCACACGCGGCAACCGCCAGGCGATACATCTGCTCATCAGTACAGATACGCAGGGCATAGGCTCCCCGTTTTCCTCTGGGATGGGCCTGCCACCATGAACTGCTGCTGGTTAACGCATCTAGCTCTGCAATGTCTCCTTCACGAGGTGGATACATACCCTCCAAATTATCGCGTACAATGACGTAATCGATACGCTGCGGGTGAAGCATTGGGCTGCGGTAACCTGGGTACCATCGCACAGGGCGTACATTCACATACGTCTCCTTGCCCCAACGGAGATACCACAGGATAGGCCTGCTTGGTCCGCCGCTTGCTCCGAACAGAGTACAGTCCGCAGCATCTATCCTCCTCCGGGTCTCGTCGGGAAACGCATCACCATAGCACTCTGATGCCTCACGTCCACTATGAGCCTCTACAAAGTGAATATCCGGTGCTAACATGCGCAGCACCTCCACAGTCGGACGCACTACCTCGGGAGCAGCATCATCTCCAGCGATCACACAGACGGTCGGTTGCTCTGACAACGGGTATAAACGCCTGAGGAATCCCGGAATCATCGCAGCGCCCCTTCCTGGCGGATATATTCGATGATTCCACCCGCCGCCACGATACGCGCTACAAAGGGATTCAAGGGTTCAGCCTGAAACGCCTGCCCGGTCGTTACATTGTGAATAACACCGGTCGCCAGGTCTAACTCTATATCCTGTCCATCAGCGCTGGCAGCAACAACCTCCTCGCAGACGAGCACTGGCAAACCAATATTTACGGCATTGCGATAAAAAATGCGAGCGAAACTGCGAGCAATGACAACCTGCACGCCGCACGCCTGTAAAGCGGCCGGAGCGTGTTCGCGCGATGAGCCACAGCCAAAGTTGTGGCCAGCTATCACCACATCACCTACCCGCACCTGTTGTGCAAATTCTGGCAGCACCTCACACAGGCAGTAACGAGCTAACTGTGTGCGATCAGTAGTCACGTTGTAGCGTCCCGGAATGATGACATCTGTGTTCACATTGTCACCCAGCATCCATATACGGCCCATAATGTTCTGTTCCTTTCTTCCGTTTGTGGACCCGATAATTCGAATTTCAAAGGTAGATATTTGTGATATTGCCATCGGAAGCGACTCCGCAACTGTCAAAAGCACCCCTGTTACATTTGAAACAAGTGAAACAAGTGAAACAAATGAAACAAGTGAAACAAACAGCAAGCAAAGCGATCAACAGGTGCGGTCCTTCCCTTTCCCACAAATAACATACCCCTGCAAGCGCTAATTCGGCCTTTACAAAAAGTTGCGCGGATCGGTAATGCGGCCGCTCAGCGCAGTCGCGGCAGCAGTAGCAGGGCTACCAAGATAAATTTCGGCAGTGGGATCGCCCATACGCCCCGTAAAGTTGCGGTTCATTGTCGTCAAAGCGCGCTCACCAGGTGCCAGTACACCATAGTGCCGGCCAATACAGGGACCACACCCGGGAGTGCCAACCGACGCGCCAGCCTGAATAAACGTTTCCAGGTAGCCCAGCCGCATCGCTTCCAGGTAAATCTCGCGAGAAGCGGGAACAACCACCATACGTGTCTGGGGGTGAAGCGTCTTACCCCGCATGATGTTTGCGGCGATAGCAAGATCGTCAAGTCGACCGTTCGTACAGGTGCCAAGAAACACCTGGTCGATCTTCACTTGCTCGACCTCCTCAACCGGGACAACATTATTGACATCCGGCGGACAGGCAATCAGCGGTGACAGTTCCGAAGCATCAATCTCCACCACCCGTTCGTAACGCGGATTGCATGGTGCCAGCATGGGATAATCGCGGTCGATACGACCACGCAACCACGCCCGGGTCGTTGCATCGGGGGCAACGAGTCCCGCCTTGCCGCCCATTTCAATCGCCATATTGCAGATGGTGAAACGCTCACTCACCGACATCTGCTCGACCAACTCTCCCGTATACTCGATGGCACGATAGTTGGCGCCATCAACACCTACTTTGCGCACCATTTCAAAAGTCACATCCTTCGTATAAACACCAGAGGGAAGTCTTCCCGTCATGTGGATATTGATTGTTGGCGGGATAAGAAACCAGGCTCGCCCGGTTGCATAGGCAACCCCGATGTCGGTAGAGCCCATGCCAGTAGCAAAGGCTCCGAGCGCCCCATAGGTACATGTGTGGCTATCGGCCCCAACGATGATGTCACCCGGAGTAACATAACCACGCTCCGGCATTACCTGATGGCAGATGCCCTCTTGCAAGATACCAATGTCCTGCTCCTGTGCAAACGCGCGCACATCACGATGCAGCGTGGCCGCTGCAATGGTCGCTGCTGGTACGATGTGGTCAAACACAATATGCGAGCGCTGGGAATCGAAGACGCGCCCACCATTCGTCAATTTGCGAAAGGCCTGGATCGCCAGGGGAGTCGTCGTATCGTGGCTCATTACGCGGTCAACATCCACCACGACGGTCTCGCCCTGCGCTACCGTACGGCCCAACTTGTGGCTAAAGATTACTTCGGTTAAGGTTCCCATGTTACACTTCCTTTCTCCTGATTCCCCTCCGGCAGCGCTATGTCGGCTCCACTACGTTCCGCTCGACATACGCTCCCCTCCTCCCACCAACTATGAATAAATGCATCGACTTCTTCCTGGTTCAGCGAACCGCATTCAGCTCGCTCTCTAAGAGCCTGAGTAAGATGACAAACCTCGTCATTGCTGAGGCGCAGCCCCAATGCCGTAGCGCGATGCCCTACGGCATAGCGTCCCGTGAAACGAGACCCAACATCAATGCTGCGCATCAGTCCAAAGTCTGCTGGAGCCAGCACCTCATACGAACGAGGATTCTTGAGCACTGCTTTTGTATGCACACCGGCTCTGTGCGCAAATGCTCCTGGAGCAGTGATCGGCATATTAAAGGGAATTGGCAAATCCAGGCACTCCGATACAAAGTGATCAAGTAGCGCCAGCTGCGTGAGATCGTACGTCTCCAGCAGCTCCGGGTAATGAATATAGAGTTGCGCGATCAGGCCACTGAGCGAGGCGATACCATTGCGTTCGCCGATACCCATGACGGTAACGTCGAGGCAATCTGCACCACCCTCCAGCGCCGCGACAGTATTGGCAATAGCACATCCGGTATCATTGTGCCCGTGGAACTCAATACCAACCTGTGGATAACGTTCAGCGCAGAGAGCGACAAGCCGCTCAACCTGTCGCGGTGTGGCAATACCAACGGTGTCGGGCAAACCAATGCGCTGCACTCCTGCCTCAACGACAGCGTCAAAGACGGTCAGCAGGTCAACCAGGTCGCTGCGAAAGGCATCCTCAGCGGAAAAGCGCACGTAGCGCCCAGTCGATCGGATGAGTCGAATCAACGGTACAGCATCGGCGAGAAGCTGGTCGATGCGGCGGCCATGGCTGTAGGTACGGAGCTCTGCTGACGTTCCATAAAAGAGATTCAGGCCGAAAACAGATGTATCCAGTGCAGCCCGCACATCAGCCTCGACACAGCGCACATGTGCTACAACGTGCGCAGACAAACCAATTTCACATAGTGCTTGCACCGTCCGCCGCATCTCCGGCGAGACGGCAGGCGAAGGAACCTCTATGAACTCCACGCCGACGGCATCCAGTAAACGCGCAATCTTCAGTCGCTGCTCAAAGGTAAAGAAGGCACTGGTAAATTGCTCACCTTCGCGAAGCGTCGAATCGAGAATAGCCAGCGATCTCATTGTGTCGTTTCTCCTTGCAGGGCAAGTTCCCCCAGTACCAATTCAAGCACATCGATGGCATGCATATACTCGGCGACGCGTATATGCTCCTGAGGTGTATGATCGAGGCGCGAGTCACCGGGCCCATATGCAACGATGTTCTGTCCCCAGAACGGTCCCACGACATTCATATCCGCTGTCCCCGTTTTGTGCTTGAAGACTGGTTGTCCTCCGGTAGAGCGAATAGCAGATATGAAAGCTCGCGATAAGGGTATCGCACGCGTTGTCTGAAAGGCCGCCTCTTCACCTGAAAAACTGATTTGAGCCTCATCTTTGTAAGCCCATTGCTCCAGTTGGATACGCAAACCCTCGCTATCGTACCCGGGTGGTAAACGGTAACCAATAAGAAGCTGCGTCTGTTCCTCTAACCCATCTTGACTGCTGTTAATGCCGCGTAGCGATGGCATAAGCGCAGCAAAAGTAGAATGTGCCGCATGCTGCTCGTTCCAACTGGTGGCATAGTCACGCACTCGATTCCAGAAGGCCACAGCCACCTCGTTACTGTTCTTATGCAGACCTGCGCTATGCTGTATCTGGCGCGTAACACAGTACTCCACCAGCAACCTGCCCTTATACCCAATCGTCACTGCCTGACTTCCACTCGGCTCGCCGATTATGCAGGCAAGAGGCCGATAGCGTTCTACGACTGCTCGCGCCCCACGAGAGGTCGCAGATTCCTCTTCAACAGCTCCTATCACAACAACTGGATGCTGCAAGGAGTCTAAGCGCCTGGAACGTACCAGCCGGGCTGTGGCACTCAGAAAAGCCGCCAACGGACCTTTGGCATCTACCGCGCCCCGGCCATACAGCTCACCATCCTGTAATTTCACCGGAACGTGACCACGCACTGTATCCATATGACCGAGCAAGATAACAGGTTGCTGGTTCGTACTGGTTTCAAGAAGATGCGTGGTGGCTATGAAGTTTCCAGCCTCGTCTATAGAGGCCTGCAAACCCATTTGCTGTGCCTGCTCAACTATGTACTGGGCTAAATCTCGTTCCCGTCCCGAATAGCTCGGAATAGTGAGCATCTTATAGAGAAGCGCTATTTCTGCGTTTGCATCATAGGTCAGGTTACCAGCGTGACCACGAGCGATCGCTCCCTCTATGTCGTGAAAGCGCTGCTGGGCTCCGTTCGTCCATGGTAGGGGCGATCCCTCGTGGTCGACCTGGTCGAGCCAATGCGGCTGTGTCGCACTCGTTCTTTCATTCGCCAACATAGTCCCTTGTGCTCGCCCTGTCACATCCCGTTCCACAAGCACCTCTTCTACCGCAGTCAGTACCCGTTCCAGTTGTGCCTCCGTAATTACCAGCGGAGGTAACAGGCGAATGACGTTTGGGCCGGCCTGAAGAGACAGGATGCCTCGTTCAAACAGTGCTTCGAGGTACGGTTGAGCGCGTCGGCTGAGTTCGATGCCAAGTAACAATCCTCTCCCGCGCACCTCGCGGATGAGCGGAGTTCGTAGCTTTCTTAGTCGATCAAGAGCGAGTGAGCCAAGTGCAGCCGCACGCTCCGGTAGAGCTTCTCGTTCAAGGATGTCCAGGGTGGCGAGGGCAGCTGCGCAGGCCAATGGATTGCCGCCAAAGCTGCTGCCGTGGATGCCCCTGGTAATACGCCCGCTCTCCATTACGCGCGGACCCAGGCAGACCGCCCCCATAGGAACACCACCGGCCAGGGATTTTGCGAGGCAGAGAATATCCGGCTGCAGGTCATAGTGGTCACAGGCAAAGAGAGATCCCGTACGCCCAAAGCCCGTCTGCACTTCGTCAACAATCAGCAAGACCCCGCGTTCACGGCAAAGTGCAGCAAGACCCCGCACGTATTCATCCGAAGCCACGTGAACACCTCCTTCCCCCTGCACCAGTTCAATGATTACTGCCGCGGTCTGCTCATTGATGGCTGCTCGGGCAGCTGCGAGATCGTTATAACGTATATGGCTGACATCGGGAACGAGCGGCGCGAAGGGCTCACGGTAGTGCGGTTCCCATGTTGCCGAAAGCGCACCCATTGTGCGGCCATGAAAGCCCCGCAGCGCCGCAACTATTCCTGCGCGCCTAGTGGCAATGCGTGCAAACTTGATGGCCCCCTCCACAGACTCGGTACCGCTGTTGCATAAGAAGATGTGTGTGAGTCCTTCCGGCACAAGGCATGCAAGGCGTTCAAGCAAACGAGCCCGTACATCGTTGTAGACAATTTCTGGACAGGTGAGGAGGCGCAGTGCTTGCGCTGCAATGGCAGCAGCAACCTCTGGCCGCGCATGCCCGGCGCTCGCCACGCCGTAGCCTGCGGTGCAGTCGATATATTCGTGTCCATCGGCATCCCATAATAAGGCGCCGCATCCCCGTACGATAACTACAGGGCGCTTACTGTACACGCCACAACTGTAGGTGTTTTCGAGGTCGATGGCAGCAATCATATGCCGATCCTTTCTCTTGAACTGTAGGATGATTCAATAGTTGTTCCCACTCCATTGAGCACCTCTAACAACGAGATGCTCCCAATACAGACTCGGGGCACACCGCCCTGTATGGCTTCCTGCGCACCCAGCAATTTCTTGCGCATACGGCCCTGAGCATATTCAGCGAAGTCTGCAATGCGTTCGGCAGGGATAGTACGGATGAGCGTAGCGTTGTCCCCTGGGTCGGCCAACAAACCGGGAACGTTCGTCATGATGACCAGGGCCTCGGCCTGTAGCGCGACGGCAACTGCAGCAGCTGCACGGTCTCCATCCACATTCAGGCGTTCTCCCTCCCGGCTTAATGCCAGTGGCGCGATGACGGGGGTATAGCCAGCATCGAGCAGCTGCCGGAGCAGTCTATCATTCACCCGCTCGACCTGTCCGGTGTAGTCGTCGCGCAGTATTTGTAGGCGTCCCTCTGGAGTGAGCGAGCGTACAATTGACTTGCGTCTCGCCAGCAGCAGTCTCCCATCTACTCCAGCCAGCCCGAGGGCATTGATACCCTGTTGCTGCAAGCAGGCCACCAGCTCGGTATTGATCTGTCCGGCCACAGCCATAGCATAGATGTGCAGGGTTTCGCTATCCGTGTAGCGGCTGACCATCCCACCTGGTGAGGTAACCATACGTGCCGGGTGCCCCAAACGCTCAGAGAGCGAGTTCGTGAGATCAGATCCTCCATGCAGTACGACGATACGCTCTCCCTGAGCAACACACTTCGCTATCTCACACACGACGTTCGCAGTGGTGGCCCCCGGGCTACCGCCAATCTTTACGACAAGCGTCATAGCAAAGCTCTATCCTTCCTAATGTATAATCAATTGACCCTTTGGGCCTCCTCATGTACACTCTTCTAAAGGCGCAGCGCGAGGCCAGGGCTTGCTCTCTTTTACGATCCGCTTTGAGGATACTGCAACACTATACGGGATGCAGACCAGGAAAGGTCAATCCCAACGACTCGTCCCAACCGTATACACAATTGAGAGCTTGTACAGCATTTCCAGCTGCGCCTTTCAGCAGGTTGTCCAGGGCAGCGATGATCACTACGCGCCTCCTTTCCTCCCTCGAAGTGTCTCCCAGACGCTTCCCTCCATCCGCCCCTACCCTCTGCTGAACAGGGTCGAGTTCAAAGCCGATATCGCAATAGTTACTTCCCGCCAAAATCTTCGGTTCGGGATACCGGTAAACACCACTGCGTTCTTTGATCAGCCGGATGAATGGCTCGTGTTGATAGGCTTCGCGATAGAGCCGCCACAACGTACGCTCGTCTACATTCTCATTCAAAAAGGGATGGGCAGTAACAAGTACTCCGCGCACTAACTCGACCGCCGTTGCAGAGAAGGCGACGTGCTGGCGAAGCTCTCCGCCAGTGGCTCGACCAAGCTCCTGTATGAGTTCGGCAGTATGACGATGCCCGGTAGGTTGAAATGAGCGCACGGCACCACTCCTATCGGGGTGATGGCTGCCGGAACCTGGTGTGGCACCTGCTGCCGATGAGCCGACTTTGGCTTCCACTACGAGAGGAAGTGTATCGTCCACGAGACCGGCCCGGTAGAGTGGAGCCAATCCCAGGATGGCTGCAGTTGCCATACACCCGGTGCCACTTACGAGCGTCGCACCAGGCAGTTCCTCACGGTGTAGTTCAGGCAGGCCATAGACAGCCTCATCCAGAAGATGGGATGCGCAATGCGGCTCGCCATACCATTGTTCGTAAAGCCCGGCAGAGCGCAATCTGAAATCGGCTGAAAGATCGATGACGCGTGGCGCAATTGACCGGTAGCGTTCAATCTCCCTGGAGGCTAAGCCATGTGGCAGGCAAAGGAAAAGCAAATCGCATGATTTCAGATCGTCGGGATGACAAAAGCGCAAAGAACTGATTTTACGCAGATTCGGATGCACGCTATGCAAGTATTGCCCGGCATGACTGCCAGATGCCACCTGAGTCAATTCAACCCGTGGATGGAAGAGTAGGAGCCGCGCCAGTTCTCCTCCTGTATAACCAGACCCGCCAATGATAGCAACACGCAGGCGATTCATCTTACAGCCTCCTCCTGCACGCAACTAAGTACATAGTCAAGCATTGCATTGGGTATATCAACGCCTGTTGGAGCAATGCTATTGCGGAACTCCATCGTGGCATTGATTTCATTGACCAGCAGGCCGCGCCGCTCGTCTTCAAGCACGTCGATTGCCAGGATACCCCCACCGACAGCCTGTGCAGCACGCACACACAGGCTATCAAGCTCAGGGGTAACCGGGCAATTGCTGGCAACCGCACCACGAGCGGTGTTTGTGACCCAGTGTTCACTTGTACGATAGATTGCACAGATGGTACGCTCACCAACGACAAACGCACGAATATCACGCTGTGGCTTGGCAATATACTCCTGTATATAGTGGATATGATGCTGATAGGAGCCGAGCATCTCCCGGTGTTCGAGCACCGCTTCTGCAGCATCGCGGTCATTAATACGGGCTAGCAAGCGCCCCCACGACCCGGATGTAGGCTTAAGCACGACCGGATAACTCAACATATCCATACCTTTAATGGCCACCTGGGAATCAAAGGCCAGCATGGTATGCGGTGTCGGGATACCTGCACGGAGCAGCGCCAATGTCGTGAGCAGCTTATCGTTACACGTTGCAGTCACAGTTGCCGGGTTATAGACGCGTACGCCCCAGTGCTCTAATACATGCAGCATTGCTAACCCACGCGATTGACTCATACTGCGGCAGAGGACAGCATCATACTCACGCCATCGCTCATCAGGATATGACAGGTCGAGCAGCAATTCTCCATCATCAACGATGTCAAATGCAATTGCCCTCTGTCTCAGCGCATCGATCAATAGTCTCTCTTCCACGCGAATGCGCGATGTGAGAATAGCCAGGCGCATCGTGTCACTCTCCCCAATCTTCTTCAACCTGGGGTGCCAGCGCTACGGCCGGTGGTTCCAGGCGCAGTACTTCCAGTTCCGCGTTACAATCAGGACAATAGGTGATCTCCCCAACCAGGAGACCTTGCACAGTAATTGCGGCTTCACATTCTGGGCAGTGTGCCATTGGTTGTAATCCTCCTTTTCGACTATATGACGCTAGACAAACAAAAACGCTCATCGTCCTTCGTTCAGGAAAGGACGATGAGCGTTATTCACAGCTCTCGTGGTACCACCTTCATTCGTTGATGCCTCACGACATCAACCTCGTCGAGTACTAACATACTCCCGCCCGCTAACGGGGGCCTCCGGCAGAGGTCTACTCTCGCTTGAAGCGATTTCTTCTCGCGGCTCCGGGCTTTTTTTCACGGTTGGTTGACATACGAGCTTTCCACCAATCGCCCGCTCTCTGGATGCAACCTGGAACCGCTACTCGTCCCTTCAAGGCATTTGTGCTATCAAGTTTTTCGATGAAATAAAGGACAAATAAAAACGCCCTTCATCCTTCGTACAGAGAAGGACAAAGAGCGAAATACACAACTCTCGTGGTACCACCTTCATTCGTTGATGCCTCACGACATCAACCTCGTCGAGTACTAACATACTCCCGCCCGTTAACGGGGGCCTCCGGCAGAGGTCTACTCTCGCTTGAAGCGATTTCTTCTCGCGGCTCCGGGCTTTTTTTCACAGTGTATTGACGTATGGGCTTTCCACCAACCGCCCACTCTCTGGACGCAACAGCAACTGTTACTCGTCCCATCGATGCTTCTACTTTATACAGATGCAAATCTGATAGTTAACTTATAGCATGTACCTCACAACCTTGTCAAGGATTTATCCATATTTCCTAATAAATCCGATATGCAAGTTTTCCACCAAAAAATGTTGCTTGCTGTTTGTCGCACTTGTCGCACTTGTCGCACTTGTAACACATGTAGCATGGGTGTTCTTTTCTCAGAAAAAGGGGTGACAGGGGTTACAAACAGTTGCCTTTTTTCTGTAATTACCCTATACTAACTACTGTATGGTAAGACAGAAATCTGAAGGTTCCAGAGAACCCAAACTGTTGCGAGTTGGGGTAGCAGCGTATGAGCTAGGGCTGCATCCCTTCACCGTCCGACGTTGGATCAAACTGGGAAAGATCCAGGCGGTGCGCATCGGTCTGGAAGCGCGTATTCCCCGCAGTGAAATCGAGCAGCTCAAAGGTTCGACCGATGAGCGACTCCTGGTGCTCTATGGGCGGGTAAGCGGGCAGGGACAAAAAGATGACCTGGACACGCAGGTAGAACGCTTGCAAGTGTGGGCAAAGGCCGAGCGACCGGGACGCAAAACGCTAGTCCTCTCCGATATTGGTTCTGGCGTCTCTGCTACACGCAAGCACCTCTTGCGGCTGCTCAAGATGGTCTGTGAAGACCGGGTGGGAGAAGTTGCCGTCACGTACGGCGACCGGCTGACTCGTTTCGGACAAGAGTATCTGGAGACCTTATTTGACAGTTTCGGAGTGACGCTCACGATCCTCTCGCCCGGTGAAGAGAAAACACCAGAGCAGGAATTGACTGATGACCTGCTGGCAATTCTCGCTTCCTTTTCTGGTCGGTTGTATGGAATGCGTTCGCACAAGCAAAAGGAACTCCTCAAGTGCGCTCAGACCGTGATCAACAATCCCTAAGTTATCCGCTGCGCTTACCCAATGAAGCCACTGCAAAACCTGATCGAACAAGCGTGTAATTTCTATCTGGCCAATGGGTGCTTCCCCGAGAGCTACGAAGAGATGCAGACCATCCCTGTGCTGAAAACAGGCATCTTACCCTACGCAGGTGATGATGGTCGGGCGATGGGCCAATCTTACCGCATGCAGATTGACCTGGAGCAAAAGCAGGTGACGCTTGCCATCCGATATCCCGATGAAGCAGGCCAATGGGCACGCACCTGGCGTGAAAAAACCACGAAGATGGCTCTGCCTGAGCAAATCCTCGCTCGTCTCAAAAAGGGAGAGGCGCTGGCTCCCAGCTTGCGGGAAATCAACCATCCAGATGGAACCCGCTACGCTGTTCTCGATTTTATCGTCCAAGTTCCTGTTACCGAAGCGGCCTCATGGTCCTCCATGCGCTCTGTGCTTGGGTTTGATTGGGGCGTGCGTACGCTTGTCACTGCAAGCGTGGTCGATCTAGAAGGTCACCAAGTCGGACGTCCTTTCTTCCTAGACACCGGGCCCTTTGATGGGCGACAAGCCCGCACCCGGCGGCAAATAGACCTCCTCAAGTCGAAAGTGGCCAGGTTAGAAGCCCGCCGCGACGGTTTTCCCGAGGGCGATCCCAGGCGGGAGCCGACCACGCGACAACTTGCGGTGTTGCGCCGGGAGATTGCCCAGTGCTGGCGAAAGTATGAGGCCAGAAACAAAGACCTCGCTCACCTCGCCGCGAATGTGCTGCTCCTGCTCGCCACAGCTTCTGGCTGTGAATTGATCGCGGGAGAATCCCTCAAGTCGATGAAATCCACGGGACGGGGCAGAAACACCCAAGGTCGGTGGAGGAACTGGCGCAACAACGCCCAAATCCGAGGGGAGTTATGGCACACCCTTCGCTATAAATGCTTTCTTTCGGGCATTCGGCTCGAATGGCAACAGCCCCGGAAAACATCACATACGTGCCCCCATTGCGGCAAGCCTGCCGACACCTACCGCTCACCAGCCCATCTTGATACGGTCAATGATTGGGGAGCCTGGCTCGTGTGCTCAAATTCACATTGTCAGTGGAACGGCTCACGAGACTATGCTGCCTCACTCAACATTGCCCGCCTTGGGGTCACCGAGATCTTACACGCACAAACCACCGGACGCATATATCATCCTTCCATTGCTGACGCAGCAGTGAAAGCCGTGTCCTATATGGGCGCGGTTGCGGTGCTACGGTTACCACCGCCGGTCCCTCGGGGCCGCTTGCTTTACGCAGGAAGAATCTACCTGAACGGCTGGCGTAATTCTGTGAAGCTTCGATCATCCTATTCGACAGAGACTATGCTCACATTGTGCGGATAGCTACAGCTAACGCCCAAAACTGTAGATTTTAGTAACGGTTCCTCCAATGAAAATCGTTCGCAGATCCTACTGAGTTCTGCCATGGGGTACAGTTTATTTATTATACCTTCAATAGCACTTTCGCGCCATGACATGTAACAGTTTTCTTTGCTATAGTAATTACGCGAGAGGAGAACACCTCGATAAATCGCATAGTACATGCTGTCAATCGCATGCACGTATATCACTGGAGGGCCAATATTTCCGATAGACCCCCACCCGGTTGAAAAAAGGAAGGTAGAACAAGATGAACTTTGGACTGCAAAAGCTATTCCAGGAAAGGAGCGCAAAATGAGTCATCCGCCCGCGTTCACAGTCCGCGCTGACGATCTGCTTCGTCACCTGCAAGATTTGCGATCCGGCACCTATGAGGGAGCAATGAGTCGCGGTGCAAAAGAGGTGGTGTACCGTCGAGGAATCGAACTGCTCAGACCGGTTGCCGTGGCGATTTTGGAGGAGGCCAATACCCTGTTCTTAAACGGCACTGGCGATGTGCAGGTAATCGGCCCGGAAGATGATGGCACCGGCGATCTGGTGACCCGCTTTGAGTTAAGCTGGCCAGAACAGCGAGCGGCACGAATCATGCGGGGGCCACATGGACCACTCCAGCCGGTGCGTATCATCGTCAACTACTCTCAGGGCTTTCTGCATCCTCACCTATCTGGAAGTATTGCTGGCTTCTGGCCGTTTCAAGTCACGAGTGCCGCCGATGCTGAGCGTCAGAAAAGTATCCTTGCTGCCATTGTCGAGTTAGAACTGCACCAGCGCATCTTTGAAACCAATTGGCGTATTCTCCCCGTCTCCCAACAATGGGAATGAGAGCGTTTTTGCTTAGCTGAAGGCTCCCTTCAACGTGTGGTGTGAATTCGACAGGTTCAGCAAGCATCTCACCTTGCTATGGCTGATCGCCCCAGGTGTATTGTTGATGGCGTGTGCTGTCGAACTCGAGGCAGTGCCCATATCGAGCGCCAGTGCGCGTCATGAAAACGTCACGTGCATCGTCATAAACGAGAAGTGATGGGCATCACACATGATCCATCCTACTGCGGTCCTTCGAGAGCGAAGAGCCGGCATCCCGTCACCACATGCCAGGCAAAGGCTACGACCAGCAACATTCTTTCATTGAGACCTCCTAACTGCGCTCCATACTGAGGAAGGGCGTAAGGTAAGAGGAGGAGCAACAACGTGACGAGACTGGTGAATATCGAGTACCACCCATAGCGGCGCCACGCGCGATCCTTCCGAAGATGTAGCCCGATCATGAAGAGCGCGATGATGAGCGAGACGAACCCGATGAGGAAGCCAAGACTATGCAGTATATCTCGAAAGGCGGAATTTGGGTCTGCGGGATTGTACTCGGCGAAGAAGCCATCGTTCACTGCTCCTGCTCCAGTGAGTAAGAGAAGCAAAGTACTGGCAATCAACTTCCTCCCGCCGATCGACTTGAGCATCGCTTGATAGAAGCCGATGGCGAAGAGCATGAACAGAAGGCCAAAGACCACGAGATCCGTGTTCAGAATCCATGCGTTCTCTCCAATGCCCAGATCGCTCACCACTTGATGGATGGGCGAGTAGCCTGGACGAAGGAAGCCATCAATGGTGAATCCGAACACAAAAAGAAGAGAACCGATTACCCCGGCAAGTGTAAATGGTCGTATATAGTGGACCCCTTTAAGAGTCACGCGATCGTTTTGTATTTGCATTTGTGCCATCAATTCGAAGCCTTTCATTGCTTTTTTATGAAGATGAGATGCGAGTAGCAATGGAACTGAACATGGGAAGAAGCTCTTCAATGGGGATGGAGAGGAGGCGCAAAGTATCTTCTTTCAAGCAGACACAAGGGATGTGTTGGAGAAAAAGGAGTTCCATGCGACTGATTACGCTTCAGGCTGTTTACAGCGCTTCCACGCCACCTATTTCTCCCCTATAGAGGGCTAGAAACCGCTCACGCGCCCGCTGTAACCGCATCTTCGCCGCCGACACACTGATGTGTAGCGCCTCCGCAATCTCTGGACACGAAAGGCCCTCGTGCTCGTAGAGCCACAAGCAGGCGCTGGACTTGGGCGACATCCGCCCAAACACCCGTTCGATGATTTGACGGTCAGCCACACGCTCCTCGAAGCGCGCTCCATCGAAACCGCTCTGCTTGTGCGTCGGGTGAGCCGTCGTCATCCACCCGTTCCTCTCATCCTCTTCATCGCGTATATGAACGTTCACGGTGGTGGTTCCCATTGAAGGAGAGAATACGTTTTCGCCTACCCCACTCTTCTCATCGAATAGCGAAAGGGGAAGGCAGACGGTGTAGTGCTGCTTGCGCAATGCATCGGTGATCGTGTTGGCAGCAATACGGTAGAGCCAAGCAGGCAGTGCCCTTTGGGGAATAACCGTGCCTCCCAGCAGAGCTTTGTAGGCCTTCACAAAAACGTCTTGTGCCAGATCGAAGGCTTGTTCACGATTGCCAACGGCATGAGTGATGAAACGCGTTATCGGTCCCTGAAAGCGAAGGAAAACCGCTTCAAAGTCCGCTACCTGTATCATCGCCGCATCTGCGGAGTCGGAGGGGGCAGAAGCGGGTCGTGCAGGAACGCTTGTCGTCAAAGTAGCCATAGTTTTCTTCTCCTTATATATATAGCCGGAGGCTAACGAGTTCGTATTCGGTCAAATTTGCTATCTGCGAACGTTTGAGTTCGTTTGGAGCTTGCACCTTTGCGCTTTGTATAAAGATGTTGCGCCCCACTCGTCCTCTCTGGGATCAGTATAAGGAGAAAGGGTCATGAAAGCGTCATGAACACCGTCATGGACGTGAAAGGCGTATGAGGAAGTTGGCGAGCCTGCCCAAGTACATACAGACAGCTTTGGGTGAGGTGGCTATTCCAGGATAGGAAGAACGGAAGGAGACCTGTACGGTTTTACGCCTGGCTTGCCTGGAAAATGCTCTTTGGTCTCAAGGCGGTGAGGATATATCCCTCGGCATGGATCGAGCGAATATCAATGCCAAATGTACGTAGCTTTGCCCTGCAACGCGAAAGGATATTTCTGATGGGCTTCATCGAGCGGTCCAGCGTTTTATGTTCGACCGCCCGATGCACGGTTGTTCGTGCGTGACTGAGGATCTCATCAGTGATAGCAGCGCGCAACACCTCATAGGGACAATAGTGGGGATAGGACTCCAGCAGAGCCACCAGCACATACATCTCGAGTTCCGTCAGCACTTCTTGTGCTACTAGTCCATATACTTCTGCTTTTAGTTGGGTAAGAACGAAGGTGGACAAGCTATACGGATGGGTATTCAACACCAACACGTGCCCTTCTGGTAACACCTGCGGTAAGGAAAAGAAGCGGAATTGTTGCGTTGTCTCATATCGACTAAACTGGCTTGAGGAGAGCATTGACATCACTCCTTCCTCTTTCTATGCGTCTTGTGGAGCTACCTCTTGTACGGTATAGATAGTCCATGGTCCATTGCATCGTCATCGGTCTCCGTTCGGTCATGCTCGCTTCATAGGCAGGCGACCCTCCGAGTGCACCTCAGCGGGAGGATCTGTTTGCCCTTGCGCTATGAGGCTGGCGCGCAACAGCCGTCGTGCACGGTAAGAGTAGGATCTCGCTGTGCTCTCTGGCATCTTAAGCCGCCGTCCGATCTCGGAGAAGCTCAGCTGGTCCCTATAGTGCATGAGGACTACCGGGCGCAAGCCGGGGGGTAACCCTTCAATCGCCTTGCGCAGCGCGCGCTGAACTTCGCGGTACTCCAGCATTTCCTCTGGAGAAGGACTGGGATCTACGAGGGATGCCAGTGGGAACAGTTCTTCCTCAGCCTCCTCGGATTCCCACCCCAGGTCAGAAAAGCAGACCATGCTCCTCCTGCGGAGTGCATCGATGCAGCAGTTGTGGGCAACGCGGAAGAGCCACGGACCCAGCCGCTCTCCTGCTGTGCACAGAGTTGGGAGGGAAACAAAGAGTTTAAGCAAGACCTGCTGGAACACATCAGAGGCCTGATCGTCGTCCCTGACGCGGCGACGAATGAAATGAAAGACCCGCAGGTGGTACCGGCGTACCAGGGCCTCAAAAGCGCCCTCGTCGCCTGCAAGTGTTTGTCGCACTAAGACATGATCAGCCACCGCTGGCGGATTGATGGCGAGACGAACTCTTTGCTGCATGCAGCGCCTCTCTTTTCTGATCGACATTCATGTGTTCCTAAGTGGTTTTACCTTCGTGTGCCGTGAATGCATCATTGCCTTGAACATGCTCTGGAAGGGCGTGTTCGTGGAGCTGAGGCCCTGGGGCAGCGCGATAACCGGTGACCATCTGTCTCTCCTCCAGAATCTGCTCTATCCCAGGTGTTGTCACACGCAACGCTGGAGGGAGGAGGTTGCTACGCTCTAACAGCATGACATTGCCTGCTCTCCCGATGATTGAGTAGCTGCCAGAGGTGAGCATCATCCAATACATCTCTTCGTCCGCTGGCTGACTTGTAGGTGCGGCATCGGCCAGATCAATGGCTACATAGTCCGCCGTGTAGGACTGCGGGTCGGGCATCAGGTAGAGCATATAGCGATCACTCAGATGCGGATTGAGCGTATCCGTTGCCGCGACGGAGGCCCTGGGGGGCACGTTGGTCAGTAAGGCATTGATCTGCGCCTGTTGCGGTGTAGGATGACCTCCCGTTTCCCAGAAAGCCAGCACGAGTGGGCCTGTTGCGGCGATATTCCAGGCAGCGGACGCGATCAACCATACTATGACCAGCGGAGCGATCCACTGCGAACGAATCGGGAGTCGTCCCAGGGCTGCCTCCCAGCGGACGCTGACGGACCAGAGCACACGCCTGGCGCGACTGGATGGCGTGATGCGGCGCGCATCGTCCTGAGATACCACTGCTGTACGACCGCCGGATTCGGTGCACCTCCTGGCATGGCAGAACGCCGCCGTACCGGAGATGGCAGCCGCCATCAGGTAGGGCAGAATCACGGCATTATACTGGTAGAAGCCGCTATACTGCTCCTTATGGGTACTGAGGACGTTGATGACGACGTCGGGCAAGGCGGAGAGCCAAACGGCAGGCGCGAATAGGCCCAACCCCCCACCTGTCCGAAACAGTACCGCCAGATAGTCTCGCCTGACCGCGTTCTGGAGCGGAGAGAAGAGCAGCCACGGGTGCGTGAGGACATTGGGCAGCGCCGTGCCCGGTGAACTACCCAGCCAGGCATAGCGAGGCCAGAAGAGGCTCCCTCCTGTAGCATGGTTGTTGAAGTGTGGCAATATGACCAGAAAGCAAAGTGCAACCCACGTCAGTGACAGCAAGGACACAGCAGCGCCCAGGCGGGGATGCCGCTGCCGGAAGGCGATGAAGAGGCCAAGCGGGACCAGCGAAAGCGCGACCTCTTCTTTACAGAGGGCAGCGAGCACGGCCGCGACAACAAACCAATAGTAGCGCTGCGCATCAAGCGCCCAGAGGGCCAACAGCAGCAGCGGAGTAGCCAGGGCCACGGCATGAAAATCATAGAGGGCTTCGCCCAGGATTTCCGGCGTGGCGAGGTAGGCCCCCACGAAGGCGGCAGCCACAAGCGGGTGTTCCGGAAGGCGACGCAGCGCAAGCCTCAGCAGGGGAATGCCTCCGAGTGCCAGCGCCATCGTTTGCAACAGCAACAACGTCTCAGGGCCGCTATGGAGCAGGTACAGCGGAGCGATCAGGAGCAGGATCGGCTCGACATGCACACCTAAACGCGTCGGAGGCCCAAACCAATCGAGAGAACGGTTGGTGAAGCGAAAGGGATGACCATGCAGGGTATTCCAGACGGCCTGATCGAAGTTGCCCAGGTCGTAGGCGAAGGCATGGTAGGACTGGTAGCGGACAAGGACATGCTGACCAACAAGCGCAATATCCACGACGATGAGCACAAGCGCGACCAGCCACGCTAGAGCTCGCTGACCACGTCCTGAGCGCAGAATGTGCCACATATTCCATAAGAGATTGCCAGGAGATATCCTGCTCTCTTCCCTTTGGACCGATTGCACTTCACGATCAGCGGTCACCAGAAACGTACGGATGTTGGTATTGAGCGCCATGATGGAGATCTTCCTTCCTTACTCTTGCCAGGATTGCTTCGGCTCACTGCGTTGCAGGTCCGGCATCTCCACTGTCGCTGGCTTGGCAAGCAGGTGAATCCCCACCGCAGCAGTAGACCTCCTGGCCTGGGTGACCTGGACAACGATTGCGCTGATATTATCTGCGCCACCACCCTCCAGGGCCGCGTCGATGAGTGCCTGACCCATCCGTGACGGATTTGTTCCCTGCCGCAAGATCTGCTGAATGAGTGGGTCACGGACCATCTCCCACAAGCCATCAGAACAAAGCAACAAGGTATCTTTCGGCTGGAGTTGCTCTGTAAACACATCGACTTGTATCATCGGTTTGATACCCAGACTGCGATAAATCTGGTTCCGCTGGGGATGAATATAGATGTCTTCGGCTTGGATGATGCCGTTTTCCACCAGATACGCCACCAACGAATGGTCCTTTGTGACCTTGCGCAGTCCTTCGGATTCTCGATACAGGTAGGTGCGGCTATCACCAACGTTTGCCACAATGGCGGTACGGTCTACCACCAGAGCAGCGGTGATGGTTGTTCCCATTTCCATGAACTGCTCCTTGTTCCGTTGATGGATAGCCTGATTGGCAGCTTGCACTCCATCAATCAGCAGTTGCCTGAAATCGGCCTCGTGCAACTCGCTCCTCCCGCAGACCGTTGGCAATATCCGATCAACCATCGTTTGAATTCCCAGGCGGCTTGCCTCTTGACCGTGTACGTGCCCACCCATACCATCTGCCGCGATAAACAACCCAAAAGGTTGTTGCTGTGAGCTGTGAGATCGTATACCTTGTGCCGCAAAGAGACTGTCCTCGTTCGGTTTGTATTGACGTATGATGCCAGGGTGCGAGAAGGCTCCTACCGCCAAGCTCAGCACACGGCCAATGAGCGGCTGCCCCTCATCAGAAGACCCTGCCTGGGCTGCATCCGCCTGCCCACTTCCCGGCTGGCCCAGGGACATCTGTCCCGTTGGTTCGTCGTTCATTGAATACGCCGGTGAAGGGAGCGTAGGAGGGAGTATCCCCTGTGGCACGGATACTGACGAGGTAGCAGGCTGTGTCGAGGATGTTGCAGGGGAAGACGAAGGAGGCATCTTCAAGTGCTTATATCCTCCCAACGCTGAGGTTACCAGTAACGTACCACAGTATGTACAGAAAGTAGCCCCGGCTGGCACGACTTGATCACACTGCGGACAGCGCAGAGTAGAAAGAGACTGACCATGGGGAGGCGCAGCCTTCGGCACCACCGGTGCAACGAGTGATCCAGATGGGGTTGGCTCCGACGGGAGCTGCTGGTGTTCCATCGGAGCAGCTCCACGTTGCGATTCTACTTGTATAACCTCGTAGCGAACACGTTCCTGGATTTGCGCGCGTGGAGGTTCAGCTGGCGGTCGCTCGAAATTCAGTCCTACCAGCAGGCACACTTCTCTCCACATCTTTGTTAAGAAGCTAGACATACTCATTGGTTCTTTTCCCTTCCTGGGGGTTGATACACGCTTTCCCGCCTAGGGCACCACGGTGAAGGTGGTGGTGGTCACCGCTCCACTCTGCTGACCCACGAAGATCAGTGTATTCTCACCAGTGAGGTTCACTACCTCCCAGGCCGCCGGCATCACGAACCGGCCGTTCGTATCAGCCTGCACGCGTACCACAGGCTCTCCTTTTCGCTGATTGAGGTAGACCAGCACTTCTTCGTTGGGAACAAAGTCGTTCCCGGTGAACCCCAGGCGTGTATGGGAGGAAGGTGCGTAGCTGTCCAGCGTCACCCAGGGATGGAAAGTCTGAACGGTCAAGCCGACTGTTGTGGGGGTCTGGCTCTGACGCCCTACGATGAAGAGGGTATAGTTACCCCCTGGCATCAATGGCACCGTGAAGCGCCCCGCGACGTTGCCCCCGGCGTTCGCGTTCACCGTGGCCAATAACTGAGCCAAGGCTTGACCTGTCGTGCCAAGGCGCACCTCCACCACCTCGTCCGGCAAGAAACCAGAGCCCGCGAAGCCGATGTCATGCCTGGGCTTGACCGTGTAGGCGTCCAACTGCACCGTGGGGGGGATCAACGCCACCTGGAAGGAGGCTTGCGCCGTGCGCTGACTGCTCTGCCCTTGCACCAGTAGCAGATGGGCGCCGGGGGGTAGATCCGCCGGGATCGCCTCCGTGGCTGTGCTGAACTGGCCGGCGTTGTCTGCATTCAGGGGTGCAAGCTGTGCCTGCGCATGCCCCGCTTGATCCTGGATGGTCACCTCCAGCGCTTCCCCTGGCAGGAAGCCCGAGCCTGCGAAGCGCAGCGGTACATTGGACGTCAGGTTCGTTCCCTGGAGTTGCAGGGAAGCGCTCAGGGTGCGCGCCGCAACATGTGTGGCGGCGGGAGAGGGTCTCGTATGGTGACTGGTCACGCTTTGGCTCAGGGATGCAGGTTGCCCCGATACTCCTGCCAGCAGGGACGAGAGCCCTTTGGGAACCAGAGCAAGGATGCCCAGGAAGAGCAGCAGCGACACCAGCCCCATGACCGTGGTCATCACGCTTCGTCTCGCTGGCCGTCCCTGTCTGTGGGGTCGCGCTGACCCCTGGCTCAGGCGCAGGGCCCACATGACCCACAACGCCTCGGTGACGATGCGCCGGTTCATCTTGGACGTCCCCACGAGGCGGTCTTCGAAGACGATGGGCACCTCCACGATGTGGTAACCGTGGCGCGCGCAGCGGTAGGTCATCTCGATCTGAAAGGCGTAGCCGCGCGAGCGGATCGTCTCCAGCTCCGGGAGCAGCGCCTCCAGCACCTGGCGGCGGAAGCCCTTGAAGCCTCCGGTCAGATCGCGGATGCGCAGACCCAGGATCAGCCGAGCATAGGTCGAACCGCCCCGACTGAGGAGGCGACGCCACAGCGGCCAATGCAGGCTGCCTCCACCAGGCACGTAGCGGGAGCCCAGCACCACATCGGCATGGTCCAGGGCCGCCCGCAGGGCGGGCAGGCGGCTGGGGTCGTGCGAGAAGTCGGCGTCCATCGTAAAGACCTGCTGGTAGCCCATGGCCAGGACATAGTCGAAACCCGCGAGGTAGGCAGTCCCCAGGCCCAGCTTGCCTGGACGGTGCAGCACGCTCACCCGACCGGGAAAGCTATGCGCGAACTCCTCCGCCAGCTCTCCGGTTCCGTCCGGGGAGTTGTCGTCGATAATCAGGATATCGAACGGCCCCTGTTCCAGAATGCTGGGAATCAAGCGTTTGAGATTCCCGGACTCGTTGTACGTAGGGATGATGACTATATTCTCCCCACCTACATTCCCACCGTCCACAAGTGCCTCTTCCGGCTCGGTATCAATATGACCTGCCATGAATTGAGTTTTCCTCTGCATGTTCATTTTTCCTTTCTTGTGCCGCGACCCTTATTATGCGGCATTCTGGCTCAATCACCGGTCAAGGGCCTAGGGCGTTGGCGTCGACGTCGTTGGCGTTGACGGTGTTAGTGTCGACGCCGTTGGCGTTGATGACGTTGGCGTTGATGACGTTGACGTCGACGACGCTGTGTCCAGGGGGCAGGTGAACGGCTGCTGTGTGGGTACCTGGACCGCAGACGGAGCCGCAGTAACCGACATGGTTGCGGAGGCACTGCCGCCGCTCTTGCTTCCGGTCAGCGTGAACACCAGCTTCCCCTGAGCGTTGCCTGGGACGACGTACGACCCGGCGGCTGCGGCATTGCCTTTCTGATCGGTGCTGAAGCAACTCACCATAGAGCCGGTACTGTTCTGCGTGCGCCCCACGTACACGTGCACGACCTCGTTGCGGGCGAAGCCGGTCGCGTAGAAGCTTACCGTCGTTCCTGGCAGGCCCCCATAGGTACTGGCTTGCGCATTGGGCATGTAGGGCTCCACCATCCAGTTGACCGCTACTGACGTTCCGCTTTGTTCCCCCAGAAAGACGAGCGTTTGCCGCCCTTTTAAGGCAAAGGGAACGACGAAGGCGCCGCCATGACTGAACGTGCCGTTCTGGGCGGTTTGTATGATCGCGACTGGCTGACCACTCGTACTATTCAAGAAGACCAGCACCCGTTCACCAGGTCCGAAACCTGATCCTGAGAAGCTCATCTGGTTATCGGCCCGGATGGCGTAGTTGGAAAGTTTGACTGACGGGTACAACGACAGCAAGTAGAACGAGGAGGTGACCAGGGAATGGCTCTTTGCGCCCACAAAGAGGAAGGTGTTGGCGCCTGCTGCCCCAAAGGGAACTTGCACCTTTGCCTGACCGACCCCTCCTCCACCGTCAGCTTGCAGCGTGGCGACCGGTTGGCCGCTTATCGCATTCCAGTAGACGTTGATGGCCTCACCGGGGCTAAATCCGTGGAGGGAGACGGTGATCATGTCGCCAGGCTTGCCCACCTGGGTACCTAATTTGAGCTGGGGTGTCCCGCCTGCGATCATGCCTCTGGCCCGCGCCACATTGTTGCTTCCCCGCTCACGCGCCTCGATGAAGAATGACCCAGCAGTCAAGGTGGCAGGCACGTTGAGTTCGCCACTGAAGACACCATTCTTATCGGTCTGGACAAAGGTAACCACTTGACCCTGGTCTGACAGCTGTTGTTTGATGGCCAGATCGACTGCGGCTCTGGGATGAAAGCCACTGCCGTTCACGCCCATACTGGTGCCCGGACGCACGATGCCCGGGTTGAGCAGGATCAGGGCTCCTGCCGTGACGTTGGGCGGCACTCCCGTCGTTACGGTCACTTTCGGCGTGGGGGTCGCACGATTTGAAATGGGCGTGCTAGACGGCAGCGGCGTGCTCTGACCTGTCGTATTCACTGCCCCCGAGCCAGAAGACCGATTGAACATGCCGAACGCCACCGAGATGACAACAATCACCCCGAGTACGATCAACAGCAGATTCCGGCGGTTCCTACGGCCCTTCGGTCGCTGGTTCTTCGGCAACGGCGGCTGTATCGTCGATTCTATAATTGCCGGTTGGTCTCTTCTTTGTTCGACCCTTGACGGCTGTTCTCTTCTCTGTTCTACCGGTGCCGGCTGTTCTCTCCTCTGTTGTACTGGTGCCGGCTGTTCTCTTCTCTGTTCTACCGGTGCCGGCTGGTCGAGTAAATCCTCTTCATCTATTTCCGGCTGTTCGAGTATGATCTCGTCTTCTGCCGCTCGCTGATCTCGCCCTGTCCAGGGAGTATTCGTAGATTCCATAACGTATTTATCCTTTCTGTCCAGTCACTCACTTCTGGACCTGGTAAATTGCAAGTTCGATACCACCACGCTGTAGATCCCAGATCCGATTGGCGTGCTGGAGCCCCTCCAGAATGTAGTTCTCGCTGCCATCTCCATTGTTTTGCTGCATAGCAATCAGCATCTTGTTCGACATCACAATGTAATCAATGTTCTGCCAGTTCCTGGCGAAGAGCTTGTCGCGCACAGCCGGATCCCCCGAGGCCTTCCAGTGGGAGTGGGCAAACGGGTAATAGGGGCGCACGTCATGCAACTGCACCCACAGGTCGTCGTCCATAATGATGTGGGCACTGGGCGGAATATTCTGGCGAATGAACGCCAGTTGCTGCGCCTGCAGTGTCGTCAGTGGGAGCTTGTACAGGTCGTGCGGCACCTCCTTGCCGGATTGGTCATGCACCACCACATAGCCTCCTGTAACCATGGGCACCAGTGGCACCAGGAGCACGGCGAAGGCACCAGCAACGATGATAGATCGGGCGACGCCAGACAAGAGTGGGACGCGCCGGCTCTCAGGCACAACGCGTAGTATCCGGCTCACCAGCATGCCGATGTTCAGCGCCAGGAACGGCACCAGGGGCACAACATAGAACTCCAGCATCACGCTTCCCCGCACCAGGTAGAAGGCGTAGCTCAGCGCGAGCAACGAGGCGACCAGCTCTCCACGATAGCGCACGCGGTCACGTAGACCGATCACGAGATTGATCAACGTGGCCACGGCACCGCCTACCAGGATGAAGCTGTCCTTGGGCAGCCACGCCCCCAGGGAGAACGTCCAAAAGGGACTATGCGGGTCCAGAATGCTGCCCTGGCTGCGATGGAGCTGCCACCAGATGGTGTAGAGCAGGGACACGTGGTCGGCGGGTTGAGTGTTGAGATTAAAGTTGAGATGGCTGGGCAGCAGCTCGTTTTTGAGCCCCGCGTACAAAAAGTACAGCGAAATGATTGCCACCATCCCGAAGAGCCAGAAGCTCAGGGCAAAGCGATAATTGCGCCGCTGCCGTACCTTGCTGTAGAGCAAGTAGGCGACAATGGGCACGAAGAAAATGGCGTTTTCTTTGGTGAGCACGCTGATCCCCAGGGCCATGCCGCTGAAGAGCGGCGTGAGAATGCGCCGATCATCGCTGGTCGCCAGGTAGAGGCTCAAGAGCAGCCAGAAGACCATCAGGTTGTCCAACAACACCTCGCGCTGGTAGAAGACTGCCAGCGGCGACAGGCTGAAGAGGAAGCAGGCCACCACGGCCGCGATGAGGCTCCCCGAGAGGCGACGGGCGATCTGGAACAGCAAGAAGACACTCGCCAGGTGCACCAGCAGCATCAGTACGCGCCCGGTGTTGATGGCGTTGCCAAAGGTTTGGAACTGGTGGGGAAGAATACTCACCCACGCGGCAATAGTTAGCCATCCTGCGGGCGCATGGTCATAGAAGTAGCTATAGGGCGAAAGCCTGCCCTCACGCACTGCCGACCAGGCTTGCTCCATGTAAATCCCCTCATCTGTGATGTAGAGTGGATAGAGGAACAGGTGGTAGCCATGCGAGATCGCTCCTGTGAGCAGTGAGACCAGCAACAGAACGCGTTCGAGCACGCCCCAACGGGCGCTCGCACCTGTTGCTAGCTTCTGGGAAAGCGATCCTGTTCGGCTGGCGTCTTTCGGGTCGTATATTGACACGGTTTCATCTTGAAAGGCGTCCATCTATTCCTCCTTAGCTGGGCGACGATGTAGCTTCGAGCGTCCCAGTCTTGCGATAAGCAGCCGCGGCAGTTTCACCGTTTCTGCGTTCCTGAGGCGACAATGTCGCTTCTAGAGTCTCAGCGTCCCGATGTGCCCCGATATGCTTGGTCTTCTCCCAGTTATTGATGCCGCGTAACTGTCGCAACGCCGCGCGCACGGAGGCATAGGCTAGCACCCACTGATAGGGCAGGTAGCCCAGCGCCATGACCAGCGGCGTCTTCCAGGTCGGCTTGAGCCCGTGTGCATCGGTGAACTCGTAAAGCCCAATGATATTCAGGGTGAAGTGAGCCGCCAGCAGGTAGAACGGCAGATCCAGTATGATGGCCGCGAGCACCGGAGCCTTCACGGTGAACATCATGAGCGCTGAGGCCAGGATGTAGAGCCCCAATATAGCCTGGATGGCAGGAAACCCCAGCGTGTAGACCGCCAGCATCCGCTGCCCCAGCCTGGGTAGCTGCTTCCACTCGCCTTTGAACAGCGTCTGCAAGAACCCCTGGCTCCAGCGCGTGCGCTGCTTGATGAACTGGCCCAGGGTGGGGGGCGTCTCCTCGCGCGTGACGTAGCGGTCGTCGTAGACGACGCGCATCCGCTCGCCCATGAGGCTGAGGCGGATGCCAATATCGGCATCCTCGGTCAGGTCCTGCTCATCCCAGCCGCCCACGCGCTCCAGCACCTGTCGCGTAAAGAACACGGTGTTGCCTCCCAATGGGGTCATGCCCAGGCGAGCATGGTAGTGCAGGCGGCTCTTGAACCAGAAGAAGTATTCCAGCACGTTGAGAGCCGAGTACCACTTGTCCTGGTAATTCATCAGTTGTACCCCGCATTGGACGACAGAGACCTTTTCTTCCAGCATCACTGTGTTGACCACATTGAAGATGTCCGGGTGGATGTCGTCCTCCGCATCGAAGATGGTCACCACCTCGTTGTGCGCATGGCGCAAGCCTACATTCAGGCCATGGGGCTTATTAATGGGTATGTTCTTGAAAGCGATCACATGCACGTTGGTCACCCCCCTGCGGCGCAACTGCGCAATCTTCTGCTGGGCCTTGGCGATCGTCCCGGTGTCGTCGATCGAGCAGATCACCATCACCTCTAGCAGGGAGAGGGGGTAGTTGGCTCGCACCACGCGCTCGATGGTCGTCTGGATGACGTCCTCTTCGTGACGGGCCGGCAGCAGGACCGTAAAGGACATGCGTGGCGACAGAAGGCGGGACGGTGCCTTCGCCTTACGCGAGGCCTCGGGCCGATCCCATGTATACAGCATGATGTAGAGGGTATAGACCGACTGGATCGTCAGGATGAGGGATAACACCACCGCTATAGCGAGCAGGAATATCACTATCGCTTGACCGACAGGGAGTAGGATTGTACTCATCGTGCACCTCCCCACGTCCACAGCGAGTTCGCTGCGAAGCCCCATATAGCCGCCAGGGCGATACCCACCAGGTTTGCTGCCAGGTAGTAGAGACCAAGGTAATGGACCAGGACCCACAGGGTACCCGTGGTGAGAACCAAGCCAAACAGCGACACCAGGTTGAACTGGGCGAAGCGGCGCAAGGAGAGTTGCGTTCGACTGAACGTCCAGCGGTCGTTCCACCAGAAGTTATTGACGATCGCCAACTCTGCCGACAGAACCGAGGCCATCACCAGGGGCAAATGCACCCACTGGAAGAGGAGGAACAGCACAAAGCTGTTCACCAGCACACCTGTCCCTCCGACCACAAGAAATTTGCTCAAGCTGATCAGCAAGGCTCGTTCGCGTTGCATGAGTTGCCACATGCGGCCGGAGAGCGCGGCAAATCGGCTTGTGTCGGGTACCCCACTGTCATGCTCGCCCGGTCCTGCGAAGGAATCTGCGCTGCCTGGTGCAGACGTTTCAGATGTGATGATATTGTCGTCGTAGTATAAGTGTGCCATCTCTTTAGACGCTCGCTCACGGCGTCCTGCTTTCACAGGCGCAAGTGTAGGAGCGTTCCCTTTCTATTTCAAGGAAACGGCGTCAAGGCTGCGCTCAAGGTGGATGGAGGTGGTGACACCTCCCGGCGCGTGAACGCTTTCGTTTCCGGATGTCATTGCGTGCTTTCCCGGAAGCCGTTCCCATGGAACGTCTCTTGCTAAAAGATCAACTTGTCGTGTAGGCTGAGCCACTGGAGAAACAAGAGCCGGTTGTGTTACGTCCTGCTGAACGAGGACGTATCGTCTATGATCCCGGCCCCCGAGCCTCGCGCCAAACAGCTGGAGGCTAGTACGTTCTGTTTCGCTCAGTGGAGCTTCCTCTGCGTATGCGAGTTCGTTCGATGCTTGCTTTTCTATACCTGGTGTAAAGGTACTCCGTACCATCTGCTCTTCCCTTTCTGCGCAATACGCTTCAGATACGTACCATGCAATAGTCCTGAGTCTGTCATCCGTTCATCTATACATCATGAAATCATGGTACCAATTGGCCATGTGCGAGAAGCCGTCATTGTTCTCTCTCTACATCACGACGTCAAGATATCTGCTTGTCAGGAACTAAACGTTGTTGACATCATCGACACAGCCGCTGGTCTGTGTCGAGACGATGTATGTCCGCTGCGCAACCCACCCATCAGGGAGGCGTGCCGTGACGACGTACGTGCGGATCTGTCCACCCTGCGGTCGCGCGTGGGCCCCGATATAGTCCATCGTGAGTGTCAGTCCTTGCCTGGACTCAGCATTGCGCTGCTGCTGCACCTGGCTTGTAAGTACCGAGAGAGGCTCCTGGGCCTGCAGCGCCGGGCAGAGCTGGTGCCAGCCCAGCGCGCCATCGCGCTTGACCACCGATTGCATGAACAGATCGGCGGAAACAGGAGTCTTGGCCTGGACAGCCCAGGTTGTTGCCAGAACGATGGTGGGTGTTGCCATTGCCATCACCAGACCGAGCCACACAATCGGGAAGCGCAGCATCTGCATGATCGTCAACCGGGAGCGGTTCTGCGAACGTTCTGGAGAAGAAGTGTATTTTACCATGATTCGACCTTTCTCGTGATTCCCCCGCCCGGGGTCCAGATGGGTGACGACGCTGTCTGTCCACCTGGAACCCGTGAGCTGCGAGTGCAAGACCATCTTTTCATTTGCTTGTTGTCGCTCTGAGTCCATCCTACACCGGCCCGACGTGCTCCATGTGAGTCCACTCATGTAATGGGTGTCCCATGACTCCCTGCACTGACCGCTGCACATCAACCTCTGTAGTTCTAGTATGACAAGGGGACGTCATGAAAACGTCATGAGCATCGTCATAAACGGGGAATGAAAATGTTCCTTGCTCATCTCGTCAGTTTGCTGCCGCCCAGACCCACCGGGAGACGTCCCCTCCCCTATCACACGATGAAGCGAGAAACGCACCTGTTGAGGTGGGTACCTCACGGCTCCTTCCACTACTGGCTGCACATCAACCTTTGTAGTTCTAGTATGACGCAGGTACGTCATTAAAACGCCATAAACATCGTCACGAGCGGGAAGATCTTTTGTGAAGCAATGCCTGGTATAGCAGAGACGGCGTCGAGGCGTCCAAGACCGTACGCCCACGAGTCAATTGAGGCTTCATGACGTGGAGAGCGCACAATAGATTCTCTTCAGCCCCAATGTACCAGCTACAAGTAGAGGCACAATCCATATCCACAGGCCAGAGAAATTTGCCCAGTGGAAACCAGGCAGCATGGAAAGAGGAGTGTGCGAAAAGGCTGATGTAGAGAAACAATAGAAACTCAGCATGCTAAAAGCAAGCAAACGCGTAACTGGAGGCCAGGCTAAAAAGCGAGAAAAGGCTTGCTGACTATCGCTTGTCGCTTCGATGAGAGCAGAGAAGCCAAAGAAGGTTGTAATATACCACGGCCAGTACCAGGATGCACCAGCTAAACAGTAGCATAACCAGGCTATGGCCATCCAACGAATGAGACGGGGAAACGTGCTAATGAATTTTGGATTGTGGGCCGTCCTCCAGCAGAGCAGGATAGAGAGGATAAGAAAAAGAGCCAGACTTGCAGTATGAAACAGGTGCTCGGCCGGTGAACCGATGGGTGCAGCTATGCGAGCACCAAAATGTGCCGCAAGGCCATTATAAAGGTGAGTCAGGAAGTCAGCTGGTGAGTTGATATTGCGCGAGGCTTCAGGATTGACCTTCACAACACCGAATATGGCACCGTGTTGCCAGAACGGTGTATAGAGCAGCATGATCAGGCCCAGATACGTCATGGCAGCAGCGAGAACGTGCAGCATTTTTTGACGCTGAATCCAGAGGAAGAGGAGCAAGCCAGGTGCAAGTACAAGTGCATTCAATTTCAGGCACGTTGCCAGTGCAAACAGAGCAGAGGCAAGCAGCAGTTCCCCAAGTGATAACCGCAAAGGATATCCAGGCCGTAGATTACGCACAAGGAACCAGATGCCAAGTAAGATGAAGAACAGCAGGGTCGTATCGTTGTGAGCATTGACACAAGCCTCAAAGAGGAGAAGAGGATTCCAGGCAAAAGCCAGCGTTGCTCGTAGACGTTTTTCTGCTGAAAGAAAATCGTAATAGCGCTGCAGGTGTCCACTCGTTGACCAGATCAACGCAGTAGAGCCAAGGTGCATAGTCAAACCCAGGAGACGCAGCCCCAGCACCATCGATAGAAGGCCTTTCAAGCCAAGAGTGACCGCAAGCCATTGTATGAGGCAGGTAATCAGAGTCCATGTTGGTCCATACGCTGATGGTTGACCGATCCAATAGAGGTGGGCAAAGATAGGATCGTTGCGAATCGCCGTTGGCAGCGTAGTTAATGGATTGAGATGATAAATCACCCCTATACGCGCGTAGGCGATATAGGAAAATATGTCAGACGAGGTGACAACCGGAACGAGGCAACAGGTTATTGCCAGGAGCAGCGTTGAAAGAAGTAGATAGCGTTTACCGATAGAGCGAGGAAGAATCCGCAAGGCCAACAGATAGAGTAGAAAAATGCTCAGGAAAGCGCAAAAGAGCAGTGCAGTATCCTTACCACTTATTGTGGACGCGTACAGAAAAGGGCCATGCAAGCCTGGCAAGGCAGGAGAAACAGCTGAATGAGGGAAAAGAAGAAAGGTGGGGAACAGAGGCCAGAGACCCAATTGCGTGAGGAGCGCATCACTTGAAGAGGTGCCTAGACCTCGCAAAGGGAGAATGGCAGCTAGAAAGAAGAGTGCGCACTCCATAGCCAGGAGGATGACAAATGGCTGGAGGTTACGATACGTAGCAGAAGAGCGGTCTATCTTAGGCTGATCAAGTTTTTCGATAGTCGTCTTCATTTGCGCTTCTCAAGCGATCTCAATCTGCTCCTCACCTTTTCTTATCGTCCTTCTTACACATCCAATTTGTCATTGAGAACCAGGAGCTTGAGGAACTCCCAATGGCGCACCAGCTCAACGCGGTCACTACCTCCCGCCTGGTACCACTGCCGGAGCCAGAGCAGTGAAACGATTTCCTCTGAGGTAAAGCCATATCCAGCGAGTTTCACCAGATCGGTCGCGAACGTCTCTGTATCTGCTGCCATTTCGCCTTGTTTTTGTGAATCGAAGTGTGTATTCATCATCGTCATGTCCTTTCTACTGAAGAGGCTGTGTGAAAAGGGAATCTCAATCCAATCAGTTTTATGCCGCCTGACGGCAAGAAAACCAGACAGTAAGAAAACCGATCCGAGCATGATCTGGAGAACAATAATGAAAATGTTCATTGGAACGCTCTTTCTTCTACGCCAGGAGTTTCCTGGTTGTAAGGTTTTGTAATTGGATAGCAGCCATCACTGGATCGGTTTGATACTCACGCTGGACAAAGCGCCTCTCAGCTTTTTGCAGGTTCAGTGCACTGTTGATGAGTGCAACATGCGTGAAGGCTTGCGGGTAGTTCCCCAGCGCACTATTGGTACCTGAGTCGATCTCCTCGGAAAACAGACCCAGGCGTCCGGCATAGGTCAACACACGCTCGAAGAGCGAGCGAGACTCGTCGACTCGCCCCAGCATTGCCAGGTTATCCACTAGCCAGAAGGTACACATTGTAAAGATGCCCTCTGAACCAGCGAGCCCATCATCCGAGCGGTAGCGGTAGACGAAACCCTGTTCGTCCGTTAGTTGCTCGATGATGCGCTCAACGGTTGAGCGCATGCGGGGATCATCCGCTGCTATGAAGCCGACCAGTGGCAGCATGAGGGTCGAGGCGTCCAACACGCGCTCGTCATAGGCCTGGGTGAACGCACCGAGGGTCGGGTTATAGCCGTGCGACAGGATGTCGGCGCGGATCTGCTCGCGCACCAGACGCCAGCGGGGGAGATCGGCCTCCAGGTCCAGTTGCTCAGCCGCTTTGATGCCGCGATCCAGCGCGACCCAGCACATAGCTTTGGAATAGACAAAGTGCCGGGGCTCCCCGCGCACCTCCCAGATGCCGCGATCGCTCTCCTGCCAGTGAGCGCATACATGCTCAACCAGTGAGCGCATCACGGCCCACAGTGATCCCTCCACCTCTAGCTTTTCACCGTAGCGTTCGAAGCCGTCCTGACGCCGATAGAAGTGGATCAAGTCCAGCACTTCGCCAAACACGTCGAGTTGCTTCTGATTCACCGCGCGGTTGCCGATGAGGACCGGATGCGATTGCTGGTAGCCGCTGAGGCTCGGAAGTTCCTGCTCCGCCAGTTCGAGCTCCCCACGAATGCCATACATGATCTGCAGGTCTTCGCTTTTGGACGGCGAGAGACGATGCAGCCAGTCGATGAATGCACGAGCCTCCTCCGTAAAACCAAGCACGCCCAGTGCATAGAGCGTAAAGGAGGCATCACGCAGCCAGGTGTAGCGATAGTCCCAGTTGCGTATCCCACCCAGGTGCTCTGGTAGAGACGTCGTTGGGGCAGCGACGATGGCTCCGGTGGGAGCGTAGGTCAGCATCTTGAGTGTGAGCGCACTGCGCTGGACCTCTTCAATATAGGGACCATTGTAGGTGGACTGGTTCAACCAGCTGCGCCAGCAGTACAGGGTATGCGCCAGTTCCGCATCGAAGTTGCGCTGTGGCAATGTACGTTCCACCAGTTGGCGCGCCGCTGCAGCGCTGTTTTCAATCCCCAGCGCAACCAACAGGCGCTCCCCTTCGCGCAGGGTCATCTGTGCGATGAGCGTGGGGTGCATCTCATCGTCCTCGTGCGAGACGCTCAGGGAGAACGCGGAGACGCGATAGGCGCCGATGATCGAGAGCCCAACGTGCTGCTGCCCACCAGAGATGACCGCGCCCCTGTTCCGCGGGACAAGCGAGACAGCACTTGGCGAGGCGGCATAATCGGGGCTGACTTTGAGGGTCAACGTGACCTGCATTTCACCACGGGTGCATTCGACTGCCCGGACAAGACCATGGAAGGAGTCATCCTCACACATCCAGGTATTGGAATGTATGTCCTGATCCAGCCAGGCGCTCAATGTCTCCACGGGCATGAAATCCGTCAGCACCACCTCGCCAGCGATACTGGAGAATTTCGTCTGCAGCACGTTACTGCCGCGTAGGTAGCGTTGCGACCCTGGAATAGTACCGTCGGTGGGAGCAATCTGAAAGTACCCACCGCGCTCAGCATCTAACAACCGGCAGAAGATGGCTGGACTATCAAAGTCCGGGAGGCAGCCCCAGTCCACCGATCCATCTGGGGCTACTAGCACGACAGAACGGCAATCACCAATGACTCCGTAAGAATTGATGGGTTGATATGTGCGTGTATCTTCTTTGTGACCAGCCATGTATCAACCTCCCCCTCTCTGAACTTGAGGGTCAGGAAAAGCCCTCAAGAAACGTTTTAGTTATGCGCTGAGAAAATCAGCGAAGAGATTCACATTTTCCTTGCTTCCCATCACAAGTGATGTGCGGTCATGCACCGTCTTTGGCGTAATGGTCAGTGGACTCTTGCCGTTACTGCTCATGGCCTTCCCGCCCGCTTGTTCAATGAGCAAGGCGTAGGGGTTTACTTCGAGCATCAGGCGTAGCTTTCCTTCAGGCTGTTTCCGATTTGGCGGGTAGAGAAAAATGCCACCTTTGAGCAATGTTCTATGCGCGTCTGCCACCAGCGAGCCAACGTAGCGGGCTGTATGATTTGCTAATGATCTGAGGTGAGCAAGGTACGCTCTTGTCCTCTCATCGTAGAGCGTCTCATATGCTTCATTGATCGAATAAATGTTTCCTTTCGCGGGGAGAGTGATGTTGCGATGAGAGTAAACAAAAGAACCACTGGTAGGCTCAAGAGTAAATCCCTGGACACTATGGCCTGAGGTATAGACAAGCATCACACTTGATCCATACATCACGTAGCCGCCGGCAACTTGCCTGTTACCCTGCTGAAGGAATCCACCATCTTTATGGTAAACAGAAAAGATGGTTCCAATCGGGCAGTTGGTATCTATGTTTGACGATCCATCAATAGGATCAATGTAGACGAGGTACTCCCCTGCGTGGGATGGTGGCGCGAAGACTGGATGCTCCATTTCTTCAGACACCACGGCATACACTGCACCGCTAGTAAGCAGGGTATCTACCAGGAGCTGATTTGCGAACTCATCGAGTTTTTGTACTTCTTCCCCAAACGTATTGATCGTGCCTGTTTTTCCGAGAAGATCAACAAGCCCAACCGCCCTTACCTTGTCTGCAATCCTCTTTGCAGCAACTTCGATCCTGGTGAGCAGGAGAAAAAAGCTGCCTGATGCGTCTGTTGCTGTTTGTTCTTCCTGGAGAAGGTAGTCAGCGAGGGTGTGGATGTGTTTGATCATAACATTATTCCGTTTCTGTGCTATGTATCTCTCCAATTGAGGATATGGTTACCTTGCGCTTCTCAATAACTGAACAAGGGTGAGATCGACAGGACGGCTCGATCTCACCCTGTCCGATAATTCCGTCTCTCTGGTGCTAGTATGAAGCGGAAGCGTCACGAAAGCGCCATAAGCATCGTCATAAATATGAATAACTGATAAACAACTAGCGAGCAGAAAGTTCAGTATGACAAAGACAATGACGGGATACGTTGATCTCGATGATGGGGAGCTCTATTATGAAATGGCAGACGATGGCGATACACTCGTCTTAGGCCATGCAGGTTTCGTAGATAGCAGGATGTGGGATGCTTTTACGCAGAAGTATAGGGTCATTCGCTTTGGCATGCGAGGGTACGGGAAATCGGATTCTGCTGCGGGGCCAAGAACTCGGCGTAATGACCTCTTCCAACTATTGGGCCACCTCCACGTTGAATGCGCAGCTTTGCTTGGATGTTCACTGGCCAGAACAGATCAACCCAAGGGTTCGTCAACACGCTGCGGAGATGAACCTTATTCCGGTCAGCAAGTTGTGTTGAGCTTTTTAGATGGGCTAAAATAGGAGCCCATTCAAAGTAGAGGGCTTCCTTTATAGGTAGGGAATGTTGCTTGCTTATGCTATCTGCTCGGTTAGCTTCCCGGTTGTCACAAGCCAACGAACAAACTCCAGGCGACGATAGGTTTCAGACATGTGGTCATGCTTGTTTTCAGCGTATTCTTGCCGGAGTTTCTCTAAGCGATCAATTTCTGAGGCGGTGAACCCAGCCTGGTATAGCAAGTCATAAGTTTCTTGAGTTTCTTGGTGATCCATTGTATTCTCCATTGGGACAGTGAGGAGAGATGACGCTCCCACCCTCCATCTGAGACCTGAGTGTGCCGGTTTGATTACCACAGCCGCCCACTCGCTCGAACTGGCTTTGTCATGGATACTCTTCAAAAGGGGAACCGACTTCGCATGCTCCCCTTTGGCACCAGAGCCACTCATGTCATTGCGCCTTCGCATGCTGATTATAGTGAATAAGTATCTATATGCATTTTACATCTATGTGCGTAATTTGTCAAGGACTGGCAATGGTGTGCGATGTCTGCCAGATTACTAGAGGACAAGCCCTTCGTCTTGCCTGAGGAAGTGTAGGCAGCGATAGGTAATGTTGTCTTTGCCCCGGCATGCAACGGGGTGCATGCCATTCACTTTGACCGAGGCCAGCGATAAAGGTTCAGGAAAGCATCAACATTCTTTGAGTGACCTTCTGGGCTAGAATGCTGTTGACCCGGCAACGGCCGGCGATGGGTGCTCAAGATATGGAGCTTGCTCTGGTTGACTGTCGTCCAGTTGTCCTGGAGGATGCCGCCAGTATCCCCTGAGTCGGGGTTCCATGCCCAGTAGGTGTAGCTGATGCCCTGCTTCTGCAGGAAAACCACCAGGCTGCGCTGCCACACTCCAGCAGGGTCCGTGCCTACCGAACGCCCCCCGAACTCCCCCAGCAGCACTGGGGCAATGTTCTCCATTTGCAGGTAAGCCCAGTGCTGCTGCCAGACGCTCGGCAGGTTGTGCGGGTAGTTCGGTGCCCGGAACCACGACTGCTTGTATATTTCAGGCCCGTAGTCATGTGCTGAATATACCAGCTTGTCTGGCTTCGCCAGCTTCACGGGGAACTGCCCGGCTCCCTCCAGGTTGCCCCCCCACCAGTAGTAGTCGCCATGGTACTGCTCGATTCCCTCAACGATAATCAGCCAATCCGGATTGACTGCCAGGATGGCGTTGCCTGCCCGCTCAGCAGCCAGCCGCCAGTCCGTGCGAGGATTGCCATCGCCCCAGGTTGCAGGGCCGCGTGGCTCATTGGCTAGATCTGCCCCAATCACCGTATCGTTGCCACGGTAGTGCCGAGCTAGTATAAGCCAATCATGGATCCAGCGCGCCTCGGTCACCTTGTCCGTGTACCACAACTCGGGCTGGAAATCGGCGGCAGTGTCGTGGCGGTCAAGGATGATCTTCAAGCCAAGGTCCCGAGCTCCCTGGATAATCCGATCCATGAGCGCCAGGCCCTGGAGCCCATTGAGGTCAGGGTTCAGCCGGTAGTTGATCCCCTGCGGTTTACTCGATGGGTTGAAGAGCTGATTGCTGAAGGGCAGGCGAATGGTATCGAACCCCGTTTGTTTGATCTGATTGAGCATATCCTGCCAGTTGCGGGTTTCCAGGCCGTGAGGGGCAAAGGAGTTCGTCTCAAACCCAAACCAGTTGACACCTGTCAGGTGAACGTCGCAGCCTGCTGCATCCACCAGCTCACTACCGAAGCTATGGAGGAAACCTACAGAGGTCCTGGACTGGCATTGTATTGAGGCATGCCAAATTGCAGTAATGGAAGCAAGCAGAAAGACGGTCGCCAGAACAACCACGAGCAGTACTCTGGTGATGCGTGAATCTTTTATGTGTAACATTCTCATCGTGTTCTTACTACCTTAAATCCCCCCTTGATAATAGTTCTCTGACAGCGATTATGAGGAGGAAGCGCCATGAAAACGCTTTAAACATCATCATGAAGGGAGGAGAAGGGCTCCCTAACGCCAGGTTCCGGTTGATCCAGCATAACCATTCACGAGAACAACAGGTGGAGCTTGCTCTGATTGAGCGTGGACCAATCGTCTCGCAAAATGCCGCCGGTATCTCCCGAGTCGGCATTCCAGGCCCAGTAGGTATAGCCGATATCGTTCGCGTTCAGAAAGCCCAACAGTGTGTTCTGCCAGATACCCTCTCTATCCTGCCCCACAGAACGGCCTCCGAACTCCCCCAGCAGCACCGGTGCAATGCCATCCTTTTGCAGGTAGGCCCAGTGTTTCTGCCAGATTGCCGGAAGGGTGTGCGTAAGGACAGAAGGTTTGGAGACCTGGAACCACGACTGCTGATAGACCCCGGGTCCGTAGTCGTGGGCAGAATACACCAGCTTGTCGGGTCGCGACAGGCGCACTGGAAACCGCCTGGCTCCTTCCAGGTTTCCACCCCACCAGTAGGGGTCGCCATGATATTGCTCGATGCCCTCGACGATAATCAGCCAATCCGGATTGTTCGCCAGGATGGCGTTGCCTGCCTCCTCGGCAGCCAGCCGCCAGTCCGTACGAAGATCGCCATCGCCCCAGGTTGCCGGTCCGTGGACCTCACTGGCCAGGTCTGCTCCGATCACCGTCGCATTGCCTCGATAGTGCTGAGCCAGCGTGACCCAGTCCTGGAGCCAGCGTGCCTGGGGGACCTGGTCGGTGTACCACAACGCGGGCCGGGTATCGGCAGAGGTATCATGACGGTCGAGAATGACCTTCAGACCATCGCTTCCTGCACCCTGAATGATCCGATCCAAAAGCGCCAGACCGCTGAGTCCCTTCAGGTCAGGATTGAGCTTGTAGTCGATGCCCTGCGGTTTGCTCGAGGGATCGAAGAGCTGGTTGCTGAAGGGCAGGCGAAGGGTGTTGAAACCAGCCTGTGCGATCTGGTCCAGCATCTCCTGCCAGTTACGAGCCCAGAGGCCATGGGGGGAGAAGGTACGCGTCTCAAAGCCAAACCAGTTGACGCCTATCAGGCGTACCTCGCACCCTGATGCATCCTCCAGCTTACCATGGAAGCCGTGAAGGAACCCTGACGTATCGTCAAACTGGCAATGCGCAATAGCAGCTCGCGCAACAGGTATGGAAGCTGGTAGAAAGGCATACAGGATCGCTATCGCCGAAACACAGAAAAGGAGCTTGCTCCAACCACGAAAAGAGGGAGTTCGGGAACTTTTCATATCGCTTCTCTCTTGTTTCTCCCATCTAGAAAAAGAATAGCTTTCATTCTATAATGAGCCAGCACCGCCTTTTATCCCCCAACTGGACCTGAGGTTCAAACATCCACCTGGTGTCTCATGGCTCCTGACACAACCGACTGCACATCGTTCTCTCAGGTGTGATTGTAACAAGGAAACGTCATGTAAGCGTCATGAGTATCGTCACGAACGTGAAGCACCTCTTGCTGAGGCCGCATGAAAAGCACGATGTCTTGACAACATAGCCACTATTTCAATTGTTTACTGAAGCTGCATATGATGAATTTGAGGAGATATTAATGTTTGTTTCCGCCCAGTTCCAATCGCATAGGTGATACCTCCCCACAGGTGAGCTAGAAATAGAGGTTCGTAATAGCTCTCTGAGGTATGACCCATGGCGGTATACCAGGCACGCCCACCATCGTACGCATGATACCAGGCAATAGGATGGTCAACGCCCATTGTGCCTCCTTTGTACGTACTTTCATCTATAGTTATCAGTACATGGACCTTTCCACGAGGATTTGAAGCAAAGTTGTACCATTCATCGGTACGTATCCAGAGTGGTGGCAGCATGTTGGTAGACGGTTGGGTTCTATCCGTGACGTGAAGGGTAGCCTGCGTAACTCTTGAGTGCTTATGAATGCGATCCATGAATGAACCTAAAAGGCCGCCATACCAGGGCCAATCATACTCGGTATCGCTGGCTGAATGAACACCTACATACCCACCACCGCCACGAATATAGCGCTCAAACGCAGCTTTCTGATTGTTATCGAATATCGCGCCGGTGGTAAGCAGGAAAACAACGGCGTCGTAGTGCGCTAGATTTGCATCGGTAAAGACAGTTGAATCTTCCGAAAAATCAATCGCAAAGTTATGTTCAGAAGCAAGCTTTTGGAGCGCTATTTTCCCATCCTTGATGGAGGCGTGGCGAAATCCTGCTGTTTTCGAAAAGACGAGTAGCCGTCTCTGGCATGCACCGGTTGTAGGAGATGCCAGTACGGTAAAACCAGCTTGTTGTCCATTACAACTGACTTGAGGTATGGTCTTTGCATTTTTATAAACCAGGCTGGCGATTGTTGCTAGAGTTGCCAAAAGAATAAGAACAACAACCAAAGTGATCGCCCAATTCTTTTTCACCATCCCTTTCTCCCTGGGCAATGTTGCAAAGAGCAGACCTTATCCTCGCGTTCCAACTGTACCTGGCTCCCCTCCTTCTTGTGGCGGTGTACTCAACACATAGGGGCGTGTCACGAGTAACCACACGAAGTAGATCAGGCCGAGACCGAACATGATGAGAGAATAGATCCAGGGTTCTGCAAACAATAATGTATCACGGAATATGGCTAGCTCGAATAATAACCACACGAGCGCCAATATTATAATTGGTACCTCAAACGCACCGAGACTGAACCCCCGTGCTGGAGGAAGTTTATGGCGTGCGCTGGCGTAAAGGATGACTGTCGCCAGATAGATAATCGCAGGTAGCAAGGTTGCCGCACTAAACAGGTAATTAAGAGGACTGGTCTGGTTAGCGAAGATACCTAATCCGGCAAAGACAGCCAGTACCACCTCAATGAGGAGACCTGCAAACAAGGTTGCAGCCAGTGGCGTTCGTGTGCGTACATTTACTTGCCTGAACAATTGATACCCTGGGAAACGCTCATCTCGTGACATCGCCCAAACGAGACGAGTAGCCGTAATGAATATAACCAATCCACATGCAAAGATCGAGAACGTGACCAATACCAGGAAGATATCACCAACGACGATACCAAGTGTCTGCGTAACAATATTAGCAACGGGAGTTGATGAAGCGGAGAGAGCCTTGATATCTCCAGACGCCAAATTGAGTGCTATGAGGAAGGCAAAACCAACAACGCCGCTCAAAACAACGGAAGACCACATAGCGAACGGAACAACACTATGGGCCTCTTTAGTCTCCTCAGCAAGATTTGCGGCTGCCTCAAAACCTACAATTGTAAAAGCGCCAAGTAAGAAAGAGAGCATAAACGGGCCAGTAGATGTAAGTGTCCCCAGGTTAAAATAACCTGCTGAGGGCACAACACCTGTACTAAAGAGGTGATTTACGTTCAGTAACGAGCGGGCGGCCCCAACAATTACTAACAGGAGGGTAAGTCCTACGATGCCGATTATTTCGGTACCAACGGCAGCACTATTAATGCGGGTCGACCATAAGGTAGAAAAGATGATGAGCATCATCTGAATGATGATAACGATGCCTGTAACAAGCCAGGCATTCTGGTTTGTCTCCGCATAATTGAAAAGGCTGGGCAATACTGTAGCGGCCACAGCATAATCAACTGCCACAACATCGACGATCAAGAAGATGAAGGAGACCCAACCGATAAGCCAACCTATTTTAGGATTGGCTAAGCGCGACATCCATTGATAGGAATAACCCGCGAGTGGCATACGCGATGCCAGTGCGGCAAAGATCAAAGCCACTAATAATTGGCCGACGATGACAATAGGCCAGGTCCAGATTCCCAGCGGTCCACCCCAGTTTAAAACTGCTCCATATGTAGTAAAGATGCCAGTGGTGATAGAGACAACCATTAACAGATGACACCTACACGACTATCTCTCGTATGATTGCAGACCTCAAACGGGTACTGCACCTGTCAGAAGATCAACCATCGAGAAAGTAACTGCAAAAAATACGTTCCCTTTTATTATACCTGGGTAGCTCGCAATTGGCTACCCTCTTTTTATGGAAGAGAATAAGCCTGCTAGTATGATCAGGTTCACAAAGCCAGATGGAGTACAATAGAACTCATATTTCATAGACTATGCAGCCAGAGAACAGACGCGAACGCTTTATCCAGTATGCCCACCTCCTGAACGAGCGATTTCAACGCGGCATCCTTGTAGAACTACAGCCACTCAACCAATGGGTCGTATGGAGAAGTGAACTCAGAGATGGGAAGAAAAAGAAAGTCCCGTACAACCCGCGTCACCATTCCACGCGGGCAAGTGTCAAACTTCCGAACAGTTGGGGAACATTGCGCGAAGCACTCAACGCACTTGAGACAGGGAAGTATTCAGGTGTAGGCTTTATCATAACCCCGCCGCTGGTGCTGATTGATCTTGACCACAGTTTTGATAAGGCGACAGGCACAATCACCGACCCGAAAGCCCAGGAGATTGTTCAGTCAATCAACTCCTACACGGAAGCCTCTCCTGGCAATGGACTCCATATTTTATGCTATGGAAACTTGCCAGGGAAAAACATCCATACCGGAATAGAAATCTACGGACAAGACCGCTTTACGACCATCACCACCAGGTATCTAGCGACAACACCTACTACTATTGAACACCGGCAAGACGCGCTTGTTGCACTGTACAAACAGTTCGCGCCACCAGACACAAAACCTGATATTCAGAACACTAGGGGGGGGTTGGGCAGCGGGCAGCCGCTTACCGAATTGCCACCGGAGGCTTCCCGCGACATGCTCTTACAACAACTTTTGCAAGGGGATATCGCACAGTTTCACGGCGACCACTCGCGCGCTGATTTTGTGCTGGTGATGAAACTTCTACACTGGACAGGGGATAATATAGAGCTTACCAGGAGTCTTTTTTTACAATCACCTTTAGGGCAGCGTGAGAAAGCAGCGCGGCCAACAGGTGATACCAATCCGCGTACTGTGATAGAATAAAGGAGGTGATGACTGAAAACAGAAGAGGGAAGGTATGGCAAGAATCACGCGTGCAGCAGCACATCTGAAGGTGGAAGAAGTGAAAAACCGAAT
>WNGQ01000379.1_pt1 | contig 45469 bp, 44 predicted proteins | sample 5407661 | NCBI WGS metagenome assembly WNGQ01 (sample SAMN13153382, study PRJNA577476) | soil metagenome | isolation source: 60 cm soil or saprolite under Garry oak tree replicate 2 | place: USA:California | collected 2016-06-15 | reverse complement strand
CCACGGCTACAAGTCGGTGGCCGAGATCCGCGGCGCCGCCAGCCGCCGCGCCGCCGCTGACCCCGCCGCCTACGAGCGGGCCAACTACATCCGGACCCTGATCACCATCAGCCCATCCCACCGCTCTGGCTGATCCAGCCGATGGTGGCGATGCCACGGGAGCAGCAGCCGGTAGCCGCGGCGCTGCCAGAGATCAGTCCTGCGCGATAGAAGCGCCGCCCCACTCCTCGGGAGCGACGTCGGCGAGCGTCTCGGAAAAGGTCCATTGATGGCCAGCCGGATCCTCGGCGGCGTATTGCCGCTCGCCGTACTCGAAGTCGGTCGGCTCCATAAGGATGCGTGCGCCGTGTTCGCGAGCCCGCTGACAGTGGCCGCGTGCGTCGTCCACGCGCACCATCACCGAGTGCGTGGCCTCCCCGGCACGCGGAGGCCTGCGATCATGGCGCACGTCGCCGATGATGACCGCCCCGTCTCCAAAGCTGAGCTGCGCGCGGTGGTTCTCCCCGATCCGGACGCGCTCGGCGAACCCGAAGGCGGCACCCAGCCACTCCACCGCCTCGCGTACGTCTGGGTAGATGAGCACCGGGATGACGGTGGCTCGCGGAATAGAGCGGTTGGTCTTCAACATCGCGCCAATCTACTCCAGTGCGGGCGGGCGATTCCGCCGATCTGGCGCATGAGTGCCGGATAGACGATGAAGAGGCGGAACGGCTGGATGAGCTTCATGTAGATCTCGCCGAGCCTGCCGCGGGGCTTGACGTAGATCCCCATGTGCGCTCGATAGCGGCCGTTGCCTTGCTCGACCCATGCAAGGTGCAGGACACCATGCACTGTGGCGTTGGAGAGTTCGGCAGCCCACTCTTCCTCGGTGCGGTACAGGGGAACAAAGCCGCCGGCGGCTCGCCGCATCGCGCCACCGATCAGAGGACTCTTCGCGCTGCCTCGAAGGTCGTCGGGAAGTCGAGCGCTCAGCGTCGTTTCAGTGCACCCGGGGATCGGTCGTTTCTTGGTGGCATCGTCCCAACCGAACAAGGCTCCTAGGCGAAATCGCACCCAAAAGAGCACGCGACCGGCCGCTGACTCCGAGTGAGCGGGATCGAAGGAGGCCATGCGCTCGAGGAAGGAGTCGAATTCGTCGGGACCGCCTTGTATCGGCAGCGCCCAGGCATCGAGCAGTCTGAAATCGGGGGCGATCTGCGCGATTACCCAAGGATGCGCTTCATGGGCGGAGTTCGGCAGCCTCACGTGGCCATCCATTCAGCATCGGCTTCGGTTGATGCGCTTCCCGCGTAACGCAGCAGTTCGGGCACCGCTCGGCGATGGATGATGGAGACCGCCGGCCACACGAGTGCCGCCATCGGCTTGTCGTAGCAGACGAACGTGGCGAAGGACACGTGCCCTTCATCGACGTGGAAAACGATTTGGGCGGTCATGAACCATGAGCTCGCCTCCATCCTGATCCAGCCGTCGCCGCGATCGGCGATCCGCCACCCGGCAAGGTAGTCCGGCGACGGCCGCGGCTCGAGACGCAGGCCGCAGAGCACCCGCCAGGCGACGAAGCGCGCCCAAGGGTGCACGCCTTCGACCGTGGCACGGGCCCACTGCTCCGGCGTCTTGTCCGTGGCCCTATTCGCAGTCGCGATGAAGAGGTCGACATAGTCGGGGCTCTCCAGAGTGCTGAGGGAGCGGATCGCCTCGGGGCTGTTGCGTTGTTGAACGACGGTCGGCACTGCGTCAGCTTTCACTCGTGCATCCCGGCCGTACGCCACTGAGTCGGTTCGGTCATGAGGGTGCCTCCTAGGTGTTCAGCCAGCACAGGACGATGATGACGATGAAGGGCGCCCACACCGGAATCCGGAGCAGATCGGATGGCCTCTTGCGGGTCATCCAAGCAAGCAGCAGTGCCGCGGCGGCATAGGCCGCGCCGACCAGGAAGACGACCGCGCCGCGCTCGTCGGCGGGCTCGCGCTGAGCGATCGCGATCAGGACCACGCCCGTGGTGGTCAGCATCAGACTGAGCGCGTGCCATGTGAACACGAGGAGCCCGCGCGTGTGCGCGCCGTCGCCGAACCGTGTGGGTTGGAAGTTGCGAGGGAGGCGGTCGAGCACCAGCCGACCAGTCAGCGTGTGACCGCCCGCGAGAACGAGACACAGCGACCCGGCGATTACCAATTCGACGTTCATATGCCTCGCTCCTAACCGGCCGGTCCCGTACGACTAGCTGCACGCGTGCCCGTCCTGTAACCTACACACATGTATGTATGTGATGCAAGATGACGATGGTAGCGACCTCGGGGCCCGGTCGGCTAACCCAGGCCGCTCGGCGCGCGCGGACTCGGAGCGCGTTGTTGGAGGCAGCGGCGCGGGGACTGTCCCGAGACGGGTACGCCAACCTGGTGCTCGAGCGAGTCGCACGGGAGGCCGGCTATACGCGCGGAGCGCTGTATCACCTGTTCGCCAACAAAGAGGATCTGGCGCTGGCGGTCGTGGGATGGGTCGAGGAGACCTGGTTTGCTGAGGTGGGCCATCTGCTCGCTGATGACACCGACCCGGTCGGCGCGCTCGTAGCGCTGGCGCGGGGACACGCCGTCTACTGCCGCCGCGACGTTGCCCGCGTCATGATGAACCTCGCGGTCGAATTCAGCGGGCAGGAGCATCCGGTTGGGCGCGCGGTCGAGAGCGTCGGGCGTCGGATCGTCGCCGACTGCACCCGGCTCATCAGCGCGGGTCGCCGGAGCGGAGCAATCCCGCCAGGGCCGCGGCCTCGGTTGCTGGCAGCCGCCTTTCTCGGCGCGCTGGACGGGCTCATGATCCACCTCTCGGGGCAAACACGTTTCGACGTCCTGCTCGCCGAAAGAGTGGTCCGAGGTGTGCTCGGGCTGCCGCCGGCGCCAGCCTCGACGGGATCCTCATAGCGATGAAGGCTTCGATGCCCCACTCCCGACCGAAGGTCGCCGTCCGTGGCGTCGCGCAACGTACCCGTGAGATCACTGAGAGCCTGCGTTCGCTCGAGGATGCTGCGCTTCGGTCGGAAAGCCTGCTGCCTGGGTGGTCCCGTCTGACGGTCGCGTGCCATCTGCGTTTCGGTGCCGAGGCGCTGCTGCGCATGACGCGGGACGCCCTGGCCGGAAAAGAGACAGCCTATTACCCGCGAGGGCGCGAGCGGCAACGGCCAGCCACGCTGGAGCCCCGGCCGGCAGAGTCACCACAAGACGTTGTCGAGTCGCTGGCGCACTCGAGTCAGGACCTCGATGACGTATGGCGATTGGTCGGGGACGATGCGTGGGAGACGCCGGTGGTGGAGCCCGCGGGCAACCCTGTTCTCGGGACACTGCCGCTTCACCGCGTGACACTGATGCGATGGACGGAAGTCGAGGTCCACGGCACGGATCTCGGCCTCGGCCTGTCCGATTGGAGCGATGACTTCGTCACGGCAGCGCTGCCTATGCGGCTGGCGTGGCTGAACACCCGGCGAACCAACCACCGCGCCGTCGACGAGTCGGTACAAGGCGCGTGGCTGCTGGAGCCGACGGGCAACGAGGCTTGGCTTGTCCGCGTCGATGGGACCGTCGTCTCGTCGTCACCAGCAATCGTCGGGACTACCAGTGACGTCACGTTCAGTGGTAGCAGCCGGGACCTGCTCGCGCTCCTGCTCGGCCGGCCGACGGTCGTCCCGCTCGAGGTGAGCGGTGACCCCGAACTCGCCGAGGCTTTCCCGCGCGCCTTTCCCGGACCATAGGCGCATTCGACGCTAAGACGTCCTGTCGCTCCCTTCGGCTGGTGAGAGCCGATTGAAACACACGACCGCACAAGCCAGCAGCACGAACGCGAACCACCGCCCCCGCATGCCTGTCCCACCGCATGCCAGACCGACCCAAGGGAGCGAAACGATGTCCAAGCACAGAAAGGCCCCCTGGAAGGAGGACCAAGTCCCTGCCGCCACGAGGCGGGTGCACGTGCCCGTAGAGCGTCGCCGGCCGTACGTTGCAGCCGCAAGCGACGTATGGCGAAGGGGACGGCGATGATCAGCCGGAAGATCCGCAACGTGATGACCCGGGAAGTGGTGACCGTCAACGAGCAGGCGCCGTTCACCGAGCTGGTCCGCCTCATGGCGGTGCACAAGGTGAGCGCACTGCCAGTGGTCGACGATGCAGGGCGGGTGATCGGCATCGTCTCCGAGGCCGACCTGCTCCGCAAGGAGGAATACCAGGACGAGCAGGACGGCCCGAACTGGCTGGAGCGGCGCCACGATCGGGTGGCGCGGGCCAAGGCGACCGGACGCACCGCCGCCGGGGTGATGACCGCGCCGGTCATCACGATCGGTCCGGAGGCCAGCGTGCCGGTCGCCGCCAGGCTGCTGGCGCGGCACGGGATCAAGCGCCTGCCGGTCGTCGAGGAGAACCGCCTGGTCGGGATCGTGAGCCGGGCGGATCTGCTGCGACTGTTCCTGCGTGACGACGAGGCGATCCACCGTGAGATCGTCGACGAGGTGCTGCTGCGGGCCTTGTGGATCGATCCAGGCACGGTCCTGGTGACCGTGCGGGACGGGGTGGTCACCCTGGCCGGGCACCTGGAGCGCAAGAGTCTGGTCCAGATGGCGGTGCATCTCACCCGCACCGTTCCGGGTGTGGTCGACGTGGTCAGCCGGCTCAGCTTCGAGCTGGACGACGATCGGCTCCCGCTGCCGCCAGTCCCGCTCCTCCCATGAGGATCGCTGAGCCGCGCGGCAGAGGAGGGCAACCACGAAACCGCTCGCGAGTCTCCACCGTGCTTCTGGAACCGGTCCGATGCGCCGCGGGCTGGCCAGCGAACTGCTGTTGGCCGCGTCGGTTGTCGGCCTGGCGGCGGGTGGCTTGCTGCGACTGGCCGGCCTGCCCGATGGAGCGTCGCTGGCGTGGGCGCTGACCACCGTCGTGGGGATCGTCCCGCTGCTCGGATCCGTGATTGCGGGGCTGCGCAGGCGCGAGCTCGGCGTCGACCTGATCGCCTTGCTGGCGATGGCGGGCGCGGTGCTGCTGGACGAGTACCTGGCCGGAGCGGTGATCGCGCTGATGCTGGCGAGCGGGCGGGCGCTGGAGGCGCACGCCAGCGGCAAGGCCAGCCGGGAACTGCGGGCGCTGCTGGACCGGGCGCCGAGGAGCGCTCACCGGTACCAGGGCGACGAGCTGGCCCTGGTCGAGGTCGGCGAGGTGGCCAGGGGCGACCGGCTGCTGGTCATGCAGGGAGAGGTCGTCCCCGTGGACGGCGCGCTGGAGGCGGCCCACGCCGTCCTGGACGAGTCGGCGTTGACCGGGGAGTCGTTGCCGGTCGAGCGGGGACGCGGCGACCCGGTTCGCAGCGGGGCGCTCAACGCCGGCCCCGCCGTCGACCTGCGGGCCACGGCCGTTGCGGCCGACAGCACGTATGCCGGCATCGTGCGGCTGGTGGAGCAGGCGCAGTCCCGTAAGGCCCCGTTCGTCCGTCTGGCCAACCGGTACGCGCTGATGTTCGTGCCGCTCACGCTGCTGATCGCGGGCGCCGCGTGGCTGTTTGCGGGCGACCCGGTGCGCGGCCTGGCCGTCCTGGTCGTGGCGACGCCGTGCCCGCTGATCCTGGCTGCCCCGGTCGCGATCGTGTCCGGGATGTCGAGAGCAGCCCGCCGCGGCGTCATCGTCAAGGACGGCGGCGCGTTGGAGACGCTGGCCACCGCTCGGGTGCTGCTGCTCGACAAGACGGGGACGCTGACGGCGGGCTCGCCGCGCCTTCGCGAGGTCAAGAGCTTCGGCCGGCTCGGGCCGGCCGAGCTGCTCCGCCTGGCCGCCTCGCTGGACCAGGCATCACCGCATCCGCTGGCCGCCGCGATCACGGCGGCGGCGCGGCGGCGCGGCCTGGCGCTGTCGTTTCCGACCGAGGTCGGGGAACGGCACGGCGCCGGTATCCGCGGCGTGGTCGACGGCGATGCCGTGGCATTGGGCAACGCCGAGTGGGCGGCGGGTACGGAGCTGCCGGCGGCCGCCCGGGCGCTACGGCGCCGCGGCGCGCTGGACGGGGCTTCGTGCGTGTTCGAGGCGGTCAACGGGCAGCTGGAGGGTGCGCTGGTCCTGGAGGACCCGCTCCGCCCCGACGCCGCCCGGGTCCTGCGCGAACTGCGCCGGGCCGGCATCCGGCGAATCGTGATGGTCAGCGGCGACCACGCCGAGGTTGCCGAATCGATCGGCGTGGCCGTCGGGGTCGACCAGGTTCTATCGGAACGCGACCCCGCGGACAAGGTGGACGCCGTCCAGGCCGCCCGCAGGGAGGGCGTGACCGTCATGGTCGGCGACGGGGTCAACGATGCCCCAGCCCTGGCTGTCGCGGACGTTGGCGTGGCCATGGGCGCCCGGGGCGCGACCGCCTCGTCGGAGTCGGCCGACGTCGTCCTGACCGTCGATCGGCTCGACCGTCTCGGCGAGGCGATGCGCATAGCCCGCCGCTCCCGGGCGATCGCGCTGCAGAGCGTGCTGGTCGGCATGGGGCTGTCGCTGGTGGCGATGCTGGTGGCCGCCGGCGGCTGGCTGGTCCCGGTGGTCGGCGCGGTGGTCCAGGAAGCCATCGACGTGGCCGTGATCCTCAACGCCCTGCGCGCCCTCGGTGACCGATGGCGGCCACGACGCCGCGCGCAGCGCCCGCTCGCCGACCGCGTCGACCGGCTCCGCCGGGAGCATGACGAGCTGGCGCCGTGGCTGGACCGGGTCCGCGACGTCGCCGACCACCTCGAGCCTGGCGCCGGTCACGTCCGCGACCTGGAGGAGGTCGGCGGCTTCCTGGAGCGGCAGCTCCTTCCCCACGAGCGGCGCGACGATGAGCTGGCCGCTGCCGGGCTCGCGGACCTCTTCAAGGGGGAGGACCCGCTCGGCGCGATGCGTTCGACGCACCTGGAGATCGCGCACCTCGTCCGCCGCTACCGGCGCCTGCTGGACAGCCTGTCTTCCACCGGCGCCACCGTCGAGGACGTGCTGGACCTGCGCCGTACCCTGTACGGGCTGGACGCCATCCTGCGGCTGCACAACGCGCAGGAAGAGGAGCTCTACGACTGGATCGGCCAGCCCCAGCCCGATCCCATCGCGGCCAGGACGTGAGCTGCGCCCATCGAGACGGTTGGCCGTAGCCTGAAAGTGGCGCGGCGATGCGCCAATCGGCGATGCGCCAATCACCGGCGGTCGTTCGGGGAGGGTGATGGATCCGGAGGCGGTTGTCCGGGCTCGGCGGGATGCGTTGCGGCTCCCGCGGGTCCTGCTGGTGGAGGACGAGCGGGAGCTGGGCGAGATGCTGGCGCGGCTGCTGCGGGCCGAGGAGTTCGTCGTGGACATGGCCGAGGACGGCCAGACGGCGCTGCACCTGGGGTTGACGCGCCAGTACCACCTGTTGCTCATCGACCGGGGGTTGCCGGTGATCGAGGGTCTGGACGTGCTCGGCCGGCTGCGCTCCCGGGGGGTGACCGCCCGGGCGCTGGTGCTCACCGCCCGGGGGTCGGTCGGCGACCGGGTCGCCGGGTTGGACGCCGGCGCGGACGACTACCTGACCAAGCCGTTCGCGGTGGAGGAGCTGCTGGCGCGCCTGCGGGCTCTGCTGCGGCGCCACGAGGACACCGCCGGCGCGCTCGACCTCGGCGGTCGCTTCCTGGACCTCGGCAGCCGGACCGTCCAGGGCGGCCCGGACGCGCCGGTGGAGCTGACCGAGCGGGAGGCGGCGCTGCTGGCGACGCTCGCGCGGCGCTCCGGAAGGACCTTCACCCGCCAGGAGCTGCTCGACCTGGTGTTCGACGGCGCCGACGGGCTCGCCGTGGTCGACACCTACGTCCACTACCTGCGACGCAAACTGGGCCGCCGGGTGGTGCGGACCGTCCGCGGCACCGGCTACCGGCTGGGCTCGGCGTGACCATCCCGGAGACGGCGGTCCGGCGGGCATGGCTGACCTTGGCGGCGCAGTCCACCGCGGCGCTGGCGGTGGTCCTGGTGATCGTCGGTGGCGTGGCCTGGGTCCTGCTCGTGCACAACGAGCGGGTCTCGGAGGACGGGCTGCTCGAGCAGGCGGTGCGGCCCGCCGCACTCGACGACGTCACCGATCCCCCGCCGGGAATCGCCCTCTTCGTGGTCGATCGGACCCGCCGCATCGTCGAGAGCACCCCTGGCACCCGGAACGGGCTGTTCGACCCGCGCGGTCTGCGCGCTGGTCGAACAGCACCGGTCTGGGGCGGCCACACCGTCAGCGGCATCCGCTACCGGAGCCTCACGGTCGCCGGCGGGAACGGCTGGGTGCAGGCCGCGCTGGACCTCAGCGGCCGCGACGCGGAGCGCCGCCGGGTGCTCGGGGTCGGGCTGGCGGCCGGCCTGGTCGGCGTGCTGGCGGCCGGGGCGATGGGCATGCTGTTGGCCAGGCGGGCGATCGCGCCGCTGGGCGAGGCGATCGGGCGGCAGAGCCGCTTCGTGGCCGACGCCTCCCATGAGCTGCGCACCCCGCTGACGCTGCTGCACACCCGCGCGCAGATGGCACGGCGGGACCTACGTGCCGGCGATCTGGATCGCGTGGGCGAGGAGGTGGCGGCGCTGGAGCGTGACGCTGGCCGCATGGGCGAGGTGATCGAGGACCTCCTGCTCAGCGCGGAGCTCGGCGGCAACGGTGTGGAGCGCGCCGTGGTCGACCTGGGCGCGCTGGCGGGCGACGCGGCCACCGCGGCTGAGGGCCACGCCGCCGCCGCCGGCGTGCGGATCGTGCTCCGGCTGGAGCAGGTGTGGGTCCAGGGCGCGCCGACCGCGCTGCGGCGGGTTGTGCTGAGCCTGCTGGACAACGCCGTGGCGCACGCGGCCCGTCCCGGCGGCGAAGTGCGCCTGGCCGTGTTCGCCGAGCGGGGTGAGGCAGTGCTGGAGGTTCGCGACAACGGCGCCGGGTTCGACCGGGAGGTGGCCCGGCGACTGTTCGACCGTTTCGCCCGTGGCTCCGACACCGGAGGCCGCCGCCGTTTCGGGCTGGGCCTCGCGCTGGTCCGCGAGGTGGTGACGGCCCACGGCGGCCACGTCGAGGCCTCCAGCGAACCCGGAAGCGGCGCGACCTTCCGCGTGCGCCTGCCGTCCGCGCCAAGGAATCGCTAAGAATCGGCGGGTAGCGTGCCCGCCATGACCACCACCAGCTCGACCTCCACATCGACCTCGACGTCGACCGCCATTGGCCGGCCGGCCGCGCGCGGGATCGCCATCCTGCCGCTGCGGCTGTTCCTGGGCGTGACCTTCGTCGACGCGGGCCTCGGCAAGTTGCTGTCGGCGGCGTATCTGGGCCATGGCCGCAGGGGTTCGCCGCGCAGGCCCGCGGGTTCGCCAACGGCAGCCCCATCGGCGCGCTGGTGCGAGCGGTCGCCGTCGTCCATCCCACGCCCACGGGTCTGCTGCTGGCCATCGCGGAGCTGGCCATCGGCCTGCTCACCCTCGCCGGCCTGGCATCCCGGGCGGCCGCCGCGGGCGGGCTGGCACTGTCGTTCACGTTCTTTCTGACGGCGAGCTGGCACACGCGCCCGTTCTTCTACGGTCCGGACCTGCCGTTCGCCGCGGGCTGGCTGGTCCTGCTGCTGGCCGGTGACGCGGGCCTGCCGAGCCTGGACCGCCGGCTGGCACGCCGGCAGCGGGCCCTTGCGGGCCTCGGCGACGACCGCGAGGTGGCGCTTCCGCTGGACCGTGTGCAGCAGGTGTGCGCCGTCGCCGACCCCAGTGGTCGCTGCGCGGGCGCGGCCGGCCGGACCTGCCGAGGGCAGCAGTGCCCACTGTTTCCCCAGGAACCCGGCCCGGTGGCGTTCGACGCCGGCCGCCGCGCGCTGCTGGCCCGCGGCGCGCTCGCCGGCGTCGTGCTGGTCGGCACCGGCGTGCTCGGCGCGGCCATCGCGGCGGCTGAGCGCCTCCTCGGCTCGGACGGGGCCACTGGCGGGATCGCTTCGCTGCCGTCCCAGCCCACCCGTCCGCCCGCCCGCCGGACCAGCCCCAGCAGCAGGGCACCTGCGGGGACGCGCATCGGCAGCCTCAGCGACATCGCGGTGGGTCAGGCCGCCGCCTTCACGACCCGGACCGGCCAGCCCGCCGTGGCGGTGCGGCTCGGCCAGCGCCGCGTGGTGGCCTACAGCGCGGTGTGCACCCACGCCGGCTGCACGGTGGGCTACGACTCCAGCGCGCGGCTGCTGGCCTGCCCCTGCCACGGCGCCCAGTTCGACCCGGCGCGCGGCGCCGCGGCCGTCGCGGGACCGACCAGCGTCCCGCTGCCCAGCATCACTCTGCACGTCGGCACCGACGGCGGCCTCTACCTGCCACCCTCCAGGTGAGCTCCAGGTCGAGGATCGTGCCTGGGCAGATGGCGTTGACCCGGAAGCCGTCCTTGCCGTGGTGCACCGCATCGAGCGTGACCTCGACCTGGATGACTTCCGGCTCGAGATCTGGTCGGGTTGTTTGGCCCTCGGGGACCGGGGTACCGGAGCGCGGTGTGGCGGGTGTCTCGGGTGGAGCGGTACGCGAGCATGCTGCGCTGAGGGTTTGGAAGGGGGAGGCCAATGGGGATCAGGTCACTGTGAGGGAGGCGACCATGCGGGTCACAAGAATCGGTTGGGCGGGCAGCCGGACGGACGCCTACAGCGACATGGTGGACTTCCTCACGGCGGTGCTCGGGCTGACCCTGGAGCGTCAGGAGCGAGACTTCGCCGTCCTCGATCTGCCCTCCGGCGACAAGTTCGAGGTGTTCGGCCCCAGCGATCAAGACCACCAGCACTTCACCACCGGGCCGGTGGTCGGCTTCGTGGTCGAAGATCTGCCCGCCGCCGTGGCGGAGCTGGAGCAGGCCGGTGTGGAGCTACTCGGCGGGCACGTCGACGATCGTGGTGCGGGCTGGCGCCACTTCCGCGCACCCGACGGCAACGTCTACGAACTCAGCACCGGTTAGCAAGAGCGTTAGCAAGAGCGCGGCCAGCATGGCAGGGTGAGGATCCGGCCACGCAGGCTCGTCCTGGTCGGCAGCGTCGTCGTGGACGTGCTCCTGTTCGTTGACCGGCTGCCCGACCGCGGCGGGGACCTGCTGGCGCGCCAGGCGGTGGCGGCCGCCGGCGGGGGCTTCAACGTGCTCGCGGCCGCCTCGAGCAGGCCGGGATCGCGGTGCTCCTGCCGCCCGTACCCCAAGACCACCCCGGCGCCGCGGCTTCGCGGTCACCGACCAGCCACAGGCCGCCTCCACGATCATGCCTTCGCTGAGCTGAACCTGAGGGGCGGGTAGGGGTTTGCTAAGGGTTGGCCCGCGGTGCTTGTGGCCTTGTGCGTTGCCTGCTATGCCTTGCCACCAGAGTCCGAATTGCGGAGGTGGGTCGTGCCCGGGCAGCCGCCGCGGTCCGGCTGTGAGACACCTGGGAACCGGACCGGCCGCGACCGCCGTCCTATCGACGCTGACCGTGTCGAGGAAGGGGTCGAGATGAAGAGGAGCCGGGTGGTGGCCGCGGTGGCGCTGGCGATTGCCGCACTGCTGGCCGCGGGATGCAGCGCCGCGGGCGGGGACAAGGCCACAGGCAGTGCCGCGGCGGGCGGAGCCGCCCGGGCCCCCGCCCCTGCCGGCGGGGCGCCCGCGAAGGCCTCGGCCGCGGCCGTGCAACTCGTCGACCTCGGCAACCGCATCGTGCGCAAGGCCACGCTCAGCCTCGAAGTCGGCCAGGCCAACCTCAACGACACGATCAGCCGCGCCACCACGATCGTCAGCGGGCACCAGGGCATCTACGTCAGCTCGTCCACCGAGGTTCCCAACGACCGGCCGGCGCACGGCCAGGTCAGCTTCCGGGTGCCGGTCGACGCCTTCGAGGCCACCCTCCGCGAGCTCAAAGGTCTCGGCCGCTACCGCGGCGAGCACTCGAGCAGCGAGGACGTCACGACGCAGTACATCGACCTGAACGGCCAGCTCGCCGCCTGGCGTGCGCAAGAGAAGGTGTACCTGCGCCTGGTTGCCCAGGCGAAGTCGATCGCCGACGTGATCTCGGTCCAGAACCAGCTCCAGAGCGTGCAGTCCAACATCAACCGGCTGCAGGGCCAGGTCGACTTCCTGCGCGACCAGTCGTCGTTCTCGACCATCGAGCTGGACCTGGCCGAGCCAGGCGCGGCCGGCCCTGCCGTCCCCCGGACCCGCTTCGCGAAGGCCTGGTCGACCGCTGTCGACGGGCTCGGCGCAATGGCCGCCGCCGCGCTCGTCGTGGTGATATGGCTGGCGCCGTTCGGTCTGGTGGCCCTGATCGCCATCTGGGCGTTCCACCGCCTGCGCCGGCCGGCCGCCGATGTGGGCCTGGCCCCCGGCCCTCCGGCAAGCTGAACACCTGGACACCGGGGAGCTGGCGGACGGCAAGCTGCGTATGCTCGCGCAAGCCCGTCAGCTTGCGGGCCCTCCCTGCACGACCTTCCGCTCCGGCATGGGGACGAGCGCCACGGCCAACAGCGCCACCAAGGGGAGCCCAAGCGTGAGCGTGCTCGGGATCACGAAGGCCACCACCATCAGGGCCCAGCCGAGGATGCGCAGGGCAAGTGCCTGGCCTCCTCGCCATGCCAGCAGCCCGGCGGCGTACATGATGCTTCCCAGGCTCACCGCGGCGCCGATCGTCCAGCCCAGCAGGAGCGCGTGGTCGTCACCCCCGAGCTGCAGGGCGAGCACCGCGACCCCCAGAGCGCCCACCGCGGTGTCCAGCATGCCGGCGGCCAGCCGGACCCGCTGCTGGCTCGGCTCACTGAGCCGGAGGATCCACGGGCCACCTCGACGGCCCAGCGCCCAGGCGATCACTCCGGCCAGGAAGACGTACGCAAGCAGCACCACCGACCGCTCCTTCCATTGGGTGCGACGCAACCCTGGTGCACGTTGTCATGGTAGGTCTGCACCGAACTTCGCAACCATGCGAGTAGAAGGAGAGGAGCGCGAGCTGATGGTCGGCCGGCCGAGCGCCGTGTACATCGTCACGATCGCGGTTCCCGCGGCGGCGTTCCGAGCGCATCTGGACACGATCGATGGAGCGCGGCTGATCAGGGAACTGCCGCCCGGCCGGGTCGTGGTCGCGTTGCGCTCCTCAATGGACCGTCCGCGGCTCGCCGCGCTGCCCGGCGTCACGGCCGTGGTTCCCGACCGGCTGGAGCATCCCGACCGGCCGGTGTGACCGCGGCCCGCGCGCGCAAGCGAAGGGGCCCGGCAGTCGCCGGGCCCCTCGCCGTGCTCTGGCTCAGACCGCCGAGGCGGCCGGGCCGAGCGTCAGGGTGTCACGGTGACCGTGTGGACGTCCGTGGTCGTGCCACGCACCAGTGGGGTGGTCAGGTCGGTCCTGACGGTGCCCGAGCCCGGGAGGACCCCCTTGACCTTGAAACTGTAGGTCAGCGACCCACCCGGCGCGCCCGGAGTGCTGGTCACCCGCAGGTCCTCGGTTGGCGCGGTCCCGGGGTTCGTCGGGGCGGTCTGGTCACCGGCGGAGCCGTCGCTGTTCTCAGCTCCGACGGTCAGGCCGAACCCCGCGGGCGGGTTGTCGGGGAGGTTGGTCGGGTCATAGGCGAAGGTGACGTCCTCGGTCCCGTTCAGCCCGATCCAGGCCTGGAAGACCTGGGTGTTGGTGGTGCCGAAGAAGTTCACCCGCCATTCGACGACGAACCAGTTGTCGACCCCGTCGGTGAGGTTGGCGGCGAAGACGCCTGGCGCGCCGGTGCCGTCCAGGTCGGTCCACAACGGCGCGAGCTCGCCGTTCGGCCGCGCAGGGTCGGGGAGGGTCTGCGGCACGAAGCTGATGTCCTGCCCGGTGGCGCCGCCGGCGACCAGGTAGCCGTCGGACACCACGCCGACCCGGTTGAAGGTCTGGCCGGCGAAGGTGAACGCGGGCACGTTGAAGTTGAGCGCCTGCTCGTCACCGATCGCGATCGGGGCGACCCCGAACGCATCGAGCGGGATATAGCCGAACAGGGCGCCCGGCGCGATGTGCGGCGCGTCCGGTCGCCGCGCGGCGAGCGTCGCCGATGCGGTCACCTTGTGGTCATTGACCTTGGTCGCGCCGGTCGCCTGGGTCACGTTGAGGTTGGCGCTCGTCGTGCTCACCGAGCTCACGTCCGCTTGCGACAGGGAGTTGTTCTGGGCGGTGACGGTGCAGGTGGAGAGGCCGGTGTCGCGCGTGATCGTGGTCGGGTCGCAGCTCTGCGACAGGCTCACGATGCCCTGGCGCTTGAAGAACGCGACCGGTAGGTGGAGGTCGCGCGGGCCGCCGACCTGGTCGAGGTCGATCCGGCCGAAGTACTGGCCCTGCGCCGCCGAAGGCGCGGAGATGGTGACCTGGAGCGTCGCTTGCTGGCCAGGGGCCAGGACGAAGGCGCCCGGACTCACCGAGATCGAGGTCCCCGCCGGCGACTGGGTGTTGGCCTTGTAGGCCAGGATCCTGTTGCTGACGTTCTTGGCGGTCCTGGTGGTGGAGATGACTCCCGGCATGGTCGGCGCGTTCACCGACGGGGTGTTGAGGTCGATCCGGTCCAGCGGGGTGGCCGCGCCAGCGGCGTAGTCGGCGGCGGTCTCGTCGAAGGTCAAGCCCGGGTCGCCGGCCTTGGTCAGGTCGACCCGGCCGCCGCCGACGTCGAACGGGTCGGCCGGGGTGTGCCCGTCCTGCTTGGTCACGCCGGCGGTCTTGGCGGTGGTCTCCAGTGCCGACTTGATCTGGCCGGGTGTCCAGCTCGGGTGCAGCGCCTTGACCAGCGCTGCCGAGCCGGCGGCGTGCGGCGATGACATCGAGGTGCCCGCGATCACCTGGAAGAGGTTGCCAGGCGGGCCGAGGACCGGCTCGGCCGGGTTCGGGGTGGGCGTGTTGCCGGCGAGGATCTGCAGGCCGGGCGCGGTAATGTCCGGCTTGACCCAGTCGCTGCCAGGACCACGGGACGAGAAGAAGGTGACCCGGTCACCCTGCCATGTGGTCCTGGTGCCCTGCGGCCAGGACGCGGTCGCGCCCGGGTGAGCCGTCAGGAAGGCCAGGAGCTGGTCGGTCTCCGGCTTGTCGATGTGGACGGTCGGGATCCAGTGGTTGTCGGTGAAGACGTCGAACGGGAAGGCGTTGTACAGGATCATCCCGACGGCGCCACCCTGGCTGACGTTGAAGCTCTTGAGGGCGCGGTTGGGACCGCGCTCGCAGGCGACGATCTTGCCGGTGAAGGTCCCAGGGGGCACGGGCTTCACGCACAGTGGATCGGCGTACGGCGGGTCGGACGCCCTGACGACCTGGGCCGGGTTGGCGATCCCCGCGGTGATGGTGGCGCCGGACACCTGCAGGGTCGCGCCCCCGCCGTTGAGGGTGATGGTGGAGCGGAAGGTGCGCGTCTGCGTGGACGCGGCGATCGTCAGCACCCATGGGGAGTTGTGGTTGACCGTGCCGGCGCCGGGGCCGTCGTTGCCCGCGCTGGCGGACACGGTGATGCCCGCCGCGTAGGCGTCGAGGAAAGTCAGCTCCACCGCGTCGGTGTAGGGGTCGACACCACCGGAGATGGAGAAGTTGATGACGTTGACGCCGTCGAGGATGGCCTGGCCGACCGCCTGGACCGTGTCGGACTGGAAGCAGCCCTGCGTGCCGCAGACCTTGTAGACGGCCACGTGGGCGCCTGGCGCGATGCCGTGGATGGCGCCGCGGTCGATGCCGAGCGGGTTGGCGTGCGCCACCGGGCCGCCGGCGGCGGTGGTCGAGGTGTGGGTGCCGTGCCCGTCGGAGTCCCGCGCACTGCTCGGGTAGGGCTCGTCCCCGAGGACCGCGTTGTAGGTTGCCAGGAACGGCTGTCCGGAGATGAGCTTGCGCTGGCACACGAAGGGGTCGTTTGCCGGTGTCAGCGGGTTGTCGCCGAAGTTGCAGGTGCGTGGCGTGCCATCCGCCTTGGGCGGCGGGGCCGGCAGGTTGCCGTGGTCAACATAGGACGGGTGCTCTGGCCAGGCGCCGGTGTCGAGCACGCCGACGATGACGCCCTTGCCGGCGTCGTCGGCGGTCTGGCCGAGCTGGTTGTAGATGGTCGGGGCGCCGATGAAGGCCGGGCTGGAGTCGGTCAGGGGCTTGGCGAGCGCGTCCCGCTGGACCGCGATGACGCCGGGCAGCTTCAGCAGCTCGGCGACCTGGTTGCTGGGCAGGGTCACGGCGACACCGCCGTAGGTGGTGCGCAGCCGCGCCCCGGCGCGGGCGGCGGAGACGCGGACGCCCAACGCGTCAACGAAGCGCTGCTCGACCCCTTGCACGAAGCCCTGGTAGCGGCGGGCTGCGTCGCTCCTCAGACTCAGCCCCCTGTGCGTCACCGACGGGCTCGTGGCCGGCAGACCCTTGAGCTGGCCAGCGTAGGCGGCGAGGGAGTCGTAGTCGAGCTTGACCAAGACGTGTACCGGCGCGGTCGAGCGCAGGCCGAGCAGGCTTCTGTCGGTGCGTGCCAGGCGGCTGCTGGCCGACTTGGCGCCCTGCGCCTGGCTGGAGGGCGTGAGCGGCGTCGCGGTGAGCCTCGGCGGGGCAGGCTGCGCCTGCGCGGGGGCGGCGCTGGCAGGTACGGCCAGCATCACGAGCGACAGGGCGGCCACCGCGGCGACGGGGATGGCGCGCCCGCGGCGGGCGCGACTTGAACGGCGCGGTCTGAAAGCTGATCCTCGCATGCCCATTTGCGCACCCTCCAGTGGCTAATCCGGCATACCGGCATGGCTCCGGCAGGCTACAGTGAGCAATGGGTCGATCTGCAGAATCAATCAACTAACAGAAATCTACGCCGATTGGCGTATACATCACTCATACAGCGTCATTACCTCAATGGCGCCGCATGAGAGGATCAGCGAGGAAAGTACACCCCCATCCCTCATCGACGTTGAAGGAAAAGAGGGGAGCCGCATGATGGGTCGCCACGCCGATGGGCACGCCGTCGACCGTCCCAGAAAGGCCCGCACGGGGCGCCAGCTTCGCCGCTTGACCTGCGTGATCGCCGTCCTGGCTGGGGTGCTGGCGGTGTCGGCGGGCACCGCCGCCGCGGCGAACGATGCCGCCGCGGCGGCGGCGACACCGGACTTCGGGCCGAACGTGAAGATCTTCGATCCGAGCATGTCGACGAGCCAGATCAAGGCGACCGTCGATGCTGTTGCCGCGGAACAGGTCTCGAACCAGTTCGGAACGCAGCGCTATGCATTGCTCTTCATGCCCGGCACGTACGGATCCGCCGCCGATCCCCTCAACTTCCAGGTTGGCTACTACACCGAGGTGGCCGGCCTCGGCAGCTCGCCGAACGACGTCGTCGTGCACGGCACCATCGATTCGTACAACCAGTGCTCGGGGCCCGGTAACTGCACCGCGCTGGTGAACTTCTGGCGCTCCGTATCGAACCTGACCATCGACGTCGCGGGCAAGTCGGGCTGCCAGGTCGGGGAGTTCTGGGCGACCTCGCAGGCCGCGCCGCTGCGGCGTGTCCATGTCAACGGCAACACCACGCTGATGGACTACTGCTCGAGCCCGGCATTCGCCAGCGGAGGCTTCATCGCCGACTCGAAATTCTCGGGCGGCACGGTGATCAACGGCTCTCAGCAGCAGTACCTGGTCAGGGACAGCGATCTGGACGGCTGGACCAACGGCGTCTGGAACCAGGTCTTTGCCGGTGTGCTGGGCGCACCCCCCCAGTCCTTCCCCAGCCCGCCCTACACGACGCTCGCCACCAACCCGGAGTCGCGCGAGAAGCCGTTCCTCTACATGGACGCGGACGGCCGCTTCAATGTCCACGTCCCCGACGTGCGGTTCAACGCGACGGGCACCACGTGGCAGAACGGCCAGACGCCCGGCCACTCGATCTCGATCGATGACTTCTTCATCGCGACGCCGTCCGACAGCGTCCAGGCGATCAACAACGCCCTCGCGCGCGGACAGAACCTCCTCTTCACGCCGGGCGTCTACGACGTCGACCAGACGATCAAGGTGAAGCGCCCGGACACGGTCGTGCTCGGCCTCGGGATGGCGACGCTCGAGGCGCGGAACGGCGTCGTCTCGATGAGCGTCGCCGACGTGAAGGGCGTGGAGATCTCGGGGCTGATCTTCGAGGCTGGCCCGGTGAACTCCCCGGTCCTGCTCGAGGTCGGGACGCGGCACGCGGCCGGCGACCAAGCCCGCGAGCACAACGACTGGAGCGACCCCAACGACCCGAGCGCGCTCCACGACGTGTTCTTCCGCATCGGCGGCGCGCACCTCGGCAAGGCGACCCAGAGCCTGGTGGTGAACGCCGACGACACGATCCTCGACAACACCTGGGCGTGGCGGGCCGATCACGGCAGCGGCGTCGGCTGGACGAGCAACACCGCCGACACCGGCCTGGTCGTCAACGGCGACAACGTCGTCGCGACCGGTCTGTTCGTCGAGCACTATCAGAAGTACGACGTCGTCTGGAACGGGGAGCACGGCAAGACGATCATGTTCCAGAACGAGATGCCGTACGACCCGCCGAACCAGGCCGCCTGGCAGCACGACGGGATCCTCGGCTATGCCGCCTACAAGGTCGCTGACTCGGTGGAGACACATGAGGGCTGGGGGCTCGGCAGCTACTGCTTCTTCAACGTGGATCCGACGATCCACGCCACCCGCGCGTTCGAGGTGCCGGTCACGCCAGGCGTGAAATTGCACGACATCCTCGATCTCTCCATCACAAACCACGGCACGATCGATCACGTCGTAAACGACTTCGGCCCGCCGACGAACGCCAACACGGTCCCCAACAACGTCGTCGCCTATCCGTAGTCGACCTCGGCTCCGCGGCGGGCCGGCGCACGCCGGCCCCGCGGAGGCCCTGTGAACGGAGGGGACGCAGGCCTGGTTCGAGGAGGATGCACCTGGCGAGGGTCCGACGAAGGCGGGTGGCAAGATGCGCAAGTACATCATCATGGGCGTCCAGGGCAGCGGCAAGGGCACCCAGGCCAAACTACTGGCCGAGACCCTCGATCTGGAGCACATCAGCGTCGGCGACATCTTCCGCTGGAATGTCCAGCACCACACCAAGCTCGGCGCGCAGGTCCGGCGCGTCATGGCGGCGGGAGAACTGGTCCCCGACGAAATGGTCGAGGCTGTGGTGCACCGGCGCCTGTCCGAGCACGACTGGAACTTCGGCTTCATCATCGACGGCTTCCCGCGCAACCAGCCGCAGGCCCGGTTCTTCCTCGAGAGCTACGATATCGACGCGGTGATCCTGCTCGAGGTCCCCGACCGGCTGGTCGAGCAGCGCATGCTCGGCCGCCGCCTCTGCTCGCGTTGCGGGCTGGACTACAACCTGATCTCCCACCGCCCGGCTACCCCCGGGGTCTGCGACATGTGCCATGGCCGGCTGGTGGCGCGGCCCGACGACACACCGGAGGTGATCCGCACCCGCCTGGGCCTCTACCACGCCAAGACCAGGCCTATCCTGGACCTGTTCCGCACCAAGGAAGTGGTGGCGGCGGTCGACGCGACCAGACCGGCGGCTCAGGTGCAGGCGAGCATCCGCGAATACCTGGGCGTCCAGGTGCTGCCCGCCTGAGGCCGGTAAGCGGCCACCAGCGGTCCCTGGCGCTGGCCAACGACGGCGCTGGCCAGCCGGTCGCAGGTGAGAGCAGGCTCAGGACCCGCTCAGCCGGCTCTCACTGCCGCCGTGGTCGGATTGCCTGAGAATTCCGTGCGGCGCGGGAGGTGTGCCCGATGGGCGAGGCGGACCGCGAGCTCCACGGTCCACTCGGCGACCGGAGGGGCTGGTGACGGCGTGCTGACCCGGCGAGGCTTCCTGACAGGTGCGGCGGTCGGCGCGGCAGGCCTCACCACCGGCGGCGCCGCGTTGGGTCTCGACCAGCGAAGCGACCTGCAGTTCCGGGACCTGGACGGCTCGGCCGGTCCGGGCGGCTGGTCGCACGCGCTTGGCCAGCGACGCCTGGTCTGGTCGGTGCCGACGACCGCCCCGCTGGTCGCGCTCACCTTCGACGACGGGCCCGACCCCGAACTGACGCCTCGCATCCTGCAGACGCTCGCCGATTACGACGCCAGGGCCACCTTCAACATGATGGGCTGGAATGCCAGCAGGCATCCCGATTTGGTCCAGGCGGTGGTCGATGCCGGTCACGAGCTCGGCAATCACACCTGGACCCACCCGGACCTGGCCGGGCAGTCCGCCCGCCAGACCCGCCACCAGGTCGATCTGGCCTGCCGGGCGATCGAGCTGGCTGGCGGAGCGCGGCCGCGGTGGTTCCGCCCACCACGCGGCAACCTGACCGGGACCGCCGCCTGTGCCGCCGCCGAGCTCGGCCAGGACCTGCTGCTGTGGTCGGTCGACCGAGGGCCTGGCGGCGTTGCCACGCCGGCCGCGGTCGCTGACCACCTGGCGCGCGCGGTCGGGCCCGGGGACGTGGTCGGGCTGCACGACGGTATCGGCCGCGGGACCTTCGACCCGGACAGCGCCCTCGCCAGTCGGCTGCGGGCCCGCCGCCTGGTCGAGCTCGCCGCCCTGCCCGTCGCCCTGGGTCGGCTCCAGGCCCGAGGGATCCGGCTGGTCACCGCGTCCGAGCTGGTCGAGGCGGCCACCCCGGCAACGGCTTGACCACCGGCCTGGTACCGGCGCGGCGAGCGCCGGCGCGGCAGGCGCCGGCCCTCACCCCGCCTTCATGGCTGACCGTGTTGGGTCCGCGCAACGGCATCGTCGCCGCCAGAGGCGTGCAGGCCTGCGGGAGTGGCTCAAGGGGACCATGGCGTGAACGCGATCGCGCGGCACCCGTCCACCCGTCAGCGGACGGCTCGCTGGCGGCTGCCGCGCCGCCTGGTCGGGCCGCTGTGGTCGCCCGCGTCGGCGACGCTGCTGGTGTTCCTTGCGCTGGCGGTCTGGCATTTCCGGCTGACCTGGGCAGCGCCGCGTGCGGCGACCATCGGCAAGATCGGCGACCCCTGGCTGTTCGTCTGGTTCCTGAAATGGGATCAGCTCGCGCTGACCCACGCCCACAACCCGCTGTTCAGCCAGTATTTGAACGTCCCGGCCGGCGTGAACCTGATGTGGAACACCTCGGTGATCCTCCCGGGTGCGCTGCTTGCCGGCGTGACCGCCAGGGTGGGACCGACGTTCACCTACAACCTGTTGGTGACGCTTGCGCTGCCACTCTCGGGCTGGGCCGCCTACCTGGTGTTTCGCCGCTATGTGACCAGCCAGCTCGCCGCCGGCGCCGGCGGGCTGCTGTACGGGTTCTCGCCGTACATGCTGGCCCACTCGCTGGGGCACCTGCACCTGATCCTCGCGGTCACTCCACCGCTGATGCTGGCGCTCCTGGACGAGGTCCTGGTCCGCCAGCGGGCCACGCCGTGGCTGCTGGGCGCGGTGCTCGGCGCGGTGGCGGCCGCGCAGCTGCTGACCGCCGAGGAGCTGCTGGCCTCTGAGCTGCTGGTCGGCGCCGCCGCGCTGGGCCTGCTGATGCTGCTCCACCCGCGGCGTATCCGGGCACACGCCCCCTTTGCGGGCAAAGCATTGGGTATCGCGGTGGTCGTGGGGCTTCTGCTCGTCGCCTGGCCGCTGTGGGTGCAGTTCCTGGGCCCACAACGTCCGCACACGCCGATCCAGCACCCCGGCGTGGCCGTGACCGACCTGGCGAACCTCGTCGTCCCGACGCGTCTCCAACGGTTCGCGCCGGCGGGGGCGGTGGCGATCTCCAATCGCTTCACCAGCAACGGGACCGAATGGGACGGCTACCTGGGCGTGCCGCTCCTGCTGCTGCTGGGCGCGATCGCGGCTCGCTGGTGGCGGTGTCCGCTGGTCCGGTTCACCAGCCTGCTGGCCCTGGGCCTGGCAGTCGCGTCGCTGGGGCCGCAACTGCACGTCGCCGGTCATATCACCCGGATCCACCTGCCGTGGCGGGCCGTGCAGGCCGTCCCGGTGCTCGACAACCTGTTGCCGAACCGGCTGATGCTCTACGTCTTCCTGCTCGCGGGGCTGCTGGTCGCGGTGTTCGCCGACGCGGTCCTCACTGCCCGGAGCCCGGGCCGCAAGGCGCTGGGGGCGGTCGCCGTCGCGCTCGCGCTGCTCGCGCTGCTGCCCCGCTCCCCGGCCCCGTCGACACCGCTGGCCGTGCCCCCGCTGTTCACGTCCCCGGCGGTTCGGCGCATCCCGCCAGGCAGCGTCGCTCTGATCGCCCCGTTCGCGCACTACCCTCCCACGGTCGCGCCGATGCTGTGGCAGGCCATATCAGGCATGCGGTTCCGGATGCCGGAGGGGTACTTCGTCGGCGTGGACGCCAGCGGCCGGGCCCAGTTCGGGCCAACCGGGACACCAGTGTCGCGGGCGATGGAGGCGATCCGGAGCGGCCAGTCGTTACCGCCACCAACCACCGCCGTCCGCGCCACCCTCGTCGCCGTCCTGCGCGCGTGGCGCGTGCAGACCGTGCTCGTCGGCCCCATGAGCCACCAGGCCGCCATGGTCCACTTTTTCACCGCGCTGCTCCACCGGCCGCCCACCCCGTTCGGCGGCGTGGCCGCCTGGTGGGACGTCGACCACGCCCTGGAGCAGGCGCCCAGCTCGCACTCGCCACGGCTACGGCAACGGGCCGGACGTCGCACCCTCGTCGTCAAGCCCCTCGGCGCCTCGACCCGGTCGCCGGCCGCGGGTCGACAGCCGTCATGAGCTTGGCTGCGCCGTCAGCGCCGACCCGCCGCGGAAGTGCTGGTCAGCGAAGATCAGCGAATACGGAAGCTCCAGGCGGGCCTCGCGCCAGGTGTGCCCGGTGCCGGCCGCGATCCGCAGCGCGACCACCTGACCCCGGTCGGCCAGCTCGACCGCGAGCTGCCGCGCCTGCCCCAGCGCCTCATGGTCGTCAGAGCCGGCGTCCAGGAAGACCGCAAGGCGCCGGTGGAACCTCATGGTGGGCAGGTATTCGAGGGGCGAGTTGGCCCGGTAGAGCGCCGCGCTCCCGCCGAGCAGGCTGCGCTCGGCCGCCAGCCCGGGCGTACCGTACGGCTCGTGGGCGAGCATCACCGAGAACTCGTCCTGGTGGCGCAGGCCGAGGTTGAGGGCGCAGTAGGCGCCGCTGGACATGCCCCCGACGGCGCGGTTGGCGCGGTTGGCGATCGTGCGGAAATGGTTGTCGACCCAGGCGACGACCACCCTGGTCAGGTAGGTCTCGGCCTTTTGGCGGCCGACGGTGTTCAGGCACTCGGAGTCGGCCGTCCACGACCAGCTTCCGCTGGGGGCGACGACGATCATCGGCCGGAGCAGGTGGTCGGCGAGGAGCGTGTCCATGGCGGTTCCCACCGCGCCGGCACGCATCCAGTCGATCGCGCCGCCGGGGTTGCCATGGATCAGGTAGACGACCGGATAGCGATGGTTGGCGTTGGCCGGCAGGCCATAGCCCGGCGGCAGGTACACGTAGGCGGGACGGTGGCGGAAGCCGAGCCCGGCGGCGTCGATCGTCACCTTTACGATCCGCGACCCGAAGCGGCCGGCCTCGTCCAGATGGACGCCGCCGGGCCGGGCACCACGGGGCAGCGCCAGGGCGGGCCGCCGGGCCGTGTCGTTGGCGCTTGGGAGGCGGTCCAGCAGCGCCGCCAGCGTGGGCACGTAGCCCACGTAGGAGTTGACCGCCGCGAGCGTGGCGAGCACCAGCAGCACGGCGCAGGCCGTGCCAAGGGCGAAGACCCGCCACCGCCACGCGCGGCGGCGCGCACGTGGGGCGGTCCTGGCCGCCGCGCGGCGGCGCGCCAGCCACCAGCCCACGCCGGCGAGGAGCGCTCCAGCCGCCAGCCCGGCCGGCACCCAGCGGCTCTCCAGCGGCCGTCCCCCCGAGAGCTGCCTGACCACGAAGTCCGGCAGGGACGGAGCGGAGCGGATCGCGGCGTGCCGCGGCCAGGTCGATGGCGGTGCGACCTTCGGGCCGCGCGCATGCGGGATGCCGAGCAACTGGGTGGTACCTCCTGTCGAGTAATGCATTACCGCCCAGTGCATGAAAAACCGCTGAAGATCCCCTCCGTGCCCTCTGGTCTCAGCGTCCGCTCATCTGCCGGCCGACGGTGACCCTGTCGAGGAGTGCGAGGTACGTCGCACGGTCGAACGTCCCGCCCCAGGACGTCTGGGCATTCGCGGCGCCGGCTGCGACACCGTGGCGCAGGGCGGCGACAGGGTCGGCACCCTCGACCTGGGCCGCGACGTACGCGGCCAGGAACGCATCGCCCGACCCGGCGGCGCTCACGGTATCGACGTCGGGCGCTTCCGCGCGCAGGACGTCGCCGGCGTGGGCGAGCACGGCGCCGGCGTGGCCGAGCGTGATGACCACCTGCGAGATCCCCGCGCTGCCGAGTTCGGCCGCCGCGGTCAGGGCGTCATCGAGCGTGGCGAGCTTCCGGCCGAGGAGGCCGCCGGCTTCCTCGGCGTTGATCTTCAGGCAGGTGGGGCGTGCGGCGGCGGCCGCGACCAGGGCATCGCCGTGCGTGTCGACGAACACAGGCGTCGCCGCGGCGCGAAGGCTGGTGACCAGCGAGCCGTACCGCTCGGGAGGGATCCCAGGAGGGAGCGATCCGCAGAGGCAGATGGCAGCAGCTCGGGCAGCTTCCTGGAGGACGGCGCGCTCGAAGGCGGACCACTCGCTGGTGCTGACCGGCGGGCCGGGCTCGTAGATGCCGGTTGCCGTCCCGGTCTCCCGCGAGACGATGACGACGCAGGTTCTCGTCTCTCCACGGATCGTGGTCCAGCGCGCGTCGATCCCCTCTTCGCTGGCGAGCGCCGCGACGTGGCCGCCGGTGTGGCCGCCGATCATCCCGACCGTCAGGGGCCGGTGCCCGAGGACGCGCAGGCTCCTGGCGACGTTGAGCCCCTTCCCGCCGGCGACGGCGAGGGTCCGATCGGTTCGCAGGACCGCGCCAGGCACGAGCCGTGGCACGACGAGGGTCCGGTCGACACAGACGTTCGGCGTGACGCAGATGATCCTCGCGTCACGGTCATCGTCGGTGACCGGCGCCGGCTCAGCAGGTGGCAACCCAACCCTCCGTCGGTCGTGGGACCGCTGGTCGTGGAATCTTGACGAGGCCGCCCATGGCCCGACTCGCCCATGCTGACGGTAGCGCCCCGGGGGCGTCCGAGGTGGTGGTGCCCGTGTGTTGACTCTCGCTCGTTTGGACCCGAAACTGATCAACTATGAGCCATATCGGTGACGAGATCGGGAGCCAACCGGCCGTCTGGCGCAAAGCGGCCGACCGTGGCCGCGACCTCGACCCTGGCACCTTCCTGCCGGGCCGGCGGCTGGCGGTGGTCGGCTGCGGCACCTCCTTCCACATGGCCCAGGCGTTCGCGGCGCTGCGCGAGGCGAGCGGGCTCGGGGAGGCGGACGCCTTCCCGGCCTCCGAGTGGACCGCGACCCGCGACTATGACGTCGTGGTGGCGTTGTCGCGCTCCGGCACCACCACCGAGGTGGTCCGCGTGCTCGAAGGCCTCGGTGCCGGGGTCGCGTCGGTGGCGATCTCCGCCGTGGCCGGCACGCCGGTCGTGCGGGCGGCGGCCGCTGCCGTGCTCCTCGAGTTCGCCGACGAGGAGTCGATCGTGCAGACCCGCTTCCCCACCAGCGCGCTCGCGCTGTGGCGGGCGCACAGCGGCGACGACCTCGAGCCGACGATCAAGGCAGCGGAGCGGGCCCTGCTCGCCCCGCTGCCAGGTCCCGATGGCCTGGACCACGTCGTCTTCCTGGGGCGGGGCTGGACCGTCGGCCTTGCGGCCGAGGCGGCGCTCAAGCTGCGCGAGACCGCCGGCGCGCGGAGCGAGTCCTATCCAGCCATGGAGTACCTGCACGGGCCGATCGCCGCCGCCGGCCCGGGCACGCTCGTGGGGGCGTTCGACGGGTTGCCGCGTTACCTCGCCGACGAGGTTCACCACGCCGGAGCGCTGCTCGTCCAGCCCATCACCGACCCGATGGCGAGCCTGGTCCTCGCGCAGCGGCTGGCTCTGGCCATGGCGCAGGCCCGGAGCCTCGACCCTGACCGGCCCCGGCACCTCGCCCGCTCGGTCGTGCTCCCGGCCGTTGAATCGTCCACGTGAACCGTCGTCCAGACGAAGGGGAGGTGCGCGATGCGACTCATGCGACTCGCCGCCGCAGCCGTCCTGCTCAGCCTCGTCGCAGCCACGGGCTGCTCGAGCGGCGGCAAGCAGAAAAACGCCGCCGCAACCCCCAGCCAGCCGGCGAAGGTCATACTGTGGCACGGCTACACCGACGCCGAGGCAAAGACCATCAAGAGCCTGGCCAGCCAGTTCAACGCCGGCCACCGCGACGTGCAGGTGACGGTCCAGTTCCAGGGCAACAACGACTACGCGCTGCAGAAGGTGCTGACCGCACTGGCCGGCGGGAAGTACCCCGACATCGCCTACCTGTACGGCTCTGACGCCGCCCAGATCGCCCGGAGCCCCAAGATCGTCCGGCTCACCGACTGGATCGCTGGCGGCGGCCTGGCCTGGAACGACTTCTGGCCCGGCGAGCGCGCGGCCGCCACCGTGAACGGGCAGATCGTCGGCGTGCCCGCGCTGGTCGACAATCTCGCCCTCGTCTACAACAAGAAGCTGTTCGACAAGGCGCACCTGTCCTACCCGACGGCGGACTGGACTTGGGACGACTTCCGCAACGCGGCCAAAGCCCTCACCGACGCGAGCCGCAAGCAGTTCGGCTGGGCGTACGTCGCCGACGGCGGCGAGGACACCGTCTGGCGCTATGAGGCGATGCTCTGGCAGGCGGGCGGCGACATCCTGTCGCCGGACAACCGCGAGCCGGCGTTCAACTCTCCAGCCGGCATGAAGGCGCTCACCCTGCTGCACGACATGGCCACCGTCGACCACTCCATCTACCTCGACAACGGCAACGGGAACTACCTCGGCCTCTTCGACGCTGGCAAGATCGGCATGCTGTGGACCGGCCCATGGGACCTGGCCGACATCCGCGACCACAAGGTCGACTATGGCGTCCAGGTGCTGCCGGCCGACCAGAACCACCAGACGATCTCCGGCCCGGACAACTGGGTAGTGTTCGACAACGGCAAGGCGCGCGTCGAGGGGGCCAGGCAGTTCCTCACCTGGCTGACCGACCCCAAGCAGCTCCTGACGTGGAGCCTGGCAACCGGGGACCTGCCCGTGCGCGCGTCGGTCACCATGCTGCCCGAGTACGCCCAGTTCGCGACGCAGTTCCCGGGAGTCGGCACCTTCACCGACAACCTCGCCAACGCCCAGAAGGCGCGGCCGACCATCCCCAACTACGCGAAGGTCTCGGAGGCGATCGGGCAGTCGGTGGTGTCGGTCCTGCTTGGCAAGGCCCAGCCGGACGCCGCTCTGAAGACCGCCGCCGACCAGGTGTCCAGCGTCGCCGGAGTGCCATAGCGTGGCGGCAACGACCGGGCTCCGGCCGCGCCGGCTGCGTGGGGGCGGGCGTGAGCACCTGACCGGCTGGTCCTTCGTGCTCCCGGCCACGATCCTGATCGGCGTCTTCGGCCTGATACCGGTCGGCTGGTCGCTGGTGCTCTCGTTCCAGCACAACGACCTGCTCACCACGCCGTCGTGGGTCGGCCTCGGCAACTACCGGGCGCTCACCCACGACCCCCTGTTCCGCGGTGCGGTCTGGCACACGGTCGTCTACACGCTGCTGTTCGTGCCGGTCTCGATCGTGGGGGCGCTGGCGGTCGCCGTCGCGCTGAACCGCAAGATCCGCTTCATCCGTCTCTACCGGACGGCGGTGTTCGTGCCGGTGGTGTTCTCGACCGTCGCCACCGCGATCACCTTCAACTGGCTGCTCGAGCCGAACTACGGCCTGGTCAACTACGGACTGGAGCGGCTCGGGCTACCGGCGCAGAGCTTCTTCCAGGACCCGAACCAGGCCCTGTACGCGGTCGTGGCGATGACCGTCTGGGGCTGGCTCGGCTTCGACGTGATCATCTACCTCGCGGCGCTCCAAGCCGTTCCCAGGGAGCTGCTGGAGGCGGCCGCGATCGACGGCGCGGGGCGGCTCACGACCTTCCGGCGCATCGTCGTGCCCCTGCTCGGACCGGCAACGCTGTTCCTGGTCGTCTGGTCCACGATCAACGCACTGCAGTTGTTCGACGAGGTGTACGTCGCCACCCGCGGCGGGCCCCTGCACGCCACCACCGTGATCGTCTATTACCTGTTCGACCAGACGTTCCACTTCTTCAACGGCGGCTACGGCGCCGCCATCGCCTACACCCTGTTCCTGGCGATCCTGGCGCTCACCGGCATCCAGCTCTGGATCGGTGCGCGCCGGGTCCACTACGGCTCGTCATGAGCGGGCCGATCGTCGAGCAGGCGCCGCCGGCCCGCCGGCCGGCGGGCCCCCCGAGTGCCCGGCCAGCCACCGCCAGGGCACCTCGCCGCCGGCGGCGGCGCCTGCCTTTCTCCGCCTGGCACCTGGTCCTGGCGCCCACCGCCCTGGTCATGCTGCTGCCGCTCGTCTGGGTGGTGATCACCTCGATCGAGCGGCCGAGCGACGCCGTCCAATTCCCGCCCGTGCTGGTCCCGCACCAAGTGCATTGGCAGAACTACCCGGACGCATGGCGGGCGGCGCCGTTCGGCCACTGGTTCGTCAACTCGACGGTGGTCGCGACCGCGGCAGTGCTCGGCAACCTGACCGTGGGCGCGCTGGCCGGCTACGCCTTCGCGCGTCTCCGCTTCCTCGGCCGCGGGGCGCTGTTCATCGTCCTGCTCGCCACACTGATGGTGCCGTTGCAGCTCCTGATCATCCCGACGTTCATCATCGTCCGCATGCTCGGGCTCGTGGACACGCTGCCTGCCCTGGTCCTGCCCAACCTGGTGACGCCGTTCAGCATCTTCCTGTTCCGCCAGTTCTTCCGAACCCTGCCGGTCGACCTCGAGGACGCCGCCCGGATCGACGGCGCCTCCCGCCTGCGGGTGCTCACCAGGATCGTGGCGCCCCTGTCCACTCCCGTGTTCGCGACCGTCACGGTGATCACCTTCCTGTGGACCTGGAACGACTTCCTGTGGCCGCTGATCGTGATCAGCACCGACTCGCACATGACGCTGCAGCTCGGGCTGTCGAGCTTCGTGGGCGCCCACAGCACCCAGTGGACGCTGCTGATGGCCGGCACGGTGATGACCCAGGTCCCCGTCCTGGCGCTGTTCTTCCTGTGCCAGCGCTGGTTCGTCCAGTCGGTCGTGCTCTCTGGGCTGAAGTGACGGGCGGGCGCCGGTGATGGACGACTTCGACCTGCTGGTGCTCGGCGACTGCAACCCGGACCTGGTGCTCAGCGGCGCGGACGTGCGCCCCCGCTTCGGCCAGCAGGAGCGGCTCGTCGACGAGGGGCGGCTCACCATCGGGGGCTCGGGCGCGATCCTCGCGTGCGCCGCCGCGCGGCTCGGGCTGCGGACCGCCCTGGCGGCGGTGGTCGGAGACGACGTCCTCGGCCACTGGATGCTCGACCAGCTCGCCGGCCGAGGCGTCGAGGTCGGCGGCTGCGTGGTCGACCCGGTCCGGCCGACTGGCCTGACGGTGGTGCTGTCCGAACCCGGCGACCGCGCGATCCTCACCGCGGTCGGCACGATCGCGGCGCTGCGGGTCGAGGACGTCGATCCGGACCGGCGCCGCGCCGCCCGACACCTGCACGTCAGCTCCTACTACCTCCAGACGGCGCTGCGGCCTGGCCTGGGCCGCCTGTTCCGCCAGGCCCGCAGTGAAGGTCGCGGCACGTCGGTCGACCCGAATTGGGACCCTGCCGAAGCGTGGGATTCGGGACTCCACGCGCTCCTGCCGCACACCGATTGCCTGCTCCCCAACGCCGAGGAGGCCATGCGGATCGCCGCCACGGCGGCGCCGGCGACGCGGCCGGTCGACCCTACCGGCGCGGTGGCCGAGAGCGGGGCCGGGGCCGAGGGCGGGGCCGTGGCCAACGGGGCCGTGACCGGCGGGGTCGAGGCGGCCGCCGGCGCGCTCGCGGCGGCGGGCCCGCTCGTGGCGGTGAAGCTCGGCGCCGCCGGCGCCCTGGCCGCCGCCCCTGGCGGGCGCCGGACTGTGCGGGCGGCCGTGCCCTCGGCAGCCGCGGGGACCGTCGCGGACACGACCGGCGCCGGCGACAGCTTCGACGCCGGATTCCTGTACGGCCACCTCTCGGGCTGGCCGCTCGACCGGTCGCTGGCGCTCGGATGCGCGTGCGGCGCGCTCTCGACCCGGGCGGCCGGTGGGACCGCGGCCCAGCCCACCCTGGACGAGGCGCTGCGGACGCTCGGCACCGGCGCGGCGGGGCTCAGACCCGGGTGACCTCGACCCCGGCCCGCTCGATGGTGGCGGCGGCATCGGGGTCGGCCTCGTCATCGGTGATCAGCTCGTCCACCTGGTCCAGCCCGCAGATCCAGGCGAAGGCGATGCGGCCGAGCTTCGAGCTGTCGGCCACCACGACCACCCGGCTGGCCCGGTCGATCAGCACCCGGTTGGTGTGCGCCTCGATCTCGTGGTGGGTCGTCAGTCCCCCATCGGGCGAGATGCCATCGACGCCGACGAAGGCGACGTCGAGGTGGAGCCGCGCGAGCGAGGTGTCGGCGAGCGGGCCGACCAGCTCGTAGGACTCGCTGCGGGCCACGCCGCCGGTCATGACCAGCTTCAGATTTGGGCGCACCGCCAGCTCGGCTCCGATGTTGAGGGCGTTGGTGACGACGGTGAGCTGGCGCCGGTCCACCAGCGCCCTGGCGACCTCCGTGGTGGTGGTCCCGCCGGTCAGGCCGACCACCTCGCGGTCGCCCACCCGCTTGGCGGCGGCGGCGCCGATCCGGCGCTTCACCTCCTGATGACGGCCGCTGCGGTAGCGCAGCGGCAGCTCGTAGAGGACACCGTGTGCGACGGCGCCGCCGTGGGTTCGGTTCAGCAGGCGCTGCTCCTCGAGGAGCCGCAGGTCGCGCCGGATCGTGGTGGTCGAGACGCCGAGCTCGCGGGCGGTCGCGGCGACGTCCATGGTGCCCTTGGCCGCCAGGATCTCGAGCATGACGGTCAGGCGGTCGGCTCGGTGCACGCTCACGCGTGAAAGTATACGGGACGGGGTGCCGCAGACCCGGGGCCGAATCTGCATGAGTTGGCTCGGGAACGTTCGGACATGCGCACCGGCTCAGTCGCCGCCGGCTCGCCCGCCGGGTCAGGATTTCCGGATGCCCTCGGGCATGAGGTCGCCGTGCGCCTCGATCAGCTCGTCGCACAGGGCGACGATCTGGTCGGGGGTGAGGGTCGCCCCGGTGTTGGGGTCGAGCATGGCCGCCTGGTAGACGTGGTCGCGCCGCTGCTCCAGCGCCGCCAGGACGGTGAGCTCGACGACATTGAGGAACGTCCGGTTCAGGGCGGCGAGCTGTGGCGGGAGGGCGCCGACGGGCAGCGGCTGGACGCCGGCGCGGTCGACCAGGCAGGGGACCTCGACGCAGGAGCCCGCCGGGAGGTTCTCGATCAGACCGCTGTTGCGCACGTTGCCGTAAACGATCCGCTCGGTGCCGGTCTCGATCGAGTGGATGACCTCCCAGGCGAGCTCGTGGGTGGGCTCGATCTCGAACCCCTTGCCGCTGTCGAGACGCCCTTTCAGGTCCGCATGCTCGTCGAGGTTGTCCTCGCTGCGACGCAGGTACTCGCCGACGGGGATGCGGAACCGCTCGATCAGCTCGTCGTGGCGCAGGAACCATGGCAGGTACTCGGCCGAGTGCTCGCTCGACTCGGTCGGGAAGTAGCCGAAGCGCCGGTACAGCTCCACCCGCACCCGCCGCCGGAGCTCCGGGTCGCGCTCGATCGCCTCGTCCAAGCGCGGATACAGGTCCTGCCCCTGGTGCTGGAAGGTGAGCACGAACGCCTGATGGTTCACGCCGGCGGTCACGAACCTGATCTGGTCGACCGGCACCTCGACCAGCCCGGCGAGGAAGCGCTGGGTGTCCCGCACCGATTCGCACAACCCCACCACCCGCTGGAAGCCCGATCCCAGCTGGATGGCCCAGGGCAGCATGGCCATCGGGTTGGTGTAGTTGAGCAGGAGCGCCCGCGGGCAGACCTCCGCGACGTCGTCGGCGATCCCGACCACCACCGGGATCGTGCGCAGCCCCCGGAAGATGCCGCCGATCCCGATCGTATCGGCGATCGTCTGCCGCAGCCCGTAGCGGGCGGGGACGTCGAAGTCCAGCCGGGTGGCGCGGTACCCGCCCACCTGGATCTCGTTGATCACGTAGTCGGCGCCGTCGAGGGCCGCCCGGCGCTCGAGGTACGCCTCGATCCGCACGACGGCGCCCGTCCGCGCCGCGATCCAGCGCGCCATCTTCGCGGCGGTCTCCAAGCGCTCGCCGTCGATGTCGTGCAGCGAGATCGCCAGCGGGCCAAGGTCGGGCGAGGTGAGGAGGTCGCTGAGCACGTTCCTGGTGAACTCGACGCTGCCCGCGCCGATGAAGGCGATCTTGGTCATCGTCGGTGGGATCCTCTGTCTTGAGCTGCTCGGTGGTGCACGTATGAGCCTTCCTTCATGCACGCTGGTGCGGAGCATGCTCGCGCTCCGGAGGTTCGGGCGTCAAGCGCGCCACGCCTGCGTGTGGGCCATGTGAGCGTGGTCGGATGCGGGCAACGCCGGCAACGTTGCTGGTCGACCTCGATCGAGAACGTGCGCAATCCACACGGGATCCTGCTCGTTTCCGGCCAGTCGACACGCCGACGAGCCGGGCGGAGCGAACGCTGCCGTCTGCGACGTCCGACGGATGGGTAAATGTTCGCATCCGTGGCGAACAGTGTTCATACTCTCGTGGCGTGTGGGGGAGATCCTGGCTGGAGTGCCAGCGGTTGGGCGTCGCCAGAGGAGGTCCAGCATGTCGCGTCAGCCCCCGTCAGCTGTGGCGAGCGCTCGCCTTCGGAGCCGTGGTTGCGGTGGTGGCCGTCTGGCTGATCTGGGTCGCCGAGCTGCCCTCGGCGTTGTTCGCGATCACCTTGATCTTGGGCTCGATCGCGTGGACCGCCTGAACGAACAGTGGCTTGTCCTACTGCTCGAACCGGTCGGCGCAGGTCGAGCACGGCATCAGGAAGGCGATGGTGGGCTGGTCGCTGGACTTGCCACTGCTGGCGTTGCTGGAGCAGCCTGCCGCGGCGACGGCCAGCGCCGCCGCGGCCAGGGCCACGACACGACGGATGTGAGCACGCACGGGACTCCTCCTCTTCGACGAGCCTAGGCCGGCGGGAACGTGATGGAAGCCTGACGGGGGCGGGGTGATTGCGGTTGGGGTCGCCCACTGTGGGCCAGGAACTGTTCGACGGCCAGGGTGGCCGCGCCGAGCGCGACCGCGTCGGGGCCGAGCTGGCCGAGCACGATCTCGGCCTGCGCGAACGGCCGGCGCAGCGAATGCTCGGCGGCGGCCGCCCGGATCCCGGGCAGCAACGTGGGGCCCAGCAGCAGCCCGACCCAGCCACCGAGGATGAGGCGTTCCGGGTTGAACAAATTGATCAGGTTGCCGAGGCCGACGCCGAGGTAGCGGGCGGTCTCGTCCAGCACGGGACGGGCGGCGGGGTCGGTGAGCAGGCCGGCCAGGGCAGCCTCCTCGTCGGTGCCTTCGACGCTGATCCCGGCTCGGTCGAGTATCGCCTCGGCGCCCGCGTAGGCCTCCAGGCAGCCGCGCGCCCCGCAGCGGCAGCGCCGGCCGCCGATGACGACAGTGGTATGGCCCCACTCGCCGGCGCTGCTGGCGGCGCCGCGGTACAGCCGCCCGTTGGTGACGACCCCGGCGCCCACACCGGTGCCGAGCAGCGCGACGATCGCGTCGCGTGCCCCTCGGCCGGCTCCGAACCACATCTCGGCCTGGCCCATCGTCTTGGCGCCGTTGTCGAGGAACAGCGGCAGCGGGGTGTGTGCCGCGAGCAGGGCCCGCAGCGGGACCTTGTCCCAGCCGTAGGTCGGGGCGTCCACCAGCCCGCCGGGCACCTGCTCGACGACGCCGGGCAGGCCCACCCCGATCCCCAGCACGTGGTCGTCGTCGACGCCGGCGTCGGAGAGCACCGCCGCCAGTCCGTCGGCAACGTATCCGGCGACCTGCTCAGGGGGGTGCTCGCCGTCGCGCAGCGGGAACTCGACGGCGGCCCGCTCGGCCATCGCCAGGTCGAACAGCTCGACCCGGATCCGGGTCTCGCCGACGTCGACCCCGACGAGCACGCCGTAGCCGGGGTTGATCCGCAGGAGGATGCGCGGGCGGCCGCCGTCCGAGTCCTCGGCGCCGGACTCGATCACCTGGCCCTCGTCCAACAGTTCACCGACCACGTTGGTGATGGTGGCCGCCGACAGCCCGGTCCGGGCCGACAGCGCCTGCCGGCTGGCCTCCCCGCCGAAGAACAGCTCGGCGAGCACCGCGGCGCGGTTGGTCCGGCGCAAGTCCCGAACGGTTGCCCTGGTCCGCGGCACAGTCACCTCACCGGCTTGATTGCCGACTTATTTTAAGGTCTGACGAAAGCCTGTCAAGCCGGCTTGCGGGAGGTGACTGTGCAGGTCGCGGCGGAGCGGGCCGACGACCGCTCCCGTCAGGGTTTGCGGCCGATACCGGCGTAGATGTTGAGAGGCCCGAGGTCGCCGGTGCGCGGCGGATCCCCGGACGGCTCGCCGACCGCGGGCCAGGCCTCGACCGACACCACGCCGGGGTCGACCAGGTCGAGCCCCTTGAAGAACGCCTCGACCTCGGCGCGGTCGCGCGGCACCAGGGCGATGCCGGAGCGCTTGGAGGCGGCGACGGCGCCGGCCATGGCCTGCGCGTCGAAGTCGGCCGTGGGATGGGTGATCGCCAGGTAGCTGCCGGACGGCAACGCCTCCAGCAACCTGGACACGATCCCGTACGGGTCCTCCGCGTCGCGCAGGAACATCAGGATCGCCACCAGGATGACCGCCACCGGCCGGCCCAGATCCAGCGTCGCCACCAGGGTGGGGTCGTCGAGGATCGCCTGCGGCTGGCGCAGGTCCGCGAAGATGAACGCGGTCTTCCCCGCCGGTTGGCTGGTCATCAGCGCTCGCGCGTGGGTGAGCACGATCGGGTCGTTGTCCACGTACACCACCCGCGCGTCGGGTGCGACCGCTTGGGCGACCTCGTGGGTGTTGCCAGCGGTCGGGATGCCGGTGCCGATGTCCAGGAACTGCCGGATCCCCGCCTCCGCCGCCAGGTAGCGGACCGCCCGGCCCAGGAACGCGCGGTTGGCCCGCGCCATGGCGCGCATGCTCGGGACGGCTTCCAGGATGGCCTCCGCCAGGGCGTGGTCGGCGGGGAAGTTGTCCTTGCCGCCGAGCCAATAGTCGTACACGCGGGCGGTATGCGCGACGTTGGTGTTGATCTCCAGAGGCACCGAGTCCGGATCCGCATCCTCGACGCCGCCACTGTGCCGCACGATCATCTCCTCGGCGGGTCGTCGACCTGCTCCATTCCGGGGTAGTTTAGCCCCATCCGGCGCAGTCCACCGGGTTCTCACGCGCGTGCCTTACCTTCACCGGCGTCGGCTCGCCGTCACATTCTGGACTCTCATAGATTGCATACTGGATCAGCAGCTCTTCTCAGTCCACCTGGACATGCAGGCCCAGATGGACCCACACTTCTCCTGAAGAGCAGATACGAGGAATGGGGCGAGTCTTTCCGCCGCCCCGATCGTTCCGTCCACAGTCATGCGCCGAGGGGGATCATGACGTCATCAACCGACGAGCCCACGTATCAGGCTGAGGCCGAGGAGCGATCGCAACAGGACGAGCTCCGCTACTGCGCGCTACCACCACAGCCGGTGCCAGAGATTCCCGCCGGCCTCGGCGCCGACCGGCTGAGCGCCTTGCTCCAAGGCCGCAGCAAGTGGGTCAACGGCACCGTCCTGCACTACTACTTCTTCGACCGCGAGACCGACGGCTCCCCCATCCAGTTCTCCGACGGCACCACCAGGTTCGTCTCCTGGGTCGGATCGAAGCAACAGCAGGACGTGGTCCGCAGCTCGTTCGGGACGTGGAAAGACGTCGGCATCGGGCTCGAGTTCCGCGAAGTCGCCGACCGTACCGAGGCCGAGGTCCGGATCGGATTCCTCTTCGACTTTGACGGATCGTGGTCGGCCGTCGGACGTGACGTGCTGAACATCGGTGCCAACACACGCACCATGAATTTCGGCTGGGACCTGACCAGGCCGGGCGCCGCGTCGACCGCGATCCACGAGATCGGCCACACGGTCGGCATGCCTCACGAGCACCAGAGCCCTTTCTCGGGCATTTTGTGGGACGAGCCCAAGGTCTACGAATATTTCGCGGGCCCGCCGAACAACTGGCCTCGAGACAAGACGTTCAACAACGTGCTGCGCAAGCTCAGTGGCGCTGAAGTCGAAGGCTCGGTGTGGGATCCCACCTCGATCATGGAATATCCGTTCCCGGCCGGCCTCATCATCGACCCGGCGGAGTTCCACGATGGGCTGCGCACTCCGGGGACCATCTCGGACGTCGACAAGCAGTATGTGCGCACCTGGTATCCACCGCTCGGGCCGGCCGCGCCACCAGCGCTCGTGCCGTTCCAGTCCGCGGCCCTCAGCCTCCGCCCCGGAGAGCAGACTGACTTCACGCTGACACCGCAGGGCACGCGCCGGTACAGCATTGGCACGTTCGGCGCCAGCGACACTGTGATCGTGCTCTTCGAGAACGTCGGCGGGGAGCTGCGCTACGTCGCCGGCGATGACGACGGCGGTGAGGACAGGAACGCGCTCATCGAGGCCAAGCTGTTCCAAGGACGCCAGTACGTACTTCGCGTGCGGCTCTACTACTCCTGGGCGTCCGGTGAGTCCGCCGTGATGTACTGGTGAGGTGGCGGCCACCGCGGCGATGATGGTGGCCAGCCCCACGAGGATCTCGAATCCTCGGTTGGGAATGCAAGAGTCCGCCCGGCGGGATGCCGGGCGGACTCGTTGGCGCTGCTTACTGGCGCTCCAGCAGCCGCACGTTGGCGGCCTGGGGGCCCTTCGGCCCCGACGTGACGTCGAACTCGACGACCTGCCCCTCGTCGAGCGAGCGGTAGCCGTCGGCTTGGATCGCGCTGAAATGCACGAAGACGTCCTCGCCGGACTCGGGCGTGATGAACCCGTAGCCCTTCTCGGCGTTGAACCACTTTACGGTTCCAGTCATGAAACTTGTCCCTCCCTCCATTGTCTCGGAGGAATCGATCACACCGGGCGCTGTGGACACCGGCGGCAAGGGACAAGCTCAACCTGCGGGTTGCGAAGCGAAACGTGAACCTCTGCACTCGCACCATAGGCCCATACGGCCACCCTCCGCCACCAACCCAGGCATCCCCAGCAAGGCGGCCGGCCCGCAATGGCCGCATTCGCCGTATGCTGACGACATGACAACCAGTCGGCCACGCGCTGGCGGCAGTCGCCGGTGAAGGCGCCCCCCAGGCCGAGGCTTCGGGGCCGGCTGCACCAGTTCGCCTTCGTGGTCTCGATCCCAGCCGGGTTGGCGCTGGTGATGGAGGCCCGGACGGCCCCGGCCCGGGTGGCGGGCGCCGTCTACGCGATCAGCCTCGCCGGCCTCTACGGCACCAGTGCGGCGTTCCACCTCGGACGCTGGTCGGCGGCGGTGCGGCGCCGCATGGACCAGGCCGACCACGCGATGATCTACGTGCTGATCGCCGGCAGCTACACGCCGTTCGCACTGCTCGCCCTCGACCGGGCGTGGGGGCTGACGGTCCTCGGCGTGGTGTGGACGGTGGCCGTCGGCGGGATCGCCGTGGTGATCCTGCGGCACCGAATCCGGCTGGTCGGCATCGCCCTGTACCTCACGCTCGGCTGGCTCGGGGTCGTGACGCTGCCGTGGCTGGCGGTCCGGCTCGGGATCGCCAAGCTCAGCCTGCTGGTGGTCGGCGGCATCCTCTACACGGTGGGCGCGGTCGTGCTCGGCCGCCAGCGCCCGGACCCAAGCCCGTTGGTGTTCGGCTACCACGAGGTCTGGCACGCCTTCACGGTTGCCGCGGGCCTGTGCCACTACGCGCTCATCTGGCTGCTGGTCCGCGGCCCCTGAGCGGCACACCATCGCCGGTCGGCGCACACGGCCCTGTGGCGCACCGGTGCGATCGATCGTGTTCCAGCAGCTCGCGGGCGGCGGGTGTCACAGGTGCGGGCGCCGGTCGATGGGACCGAACGTGAGCTCGACGGGCGCCTCCAGGATTTCGCCGATCCGGGCGGCCTGGGCCTCGACGGCGCCGCGCTGGCCGGCGTGGAGCCGCACGAACGGCTCGACCCGCAGGTCGAAGCGCCTACCGCCGCGGCGCCGCTCCCAGATCCCCGCCACCACCCCTCCCCCAGCAGCACCGGCAGCGGGCCGGCAAGGTCCGCCCGGCCCGAGCGCGCCCGGGCCGGCGCGCCCTCGAGCGCCCGCTCGGCCGACTCCGGCGGGATGAGCACGTCTCGGGGGTAGCCGCCGCGGACGTAGCAGTGGAAGCTCGGCAGCAGTGGTCGGCCAGCGAGCACCCCCGATCAGGCGGCCTGGCTGCTAGCCTCCCCCACGCGGCAGATAACGGAGCACAACGGGCGCTGCTGGCCCGGGCTCTTGGACGGTTCGGCGGCTCGGGACCCACCCCACGGGACCGCGCCAAGGCATGCGGAGACGAGAGGAGCACCGATGAACGACGTACGTCTCGGGCGGTCGGGGCTGGAGGTGTCGAGGGTCGTCCTCGGCTGCATGAGCTTTGGTGATCCGGCGCGAGGCACCCACGAGTGGGCGCTTGGTCCCGACGAGGCCCGCCCGATCATCCGGCAGGCGCTGGAGGCCGGCATCACCACCTTCGACACCGCCAACACGTATTCGCTCGGCGTCAGCGAGGAGATCGTCGGGACGCTGCTGGGCGAACTCGCCAGGCGCGACGAGGTCGTCATCGCGACCAAGGTCTTCGGCCGGATGCGGCCAGGCCCCAAGGGTGGCGGGCTCTCCCGCGCCGCCATCCTCGCCCAGGTCGACGAGAGCCTCCGACGGCTCCGCACCGACTACATCGACCTCTACCAGATCCACCGCTACGACCCGACCGTGCCGATCGAGGAGACGATGGAGGCGCTCCACGACCTCGTCCGCGCCGGCAAGGTGCGCTACCTCGGAGCGTCGTCGATGGCGACCTGGCAGTTCGTCCAGGCCCAATACGTCGCCGACCTCCACGGCTGGACCCGGTTCGTCTCGATGCAGGACCAGTACAACCTGCTCATGCGCGAGGACGAGCGGGAGATGCACCCGTTCTGCCTCGACCAGGGCGTCGGGGTGCTGCCGTGGAGCCCGCTGGCCCGCGGCCGGCTCACCCGCGACTGGGACGCCACCACCAGGCGCAGCCGGACCGACCGGTTCGCCGCCACCCTCTACCGCCAAGCTGAGCGGTCCGACCGCGAGGTCGCGGAGACCGTCGGCGCCGTCGCCGACAAACGTGGCGTCTCCCGCGCGCAGGTCGCGCTCGCCTGGTTGCTCCACCAACCGGCCGTCACCGCACCGATCGTCGGGGTCACCAGACTCGGCCACCTGACCGATGCCGTCGCCGCGGTCGACCTGCGGCTCGATGACGACGAGCTGCGACGACTGGAGGAGCACTACGTGCCCCACACCCCCGAAGGCTACTGAGACCGGACGGCACCCGCCTCGTCCACGCTGCGGCAATCCTTCACCGCAGACCTCGTACCGAGGCCGCGGCTCGCTCCAGGGCGGGGAGCAGGGTGCCGATCTCGTACGAGTCGTCGTGCCTGACACCGTTGACGTAGAAGGTCGGCGTGCCATTGACGCCGCTCCGCACGCCGCTCATGAAGTCCTCGCGGACCCGCGCGGCGTGGACGTGCCCGGCCAGCTCCGCGTCGAACCGCTCGACGTCGAGCCCGAGCCGCTCGGCGTAGGCGTGGAGATGCCGGTCCTCCAGGTTCTTCTGGTTCTCGAATAGAAGGTCGTGCATCGGCCAGAACCTACCCTGGGAGGCCGCCGCCTCCGAGGCCTCCGCGGCATGTTCGGCGTGAGGGTGCGAGGTGGTGATGGGGAAATGACGGAAGACGAACCGGAGCCGCTCACCCATCAGGGCCTGCACCTGCTTGATGATGGGATACGCCGCGCCGCAGTATGGGCACTCGAAGTCGCCGTACTCGACCAGCGTCACCGGCGCGTCCGCCGGCCCCTGGATGTGGTCCCGGTCTTCGGAGACCGGCATGGTCAGTACGGCCCCCCACCCGGTCGTGCTCATGAGGCCTCCTCTTCCAGGTTCTCGAGGGCGCGGAGGATCCCGTCCGCGCCAGGGTTGACGTGCACCGGCGAGACGTAGCTCCACCTCACGATGCCCTCGGCATCGATCACGTACAGGGCCCGCTCGCTGGTGCCCTCCTCGGCGCGGTACACCTGGTACGTCCGGGCCAGGTCACCTTTGGGCTCGAAGTCGCTGAGCAGCGGGAACTGCAGGTTCCGATTCCTCGCGAAGGCCAGGTGGCACCAGATCCCGTCCACCGAGATGCCCAACAGCTCCGCGTTGAACTTCTGGAACTCCGGGAGCACTTCCTGGTACAGGGCCATCTGGTCGGAGCAGACCGGGCTCCAGTCCGCCGGGTAGAAGGCCAGGATCACGGGCCGGCCCCGGAACTCGGCGAGTGAGACCGTATTGTCTGGCGTGGACGGGATTTCGAAATCCGGTGCCTTGGTCCCGGGCGGCAGTGGCGCTGCACCGTGGTCGGCATTCGTGCCGGTCATATCCGCAACCTCCTCCGCGGCGGCGAACGTCGACTGAGACCAGCGTCCCAGTCGTTGATCTCCAGGCTCGCCTGGGCAGCTCGCCCGATGGGCGCTGCTGGCCCATGTTGCCTCCGGCACCCGGCTACGGGCCAGGCCAAGGTCACACCGCGCGCCTGTCAGCGAAGCGAGACCGCGATCTGCTCCAGGAGGTCCATCTGCTCCTGCATGCCGACCTCCATCCCGGAGTCGATGACCAGGTCACGGCTCTCCTTGGTGGTGAGCTCCATGAGGAGCGTGAGCGTCGTGCGCCCGTCCACCTCGGTGAAGGTGACGTGGGGAGCGTCACCGTGGCCGTCCCGCTACTCGTCACTGCCATCGTCTCCCTCCTGGTTCTGCTTGAGTTCCTCCAGCACGACATCCAGCCGCTCGAACCGCTCCGACCACGAGTCCTCGTACTGCTTCACCCAGTCGTGGATGGGCTTGAGCGCATGGCCGTTCAGCCGGTACAGCCGCTGCCTTCCGTCGTCACGCACATCGACCAGTTCCACTTCTCGGAGCACCCGCAGGTGCTTGGACACCTGTGGCTGTGCCAGCCCGAGCAGGCGCACGCGGAAGCCAAGGATCGCGACAGCCCTTCCCGCCGCCATGGGGGGGCGGGGTCAGGTCTGCGTCGCCATGGGGGGTCAGGTCTGCGCGGCCGGGTGGTAGTCCTCCGCGGCCATCTCGAATGTCCATGCTACGGCCTGGCGGGCGGTGCGCATGGTCGGCGGGACCCGCAGCAGGTACGTCGCATGGGTGCCGTCCGGCTCAGGCGTGGCGTTGACGACCTCGACGATGGCCAGCGGCTCGTCACCGGGCAGCTCGCAGCGCCACAGTTTGCCGACCTCGTCGGTGTGCACCATGGTGGCGTCGGCATCGCGCAGGTAGCGGTCCAGGCCGTAGCGCTCCAGCAGAAGCCGGCGGGCCTCGAGGTTCCGGGTGGCGCGGATCTGCGCGACGGTGATGGCGTCGGGCCGCTCGATGAGCTCGCGGGGCACGCGCACGCCGTGCCAGGCCCAGACGGCCCAGCCGTCGGGATAGGCAACCAGCGGTCCCGCCGGATGGTGCAGACGGCCCCGCTCGTCACGGGCAAGGTCCAGCGCACAGGGGCGTTCGGTGAGGATCACCACGTGCTGGAACGGCCACCACCACCCGGCGGAGCGTCCGATCAGAAGCTGACCGGCGAGCGGGTGACCAGGGCGTAGGCCCACGGCCCGGTCAAGGACGTCGATGAGCGCAAGCGCACCAGCGTCATGCTGCCCGCGCGTGTACCAGCCGGACCTCAGCTCCTCCTCGAACCTGCCCCTTTGGACCGAGTCCCAGTACGTCTCATCCAGTTCCCTGTCGTCGTCTTCGCTCGGATCCGGGAGCTCCCCGCGCACCTGGCGGGGCTCGTCGTTGTCGGGGTCGTCCTCGAGCTCGCTTTCCCAGGGGTACGACCCGTCCCAGGCATCGCTGCTGGCTCCAGGCGCCGCGACGACCAGCTCCCACGGCGGCAGCCACGCCCGCCTGGCGACCTTCGCCAACAGACGCGGCCAAATTTCCGAGTCCCATTCCCAGTCCCAGGCCGCGTGGGGCTCCCGGACGTGGCGGCCCACCTCCTCCCGAACCTGCCGGCCGACCCCCGCCTCCGCGAGCTGGCCGCTGACCTGCTGCCAGATCGCCTCCCCGACCGCGCCGACCCGCGCGTCGACCGCTGATGCCTGCGCGGCGGCCTCCTCCCAGACCGGCTCGCCGACCTGCGCCCACGCAGCCCACCACGCATCCCAGACCGGGTCCCTGAGCCGGGACCACACCGGCGCGCCAACCTGGTCGCGCGCCAGGTGGGCCCAGACCGGATCGCTGGCCGGCATCGCGGCCTCGGCCGCCAGTTCCGCCCACACCTGCCCCCACGCCTCCGGGACGACCGGCAGGTCAGGATCCGACCTGGCCGTCAGTGCGAGCGCCGCGACCACACCGGCCAGCGGCGACCCCGCCCACACCACCTGCCGCGGCGGCGGCAGGCCCGCCGCCCGGTAGACCAGCCCAACCCCTGCCTCCGCCATGGCCCGGTCCGCCGGCTGCAGCGTTGACCCGTGGCCCACCCACTCTCGGCACACCGCCTGCGCCAGCGCGCGCTGCTGGGCGGTCAGCCCCACCACGCCAGCATCCATCAGTCGGCCACCATGCGCGGGATCGCGCCGGGTGCATACTCCCGCTGCCGCCGCACCTGGTAGGCCCCCTGGGGCAGCAGGACCGGGCCGTGCTCCTCGTGGCAGAGCAGGACTCCGCCCTCACGCAGAACGTGGACGAAGCGCTCCCGCAGCTCGGTCTCGAGCAGGGCGGCCTGCGGGTCGGCGATGGCGTGGGCGTGCCCGGTCGCCTCCCCCAGCGCCAGCACGATCCGTCCCTGGTCACGTGGCAGGGGACGAGCGTCATCGGGGATGTTGGGGACGGCGACGAGCAGGACGTCGCCTTGCCGGTAGTGCGGTCCCATGCCGTGCTCCTTTCGCCGAGCGTGGCGGACAACCCAGGACGAACCCCCGACCGCCGCGGCACGAGGTGGCACAGCGACGCCTGGCCGATCTGGGGAAGCCGCGCGATCGTGGTCGGTTGCGCCGATGCTAGCTGGCGGCCCCGACAAGCGGTCCCGACCCCATGCCCGATACACGGGACGCCGCTGCGCGCGGTGCGGGGGCCTGCCGCCACGCCCACGCTCGCCTGCACGCGGCGACCGCGATCCGGCGGGCGCTCACCCCGGAATGCCTGGGTGTACGCTCCGCTGGCCAGCGGGTGGCCGCCGGCCTCTGTTGAGTGGGGACACGAGGGAGCCTGGTTGGCCGAGCGCACCGAGGCCGACGATCTGGGGCCCGGGGCCGGGTCGCCCACGGCGGCGTCACCGCCGGAGGGAAACCAGCCCGGCCCCGGTGATCCCGAGCGTGTCGGGCCGTACCAGATCCTGGCGCGCCTTGGTGCTGGAGGGATGGGCACCGTGTTCCTCGGCCGCCGCGGCGACGGGCCGCGGGTGGCCGTCAAGGTCCTCCGCCCCGAGCTTGCCCGCGACCCCTCCTTCCTGCGGATGTTCCGCCACGAGGTTGCCGCCGCCCGCCGCGTCGTCGGCTTCTGCACCGCCAGGGTGCTCGACGCTGAGCTGAGCGGCCCGCTGCCCTACCTGGTGACCGAGTACGTCGAGGGCGTGCGCCTGGACCGGGCGGTCGCCGCCAGCGGCGGGCTGTCGGCCACCGACCTGGAGGGGCTGGCGGTCGGCATGGCGGCCGCACTGACGGCGATCCACGGGGTCGGGGTGGTGCACCGCGACCTCAAGCCGAGCAACGTGCTGCTGTCCTACTTCGGTCCCAAGGTGATCGACTTCGGCATCGCGCGGGCGCTGGACGCGACCACCGCCGCCACCGGCAGGCTGATGGGAACGCCCGCCTGGATGGCGCCGGAGCAGTTCGCCGACGGGCCGGCCGGCGCCGCGATCGACGTCTTCGTGTGGGGCTCCCTGGTCGCCTACGCCGGCACCGGGCGGCGGCCGTTCGGGCAGGGAGCGATCGTCGAGCTCGCCTACCGGATCACCCATGAGCCGCCCGACCTGGAGGGCCTGGACGGACGGCTGCGCGAGCTGGTGGAGGCCTGCATGGCCAAGCAGCCCGAGCGCAGGCCAACCGCCAGGGCGGTACTGCTGGAGCTGCTCGGCGACCACGCCACGCCCGACCCGCAGGCCGACGCCACCAAGCTCCTGGAGCGCAGCTGGTCAGCTCCGGCGACCGCCCTCCAGCCTCCGCCGCCACGACCGCCATCGCCGCCGCCGTCCGCCGGCGCGGGCTCGCGGCGTCGGGCCGGGCGGAGGCTGGCCCTTGTCGGTCTGGTCGCCGTCGCGGTGGCGGCGGCTGGGCTGGTGGCCAAGCTCAGCGGTTTCCCGTGGTCCGCCGCCAAGCCCTCGCCTCCGGCCGTCGCCACGGTGGGAGGCGGACCACGGCGAGCCGGCAGCCCGGCCCGGCCCCCGCACCTGTGCGAACTGCTCGGCGACCTCGGCGTCCGCGCCACGCTCGGCTCGCGGCCGGCCGACCGGGGGTTCGCCACGGCGGCCGCCGCGACCGGGGAGTGGCTGCCGGAGCCGGCGGCGCTCCCCCGCGCCCTGGACCGCCACCAGTTCCGGGGCGGCTGCACCCGGAGCTGGTCGGAGCCCACCGGCCCGGTGGTCGCCACGCTGTTCCAGTTCCCGTCCAGAGCCGACGCGCGCGCGATGCGGGGCCAGCTCCGGGACGCGCTGGGCGAGCGGGGCGTGCGGCCCGATCGGGTGCCACAGGTCACCGGCGGCGAGCTGTACCGGCTCGAGCCCGGAGGGGGTAACGGCCAGCTGGTGATGTTCGCCTGCAACGACCGGGTCCTGCAGATCCACGTCGCCACGGCCACCTCGACCGCCGACCCGCTGCTGGTGCAGCTCGCCCAGGGGTCCAATCGCCGGCTCCACGAGCTCACCGGCTGCCCCTTGTAGCCAGGAAGCGGCGAGGGAACCCGGCCGTTCGTGCCGGCGCTACGACGGTGAGGGCGGCCGCTGGGGCTTGCCGTCCACGCCGCTGTGCACGTACTGGGTGTCGAGGGTGGGATCGCCGGTGAGCATCGCGCCGCGCGTCTCGACCGCGCTCTGCCGCGACTTGGCGGCTGCCATGCGATCGGCCACCTTCTCGTGCACCTCGCGCACGTCGATGCCCAGCTTGGCGGCGATCATCTCGACCCACACCTCGCCGAGCACGTTGGTCTCGAAGTCGAGCTGTGCCCGGATCTCGG
>WNGQ01000377.1_pt1 | contig 45494 bp, 36 predicted proteins | sample 5407661 | NCBI WGS metagenome assembly WNGQ01 (sample SAMN13153382, study PRJNA577476) | soil metagenome | isolation source: 60 cm soil or saprolite under Garry oak tree replicate 2 | place: USA:California | collected 2016-06-15 | reverse complement strand
TTTTTCTTGTGAACAGGCATAGTTCCCTCCTTACAGAACGTTGAATGGAATTCATCAAGGAACGATATATGCCTGTATTATTCTCTAGAACCTTCCTCCTGGGGAAGGCTCTTCTTTACACATAATTCGGGATGGCATCAGCGTTGTTTCATTTGCTGAGTGAACTCACCAGTAATTGAGCAGGAACGACAGAATCAAAGCTCCCATAAGTGGAGAAAGGTTGAAACTCCTTGCCCCAAAAAACAAGCCTCCTATCGTCTAAATGTGGATAATCAAATTAACTAGCAGCTTTGTGTTTACAACCAGTATTGCCTCCCAACTTGCAAGAACTGTATTCCAGCTCGTAGCTTTGTATTCTTCTCCAAGATATGCTTGAGCGTTGTAGCCAAGATTACATGTTCTTTGTATAGAGATGTGCTCGCTTCTCGTCCATCTGAAAGCCTCTGAAAGAGCAGGAGGGAATATGTTATCATGCGCACGTTATATGTCATAGCTAGCGGTATCTGGAAAGGTGCCAAATGGGTTTGGACAGCAATCGTCGTTGCCATTCTTGTTGGTGTTTCTTCAACGCTTATCTCTGGAGATAAGGGCAACTTCGTTAAAAGCGTCTTCAATGGTATCGTTAATTGGTTTACTACACTTGGTACGATCCAACTAATCACTATTGGTGGGATTGTATTCTTGACCTTTCTCGCCCTGATCTCAGGATTCATCACAATAATATTCAAAAGCTATGGGCCCCAATACGCTCCTCCTCCAGAAGTACAGGCTGTATTTGATTACATTAAGAAGGATATAGAGGCAAAGACACAGAGGGAAGAATTACTGCAAGGTAGGAAAAAAGAAGCGTTCATACAGTATCTACATATTGTCGAGGAAACAAATACCTATATCAGACCACGAGGGTTTGCCCAGATTTCGCAAGAAGTAGTTTTCGCTGATGTTCCGCAAGATGAAACATTTGTTGTCATGCAAGTTGTCGCAGACGAACCTGTTTATGATGCGCCCGGTGAACAGAAGAGGCAGCTTGAAGCGATGCAACAACACACCAATCTGAGCAATGAAGAACGTGAAGCATATCTACAACAGTTACACATAATCTGGCGCTCACAATTGAAGTGGGATGTGGATGAGGAGAAAGTTCAGCAACCGCTGTTACTTACAGAGGTGCTACAACGCTTCACTTCAACGACTCCTGTTGCAGTCCTACTAGGGGTACCCGGTTCTGGCAAAACCACCTTTCTCCGCTGGATCGCACTACACACGGCGCGTGCCTGTCTCTCCCATGGCAAGTATTCACTTCCCCATGGACTTGCACATCCACAGGTTCCTCTATTGATACAGATGAATGAGTACGCAGAGAGGCTTGAGAAAGAATCGAGCACGCTTAAACAGTTCCTGATTGCACAATGGAACAAGTTTCATCCCAACCTGGCAGTGAAACTGCTAGACGAACTAGCACAGGGTCATTGTCTTGTCCTGTTCGATAATTTGGATGTAGGAGCTCCTGCGACCGCACGCAAACGTGTTTTAGATGCCATTGACGGGTTCATTACAGACTTCTCTTCAGAGGATCCAAACATCTATAATCGCTTCATTATCATCTCTCGCATTACAGATAGCGAGCATGAAGCATTTAGCAGATATACACATTATACGCTCCTTGAACTTGATGAACAGCGGATTGATCAATTTCTGAACAATTGGTGCCTCGCTTTAACACGTTACCAGGTTCAATCAGTGAAAGGGATGCAGTCTCTCACAGAAGAAGAAGTAGCAGAAGCGAGGGCGGAAGGTACCAGGCAACAGATACAAATGTCACGCCTTATCAGGAGCAATCCCAGCCTTATGCGCCTGGCTATCAATCCAATGACACTCACTATGATGCTATTACTCCGAGCTAGCGGCAGGAAGCTTCCGCTTCAGCGTATGGAACTCTATCAGATTATCGCGCGGACTCTGCTTGATACCTGGAATCGAGAAAGCGGACGCAACATGTTTATAGGAGAAGAATTACTCTTGGCAGAGCAATTGTTGAGCAACCTCGCATATCAACTACAAGGATGTGAAGGTATGCTTACTGCATATGATGTAGCGATGATAACACGTCAAACACTCGCGACTTTCTACCAGTTGCAGTTAAGTGAGGTTAGTGAGAGTGAAAGTGTCCAGTTTATTGAGACGCTGCGCAGAAGCAGTGGGCTGCTGGTTCATGGAGGGGAAGATCTCTTCTACTTTATCAACCGTTCTTTTCAGGAGTATTTCGTCAGCATGTACTTGCTGCGTATGCCCCAAGAGGAGCTGAATCAGCTTGTTGTACAAAACTACCACATAGCCAACTGGAGTGAGCCACTACTGCTTCTGCTGATGAATAAAAGCAGACAGATATATCTCAGAGGGCTGGCTCGTCGGCGTGATAGACCTGCCCCTCAATGGCAGCTACCTACGCAATCGCTGGTCCGGTTAAGACCCGAAGAGCGAGCAAGTAACCTACTGGCGCTTCTAAAAGAACAGCAACTGAGGAAGCAAGACGTTGAAGAGCTATTGATAGCTTGCACCGACACACGGCTTTTGTCTGTGGACAAACAACACGAACTTGGGATAGATACGGTACAAAGAATGGCATGGAAGGTGCTTAGACAACCATTAATCTTAGATCAAGAAACACTCAATATAGTAGTGGAGGCTTTAGACACGAGTGAGGCAGCAATATGTGAAGGTGCAGCAATGATGCTGCAGCACAGCAAATTACTTCCCCAAGATATACAGCAAAGGGCTGTTCAGAAGATCCAGCAAATACTTCGAGACGATACTATGTATCACCGATTTTCTGGAGTGAGTTATTTCGCAATTCTACGGCTCTACGATACGCTGTTTAAGTCACTGAAGGTCTTATTAGATCGCTCCTAACCCAATAACTTGTATTATACATGGTACTTGGTATTTCTATGCCAGGTATTGCCAGTCATATCTGGATTTGATCATGGAGGGCCAAGATGCAAAAGTGTAAACAATGTGAGTGGGAATTTCCCGATGATATACGCATTTGTCCCTATTGCGGACATCCAGTGGAACCTGAGGACCAAAAGCAAAAACGTCGCTTTAAGCTACGACGGCATCCAGGTACTCTTCCGGAAGGAGCGAAAGGACGTCCATCTGGCCTCGTGTCTTCAACGGCCCGCATCCTCACGATAGCGCTGATCAGCGCTATCGTCCTGGCCAGCCTGATCGTCGGGTTAGTGCTTATACCGTTTCTGGGCGGGCACCCTCAAACTCCCCCGCCTATCCTTATTCTGAGCGGCAATATCATACCAGGTGGAAACATATCCGTACAAGGCCACAATTTCTCTCCAGGAGGGACGGTCACTTTCACCATCGATGGACATACCGCCACGATTGCCAGCGGATCCTCCACCGCGCAACACCTGCCCGGAACGGTTAGCCTGGCCCTGATGTCCCTCTCGCTCCCGCAACTTGCTCCTCAAATGACAAAGGCCCCGTCTGGAGGAACCTCGGTACCTGTGAAGAGCGATGGAACATTTGAGGCAACAATCCAGGTCGATCCCCATTGGCCCGTTGGAAGCTCCCATCTCCTGGTGGCAACTGAGCAGAGCAGAGGTCAGCAGGCACATGTCACGGTTAACGTACCGCGCCAGGCCGAACTCGTCAGCTGCTCCCATTCGACAGCTACAACCGATATCGCCCTGGGTCCGGTTCTGGCGGACCTGAAGCAGCCAGTTTCTACAGTCTTCACGCTCTGTACGATCGGGTCGGGTATGGTGCAGTGGACGGCCAGCTGGGGCCAGCGCCAGGCGAAGTGGCTCCAGGTGGATCGTACCGGTCAAATCCAGGCTCCTCTCTCGAAGCAAATCACGATTAGCGCATCAGCAGGTGGTTTAAAAGCGGGGACGTACAGCGCCACCATCACCTTTAGCGACCAGAACAGCCCAACAAAGATCTCCCTCAGGGTGATGTTCATTGTGCTATCAGCGCGCGCAACAGCGTGTCTCAATACCAGTGCGGCATCGCTCTCGTTCACAGCGACCCAGGGCCAGGCCAATCCGAGTCCACAATCCGTAAAACTGAGCAACTGTGGCAACCCAGGCTCCTGGTCAGCGACAGCCTCTACAACAGATGGTGGGAACTGGCTCAATATCAATCCTGTTACCGGCAACCTGGCGGCTAACGCCACGCAAGAGGTTTCGATAACGGTGTCAAGCGCTAATCTGCAAATGGGCACATATACCGGGCTAGTGACGTTTAAGATGGGATCAAATATGGCACAGGTGAGTGTTGCACTCACTGTCATCCCACCACTATCTGTCCAACGTCAGATACCATCTACACAAACGCAATCACAAACAGTAGATGCAACGGGTTCTGGTCAAACCGATGCAACAAATGCGACAGGAACTTTGACATTTACAAACACATTCAAAAAAGAATTCACTTATGACGCTCACTCAACTTTTGTAAGTAAAAGTAGAGTGCAGGTTGCAATCGATGAGGATGCCATTGTGCCAGCCGCTGACTCAAATGGAGTCTCTTCTGTAACAACAGTTCGTGCTCATGCAGTGGAACCGGGAGCAGCGGGGAACATTGCCGCAGGGGATGTTGATAACAGCCTGGCGGGATCTTCGAAGCAAGTGATTTCTATCAAAAACGATGAAGCTTTCACTGGTGGACAAGATGTGCAGACCTACACCTTTGTGCAACAGAGTGATATTGATGGATCTGCCACTTCATTAAAGAATACTACCCAGCAGAGTGCAATAGATGATATACACCAACAATTACAGCCAAACGAACATCTTGTTGGTGATCCGCAGTGTACATCAAATGTCTCCTCCGACCACAATACTGGTGATAGGGTTAGTCAAGTGACCGTGACCGTAACAACGACGTGCAAAGCGACTGCTTCTACATAGGAGGTGTGAGGAACCTGTTTGGCTGACAAATTTAATCTAAGGATTCGTAAAAAATAACTTCTGTGTGGCTGGTGGCACTCAAGAGGAGGAAAGCACCGCAGCACGAGGCCCCAACTTATAGTTCCTCTGGGCACAGACGTCCGCGTGCTCGATGTTGAGTTGCTGGAACTGAGCATCAGAGACTTTTTGCCCTTTTTCATATTGGCCTTTCAACACGGCGGCCATCACGGTTAACCCATTGTTGTTTGTTGTCCCCGAATGTAGTTGAGCATGCTGTCCAATGAGATTCCATTTCGAGCATCCGGTCGGGTAGCGGCAGAGCACCATGCTCAGCCTATATCGATCGCTCACCTGTTCTTGCAGTTGCTGCTTAAAACTGCGCACACGGCAGCCATTACTGCCTCCAGCGTCAGCCAGGATCAAGAGCTGGTCTATCTGCGGATAGGTCAGTCGTCACTCTTCTTCCCAACGGCGGGCAATGGCTGTCACGGCAAACTCGGGGTATCAGCCGAGAGGCCTATATAGACCGATCCCCACTTCCTGCTCACATAATAGATGCTATTGGGTACGGCACGGACCGAGGCCTCAGAGGGGAAATCATGCACATTTACCTCTTCTGGCCGCTGACACCAGAGCTGCCCAGTATTTTTGAAGTTCCCGAACAACTCTTTCTTCTTGGTATCGACACTATTGATGGGTCGGCGTGCTGCTTGGAAGCGCTCCTTCTGGACCTGGATGTGTTCAAACTGCTCATTGCGCTGCGCATGAGCCGCACTGGCTTCGTGCTTTTCACATTTACGCGCAACAAGCGGCCCACCGTCGGCGGGCTAATGCTATGCCCGAGATCTTTGAGGCGCTCACCCAAGTGACGGAGGCTACTGCGCATCCACTTCTGCTCACTCATAGGATCGCCTGCGGTTTCAGGCTCAACGAGCTACTGCAACGCCAGTTCCAACTGTACGTCTTTTTTTCAGCAGGTTTGCGCCCTGCGCCCGCCACGCTCATGTGCTCACGAGGACGGTCAGCCAGAGAGGCCTCCCGTTCCTGCTGCCCTCGCCGGATCGTTTTTTCGTCCAAAACCGTGATTTGAGACAGCAGGCGTTGGCCGCCTACCACCATCCGGTTAGCTTCGACTGCGACATATCAGCGCCACTGTTGCTCGTCCAGCCGACTCAACAGGAGATTCATCTGCCGATGCAGCTCTTGATAAAGCAGCATAACTTTTGTGGGAAACTTGCTAGAATAAGCCGCTTTCGGAGTTGCGAATATCCGCTCATGTTTCATCGCTTTATTAGTCATGTTCCGTTGCATCAACGTCGCATGAGGTGATGCGTGATATCGAAACTGAGTAACTTAACGGTGAGCAAAGCCCCTTGTGAAACCACCCTTAGGTGTAATATTCCCCAGGATTTGATAAATTACGGTACAGGTGTGGGATACAACGAAAGGCAATCTTGTTTTCACCTATCACGGTCATTCCGGTACGGTGAAGACAGTCTCCTGGTCGCCCGATGGCAAGCGTACTGCCTCGGCGAGCTTTGGTTATACGGTGCGGGTATGGATGCGATGCCAGGTGAGCGCGCCTTGACCTACTGTGGCCATACCAACTATGTGTGGGCGGTGGCCTGGACGCCCGATGGCAAACGCATCGCCTCTTACTCCTGGGATGCGACCAGCGGCCAGCATCTCATCACCTATCACGGCCACCAGGACATTGTCGGTGCCTAAGCATGTACTCCGGATGGAGAGCATATCGCTTCAATGCCCGATAATGTACAGGTGTGGCAGGCGAGCTAACTGGGTGCGGCACCACCTGCTCCTGTCAGCATCTCGATTAGGTATTCGCCTTACCGAGATGCTGACGATCACTGGTCTTGCTTATTAGCCCTTGACGAAAATTTCTCCCTGTAGCAGATAACTCTTCCGTTCGAATAGTTGAGCATACTCCCCTTTGGACACTGCTGACGAATCCCTCTCAGAAACCTTGGCCATGTTCAGCAATAGCTTTTGCACGCCCGCTCGAGGCGAACCGGGCGCTCAAAACGTGACAGGCAGGTCCGAGCATACTCTTCGGCATCCCCAAGGAGAGACTGAAGCCCCTCTTCGATGAGAAAACACCGTTCGATCGACTTCTATTCTTATCTGGCTGTACAGACGAATTATCGAAAAGCGGGTGTTGACAGTTCTTTTGACAGTTTATCGCAAAAGAAAAGAGAACGATTTTTGTAGAACATGAGCCTTTTCTACTGCCAAGGCAACGAGATCGAGACCAACCTGCATGGTACTGCCGACGGACAGGAAGATACCGTCAAAGCCTCTTCAGGCGATCGGCCAGTGCTGTATAGCGCTGCCGGTCCATCACCCGTTTGATGGCGATGCCAATGGCTTTGGGTGGTCCCACCAGGATTGCGAGCTGTTTGGCCCGCGTGAGGCCCGTGTACACCAAATTGCGGCTGAGAAGCAGATAGTGCTGCATGAACATGGGAAAAATCACGACAGGAAATTCGCTCCCCTGGCTCTTGTGAACGGTCACTGCCCAGGCCAGCGCCAGTTCAGAGAGATCGGCGTAGTCATAACTCACCTCCCGCTCGGCGAACTGGACGACGACTTCCTGCTCCTCCAGGTCGATCCTGGTGATGGTGCCCAGATCCCCATTGAACACTTCCCGCGTGTAGTCATTGACCTGTTGGATGACGCGATCCCCGACACGCAAGACACTTCCGCCGCGCGCCAGTTCCGTCTTGCCGGATACCTGCGGGTTGAGCACCTGCTGGAGCAGCGTGTTGAGCTGACGCGTGCCGACATCTCCTCGTGTCGTCGGGCAGAGCACTTGGACCTCTTTCACTGGGTCAATCCCATGTGTGGGAAGGAACGCGCTCACCAGGTGCACAATCCCCTCTGCACCAAGCACTGGCTCTGCTGCTTCCAACCACAGACAGTCTGATTCGGCGAACTTGGTGGTCGGGGTCAGACGGGGGAATTGGCCAGCATTGATGCGGTGTGCATTAGTGACGATGTGGCTCTCTGCCGCTTGCCGAAAGATCTCTGTCAGCCTGACGACCGGGATCTGCGAGGATGCGATCAGATCGCGCAACACCATCCCAGGACCGACGCTGGGGAGCTGATCGATGTCGCCTACGAGGAGCACCTGGGCCTCTGGTGGGATCGCTTTGAAGAGCGAGTGCGCCAGAAAGAGATCGAGCATCGAGGTCTCATCTACTACAAAGGCCTGTGCCTCCAAGGGATGGTCCTCGCCATGCCGGAACTGCATCCTTCCCGGGTCGAAGGCCAGCATGCGGTGGATGGTTTTGGCTTCCACGCCGGTCAACTCCGCAAGGCGTTGGGCAGCACACCCGGTGGGCGCTGCCAGCAGAATGCTTTTGCCCATGGCGCGCCACAAGGCGACAATGGCGCGCGTGGTAAAGGTCTTCCCGCAGCCGGGTCCGCCGGTCAGCACCAGGATGCGCGAGGAAGCAGCCAACTCCACGGCGCGCCGCTGCTCTGCAGAGAGATGAATGTCCCGCTTGTACATGAAGGCATCGATCCAGCGCCCCACACGAGGCAGATCGATCTCAACAGGCCTTTGGGCAAAGCGCGCCAGTCGTTTCGCGAGAGCCACTTCGGTGTGGTAAAAGGCAGGCGCGTAGCAGATCTGCTGATCGGCCAGGTCTCCATATCCCTGCTCAACGATGAGCTGTTGTCCCTCAGCCATCGATGCGATCAATGCCTCAATGCGCGTTGGGTCAATGGGCGCGTCCGGCAAGGCCAGTCGTTTCGTGGTGTGCTCGACGAGTTTGTGCATGGGGAGAAAACAGTGCCCCTCCTCCGCGGCAAGATTGAGGACGTACAAGATCCCAGCCTGATAGCGAAAATCGGCGTCGGGCGCGATGCCGAGGGAGCGAGCAATGGTATCAGCGGTGACGAAGCCAATGCCGTAAATGTCAGCAGCGAGCTGGTAGGGGTTCTTGGAGACAACGTCAATGGCCTGGTCGCCGTACTGTTTGTAGATCTTCACTGCGTACGTCGTCGAGACATTGTGCCCCCGCAGGAACAGCATCACTTCTTTAATGGCTTTTTGCGCTTCCCATGCTCGCTCGATCATGGCCACTCGGCGCTCGCCAATGCCAGGAACCTCAATGAGGCGTGAGCAAGCGTGCTCAATGACCTCAAGCGTCTCCAGGCCAAAGTGGGTAACGATTCGTTTGGCGGTCACTGGTCCAATGCCTTTGATGAGTCCGCTCCCCAGGTACTTTTCCAACCCAGTCAACGTTGCCGGTTTTGTTTCCTGTGCGTGGAGACATTGGAACTGGCGACCGTACTTCGGATGCTCGCGCCAAAAGCCGGTGAGACGAAGTGTTTGGCCGGCATGAATCTCGGGAAACCGACCGATGATGGTCACCAGTTCACGCTCCCCAGGCACATTGAAGCGGAGCACAGTGTACCCACTTTCATCACTGTGAAAGGTGACACGCTCGACAATTCCTTGCAAATGTTCGACAGAGGGCCAATCTGCGCGAGGAGAAGCCTCTTCTGGTGATGCCACGATCTTGCCTTTTTCCTTTCAGCATGTTTGGAACAAGTATACCAGAGCACATGCTCAGATGCCAAGAAGCGGCGATCACTTTTTGGTCTTGAAGAGAGTAGAGCAGCCGCGCTGACTGTTGCCAAGGTGCACCCCGGGGTGAACTCTCATACTATTTCGGCCCGGCGTTGGCCATGTCCCCACATATTCCTGTATCCCTGCCCTCCCCCCACTACAGGGTTCTCCACAGGATTGAGAAGTGGTGTGAGGCGCATTTTTGAGTGGGTTCCTGAACACCTTCTTGAATGAGATCCTCCAGGTCGAGTCCACATCTCTAGTGTTTTTTGGCAAGGCTGACGATCAGGCGCAGGTTTGCCTCGATCAGAAGCTTTCGGGCTTACTCATCCCCCCGCGTGGAAGCGGTGCGCGACGAGCCTGCCGCTCCTCTGCTGCGGAGAGGAGCTGTGAGCAACCCATCTACCCGAGGTACTCTCTCATCGCCTCGAGGGTGGCATCGAGCCAGCCTTCAGTGATCAGGTGCCATTCCTTTTTTGTCCGGGAGACAACCTATTTCCTTCCTCTGTAGATGGCTGATCCTGCCCAGAGAAGACCTAAAACGATGATGATGATGAGGATCCAAGGCGATATCATTCAATGTTCTCCTTTCTCGCGTACAATCAAAAGAAGCGGCTGTACAAGCCGCTTCACAAACATTCTCCTGTCGTAAAAGAGGGACACGTGTTCCTTATCCGAATCTCTCTCAGGTTCGCATGTGGTGTCTTGCCAGCAGAGGAACAGATGCTCCTCGTCTTGCCTGGCCAACCTTCGTGTGCGCATGCATGCAAGGCGGGTGGTTAGCACTTGTCCAGGCCCACCAGGACCGGTCTTTCTCCCGTCGGGCGCAGGACATAGACCTTGAGGCAAGGCTCAAATGGGAAGGTGGCGTAGGCCAGGGCGGCGATGGTGCCCGCCTGGATCCAGGGAGAGAGCGCAACCACATAGGTCGGCCCCTGGTCCTGGCGACCCAGCACCTGCAACGCGTTGCCGCAGCGCACCAGTTGGACGCTGTGATGGGGGTCCATCCGTGGTGGCCCCACGGCCACACACGAGGCTGGAATGGTCGGGGTGGCAAGTTGCGGGCCGTGGGCTTGCAGCATGGTGGCTTTCACCACGCAAGCCAGCACCAGCAGCACCGCGAGCCCCGTGGCGCAGCCTAATTTCTTCATAAGGAAGCTCCTTTCAAACGCATGCCCGTTCATGCCGGGCAGCAGAGGGAAACCATGCGCTCTCGCCATGGACTCCCACGAGAGCGCGAGTCGCGGGGATGCATCACCAGGCTAGGGATGCAGGGTGATACCCAGGACCGCCAGATGGCCGCAGGGCAGCAGGTAGTAGACGCAATAGGCGATGACGAGCAGGTTCACGAGCCACAGGCCGACCCGCAGCTTCCACCACAAACGGCCCCGAGTGCGAGAGCGCAGCCCGTACCCGTAGCTCCCTTGTGGTGGAGAGGCGCCAGGGCTCTGTGGCAGCACAGGGTAAATGGGATAGGACCCATCCCCTGAAGCGGGATGATCCGACTTTGGTCCATTGATAGGTGTTTGGTGGTGCATGGACAAAACCTCCTTTGGGATGTGGAGCAGCAGGAATCACCAGAGGGTGCACCATCACTGCTCAGGGTTTGGAAAAGAAGCAAGCCACGATGGAGGTGGCTCGAGGGACCCTTTGGCAGACAAAGAGCGACAAAAGCCACCCTCCTGGTGGAGATCAGCTGACTAGAAGGGAGGCTCGTCATCCTCCTCGCCATCGTCAGCGTCTAACCGTTTTGACTCGCCACGCTCGGCGGTGATGCCCTGGCTCATCGCCTCGACCAGGTGGATCTGACCACGAGCACGATCCCAGGCGTTCTGCTGAGGATGCTCGGGGAGTGGGGACCCGATGCGGCGACACAGATCAGCCAGCTTGGGGTAGGAGGACTGGTGGAAGTACTGCTGGCACCGCTGCATGAGGCACTCGCCGATCAACGCCACCGGCTCGATCCCAAAGCGTTCCGCGTTCTGGCGCAGCTTGTCGCGATCGAAGGGGAGATTATAGGAGAGCACGTAGCGCCCTTGCAGAGCGACGCAGAGGTCAGGCCAGATCTGAGCGAAGGCGGGCACGTGTTCCACCTCTTTGGGCCCAACCGCCGTGAGGGCCGTGATCTTCTCCGAGATGGGGCGTCGCGGCTGAATGGTTTGGGCGTACAGGGTGCTGCCATCCTTGCCGAGCAGCACTACGCGGAGGAGATCGGCGTCATCGGAAAGCCCGTCGGTATCCAGCTCGAGAAAGGCGAGGTTGGGCAACTGCCGTACTGCCTGTGCCCAGCGGATGCTCTCCCCGTCAGGAAGGGGTGTGAGATTGCGCCAACGGTCGCGCAGATGTGCGAGCGAGGCTTCCAGGTTGGCAAGAGCTTGCTCAAGAGCGGAGCGCCGGGCGCGCCGGTTGGCGAGCTCGGTGAGATTGTGCACAGGTTCAGCAATTTCCTCCCCGCTGAGTACATCCTCAACGAGTTGAAGAGCATGGAGTAATGGGGTCATAGGTCAACCTTTCTTTGAGTGAGTGATGAACAACAAGCGCCTGGAAGCAACGTCCAGGCTTGGATGCCCTAAGAGATGCGCAAGCTGCGGGTATGCATGGGATTAACGACGTAGAGGCAGGCAAGAGAACCGACCGGCTTGACCACCCAGGGTCCCGTGGCACTGGAGAACGGGTAGCTTTCAACGGCGATCTCCCAGGTGACGGGGTGGTGACGGGTTCGGTGACGGGTTTGCGGCATACCCGTCACCACCTTCAACTGGCTCCCCACCTTCCGCGAAGGGGTGTATCTCATCCCCCTGGTGCTGGGGTGACGGCACAAAACAGGAAGTCGCCAATAAGGACCTTTTTTTTCACTTCAGCGGGCTTTCTGTTTTGTGCCGTCACCCCGTCACCACGTCCTTTTTCACCACGTCTCGATCCGCCTGAGAAGAGGTTTCAGATGTGGTGACGGGTATGGTGACGGGGTGGTGTTGGGTCCGCCAAACCCGTCACCACGCGCTCTGCCTGACACAGGAGCTTCGCCTCAACGCGCCAGCTCGTCTGCGTCACACCTGCCCACAAGACCAAGTCCCTGGTACCACGCGCCTTTCTTGGTCCGCTCCTTCTTGAAACGCCTGCCGATTTTCATCCCGAAGGTGGTCCCATTGAGCAAGTGGCGCATGTTGTTGGCCTTTCCCCAGGTGGTGTAGGCCTCAAAGAGCGCCAGGGCCCCGACCGTGGCTTTCTCGTGGATGACACAACAGTCTGCGAGGAAGGCGTCAAGGTGATCTTGTTCTTTGCGGTAGGCTTCCCCTTCACTGAGCACCGCGTCCGGACTGGCCAGGCCATGCCGCTGCCAGGCGAGGCAGCCCCGAACAAGCCAGGCGAGGATGCCGCTGGCTTCGGCTTCCAGGCCCTTCCACAGGTGGGGATCTTTGGCGCGTTCAGTGGGCCCCACGGGGTTAGTGACAAAGCGCATGTTGAAGGTGATGAGCCGCAGCCGTTCCCAGAAGGCCAAGTCATCCGGGTCGGCGTAGGGCTTATGGTTGGTCAGCAACAGCAGCAAGTGCGTGGGGGTGACCTTCATCAGGTGCTTTTCGTAGAGGCCGCGTGCCGGGATATCTCCCCCGCCGGAGAGCTCTTTGACCTGGCTGACGCTAAAGCGTGCCCCCTTTTCCGGTTCGCTGGCCCAGGCCAGGCGCCTGCCGTGCAGATCGCACAAATGCGGAGTGGCACTGCCTGCACTGCGCAGGCGACTGGTTTCCAGCAACACGTCTTTAGAAATGGCGCTGGACAGCTCCCCCAGCGTGTGCGAGAGGGCATGCTGAATGGTGTCTTTGCCATTGCGCCCCTCTTCCCCGAAGAGCACCCCAAAGACGTGCTCCTGCACCGACCCGGTGATGCCGTAGCCCAGCAGGCGCTGGAGAAAGGCAATGAGCGCTGCCCGCTCATCTTCCGCGCGGTCTTCAAACACTTCCTGCAGGAACCGTTCCCAGCGGGGAGCCGGCGTCTCCAGGCCGCGCCACTGTGTCGGGATCGCTGTGCGGAGATAGTCCTGGGGCCTACCCGGGTGGAGGTCGCCGGTGCGCAAATCCAGCACGCCATTGGGACAGGAGAGCTTCCAGATGTGACGGTCCCACAGCCGTGCGGTCACCTTGAGGTAGGATTGAGCATAGGTGAGGACCGCTTGGGCGCGTTTCAATTTCTTGAGGGCTCTGGCGCGTCCGATGAGCTCGCCAGTCATGGCTTTGAGCCAGTGGTAGTGCTCGTGCTGGCAGTCCTTGCCTTTGAGCAGGTCCGGGTCCAGGTGCTTTTCGGTTTGAGCCGCTTCCTCGGAGAGCTGGGCGCTGGCATCCAGGTAGACGGAGGCCAACGGGCCACTGGCCAGCAGTAACGCATGCTTGCACTCATCGCGTTCCCACGAGTGTCCCTTCCACTCGTACCACATGCCTTCGGTGTGGTCATAGATGCACCGGCCCCGGAAGAGATGGGCATAGAGCCGGCCATCTCCCTCTTCCTCATCACGGAGGCACTCCAGCACAAAATCCAGGTCTGTTTCAGGCAGGTGCACCGCCTGTTCCTCCACGGTGGACGTGGGGTCGCGCCGAAACTGGAGGATCTTGCCCTTTCTCTGAGAACTGTAGGTCTCGTGACATGCGGCGATGGCCCGCGCGATCGTCCCCTGGCCATAGGTTTCCCCGGACCTGGCGGCTCTGTCCCACTTGTCTGGGCGAAAGAGACTCGATTGCCGGAAGAGGCGATCCATCCGCTGGGCATCCTTACCCGTCCAGAAAGCGAGCAGGTTGCAGAGCGCGAGTTCGGCTTCCGACTGGGAGGGATATCCAGATGTATCGCCTTCCCACAGCGCGCGAAATGTCGCGCCATTCCTGGCATGCATCGCCTTCTCGAGCACGTCGTCATCGGAACCCTCTCTGGGGAGAGCACCCTGATCGACATGACGACCTGTCGCTTGCACGTGCTTCTGAGCACGTGCCGTGATTTCCGCGTGGATGGCTCGCAGCTCTTGGCATGCCTCGATGGTCGTGGGTGTTCCGCTCAGGTGGTTGCCGGTCACGGTGAAGTAGCGGCGTTCACAGTACAACTCGATGGCGGCCTGAGGTTGTGGGGCGCCAGGCACGGCCCGGCGTGTTCCGCTCGCAATGGTGCCGCGTACCAGGACATGAATGCCGGTCTTGCTGGGGGAGTATTCGGCGTAACTTGGGAGCCTCCTCAGATAGGCCTGTGCCCAGGAATCAATGCTCCCATCTGCATGGACACAGTGGTCCAGGTCAATGCCCGTATAGTCCCGCTGGAACATGTAGCCGATGCCATCATACGGCCGCCGCCTGGTCAGGGAGCATTCATAGGCCTGGCGAGCCATGGGAAAGCTGGCCCAGGTGCTGGGATCATCTGAGCGAGCAAACGATCCCGTTTGTGGGTTGTACGGGACTTTGGTCACGTTGCCACGGCGTTCCTCCTTGCGCCAGCACACCCATTGGGGGTGGCGCTGCAGTTCTGCCAGGGCGAGTGCGCTTCGTGGAGAGGGACCCTGTGTCTGTCGTTTCATGGCTGCCTGTTCCTTTCTAACGGATGTGTGCGCTCTTGAGACAGTGGAAACGTGTGCTGGCGCAACCAGTCATGGGCCTTCATTGCTGCTGCTCGATCCAGCGTTGGAGTTTGGCTGGCTGGATGCGCCGTGCCCCGCTAATCTTGACTGTTGGCAGCCCGTTCTTGTTGATGAGGTCGTAAACCTTGACTCGACTCAGCCGCAGGATGGCTGCCACGTCTCCCACGGTGAGTAAGGGAGCGACTTCCTGCACGGCTTTCTCCTCAGGACGTGTGGTTCTTCTCATGGGTATCTCCTTTCTCGAGCGTCATCTCACGTTCATGCTGTCGACTCATGGATGGGCACCGTTCCTTCCATAAATGGGCCTGGGAGATGGCTTTTCCTACCTGCTTCGCTTCGCGGATGGCCCGGGTTTCTTGGACTTGCGCTGCTCACGCTCTCTGTCCCGCTCGGCGAATCGGCGGTCCAGGATATCAGAGGCCTCGCCGCGGGTCAGGCTCTCCCAGTGGGGAATCGCAAACATGCGGAGCCAAGAGGCTTGTTTGCTCTGAGGATCGACGGGCAGACTTCTCCAGGCGGCAGTGCGGTCCACCAATACCCGCTTCTTCTCGCTGGCCTGCAGCAGCCGGGCCTGCCGCTCCGCGTGCTCTTGCGCCCAGCCCAGCGGCGCGGAGGCGAGCCAGCGCTGACGGGTGAAGGTCGGGGCAAGCTCGGCCCAGACCGCATACGATCCATCACCACTGCATGAGGGGATCAGCAGGATCCGGTGCTTGTATGGTTCGACTTCCAGCAGAAACACCCCGTTGGCTTGTTCCTGCCAGTTCAAGCGGGCTTTGATGTCGATGGCCAGGTCTTGAGCGCGCGTGTCTTTGAGCCTTCTGACCAGCAAGTTGGCAGAGGCGGAACGCGTGCGCGTTTCCTCCTCCTCGGCTTCCCGCCTGATCGTCTCCAGCACACTCGCTCCATCGGGCAGATCCTTGCCCAGAGCTTTGCTCAGGTTCTGCGGCTCCAGGCGGTGCTTGAGGCAGTTGTCGGTGAGATCCAACACGATGCAATCCCGTTTGGTGGGTGCCAGACGAAGCCCTCGCCCAAGGCACTGCACAAAGAGGGCGCGAGACGCTGTGGGCCGGGCCATGATGACACACTCGACCTGGGGAAGGTCGAAGCCCTCGGTCAGCACCAGGGCGTTGGTGAGCACCTGGAGTGACCCCGCTCGCAGCGCTCTGTACAGCTGCTTGCGTGAAGCCGGCCGGGTCTCCCCGGAGACGGCGGCCGCGGGAATCCCTGCTGCGTTGAAGGCGGTGGCAAGGTGGTGGGCGTGCTCGACGGTCACGGCGAAACAGATGGCTCGTCGGCTCAGCGCGTGGTCGATATAGGCTTCGACCACGCGCCTGTTACGCTGCGGGGTATCGACGAGCATCTCCAGTTCCTTTTCCCGGTAGTCGCCCCGTTCGGTACGGAGGCCATCAATGCTTGTCTCTGTACGGATGGCGATCGCTTTCATATCGCAGAGGTAGCCCTGTTCAATCATCTCCAGGATGTGGGAACTGTAGAGCGGCGGCTTCTGGCTAATTGGCTTGCCATCCAGGCGATCCGGGGTAGCTGTGACTTTCAAGACAAAGACTCTAGAGAGAGCCTGCAAGACTCTTTGATATTTTGGCGCACAGCTCCGATGAGCTTCATCTACCACGACCAGGCCATATCCCATCCTTTTGAGAGTCGCCAGGTGATTGGGACGGCAAATGGTATCAATACTGGCCACCGTCACCTCCCCTCCATAGTTGTAGCTGCCCCCTCCTACCTTGCCGATGATGGCGGCAGGCTTGACCTGGCGGTATTTCTCGGCCGCCTGCGTGAGCAACTCGTCTGTGTGGGCGATAATGAGCGCGAGTACTCCGTATTGATCGGAAAGCTGAGCAATGACCTGGCTGAAGATGACGGTCTTGCCTGCCGCCGTGGGGAGGACCAGCAGTTCTTCTCCGTGCCGGTCGTGTTCGTAGGCCGCCAGAACGCGCTGCACACACTCCTGCTGATAGGGTCTGAGCACAACGGGCGGGAGAGATGGAGACGGAGCAAATGCCAGGGCGGGACTGGTGTTATCATCCATGGGAGACATTTCCTGTGAAAGCTATGCCCACAGGCCACTCTGTAACAGAGCCTGTGGGTTGATTCAGAGGTCGATGATCAGAGGGGTAGTGGATCTCCCCCTCACGAATGGTTGCTCTGTCCAGGTTTCTGGTGGGCAGAGGCAGGGGGGCGTGTGAACTGTTCAAAGGGTTTACCTGAGCGGATCAGGATGGCCTTCACCACGTTCGGATTGGTCTTGGTGGCTTCCCATTCCGGGGGGAGGTGTGGCTCCGGTGCCCACAGGAATGGGCTAGCGCGGTCGCTGGCATACTGTCCCTGATACCAGATGCGAATACGGTAACCGCGCAGGCGGGTCGACTTCTTCCGTCGTGCCTGATGGTCGAGGAAGCTCATGGTTCTCTTCTCTCCTTTCTCCCCTACTTTCGCAACAACGAGAAGGGGCGATTGCCATCAAGGGAACCGGGGACCGGTTTGGACTCGATGAGGGGGCGCCGCGATTTACGCTGCCTCCGGTGAGAGGCTGTTTCTGCCTCCGATCTGAGCAGGTCATACTCACAGCGGGCACAGATACAGCCAGGATCGTCGCAAACGGGTTGGTCAACCGTGTGGATGATGGGATCTTCCATCAGCACGACGTACAGCCTCTGCGTCATCCCTCTCCCTCCTCCTGCTGCCAGACATCAACGGCCTGTTCCACCACGGCGATAGAGCTCACAACGTCGTTCCCGTCGCTGGCTGGGGCGCAAACCGCCACAACTTGACCGACGGGAGTCCAGGCAGGCCCCACCAGGAGGATAGTGACGTGCCCCTGCACATCGCCATCGTCGAGATGGGACTGGACAGCCAGATCAGAGAGAAGCTGTGCTGTGCCGGCAGCGGGGGAATGGAAACGTGCGAGCACACGCTTAACCAGAGTCGCACTCAGGCTCGGTTTGCCCGTCACCGCGACCACATCAGGCAAATGGTGCGCCAGAGATCGGTCGTGGACCAGGTCGTTCACATTGAGAAGCTTCGTGGTCACGAGTGGTTTGGTGCAAAGCCTCGTCCGCAGCGAGCTGGGTGAGCCTATGGTGAGCCAGAAGCACACCAGCACCCCTAGAACGAACGCGCCCAAGCCACAGTAGCCCGGGGATGTCTTTCTCCGCGGTTCGTAGAGCGGCATGCTGTCGCGGTCATCCTGAGAAGACATGAGGTGGTGATCTCCTTTCAGAAAACAGCCCCACATGCTCGCTCTTCTCGCATGTGGGGTACACAAAACCTCCACACGCGGCTTCTCTGTCCAGCTTCCACGTGCGCAGGGGGTCGCATGTTACACGAAAGTTGTGGATGCGCGCGGGTGCACATATCCCGGCTTCGCACATGGGACGGGTTCCTGTGGGGCGGAAAAAGCAGAGAACGGACCAATTGAAGGAGAGGAGGTCGTATGGCGCGGAGGGTGAGAGCGTCCTCCACGCGTCTTCCCCTCTTGGTCACTTCTTCCTCTGGGGCTGCTCACTCACGGGAGCAACCGCTCCAGCGATGGGCCGCCCGCGTTTCCTGAGCAGCAGCTGCCGGACTTCCAGCTCAATGTGGTAGCGGGTGCTGCGGGGAAAGCTGCTCAAGACCTGTTCCGCTTCCGGCAGGCGACACATTAAAGCCCCGAGGAGCATCTTGTGCCCCCGTTCGGTTCGGAAGAAGTGCATCGGGATCTTGCTCAGGGGGTGATAGCGGGTGGCGAGGGGCTTGTAATGGGACCCGGGCGTATCGAGGGCGAATACCGGAATCGGCAAACAGCTATCGTGGGTGGCACAGACCACGGCATCGATGTTGTCGGCGTAGGTGTTCAGACGATAGCTATACCACTCCGATGATCGCCCCAGCACCAGCAGGCGAATCGTGCCCAACTCCTGGTGCCTGGCCAGATAGGTGCGCCCAATGGCGCTGCCTGGCACAATCTCGAGCCCCAGGCGCTGGTGGGTCTGGTGGAAGAGGGCCAACGCCTCCTCCAGCTTGTAGCGCTTGTAGGCCCGTTCCGCCGGGCGTCCTGTTGAATCTCCGGTTGCCATGCGTCGCATCACCTCCTTCTACTTTGGCGCTGTGTCCAGTCCGTCAGTTGGGTAGTTCGGTGATATCGGTCTCAGAGGGCGGTTCTTCGACGAGGCGAGCGCGCTGTCGCTGCAGGGTATCGGCGATCATCAAATGGTCTAACTCCGCGTGGAAGGCGGCCCAACGCCGTTCCCGCTCGATCTCTAAATCAAGCTTGACGATCTCCATGGTGGCTTTAGCCGCCGCCTTGCGGTGCTCGCCGGCGCTCTGGGCGATCTGGATGTGCAGTCGTCCCTTGAGTTCATCGATGCGGGCCACCTCTTCCGCTTTGGTGCCCAGCTGCGAGAGCCAGAAGGCGGTGACCGCGTCGCAGAGGGTGAAGCCCAGCACCCGCGTGGCGATGAGCCCATAAAAAAGCAAGAAAGGCAGGCGGCTCTGCGAGGTGATGAGCACGAGATAGGCGGTCTGCCCCACCAGGCTGACAAAGGCCAGTCCCAACCAGGACCAGGTGAGGCCACCTAGCACGCGTCGGAGATGGGCCGGCACCTCCTGCGAGGCCGACTGCATCTCATGCACCCGCTGCTTGTGGCGAGCCAGGGCAAAGGTGACAAACATGAGCGTGATGTCGACCATCAGCGCGCCGCCCCAGATGAGCAGCGAGACCGCACTCGGTGCGATGAGCGAAAAGAGAAAGGCGATCTCCCCGCTGGTCAGGGAGACATAGGCCATCGGGCCGACGACGAGCCAGGCGCGCAGAAAAAAGAGCATGATCGACTCGTGCACCCCGCGCGAGAAGTCGGCGGCTTCGACCTGAGCAATGCGGCGGGCCTCTAGTTGATCGGGCGTCATCGTCGCGATCGTGAGCGGCACACCGGACGGTCCCTGCTGGATAGTATACTCCTCGTTCAAGGGACCAGAGGCCTCCTTGGGCATGGGTACGGGTGCGTTGGCCTCTCGACGACGATCGGCCATGCCCATGCGCCCGATCAGATCGCCGATCTTGCGGACTACTTTGTTTCCCACGAACATTCTCCTTGAAAGAAACTGAGAGCGACGCGAAAAAATGTGGCTGAGCGTCCACGAAAAAAAGGGAAAGCAACAGGCTAAATGGGCCTCAAGTGTCCCCCAAGTGGGCCCCAAAGACCCGCGAGCAGGCTGTCGCTTGTCCCTGGGCAGTCTTGAGATGGTCTTAGAAAAAGTGAGTGGGAAGCATGCAGAAAAGAAGTGCGCAACCAGCGAAAACAACGCCGTGTTCGCGCACTTCTCTTATGCGCGCCGACCCGCCCTAGCCTTTCTCCGCTTTCTTCCTGGCCTTCAAGGCTTCGCGTTTCTCCTTAACGGCTTTGCGCCGCTCCTGGCGTTCCAGGACGACGTTGGCGTTGACTGCCTGCTGGTAGGCCACTTCGCACGCCCGCAACATGCGGGCGTAATAGGTGGACAGGAAATCGGATTCAGAAGCGGCAACCTCCAGCTTCTGCTGCAGGTCTTGCCGGTCCTTGAGGACGAGGCTGTACTCGTCTCCGCTAATCGTTGCCATCGGTGACACTTCTCCTTTCCCGGTGCGTCTCTGTGTCCTCGTGGCGCACCGGTTCTCACACGCACTTCAGGGAACGCACTCTGGGGACACACTCCGCAAAAACTTCGCGACCATCGTGATGATCGATGTGCTAGTGTGCACTACCTGTCAAGGTCCAGGTCATCATCGAGGTAGCTCTTGAGGATGGTGCTGGCATGGCACGAGCGCAACCGCTCCAGCGCTCGCTCTTCCAGTTGCCTGACGCGCTCGCGGGTGATGCCGAGCTGCATGCCCACCTGGGAGAGGGTGCGGCGATACCCTCCAGCCTGCTCGTCCAGGCCGAAGCGTAGCAGGAGCGCCTGCCGTTCACGTTCGCTGAGACAGGAGAGGGCGGCGCGGAGCTGCACAGCAAGGGCCTGTTGCTGGGCGGACTCCTCCAGCGGCGGTTCGGTCTCGTCCTCAAGGCAATCGGAAAGCCGGGTCCCTCCCTCTTCCCCGCGTGGCACATCCAGGCTGAGGGTGGCTTGACTGGCCGCGAGCAGGGCGTGAACCTGCGCTTCCTGCAGGTCCATTCGTTCTGCCAGTTCTCGCACCGTAGGGTCGCGCCCCAGTTCACAGACAAGCGCGTGCCTCAGCTGGGTCAGGCGCCTGATCTTCTCGCCGATGTGGACCGGCAAGCGAACCGTCCGCCCCTTGTCAGAGAGCGCCCGACTGATCGCCTGACGGATCCAGTAGGTGGCATAGGTCGAGAACCTATTGCCTTTCGTGGGGTCGAACCGCTCCACCGCCTTCATCAACCCGAGGTTGCCCTCCTGAATCAGATCAGAGAGACCAAGCCCCAGTCCGGTGTACTTCCTGGCGATACTGACCACCAGGCGCAGGTTCGCCTCGATGAACTGCTGCCTGGCCTCATCGTTGCCCTGCGCGATCTGCTGGGCCAGCCGTTGCTCATCGGCTGCGCCGAGCAGCGGGATACTGCCGATCTCACGCAGGTAGAGCCCCAGGTCATCCTCCAGAGACACGTCGTGGTCCCGCTCGCTCTGAACGTCCAGGGAAGCGGTGCCCGTTTCCATCGTCTTTCTCATGGTCAACCCTCCGTTTCTTCTCCCTCCATCCTGGCCAAGGGGCCGTCAGGAGGCAGAGACACAGGGAGAGCGGTCCTGGCTCTCCCTCTATCTCTCATGTGTGTCATCGTGTGTTCGTCCTGATATCGTGCGGTGTGCCCTCATGAGCCTGAGGCCATCGCCTCTTTCCCCCTCCTTGCGTGCTCTCTCAGCTGCTTGCCAGGAAGGAAACCATTGTGCGCCGCGGTGGATCACCAGCCATTCCTATGTTGAACTCGCCTTTGTGCGTCTCTCCGTCACACAGCGGCGTTGCCGGAAGGAAAACCTGCCCAGACGGTGAGCATCGGCAGAGAAGGTTTCCGACTCCCCACCCTCCCAAAAGCCGCGAACGGCCTGGTGATGTGAGAGGCCATGATGGAGCTCTCAATCGCCTCCTTTTCCTCATCCCATCACATGGATGACCATCGGGTAGACTGGCGCCTTCCCATCCTCGATGACAGCAGTCAGCCAGCCAAGCACAAAGCCCACACGATACGCGTAGTCAGTGGTCTCCCACCCCATGGCCTGGGAGAAGGCGCACAAGTCCTCGTGGTCGTGACGGGCGAGGTTGTCACGCAGGACCGTGATGACTTCAGCCAGGGTGAACGCGCAGGGACGCTCATGGGCCCTAGAGTAGGACTGGCCGAAGGTGTAGCCGATGGCGAAATCAGGATGGCTGGAGTAGCGTGGATGCCGGATTTTTTGGAGTGCATCTTGCAGCACATGAATATGGGTCACATCGTCGGTGTGACGGATGGCGGGAGCCAGAATCTCCTTCGCAATGGACTGGGCCAACGAGGCCACCAATGTTGGATCGAGCATAGGCCGAACACTCCTTCTTTCTGTTCAAAACGGGAAGCACGACAAGGCGAATGACGAGATGCTATGCAGCCAGAGCAGTCGAAGCGGGAACGCCGACGCGCAGATGCCACCCAACCTGCCGACCCTCGATGAAGACGGGACTGGCACACACCAGGGGTTGATGCAACCGGTGCTGGGCCACGTAGGCGCAACGGATGGCGTGATCAAGCGCGGCAAGGTAGGCATGGAGGATGCCCTGAAGCTGGGCGGCATGCGAACATTGACGCCGTAGCATCGCAATGGCTGCATGTAACCAGGTCAGTTGTACCCACCTCTGCTGCTTGTGACGTGGTGTATTCCCTTGAGGAGGCTGCATCTCTGCAGCCACTTCTTGCACGGTCTCGCAGGAAACAAAGACCTCCTGGACAGTAACGAGCTCGATGTCCTTCTCCTCTTGCGGTCGAGCGGGAGCAGCGACTGGAGGGGCCGCGTCTGGAACTGGCAGGATGCCATCACATGCTTGCTTGACGTGGAGTTCGACGAGCTCGCGAACATCAAAAGTCGGCTTGGCTTGCAATGTCCGATTCCACGGCAGTGCTTGCACAAGCTGATCTGTACTCAGGCAGACAGTGTAGACACGAGGGGAATCTAGATCATCCAGGCGATGTGGCAGGGCTGATACACGCACGAACAATTGCTCCGCGTCGGTTGCGTGGTCCACCACCTGGAAAAAGCACAGGTTAGCACTGCTGGCATGAGGACGCAGGCTTCGCGGGAGCAGGGTCGCCATCGCGACATAGGTGTGTCCGCGCGAAATGGTCGGCAAAGTCATACTCATGGGACGGCCTCCTTTGCACAGAGAGGTGCAATGCCGTGCCTGTGTGGTAGAATACACACAGACTCGGTTGAATGGGCTTGTGTACTGGAGAGTTTTCCAGGCTACATCAGTACACAAGCAAACGACAGGGTCACTTCCGAAAGCACTTGAGGTTGCCGCCTCGAGTGCTTTCCTCGGTTCTTTGTAAGAATACAAGATGCTTTTGACCAGGAGAACCCCTACCATTCTCCTTTCAATCCCCTCCTATTCCCCTTGCGTTCTCCCCTCCACTTCAGCGTTTGGGCAGGGGAAAACGAGCAACCTTTTTTTGCTCGTTGCTTGAATGCGAAACGTTTACCATGCAAAAATAGATCGCGCAAGTAGAAGTAGGTAAAATTACGACAAATGTGGATAATATAGATAGATTTAGTATCTCTTGACATGTTGTGGTATATACATGTATAATTTCGACATGGCTCACGGAAAGGAAGGAGCGCGTACGGAAGTGATAGAAGAAATTCTTGATGCTGACGAAGTGGCCAAAATGCTTCGTGTTCATCCTCGAACTGTCATGAGATTGGCCAGTCAAGGTCAACTTCCAGGCTTCAAGGTCGGAGGCCAATGGCGCTTTCGACGTGAAGCGATTGATGAGTATATCAGGAAGCAAGAACAGCGTTATGGTGACCAGAAGGAAGACTAGCATAACCACTTGCCACGGAAATTTATCGCCTCCATGCAAGCTCACATAGACAAGCGACACCTCCCCAAATCAGGGAGCAAGGCCCACGTAGAACGTTTCCAGCAGACCACCCTTCTTCTCCGCTCACAGACGTCTCCGTGAGAATAGATGATATGAAAGTTGATGGTCCGCAGTTGATCAGGTAGACTCACTAAGAGTGATGTGTTTCAATGTATGTTCTATCCTCGAGTAGGGAGGATGTACAAGCATGGGCAATACCAGAACACCGAACAAGAAACTACAGCATCAGCGAGAACTCAACGGGTGGTCTCAGGCCTATGTCGCAAAACAAGTGGGAACGACGGTGAAAATTGTCAGTCGCTGGGAGTGTGGCGACTGCAAACCCCTCCCGTACTACCGGGCAAAGCTCTGCAAGCTCTACGGAACGAATGCCCAGGACCTTGGATTCGTCGAGCCAGAGGACCTCTCTGTTCCAGACATCGTCTCCCCACCTTTGTCTCCATCAGCGGAGCAAAAAGGGAACGAAGATGGACAGCGTGGCACACAGGCGGCTCCGTTGTTCTGGAATATCCCACATCAACGGAATCCCTTTTTCACTGGTCGTGAGGCACTCTTGCAGCACCTCCATGAGATGCTCACGATGAACAGTGCCATCGCACTGCTGCACCCGCAACGATCGCCACAGGCTATCAGCGGCCTTGGAGGTATTGGCAAGACCCAAACTGCCGTGGAATACGCCTATCGCTACCAACATGAATATGAGACCGTGCTTTGGGTGAAGGCCGACACGCGCGAGAATCTCCTGGTGGATTTCATGGCCATTGCCGTTCTGTTGAACTTGGTAGAAAAGAGCGAGAAGGAGCCATACCGCGCTGTTGATGCGGTCAAACGGTGGCTCAAAGATCACACAGACTGGCTGCTCATTCTCGATAATGCTGACGATCTCGCTGTCGTCTGCGACTTTCTTCCCACGTCGGGCACAGGTCACACCCTGCTCACCACTCGTGCTAGTGCTCTCGGCCGCATGGCAAAGCGCATTGAGATTGATACCATGGAACCTGATGAGGGTTCACTCTTCTTGCTCCGCCGTATCGGCATCCTTGAGCCCCAGGACGCTCTCCAGAAAGCGCCCAGTGCCGAGCGTGACTGTGTCAGAAAGCTTGTCCAAGCCATGGTCGGTCTACCACTTGCGCTTGATCAAGCGGGAGCCTATATCGAGGAGACGGGTATCAGTATCTCAGACTACCTCGATCTCTACCAGGTGCACCGATCCGAGCTTCTGAAGCGGCGCAGTGCGCTTCCTTCCGAATATCCTCACACCGTTGCCACCGTCTGGTCCCTCTCTTTCCAAAAAGTGGAGCAGGCGGACCCTGCAGCCGCTGAATTGCTGCACCTGTGTGCATTCTTGGATCCCGATGCTATTCCTGAAGAGATGATCGCGGGTGGAATACAGGCTCTTAGCCCGCTGCTCGGATCAATCACCTCAGATCAGCTCAGGGTGAATGAAGCCATCGAGGTGCTGTTGCGCTTTTCGCTGGTTCGACGCAATCCCCGCATGAGAATGCTCACCATTCACCGACTTGTGCAGGCCGTGATCCAGGACACGATGAACAAGGAGACGCAGCGCACCTGGGCGGAGAGGGCCATAATCACGGTTCACCACACCTTTCCCAATCAGGTCGGAGCCGCGACCAGGCAGTGGTGTCAACGCTGCCTCCCCCATGTCCAGGTCTGTGCGACACTGATGGATCAATATGGGCTCTCCTTTGCTGAGGAAGCACACCTCTTCAATCAAGCTGGATACTTTTTGAAAGAGCAAGCCCTCTGTACCGAAGCAGAACCACTCTATCAACGCGCCCTCGCCATCCGAGAACAGGTGTTGGGGCCTGAGCATCTCGACACGGCACAGAGCCTGTACAATTTGGCGAGACTGTATTATGACGAGGGCAGGTATGCGGAAGGCGAACGGCTGTACCGGCGCGCGCTGAAGATTCGCGAAAAGGAGTTAGGCCCTGAGCATCTCGACACAGCGCAATGTCTCAACAGCCTGGCATTGCTCTACTGGGCCTGGGGGAAGGATAGCGAAGCGGAGCCGCTCTATCAACGGGCGTTGCCCATTCGAGAAAAGCAGCTGGGACCCGAGCATCCCGACACAGCTCATTGTCTGAACAATTTAGCATTGCTCTACGTCTCTCAGGGCAAGTATGCGGAAGGCGAACGGCTTCACCGCCGTGTGCTCGCCATCCGAGAACAGGTGCTCGGACCCGACCACCCTGATACAGCTCAGAGTCTCCAAAATGTGGCCGGGCTCTATTACGCTGAAGGAGACCAGAGCAAGTACGCGGAAGCGGAGCGGCTCTATCAGCGGTCCCTCACCATCCGAGAACAGGTGCTGGGACCCGAGCATCTCCAAACGGCGAAGTCCCTCAACAATTTGGCATTGCTCTACGAGATTCAGGGAAAGTACAGCGAGGCGGAGTCGCTCTATCACCGAGCAATGGCAATCCGCGAGAAGGCGCTGGGGCAAGAGAATCCGAAAACCATCGCAACGGTAGAAAGCTATGCGGCTCTCTTGCGAAAAATGAGGCGAAACGAGGAGGCGACAGCGCTCGAAGCACGCATCAAAGCGCTGCAAGCTCGCCTGCGGTCGAACACGGAAATGTCCTTATCTCGTTGAGGAGTGCAAAACGGTCAGCGCGCCAAATCGGCCCGTCTTTCCCTTTTCGGCTCTGTGCGAATAGAACAAGTCCGTACGACAAGCCGTGCACATACCTGACATTTCGATGTGTTCATCCTGGATGCCACTCTCCAAGAGTTGCCATTTGATGGCGGTCCACATATCTAAGTGGAGAGAGCCATCAGGCTGCGGAACAAAGAAGCGCTGTGCCTGGCCGGGAAACGCTTCATGAAACGCCTTGACGACGTCTTCACGCACTTCATAACAGCAAGGTCCTATGGAGGGGCTGACGCCGACGAGAATGTCTGACGGGTGACAATCAAACGACTCGTTCATCTTCTCGATCATTTTGTGCCCTATTCTCCCGACGGCCCCGCGCCATCCACTATGCGCGAGCGCAACAACGTGGCGTTTGGGATCAAAGAAGGATAAAACAGCACAATCTGCGACGAGGGTGAGCAGGGGCAAGCCTGCAATATTGGTAAGTAATCCATCGGTGGCTGGGATACTACTTAACCGATCAGTCGCTCCCCTCCCTCGGGAGGTGGGAGTCACAAGAGCAATGGCGGTTCCATGGACAAGTTGTCCGATCGTGACAGATGGTAATTCAATGCCCATTGCTTCACACAGGAGTGTTCGATTCTTGAGGACTGCAGCCTCTTCGTCGCCAGCACTTAAGGAGAGATTGAGCGAATGACAGTATCCAGTACTGACTCCGCCAAGTCGTGTGGAGACCACACTGGTCATGGTGTCAAATGGTTCAAAAATGTTATAGGAAAAAAGCGAAAGCTTTCCTCGCTCACGTCGTATCATGTTCCCATCTTTCAAAAAACGTTGCTACACAAATGAAACAAATCCCTACCTGGCATTTCCACAGTGACCGGCAAAAACTGACCTCCCTCTGCTATCTTCCTCACATCTGGTAACATCCTCCCTCTTCAATGTATTCCTGCAACATCCACGTTTACCCTGGCCGCACAATGACAGTGTACTACAAAATGAACGACTGTAGCATCTTTTCTCAGCGCTCTCTCAGAGCATCCATTCCGAAAAAACCTTCTCTTTGGCGTGCACCGCTTTTAGCATGAGTCCTAACGCTACATACAAACTTCCATGCCCGAGAGGACACGACCTTTCATGAAATTACTCATTGCAGAGAAAGGCCAGGAAATCACTATCGACACTCTACAGTCCCTCTCCCCTCGCCTTGAAATGCGTCGTCATATGGAAGGGCCAGCAGCTCTTCCCATGGAGAATCGAGCCGTACCGAAGCAGCCTCCAGCCTGTTTCGTGGGGGGAAGGGCAACTCACCTCTGTTGAAACAACTGCGCAAGCGATCTGACGCGTGGCTCCTGACCCCAGAGCGCCAGCATGTGCTCGAAGAGCGCGTAGGTTTCCCCAATGTTCAAGTCACTCTGCATCTCTCCCGCCGCGATGGCCGCCGCCTCAAGGTAGATGCAGCTCTGGATCATCTTGCCCAGCACACACGCGATATACGCCTTCTCGCGCAAGATCTCGGCACGCATCCGCTCCAGAGGCGCTGGCTTCATCTCATCGATATGCGCGAGGGCCTCCCAGGCCTCCTGGGGTCGGCCGATGCGCAAGAACATCCGCCCCTCGCAGAGAGAGAGCAGGGATTCATCACAGAGGGTATAGGCATAACTGGGATCCTCTTGCGGCGTCTCCGGGAAGAAGAGGAGAGCCGCTTCCAGGCTCTGCAAGGCCTCGTCGCGCCCCATGGACGCCAGTAGTTCGGCCAGGCCAGCGTGGGCCCAGCTGCGTACCAGGGGTGAGATCTCGTAGACCCGCTCATGAGCGCAGCGCAGCACCTCATTATAGGCGCTTAATGCCGCCCCGGGGCGCTTCCATGCTGTGAAAATAGACGCCAGGCGCAGCTGCGCCGCGGCATAGAGGTTGCCGTCCTGGGCGAGCTGACTGTAGACGACAGCTTGTGTCCCGTTCTGTTGTGCCGCCAGGAAGTCCCCGTGCTGCAATTCGAGGAGCGCCCGTAGCTGATAGACCTGAGCGAGAAGACCAGCCGCTTGCTGTTGATACGGGCCGGGAGAGAGCGTCGGGTGGGTGAGGTGGGCAAAATAGGTCGGCAGGAGCCGTTCAAGGTCCGCCTGCGCTCCGGCCATGTAAGCCTGCCAGCAGGCGGCAATCCCCTGACTCCAATTGGCAAGCAGGGCTTCCAGCGAGAGCGTTTCCTGTGATGTGTGTGCATCCTTTTCCGTCGCCACCTCTTCATCCACAGTGAGATCGGCGAAGCCAAGTTCCTCTTTTGTCATCCCAAAGACAGCGCAAAGGACATCGAGCGAGAACAGGTGCGGCTTTTGCAGGCCGGCCTCCCATCGCCGGTACGTTGCGAGGCTGACACCGACCTTTTTGCTCGCTTCTTGCAGGGTCCATCCCTTCTCGATCCTGGCGCGTCGTAGCCGGGTCTCCTGCTTGCGGGTTCGCTGCTCTTTACGCATCTCCGTGTTCTTGCTCCACACTGATCTCCTGGTGTTCAGGAAGGAAGGCCTTCAGGTCGAAGACATCATCTCACCGATGACCGTTGCTTGCTGTTGCGCTCTCTGAAGCTTTTTGGTCGTGGTCTTGGCAGCGAAGACGGCGAGACTCTCGGTCTCGGGGTCGATCTGCGGAAAACCTTCGACGATCAGCACATCTTGCTGATCTCTGATCGCCTCGGCGACCCGCTTCCACTGCTTGATGGAAGTGGAGAGGGTATGGCCCCTGGAGACAGTTGCCGGCTTCGGGAGCCCCTTGGGTAACAATGGGACGTTGGTGGCCTGTATGCTGGTTACGACAAAGGTGCCGCGGTCGACGTCCTTGTCGGGACTCCCAATCGCGGTAATCTTCACGGCGCTTGCTGCTCCTTTCTCTCCGCCCATCTCGTTGAGGACCGCCATCCGGTCGGCCCAGGTGAATACCGCTCGTTGCGGTTGTCTTCCTGATGGGGTTTGGCCCTGACCGGGTTTCTGTTACCAGAAGAGCGGCCGAACGCGTGTCGCCCCTTTTGTACGAACCAGGGAGAAGAAGAAGCAACCTGGTGTGCGTCGGCAGGAGCCATCAGACAGCCTCATCCCGCCCTGGGCTTCCCCTTCAAGCGTCTCCTTGTGTGCTATTCTAGTGTCTCACTTTGCTTCTGTCAATGGGAAAGGAAGAAGCGAAGCGTTTGTGAGATGAAGCAGGCCAGCCTTCATGAACGAGATGGGGAAGAGGGTTCAAGAAAGCCAACATCGGTCTGATAGTATAATGTGTTGAAAGTCGAGTCATAAAGAATCATGGGCCTGTCTCCTATTTCGGAGTAGCTGAAGTATGTGAGAGGCAGAGATCCTTCGACAACGATAGGGCCGATGGATCTTGAGATCCATTTCGATGGAGGTTTCTTGATCATGATTGAGATTCGGGAGTGTTGTGTCACATTTACCTCTCCGGAAGGCGCTGCCTACCTGATAGGTGATTTCACCGATTGGGATGAGAGACCTCTTCCCATCCCAGAACCGGTGACCATTGAATTTCCCGAAGGGGCCTATGTCGAATATGCGTTTCTGGACGCGAACAAACGGCCCATGACCGATCCCACGAACCCTCGAAGACCCAAAAATCCCTGGTATGACTCCCACCGCTCGATGACGCTTCCGCATAACTGTTTCAAGGCACCTCCACAACTAGAGACCTTTCGCGGCAGTGTGCAGGAACACGTCCTCGATTCGCAATTCCTTGAGGGCCAGCGGACCTATTACGTGTACGATCCCCCTGTTTCTCCCTCAGTGACACTCTATGTCCAGGATGGAAAGGCGTTCTACCGCAAATTACGCATGCATGAGGTTGCCGAAGCCATGATAGAGCAAGGAGTGATCGCACCTGTACGCCTGGTCTTCATCGAACCTCACGATCGCTCTGTGGAGTATTGGTTCAACGAGCGCTACGAGGCATTCCTGCTCGAGGAAGTCCTGCCTGCTGTTGACCGGCGCTACGGAGCAACGCGTGAACGGGGACTGTGGGGTGCCTCGCTGGGAGGAATGGTCTCCGCCTGGCTTGCATGGAAGAATGCTGAGGTGTTCACGAAGGTCGGAAGCCTGTCCGGGTGCTTTACAGCTGATCCGGAAGGAGGAAACGAATACCATGACCCTGAATGGCTCACGGAGCAGTTCCTGCGATCTGCTCGTCGGCCACTACGTCTGTATGTTGAAACCGGTCAAATCGAGTGGCTGTTAGCCCCGAATCGTCGCTTTGCTGCCATGCTAGTAGACAAAGGCTATCCTCAGAGCTATCAAGAGATGCCGGGCGGGCATAACTGGGAAACCTGGGAGCAAGGATTGCAACCCGGTCTCAGGTACTTGTTTGGCTGCTCACAGAAAAAGGCGGGGCCTGAACAGCCACGGGAAGGGGAAGTCTCTTGAAGAGCGGCCCTAACTCATGGCTTTCTCAGACATCAACACCATGTTGAGGATAGCGTCTTCTCGCGCTTCGCCGTGAATACGAGTCGTGGAAAGACACGCACGATGTCAGAAACCTTGAGGAACAAATAGCTTTAAGCGCTAGAACACGGCTCGAACCAAGCCGCCATCGACCTGAATAGTCGTCCCAGTCATATACCCTGCCTGTTCAGACGCTAGAAATGCCACCAGAGCTCCCAGTTCCTCTGGTTTGCCAGTGCGCCCCATGGGGATCTCCTGAGCCATGCTCCTGATCACCTCGGCTTCACTCTTTCCCTGAGCCATCTGTTCCTTGAACACATGTCCTTGCCGTAAACGATCTGTGAGGAAACGTCCAGGGCAGACGTTATTTACCGTGATCTTGTCAGGAGCCAGTTCAAGTGATAACGTTTTTGCTAATCCGACGACTGCCATGCGTATAGCATTGGAGAGGATGAGACTGTCGATCGGTTGCTTCACCGAGGTGCTGACGATGTTGATAATACGCCCGCTCCCCCTTTGACGCATATGCGGTAGAACGAGCCGGACAAGCCTCACGGTGCTTAATAGATTCAGTTCAAAAGCTTGCTGCCACTGTGCATCGCCAACGGTCTCGAACGTCCCTAAAGGTGGTCCACCTGCATTGTTGACAAGAATGTCGATATGCCCAAATGCTCGTACGGCTGCTGTAACAATTCCTTTGATGTCTTCTTCACGGGTGACATCTGTAGGTACAGCGAGAACACGGCTTCCACTTTCCCGCTGGATTTCCTGAGCCGTTTCTTCTCATGCCTGTCTGTTACGAGCTCCTATCGTTACAGCCGCCCCTTCTGCCGCGAGTGCAGCCGCGCTGGCACGTCCGAGTCCTTTACTTGCAGCCAAGACCAGTGCTACTTTCTCTCTGAGTCCCAAGTCCATCTCGTCACTCCTCTGCGTTCGCTGACCAGAGCTCTGCTTGAATTCTCCTGGCTTACGAACGCTAAGTTATAAAGTGCCTTTTGACATATCATACTTATTCAAGATATGGATAATACTATGCACACGAGCAGACCTCTCCTTCCTATCCTTTCGCTTCCTCAACGTCCACACGCTCAACTTGTGTCTGAGAAGGAGGCACCTTATAGTGTTCCTGCGCCTAGCGACCGACCATAAATATGCGTTCTTTAAGAGCTGCGCGATGCTCGGGATTGCTCAGGTCGAAAGCAGGGGCATGAGCCTCGGCTTCTTCTTCAGTTTCATACGCGTCGTAGTCGGCGAGCGGGTTGCCAACATAATGGAGCAGGGCATCAAGGTCCTCAGGGAGCACGTAAACCTCGAAGAGATGCAAGTTAAGCGACGAATGGTTGACAATCTCCTGTAGACGTTTGCTCATTTCAGCTCGATAGCCCTGGACGAATTCTTCGAGAAGGCTATCAAGGGCCTGTGTGGCTGCAGTAAGGCGTGCGCGAAGTTCATCGTTGGTGAGCTTCGACCTGCGTCGTTGGTTCTGCTCCTGCGGTTCAGGCGGCTCGAGTTCTTCAAGAAGGCGGTAGTAGCGATAGTAACAGATGGTGTCGCCGAAGTCAGGGAAGGGAAGCATACCTTCGTCCATCGGAGAGGTCCCTCCTGATTCGAAAATTACACACGACTTGTTTGTCAGATCCTCGTCCTCCACTATTTCATTTAAGTTCCACTCCTGCATAACCCGCTGCCAACGCGCATAGTACTCTTGAGATAACCGCGTCATGAATATGCCTCCTTCTTCTCATTGAATAGTTGGCCGAATAGCAAAACGATAACACTCATCGATTCTCGAAGCCGTAATTTGTGAACTTGAGCGTGCGGCAGTTCTCGGTGACCGTGCGCACGGTATGTTCCGGGGCTCCCTCGGGGAGTTCGGCGTGGATCTCCATGGTGATCTCGACCCTGGTGCCGAGCAGACCACTCAGGTGCTGCGCTACCTCCTCGATCACGGCCGTGGCGTCGCGTACGGCGCGTGTCGTATCGAGCGTGACGGAGCCGTAGAAGCGTTGTGGCTGTGGTCGTGTAGGTGTTGCAGGAGCCCGCGTGGGTTCGGACATCGCGGTACTACCATCGGCCACGTACTGGCGTTGGCCAACGCTCGATGTATCGACACTACCATAGGTGGAGCTACTGGTGGGCAATTGTGTCGAGGAAACCATGTCTGCCGCAATCTGCGCTGCGGCGACCTCTGGTTTGACGAGCACACCTTCGAGCGAGGGCGTGATCTGCTGGCCGGTCTTGAGACCGAGATAGAGGTGGCGCGCGGCATCGTAGCTATGGGCGTAGGCGAAAGTTTCGCGTTCCCAATTGAGCGTGGCGATACCATCACGCATGGCTGCTAGCAAGACGTCGGTGTCGCGGAGGCGAGGCAGGTAGAGGTACTGCGCGAAGTCGTCGGCGAGTTGCTTGACGCTGACGTAGTCGCCGCGCCAGAGCGGCACTTTGTCCAGTTCCAGCCGCAGGGTGGTACCGGCATATTTCGTGAGGAGCAGGCCGTCGTTCTCCAGCTTGCGGGAGGCCCGCACGGCGAGCGGCTCCTGGACTGGCTGCAGACGAATCTCTCGTAAGGAAACTTTCACGTTGGCTGAACCATCCTCTGATGGCTCTGGCACGAGAAGCCAGCTGTATGTCTCGGGAATGCGCGCTTTGATGGCTCCTTCGGCGTGTTCACGGCGGGATTTGGCCTGATTGCGCTGGAAGGCGTCAAGATTGAGGATTTCTTGATCGTTCTCGATATCCTTCCAGGCGAGGTACTGTCGTGCGGCTTGATCCAACTCCTCAAGACGGGTGCGGTCGGCGGCCAGGAAGACGAGCGTGTTGGCATAGTAGCGGGGACTGGCACCGCGCTGCTCTATGATAGCAGTCGCTTCCGCCCGCGCGGAACTCGTCACGTCCTTGGCAGTATGAACGTACTCCGGGCGGAGGATCACAAGCCGAGCATCCCGCTCATCCGTGACCTCGCCACTCGAGGCCGGGCAGACGTGAATGCGAGCGAAGCTGCCCCGCGTGTTCTGCTCTGCCCGCAGCCGCTGCTCGATCAGTGCCAGAACGACGTCACGATCAAGCCGAGCAGCCCGGTCCTGCGCAAGTCGAGTGACGCTGGGCTGCGTGGAGTACCAATAACGCTTGTCCTGCACATAGAGGTGGTTGGCCTGCTCGGTGAGGCGGCGCAGGGCATCACCGAAGGTGGCAACACTTTCCCCAGGCTGGACGCAGCCGAGCTTGATGCGCTGCTCTTCGATGCCCCTATTAGCTGTATGCAGCGTGGGGGCCGAGCCCATGTAGATCGTGCGCGCTACACGGCGAGTTGCCGAGTAACGTCCCAGGTTGGGATGCTCGCGGTCGAGGCGCAGCGGCAGCGAATAGGGACCGTCCACATCGCGCTCGATGATGGGGGTCCAGGGATCTTCCAGGTAGCGTGTCAGCTCGTACTGCACCAGCGAATCGTCGATTGGGACACTTGCTGGTAGGATGAGCAGGCTCGAATCTTGCCGTTCCCAAAGGACGTGAATGACGGCGGCCATGAGGCGGAGGACACCGCGCGTGCGCTGGAAACGGTCAAGTTGGGACCAGTCGGTGTAGAGCCGGTCAAACATCTCGGGGTGGATGGGATAGGCGGCCTTCAGGCGACGCTCGTAACCTCCCTCGCGGCAGTCGGATGAAAACTCCTGAGGTTGGGAGCGATACAGGTCAGTGAAGGCCCGGGCGACAGCATCGCGGGCGGTGAAGTCCCTCTGCTCATTGATGGGCTGGAAGAGACGCCGGCGTACGATTTCGAAACCCTCCTCGGCGCTGGCGGGTCGCCACATGGACTCCAGACGGCCGAATGTATTGCGCAGGCGTACAACGGCCTCCTGTCCCCCTTCGCCACCGATCTCAATGTCGGAGGCCGGGATACTGGCAACCAGGAGCGTCTTTGGGGCAGCTTTAGCGGCTTCTGTGAGCGCCTGAGCAAAGCTGAGGTTAGCATCGAAGGAGCCCGCAGGGAGGCCGGAGACGCCATAGAGCTGGCGCATGTAGGCCACCCATTCATCGATCAGAATCAGGCAGGGGGAGGCAGCGGCGAAGATCTGGCGCAGCACATCCGAGCCGGGGCTCACGCCCTGCCGGTCAGCCTCCGCCACGAGGTCATACCCATCTTTGCCGAGGAGCTGCCAGGCAAGATCGCCCCAGAGCGTGCGCACCACGGTACCATCGGGCTTGGTGTGCGCCTGGCCAGGTGAGAGCGCCGTGCCTACGAGAACAGCCCGCTGCGCACGTGGTGGCCAGGAGACGCCAGCCTTCTGGAGCACCGGCTCGATGCCGGACAGATCGCTTACAGGCACGCCCGAAACCAGGTGGTAGAGCGCCAGCATGGAGTGTGTCTTGCCGCCGCCGAAGTTGGTCTGCAGTTCGACCACGGGATCGCCGGCATTGGTTTCCAGCCGAAGCAAGGCGTTGGTGAGCAGGTGACGCAGGCCCTCGGTGAGATAGGTGCGCTGAAAGAACTCACGAGGATTGCGGTACTCGTCGGCACCCTCGCCGCGCGTAACCTGCCCGAGGTCGGCGGCAAACTCGGCCTGCTGGTAGCGGCCGGAAGCCACATCGGGATGCGGGGTAACGACCTCGCGCCAGGAGCGCAATCCCCCTGCTGGCTGGCCCTCGATTGGTGCCACCGCGGCTTTGCGCACCTCTTTCCGGGCCTGCTCCTCAAAGCGGATGCGCAGCAGTTCCTGCTTCTGGCGCTCAACTTCCGAAGCCTGATCGGCAGCGGAGACGGCCGTGAGCAGACGCTGAACACTATCGAGGGCGCGGTAGGTATCGTCTGTGCTGAAGGGCTCCTGGTGCGCCCACTTGTTACGCACATCGCCCAACTCGCTCACGAGCGAACGCTCTGCTTTGCCAAGGACGTTGCGGAACACGACATTCCACTGGTCCCACATGACCGAAAGCAGCGCCTGGGTGTCCCAATGCTCGTTACCGCCGCCTTTCCTGGGCATCTGATACTCACGAAGGTTGGCCGAGGCTTGCTCGAACCAGGTGTCTCCGTAGTAGGCTTTGAACTCGCGCTTCATGAAGGGATAGAGTCCCTGGTTGAGAAGATCGAGCGCTTTGCCAACGCGCTCCGCATTGCTAATTGCCATGGATGTCATCCTCTATCTAGCATTGTCAGTTGCCATTTTTATCGTCACTATGAGAACAAGTTCGCCTGTTCTGCCGTTGTCCGTCCCAAACGCTCCGCTGCGCCACTGATGTCGGACCACTCGACGACGAGGCTATTGTAGGCCAGCGCCTCGTCCGCCCACTTCTTGCGCTCGCATATTATGTAGAGTCGATAGGCCAGGTCTCGGGCAACCTCGCCATACGCCCCCACGTGATCGAGGATGGCCGCTGCACCAACATCGCCCTGTTCCTGCAGAGCCCGGATCAGCCGCTGCGTAACCTCCCAGCCTGTGAGCCGCTTCGTCGTGGCTGGATTCCAATCGCTGGAGAACTCATCTCGACGCAGCAGCCGCACCTTACCGCCCTGTGCCCGCAGGATGCCAGCTTCGGCAAGGATGCTCACAGCAGTATTCTTGGCCTTAGAGAGCGTCTCAGCGACACCATATGGTCCTTCATCCATGCCGAACTGCTCAAACCATGCGACGGCCCAGCGCGTATCGGCGTCGTACTCCCCCTCTTGCTCAGCCAGGACCTCGTCAAGCGCTTGGTTGATGAGCTGAAGCGCGGTGCGTACGCGCATGGTCGTTCCCTCGGACTCTAGCACTTTGCTGTAGCGCGAGAAGACCGCCATGCCAGGACCGATGGCTGCCTGGGCGAGGTCCACGGGGGCGATGTTGCCATGCTGCATATCTTTAAGCGCCCTAGGCAGCTCACGCTTGAACGCATTGAGGAGGTCGCGCCGGGTAGTGAGCGGTGCATCTGCGAGCCGGGGGACGGCAGACAAGAATGATGGAGGAAGCAAGGGCGTTGCTATCTAAACCACGCGTGCGGCTACCCAATTCTGTGCGCATAGGCCAAGTACCAGTAATAGCAAAACCAGCTTTGAGCAGACCTTCAAGCATAGTCTCCCATCCAGTGGAGGCGCTTGCCATACCATTGCTCTGCTTGTTGCTATCTTCGTCCGATTCCGTCTGCCTAAAAGCATAATAGACCGTAAGAGGGTAGTTCGGGTGCTGAGCTACACGCATACGTACAAAAGCTCTCCCGAGACCTTCCTCGAAGAACCTCTGCGCTTTCTGTCGGCTGCCATGACGAATTTGATCTGCGACAAGTTCTTGGCTCTTAGGTACTAACAAAGTGCTAAACAGGTCTGGGTAAATCCTGCTCAACGAGCGACGTAGCCAAACATAGAAGACATCCGAAAGATCAGCATAGGGTACATTATCATAATAAGGTGGGTCGGTGGAAAAGAGCAGTGGCGTGTCACTGTTGGCGATTGCTATGGCGTCAAGTTGCTGGGCTAAACCAGGTAGGCCCCATCCGAGTTTATCCAGAACTTCACAGAGCGATTGAACTGTACCTTGTAAGTCGCCACCTGCATTAGCAAAAGGATTAGTCTCGACATAATCCCAGACCATGGACAAAGCCTGTCTAGTGAAAGTGTTTCGCATACGATCCATCCCTGACTCCCACGCGCACAAAGTCGTATTCCTATCAACAGCTTTATCGACAGCCAATGCCAAATACGTCTCTACCGCCTCTGTATATGCCGTATCATTGTCAGAATGTGCCAGCACGAGTGCATAAGCCTCGCTCACCAGATCTGAGAAGGTAGTGAGTGCTATAAGCTGGCGGGAGGTGAAGAGATCTTGATGACGTCTTAAACCATATCGTGGTGCTGCCATGTATTGAGGATGCGTAGATAGCTCAGTCTCAAGTCCCCTTTCCGGTTTCACTTCTTTTGTAATAGTCTCATGTTCCTTGCTTGGCGACAGGTACAATCGTCCACCCTTCCCTTCAGCCACGATAGCCATCAACTGCGCATCCATGCGGCCGGCTTGCCCCTCAGTTCGCAAATGGTCAACGGGAACAGAGCTGCCGCAGACGATGCACTTTGCTCCCAACCGATTCACAGTGCCTATCGGTGCTCCTACCCCATGCCTCACCTCAAAGTGTACCGCTTTCGTAACGCGATCCACCACCGGCTCGACCCACGCCTCCCTTCCTTTCTTGGTCGAAAGCGCAAACGAGTGCAACAAAGGCATCCGCGCGCCACAAGCAGGGTTAGGGCAGATAACTGTGCGCGCCCAAATCCAGGCGATAACCGTCGCCTCGCTACCACCATACTCTTTAGGGAGTTGCACTTTCTGATAGAGATGACCTATACGCTTTTCCGCTTCATCACGCATCCACTTGCCGTAGAAGCGGACGTCTTCGGCCAATCCCTCGGCATTCTTCCACTCCTTGTGCAGATACTTTTTGCGCGATTCAGGATTCACCGGCGTATGCCCAGCAAACTTCGTCGGGATCTCGATCAGCGCTTTGTTGATAAGCACTGCCACAGGGTTGATATCGCTCGCATGCGCTTCTAAGCCCAACCGTTGTGCTTCTAAAGGAATCGATCCTCCTCCAGCAAAAGGATCATAAATCGGCGGAGCGTACAACCTGAGCGCATCAGCCACCTCAGCGGGAGTCATGTTGCGGGGAAGGGAGAAGCCATGGTTGCGCGCAGCACTACGGGCAATCTCAACGCGGGCTGCGTGCAACACTGCCTCATTTGTTGTGTTGTCCCACTTGATCAGCTCTTCAATAATGCGGAAGAGGCGCTGGCGCTCGGCCTCCTGGGCTTCTTCAATCGGGAATTCGTCGGGCAGGCTGGAGGGGTCGTCTACCATTTGAGCGAAGAGTACGGCGCGACAGGCAGCCAGGGGTCGGCGTGCCCACCACAGATGCAGCGTTGAGGGGTGTCCGTGCCGAATGGACTTCTCGCGGGCGGACTCTTTGTTGATGGCGTCGAGGGGTAGAGCGACCTCAATCAGCTTCTTGCGATACTCCGGCATTTTCTCCAGCCTTTCCTAAGTGGTTTTGGCGGTGTGTTTGTCGTCAAACGTGTGTAGATAGATGTCTAGTGGCCTTTTTATATGCCACAATGGTCCATAGAAAGTATTTCCCCCAGTTCGACAGTCCGATTGACTTCGATGCTCTAAACTTGCAAAACTGTAGAATTGAGTCTTACGCCACTACTTCCGCTCTTGCTAGCAGTTCCCTGATGACGTAGGTCACACTTATAGCACCGAAATCCGGCTCACGGGTGAAGGGGCGGGTGATGTAGAGAGGGGTACTAACCGTATCGCCGTCCACCTCTACAATGGCCAGGATGAACTCGTCCGGCTTGTTTAGCGCCGTCAGGATCTCGTTCTTGGTCAATGTCACGGTGTCCGCGCCAGACGCGCGCCCTTTCACCTCGATGAAGCGTAGCTTGCCCGTACCCGGCACTTGCGACTCGATATCATAGCCGCACTTCTCGGCGCTCACGTCGCGTGGTACGAAGCCTAGAGCATACTCGTGTGCCATCACGGCTTCCATTGCCGCGAGCTCGATACGCCGCGTCTCATGGGCAAGGGCATCGAGTGTCTCAGCAGACTCGCCGCGCAGCTTCGCGAGTAACCCTGTTGGAATCACCAGCACACCACCGGTGACGACGGGGGGCAGCGCCGAGATCTGGCGCTCTTGCTCAAGCTCCTCCATGCGTCGCTGCAACCGCGCCTGCAGTTCGTCGGCACGCTGGCGAGCCCTGGTTGAGTTGAGACTGAACGTCTTGCCGGCCTCTTCCTGACGGCGAAGCTGCGCTGCGCGGTGATCCCAGTAATTGATCTCCTTGGTCAAGCGGTCCTTTACTGCCGCCATTGTCTTAAGGATCAGCTCCTCCTTGCGCCCCTTCACTTCAGCCAAATGCTGGGGCACGAGCGTCGCGATAGCGAAGTTGAGCGCTTGCTGCTCAATCTGCTCTCGTTGCGCCAGGGCGGTTAGCACCGGCTCAACGAGCGTATGCTCATTGTCGCTGAGCGGGCGGTAGTCCAAATAAGGAGCGTACCCTGCCATGTGCGCTGTGCCGGCGGCATCTAGCTCAACAAATTGCATCTGGCGCGAGACGACGCGGCGATTACCGGAGCGGTCGGTGCGAGCATCCTGAATGGCGTGCTCCAGGTACACCAGCGACCGCGGCTCCTCGCCCGGGTCGGTTGGATCCACCAGCACCGCCCCTCGCTTGAGGAGATCCCGGTAGCGCTCCAGCACGAGGTCTATGGTGGCGTCGAGGAGTGGATGACCAGGGCAGACGAAGGCAGCAAGAGGCTTGCCGGGCACGGAGATCAGCGCTTTCTCGAAGGTGATGCGCTCGTAGCGTGGCAGCACGGCCTCGCCGGTGCCGATCTGGCGGTCACGAGTGCGAATGACAGCGGGTACGTGGGTGATCTCATACCGTCCAGCTTCGCGCACGCGCACACTCCCACCTAACAGCTTGAACGCTGCCAGGAAGAAGTCCGCGATGAAATGCGGCTGGAGGCGGCGCGCCTCAGACCGCTCCATATCCTCACGGATCGCGCGAACCTGCGTCGCATCCAGTGTGTCACGGGCGAGCGAGCGCTCCTCAAGGAGCTCACGCAAGTGCTGACGGTCCAGGGCGTTGTCCACTGCCTGGTTGAGCCGGGCGCGCACATCTGGCTGGTCGCCGTAGCGGATGGCCTGCAACACGAGTTCACGCAGAGGCTGGTTCTCGAAGCGTACCCTGCCCAGCACATCGAAGACCTGGCCGCCCAGCGCAATACGCTCTTCCTCCAACTTCTCAAAGAGCCGCTGGAAAACCTCGCCCTCACGCGTTTCGCTGGCAACCAGGTTCCACAGATGGCAGACCTCCGTCTGGCCAATACGGTGAATGCGTCCGAAGCGCTGCTCCAGCCGGTTGGGATTCCAGGGCAGGTCGTAATTGACCATCAGGTGCGCTCGCTGCAGGTTAATACCTTCGCCCGCCGCGTCCGTTGCCACCAGCACCAGCGCCTCCGGGTCGTTCAGGAACTGCTCCTGCGCGTTGCGCCGCTCCTCACGGCCTATACCACCATGGATGTTGACCACAGCTTCGGAACGTCCAAGCAGGGTACGGATGCGTTCGGTCAGGTAGTTGAGCGTGTCACGGTGCTCGGTAAAGATCACCAGCTTGCGCCGCGCGCCGGAGGCTTCGAACATCTCGGCGTTGTTCTGCAGCAGTGCAGCCAGTTCCTCCCACTTGCGGTCGGTGCCGCTCAAGCGCACACGCTGAGCCAGCGCTTCAAGCTGAGCCAGAATAGCAATTTCCGCTTCTAACTCGCGAATGGTGCGGGCTGCGGAGGCCTGATCCACCACCTGTTCTTCGAGCACCTCCACCTCTTCACCAGGCGCATCGTCCAGGTCTTCGAGGTCATCCGCCGTGAGCGCGGGTAGGTGAGGGGCAAGCTCCAGGTGGGCCTCCGCTCCGCGTTTCAAAAGCTGCTCCTCCCGCAGCCGCTTCTCCAGCCGCTCGCGTCGTCGTCGCAGCGACTGGTAGATGGCCTCAGGCGACGAAGCGAGCCGCCGTTGCAGCGTGGTAAGGGCAAAGCCCACGTTCCCCTTGCGCCCTTCGTTGTTGAGCGCATCGGCGCGGTTGAACTCCTCGCGGACATAGTCGGTGACCTGCTTGTACAGGTTGGACTCCAGTGGTGAGAGCGCGTAATTCACGGGATAAGCGATGCGCTCAGGGAAGAGCGGTTTGCCGTCGAACTTGAGCAACTTTTCCTTGACGAGCCGGCGCATCAGGTCGGAGGCATCAGCGGTATGCACGCCGTCACGGAAGCGACCCTCGAAGCGATCGCCATCCAGCAGCGCAAGGAAGAGTTGGAAGTCCGCCTCTTTCCCGTTGTGCGGCGTGGCGGTCAACAGCAGGAAGTGCCGTGTGAGACGTGAGAGCACCTGACCAAGTCGATAGCGCTTCGTGTACTTGACCTCATCACCGAAGAAGCTGGCGGACATCTTATGCGCCTCGTCCACTACGATGAGGTCCCAGTCGGTCTGCTCCAGCTTCGCCTGGGCATCTTCATTCCGACTGAGCTTATCGAGGCGGCAGATGGCCAGATTGGTCTCGGCGAAGGCGTTGCCGCTGCGGGCCGCCTCAAGCCGATCGTTCGTGATAATCTCGAAGGGCAGATGGAAGCGCCGGTTCAGCTCGTCCTGCCATTGCTCAACGAGACTGCCCGGGCACACGACCAGGCAGCGGTGCAGATCACCGCGGATCAGCAATTCTTTGATGAAGAGCCCGGTCATGATGGTCTTACCTGCACCGGGGTCGTCGGCGAGCAGGAAGCGCAGCGGCTGGCGCGGCAGCATCTCGCTATAGACCGCGGTGATCTGGTGCGGCAGCGGCTCGACGAGGGAGGTATGTACGGCCAGCAATGGATCAAAGAGATAGGCCAGGTGGATGCGGTAGGCCTCGGAGACCAGGCGAAGCAGCGAACCGTCGCCGTCGAAACTCCAGGGGCGGCCGACGGTGGCGATCTCGATGCTGGGCTCGCGGTCGCGGTAGAGGATTTCGTTGCCGAGTCGGCCAGCGGCATCGCGGTAGGTGAGGGTGATGGCCATGTCACCGTGCCACTGTACATCCACCACCATAATGAGGGCGTCGGGGAGAATGCCCTTCACCGTTGCTCCCCTGGTCAGCTCCTCCAGTTTTGCCATCGTACACCCATATCCCTTCCTATGCAGATATCATCGTAGATATCATCTAATGTACGCTATTATACATCTTCACTGCAATACACCATGTACAGAAGTACTGGCGAAAGCATCACGTGAGTGCGAAGCTGTTAACTCATTCCGTCTGCCCAAAAAACAAGAATAACTAGAAGGGGAGAAGGCTTTATTTGAGGCTTACCAGAATTATGTGGGGAGTTTTTTCGTTGTTATGAGGTGGTTCCTTGCTGGCAGGTGAGCGCGAGTAGAATGATTGTAGAGTGGAAACTGCGGACAGAATCCGCCTTCTCTGAGGTCTTGTGATCTTCTTCATCAGTACATCCTCACACCTTTCGCTGAGCTTCCAAAAACTGACAAGAGAACTGTCAACAATCTCTGCTCAGAGAGAGAGGTGTGTCCACGAGGAAGATGAGCTGTGATGAGAGGCTATTTCAGCAGATGATTGAGCAGAAGCCCTCTATGGATGGACGAGAGGAGTATGCTCGGATCCACCTGTCACGATTTGGGTGCCTCGTTCGCACTCATGGGGCTACAACTATTGCGTAACATCGCCGAGGCTCCTGAGAGGGATTCGCCAGCGGTATCTTCTGAAGACACTTCTTCATGCGCAGTGGTGCTCCTGCGATGCATGACGTTTCAATCATATGGTGCTCCCCTTTGATGCACCGCTCTTTTCTTGCTCTTCTTCATGCTTGCATTTGTCCACAACGTATTCCTCACGGGATCAAGTGTGGGTGAGAATGATATTTCTCCTCTTGCTGGAATAGGTATTTCTACGGTTGTGTTTCTCACGGTGTTGGGCTACCCTTTTCTAGGGTAAGTATGATTATCTCTACTGTGTCTTATTTCTGTGTCTTGTCCTGTTCATGCTCGCCTACATCATCTCTTCCCTTGAGTGCGGCATCTGTATTGCGGCTCCCTCGGACAAACCGACACGCATGGCTCGTGGTGGGTGCAGCCTCCAGAGCCTTCTCCTCGGGATGGAGATGGCCCACCATTGGACGCATCGGTGTCATATCCCTACGTTGCACTGGGCCGAGGACTGAGGGGGTGTCTCTTCTGACCAGAGAGAAGGAGATTCGGTATGCACCACCTCCCGATGGGCACCGTCACGTTCCTCTTTACCGACATCGAGGGGTCCACCCAGTTGCTTCAGCGCCTGGGCGAGCGCTACCCGAGCATCCTGGAGGAGTGCCGACACTTGTTGCGACTGGCCTTCCAGAAGGATGGCGGCCACGAGGTCGTCACGCAAGGAGATGCCTTCTTCGTGGCCTTCGCTCGCGCCAGTGATGCGATCTGTGCAGCCGTGGAGATGCAACGCAGCCTCGCCTCGCATGCCTGGCCGGAGGACGTGCTTGTGCGCGTGCGCATGGGCCTGCACACCGGGGAACCACAACGTGCCTCTGACGGCTACGTGGGTCTGGATGTGCATCACGCTGCCCGCATCATGAGCACTGGCCATGGCGGGCAAATCCTGCTTTCCCAAAGCACACGCGAGTTGCTCGAGCAGGAACTGCCAAGCGAGGTGAGCCTGCGCGATCTGGGAGTGCATCGCCTCAACGACCTCCAGCGTCCCACCCGTCTCTTTCAAGTGGTGATCGCGGACTTGCCTGCTGACTTCCCGCCGCTGCGAACGCTCGACGCCCATGCCAACAACCTGCCGATCCAGCCCACGCCGTTCATTGGACGCGAACAGGAAGTGCAGGAGTGCCTGCACCTGCTGCGTCGCGACGAGGTGCGCTTGCTCACCCTGACCGGTCCTGGTGGCATCGGCAAAACCCGGCTGGCGCTGCAGGTAGCAGCCGAACTGAGTGACCTGTTCCCCGATGGGCTGTATTTCGTGAACCTGGCTCCCCTTCGCGATCCCGGGCTCGTCTTGCCGACCATCGCCCAGGCGCTCGACCTCCAAGAGCTCGCCGAGCACCCGCTGCTCGATCTCGTGAAAGCCTTCCTGCGCGAGAAGCAGCTCTTGCTGCTGCTGGACAACTTCGAGCAGGTGGTCAGCGCAGCCCTCCAGGTGGCAGAACTCCTGGCGGCCTGTCCACAGCTCAACGTGCTGGTGACCAGTCGTATGGTGCTGCATGTGCAAGCCGAACAAGAGTTTGCCATCCCACCGCTCTGCCTGCCCGATCCCAGGCAGCTGCCCGAAGTGGTGGCCCTGGCACAGTATGACGCGCTGGCCCTGTTCATCCAGCGCGCCCAGGCGGCGAGGCCTGAGTTCCAGCTGAGCCATGCCAACGCACGAGCCGTCGCCGAGATCTGTCGGCACCTGGAGGGGTTGCCCTTGGCAATCGAGTTGGCCGCCGCCCGCCTCAAACTGCTGCCACCACAGGCCCTGCTGGCCCGGCTGACGCCTCGCTTGACGCTCTTGTCAAGCGGCGCACGCGATGTGCCGGAGCGACAGCAAACCTTACGCAACACTATCGCCTGGAGCTATCAGCTCGTAGATGTCGAGGTGCAACGGCTCTTCCGGCGCCTCTCGGTCTTTGTCGGTGGGTGCACTCTGCAAGCCATCGAGGCGATGGCTGCGGCTCTGGATGGGGAAGCGGGAGGGGTGTTCGAAGCAGTGGCTTGCCTCCTTGACCAGA
>WNGQ01000376.1_pt1 | contig 45514 bp, 33 predicted proteins | sample 5407661 | NCBI WGS metagenome assembly WNGQ01 (sample SAMN13153382, study PRJNA577476) | soil metagenome | isolation source: 60 cm soil or saprolite under Garry oak tree replicate 2 | place: USA:California | collected 2016-06-15 | reverse complement strand
ACTGACCTGACCATAAAATACTCTCTCACTAGTAGATTTTTTAAATCCAGTAAAAATTTATATGTTGAGTAATCTTTACCAGATCCATCTATTCTACATCACTTCTTCACCCGGTCATCACCGGTTATCAACCTTTCCTTCCTATACTTTGAATTGCGGAGAAAGCCAGCAGGGCAATCTTTTACCGCCGAAACCGTCGTGCATTGCTTAAAGAAATAAAAGAAGTTGTAACTGAGATATCAGCTCTTGGGCCCTGGCAAGCTTAACAGGCTGGCCAAGGAGGATGAAGTATGGAACGCCTTGTAAGGCCTTTTTTTCAGAGATATTTCATTTTTTTCATTATTGCCGCTTATATCGGTTTGCTTATATTATTAATTCCTGTAAGAGCGCATTCAAATTCTTTAAAAGATAATCCCATTGTTCAGGAAAACCAAAAACATGGAACAACACAGTGGGAATCAAAAGAGCTTGAGAAAAGCAAAAATATTACCTTCCTTGATTTGGATAAGGCAGGAACACTAAAAGGACAGAGTAAGGTCAGCAATAAAGCAAGCAGTACCTGGACTGATACGACAATACGAGGATTTGCTAATACAACAAGTATTAATCATGGCGATGCAATTAATTTTTATGTCGGTACGACCCATTTATTATATAGTATTCAGATTTATCGTATGGGTTGGTATGGAGGAACAGGATCAACATTAGTAACAACCATAAGTAATCTTAGCGGACAAAATCAGCCAATTCCATCCGCAGATCCAACTACGCAGTTGTTAGAACTGAATTGGAATGTTTCCTATACCTTACAGACAGATACTACCTGGACAACAGGGATGTATTTAGCTAAATTGATTGCCACTGATGACGGTTCTGTCGGCTATATTCCATTTGTTATTCGAGATGATAGTTCCACTGCAGATATTTTATATCAAGTGCCTGTGAATACCTGGCAAGCATATAATGCATGGGGAGGAAGCAGTTTGTACACGTCTCCTGCGCCGGCAGGCAGAGCATACAAGGTCTCTTTTGATCGTCCCTATTCGCAATGGGACGGCGCAGGAGGGTTTTTTGATGGTGATTATAATATGATCCGTTTTCTTGAAGCGCAGGGATACAATATTTCTTATGCCACAAGTGTTGATACGCAAACAAACCCTTTACTTATAAATAATCACAAGCTTTTTTTGTCCAATTATCACGATGAATATTGGTCCAAACCAATGCGAGATAACATTACCAATAGTATGTACGCGGGAAAACACCTGGCATTCTTTGATGCCAATAGTATTTATTGGCAAATCCGATTTGAACCATCAACAATAGGCGTTGCCAATCGAGTGATGACCTGTTACAAAGATGCAGCACTTGATCCATACAACCAGCAGGGCAATCCTAATTACAATCCTCCACTAACTACTGTCAAATGGAGAGATAACCCGGTGAATCAACCGGAAAATGCTTTGCTTGGTGTTATGTTTGTTTCTCAGTTAAATTATCCGAACAGTGTTCCCTGGGTCGTTTCCAATGCAGACAGTTGGGTATACAGCGGAACAGGATTAAACAATGGAGATTCCATCCCATCTCTTGTCGGGTATGAATTTGATGCAGTAGCAAATAATGGACAAACGCCAAATAACCTCGTTGTTCTTTCAAATTCTCCTGTTACTGATGCCTATGGATATAATTGGATTGCGAGTGGATCGATCTATACGTATACACCAAGTAATGCCCTCATATTCACAGCCGGCACTATTGAATGGTCATGGAAATTAGATGATAATAAGTATCAGAGTCATGGAGCAGACCCGCGCGTACAGCAAATGACGATGAATATATTAAACGGCATGATCACCGCGGTAGCGCCAACCCCGACTCCGACCCCGACGCCTTCACCAACGCCCACACCCACACCTACACCGACTCCGACGCCTTCACCAACACCTACACCGACGCCAACGCCGACTCCGACACCAACGCCAACACCGGTACCAGATACAACACCTCCAACAGTATCAATTACCAATCCTGTTAATGGAAGCACAGTAAAACATGCTAGCGTAGTTACTATTGCTGCAAATGCTTCCGATAACGTTGCTGTAACAAAGATTGCGTTTTCTGTGAATGGAACGCTTTTATGTACTGATACAACTTCTCCTTATAGTTGTGTATGGAATGTTCCAGGGAAAAAAGGCGCTACCTATACCATTATTGCTAAAGCTTATGATGCTGCTGGGAATACTGCTGCAAGTACTGTTAAAGTAACCGCACAATAAATATCCTCGAGCACTATTTAGGAAAAGCCCTGGCATGTCAAGCGGGATAGTGGCATCAGTGAGAAGGATATGGTAAAGTGTGAGGGTCAATTCTATAAATGAACTTGAGGAACATTCAAAGGTGATTATCACCCTCTACAGGTTATGATCGATACACATCTACATATCTTACCTGGCGTTGATGATGGACCCGAGACGATACAAGAGGCTCTAGCACTGGCGCGGGCGCTTGTGCAGGAAGGCATTCACTCGGCAATCGTTACTCCTCATTACAATGATGAGTTTGTGCAACGCTCAGCAGCAGAGATCCAGGAACGGGTCAATGAGTTGCAACAAGCGCTTGAGCGCTTTAGCATTCCACTGCGCCTCTTTGTTGGACATGAAGCGCTCATCAAGCCTGGATTGATCCAGGATATCCAGACTGGACGGCTGGCAACTCTCAACCATAGCCGTTACCTCCTGCTAGAACTGTGGTATAGTACCTGGCTTCCAGAGACGGAGCGGGTGATTTTTGAACTACAGGCGTATGGTATAGTACCTGTTATTGCTCACCCAGAACGCTATCGTGCGATCCAGCAGGACCCAGCTCGTCTCGCCGCTCTGGTTCGACAGGGGGTGTTAGCTCAGTTGACGGCGGGTAGCCTGATAGGTATGCAAGGGAATACGGCGCGGCACTGTGCTGAAGTCTTGCTAAAAAGAGGTCTGATCCATTGCATTGCCTCTGATGCTCACGGCTTACAGAAACGACCACCCGGTGTCCTTCTTGGTTTACAACGTGCTTCTGCATTGCTTGGTCAAGCACATGTCTATCAGATGACTCAGATATGTCCAGCGGTCATGGTCAACAACGAAGTATATCCTTCCTGATGCATTGCCTCTTTCACACCGATCAAACAGAGCCACCTCGCGAAAATATAGCAGAGGAATAGTGGTGGCTCGCTACACCCGCTACACCCACTACTCCTGCTACTCTTGCTATTCCTACGAGAGCCTGTCACAAGCATGTCTGCAAACTGTCCAGGACTTACTCCGGCGGCAACTCCCGGTAGATCAGATCGAGATTAATCCCCTGGCTTGCCCGCACAGCCCTCGCAATAAAGAAAATCAACAGCCCCACCACGACCAGCGACCCCATGAAAGCAAACCCCTGCCATGGTACGATACCGAGCTGCGGGTAGCTCAGGACTACATAGGCGAGCCCGATCATCACGATGATCGAGAGCACCGCCACGATAGACAAGACCGGGATACCCGCTATAGAAACATTGGCCGGAGAGTTCTTATACAACTCGGGTCGACGGAATGGGAATGCAATCGCCGCGGCGCTCACCGTCAGAATGGTCACAACACCGGCCAGCACGCCTAGCGAGAGCAGCGTAAAGAACGAGGTGGAGAGCACCGACCAGACCAGAATGATGAGCACAATCACCGATGCCGTGATGATCGCGGGTATGGGAGCGTGCGTTCTCTCGTTAACTTCGGAGAGCTTGCTCGGCAGGATGCGATCAAACGCCCAGGCAAAAATTGTGCGCACCGGCATGAACGTGTTCGGGAACATTGCGGGCAAGTTCCAGAAGAGGAAGCTGATGGCAACCAGCAGCGAAAAGATGGGACTATTGGCGGCAATGCTCGCCATCAGGTTGTAGTACGGCAGCACCGGCAGCGTGTACCCGGTCGTCGTAGTAGTCAGGAAATTAATGCTGGCAATGAACTGCTCGCCGGCGCTGCGGTACAGCAGCAGGACGCCAATGATCATAAAGAGTGAGTCCCACACGAGAGCGCCTAGCATTATAGACAACTGCCGGTTCAGTTTGCCTGCGGATTTGAGTTCTCCCGAGATGTAAACCGACCACCAGTTCCACATCATGAAAGTCATGATAATGGCAACCACCGGTATTGTCGCGGAAAACAGGTGCCCACTATTGAAGGTAAAGCCAGCCTTGGCAGCGGCATTTTGAATAGCCTGGTATGAATTCGCACTGTGTGTGAACGGCTGGGCGAACGCGTTGAAGTTCGCAATGAAGTCTGAGCGCGAGGCGATGAGCAGGGCCACAAAAGCGAGGAAGGTACCGATGCTGGCGATGATCCAGCAGGTATTCTGCACGCGAAACGAAATCTTCGTTCCGGATGACATGGCTGCCGCCAGGATAATAATCAGTAGCAATCCCAGTCCAAACGTCCACCACTGGCCGGTAGCATCGCTGCCGCTGACTGCGTTGCCCGCGCTGATCAGGCCGCTGTTGTTCGTCACAGCTCCCAGCACCGCCAGCGTTGGGCCAACCGCCAGCACTGCGAAGGAACGCGCCCAGAAGGCCGCGCCAATCAATGCCGAAATAGCAGCAGAGAAATTACTATAGACCGCCACCGCCGGGTGCAGGATACGGCTGATCCAGACATAGTCGCCGCCCGTTCTCGGCATTGCCGCTGCCATCATTGACATCATGATGCACACCGGTATATTGACAATAAATGCGATCAGCAGCGCCTGCACTATATCCGCGCCGGGAGAGGTGCCAAGCGCATAGAAGATGCCGAACGCGAGCGTTGCCCCTACTGGGGCCGAGAAGACGGCGTTGAAGATCATCGCGTCGAAGGCTGACGCTTCACGTACAAGACCTGATGATTGCCGCACAAATAACGATGAGGACTGCCTTGACGTTTCCATTTCGTACTCCTTCTGGATTACAGTCAAAACAAGTAATTCGGTGCATGCCGCCTGGAGAAAGCAGAAGTGCGCTGGTCATGCCTGCATCCTCAGGCTTGACAAGCAAGGGATTATTGACTAAAGTATACAATAAGCAACACTATTAGTCAATGGAAAATTGTTGAAATATGTTTGATCTTGTGATCGAGATCAGAAGGTGGTGGGAGCATACCCTATGCTGGCAAGCGAGCGACGCAGGTTGATCCTGGAACGAGTTGCCGAGCACCAATCGATTGAAACCCAGGCACTGGCCGAAGAACTCGGCGTCTCCGAAATGACTATCCGGCGTGATATCAAACGTCTCGAGCAGGATGGATTCTTACGCCAGACCTACGGCGGAGCAACCGTGCACGTCACAAAAAGCGTGGAACTGGGCTTCAACAGCCGGGCATTGCAGTTCTCCTCGCAAAAACGCCTCATAGCAGCGGATGCTGCCAGGCTAATTGAACCCGGTCAGACACTCTTTCTGGGAGAAGGTACGACAACCGCGCAATTCGCGCAGTTCTTGCCTCCTCATCCTCGCCTGCTCGTGGTAACCGCCTCGCTCTCCCATGCCAGCCTTTTATGTTCGCGTAACATCTCTGTAATTGTCGTCGGTGGCAAACTGCACGCCGACGAACTGACCATGTTGGGTCCAATCGCCGAGGCAACGATCAGTCGCTTCTATGCCGATATCTGTGTCCTGGGGGCTGCGGGAATCGATCCACTTGTCGGAGTAACAGAGTTGGACTATGAGTCTGCCGCGCTGCATCGTTTGATGATGGAGCGCTCGCGTCACGTAACCGTGCTTGCCGATCATAGCAAGCTGGGGTTCTGTGCGCCTGGGGTCGTGGCCCCTATACAGATGATACACACGTTGATCACTGATGACGCCGCACCTCAGGCCGTGCTAGAGCAGTTGCGGGCTTGTGGGTTGCAAGTTTCTCTCGCAGGTAGCCAACGCCAGCGTATGCAGGTAGGCATAGAAAGATAAGAACATGGCTGCAACACGCATCTATTACGCAAGCGACGTTCACGGGTCCAACCGCTGCTTCCGCAAGTTTCTGAATGCGGCGAAATTTTACCAGGCGAACGTTCTTGTAATGGGTGGCGACATTCTTGGTAAGGCTATCGTCTTCCTGGAAGAAGTTGATTCAGGCTCCTACATAACCGAAGAACATGGGCGCCAGGTTCGACTCACGACGGAGCAGGAAGTGCAGGCTTTCGAGGCGCGAGCGAGTGATAAAGGCCTCTATCCCTATCGCTGCCGCCAGGGAGAGCCCCGGGAACTGCACGCTTCGGGTGAGATCAAACCTCTTTTCGAGCGGCTCATGAAAGAGCGACTGCTGGCATGGTTAACCCTGGCCGATGAACGCCTCACTGGAACAGGAGTGCGCTGCTTCATCATGGGTGGGAATGATGACCCGCCTTCCGTCCTGGAGGCGCTGTCCGGCGCAAGCATCGTCCGCAATCCTGAAGACATGACTGTGCAGCTCAACGACGACAACGAGATGATCAGTTGCGGCTGGTCGAATCCTACTCCCTGGCACACACCGCGAGAGTGTAGCGAGGACGAACTGGGACAGCGCATCGATGTCCTGATGGCCGGGGTCAAGCGACCAGAAACGCTGGTGATGAATTTCCATGTGCCCCCTTTTCAGAGCGGACTCGACGATGCGCCGGAACTGGATGCATCGCTGAAGGTGCAGACGAACATGGGGCAGACGCGTTTCAAGCCTGTCGGCTCGACGGCGGTGCGTTCAGCGATTGAGCGTTACCAGCCACTGCTGGGATTGCACGGCCACATCCATGAAGCCCATGCCTCGTGCAAGATCGGACGCACTATTTGCATTAACCCTGGCAGCGACTATAGCGAAGGTGTCCTTCACGGTGTGCTGGTAACGCTCGATAAAGGCAAGCTCAAAGGCTACCAGATGGCCAGTGGTTAAAATCCACCGGGTCAAAGCCATATTTTAGCTAGGAGGATCAGGCAATATGCCACGTCTACACCTTGGCATCAATACATGCTTTGCCGTGAAGCGCTGGCCTGAACCGGAGCAGTGGCTGGCCATCGTGCAACAAGATCTCGGCCTGGACTGCTGCCAGTTCAGCCTGGACCTGGTAGACCCTATGCTTGACGAGGCCGCAACGGCCGCCTATGCCGGTGCTGTGCGCGCATATGCTGCTGCCCGGGGTATCCTCCTGCACAGCACTTTCACTGGCCTTGCGGCATACTCCTGGAACCAGTTGCTACACCCGGGTGAGGCAATGCGGGAAACAGCCATGCGCTGGTATGAACGTGCCATCGATTTTACTGCCCGTCTTGGTGCCCTTGGAACCGGTGGCCATATAGGAGCATTGAGCGTGCAAGACGCAGCAAACGATCTGCGCAAGCAACTCCTTATCCAGCAATTGCGGGAGCGCCTGGCAGCGCTTGCTCGTTATGCCGCGCGGCAGGGGCTGCAGTTCCTCATGTTCGAAAATATGGCTGTACCCCGGGAGTGGGGGCATAGCATCGAGGAAGCGTCTTCGCTCGCCAGCCTTGTGGTCTCTGGAGCTGTTCCGATTGTACTCTGCCTTGATGTAGGCCATCCTTGTGTCCTGCACACCGGAACGACCAGTGATGACTACCTGGCCTGGCTTGCTCACCCATGGCCGCATACACCGGTGATACACCTGCAACAAACTGACCGCACTGGCGACCACCACTGGCCTTTTACTCCTCAGTACAACAACCAGGGTATAGTGAGCGCAGCAAGCATCCTCGAAACCATCAAACGCTGGCCAGGTGATAGTGACGTTTACCTGTTCCTTGAGCCGATCCATCCATTCGAGGCCGGCGACGCCTCGCTGCTGCGCGACCTGCGGCAGAGCGTGCAGTACTGGCAGGAGGCGATGCAACCATATATCTCTAGTAACGGTTCGTAGGGGGCCGGTTTACCATGCCCAATAGACGTCAAATTAAGAACGAAAACAGGATCAGACTCCGTAGGGGCGAGGGTGGACGAGAGGTGGATGGGTGGGCCTTTATGGTCGCCCGTGGGTGGGGTCGTTCCTCTCAGCCCCGCCTCCTGATGGAATGGCTTGACGCTTATGGGGCCGGTTTACCGTGCCTTGATAGGGAGCCTTGCCTGGGAGTTACGGAGTTTCCCCAAAAAGGGTGCATTATCGATCGTTGTAATGCGTAATCGTAGCGACGCGGTTCGCTACTCCAAGCGAATCAGCGCCTGTACTTCCTGTAGTGTCATCCTGGCGGTATCATTTTTTATCGCTCTAGTCTTAGGAGGGCTCAATGTCTACAGTAAGTGGTTCTACCTCGCTCTTTGTCCGTAACGCGACAGGGTTGGTGCGCGAGCTTTCCCCTTTTGACGCCTTCAACCTGGTCTTTTCGGCCGTGCTTATTCCTGTCGGCATTACCCAGGTGTTCTCGTTTGCGCCAACCTTCTGGCCTGGCGCCAATGTGCTGGTCTCGTTCTTGCTCTCCATCCCGCTGGTGCTCTGCTTTGGCCTGGTATATCTGTACTTCACCATCGCTATGCCGCGCTCCGGCGGAGATTATGTCTGGGTCAGCCGCGTGCTGGGGCCAGGCGTCGGCTTCCTGACAAATCTTGCGCTCACCTTCGTCTTTACGACCTGGGTTTCATTCAACTTCACGACCATGATGACGCTGCTGCTCCCAGGTCTGGGGTTCGTAGCGGGTTTCTCGTGGAATCCCGACCATCTCACCCAGTTCCTCATTGCCACCGCGCTCACAATTGCCTTCGCTGCTCTGATGGTATTGGGCACACGGCGCGTGGCGCGCTACATGATCGTTACCTTCGGCATTGTATGGATAGGTATGGCTATCTGGCTCATTGGCCTGGCGATCACCAGCCATGACGCCTTTGTCGCCAATTTCAATGCTCATAGCGGGATCACTCTCAACCAGGTAACTGCAGCGGCCGCCAAGGCTGGTTACTCACCGGGAAATGGCATTGACTGGGCTGGCACGATCTTTGCTATCATTTACGCCTTCCAGGTGTTCACCGGCTTCCAGTGGACCGGCTACTTCGCGGGCGAGATTAAAAATGTGTACAGGACGGCTACTACGTCGATCATCGGTGCGCTTGTGATTAGTGCAGTCCTTTACGTACTGGCTACTTTCCTCGTCTACAACACCTACGGCTTCGCAAATTTCGGCTCCCTTGTCTATCTGGGCTTCAATACCCCGAATTCACCGCTGGGTTTCGCACCCTACCTCCCGGCGCTGGTGAAATTCCTGGCCTTGCCGGGTTTCCTTCAGGTCTTTGTCGCCTTTTGCTTCGTGCTCTCGGTGCTCTGGTGGACTCCCACTGGCTTCCTGATCGCTACCCGCAACCTCTTTGCCTGGTCATTTGATCGCCTGGCTCCGGCCAATGTGGCCGAAGTGAATGATCGCCTGCACACGCCGGTCGTGGCGACCGTGGTCGTAGCGCTCTGGATTGAGCTGCTGAACTACCTGAACATCTATCAAGGGTTAAGCGCGTTACTCATCAACGTCATCGCTGTGATGGCCGTTGCCTTCATCGCCGTTGCGCTGGCAGCCATTGTGATGCCTTTCACTCGTCCCAACCTGTTCAACTCAGCGCCTGCCATGGTCCGCGCCAGCATTGCGGGCGTTCCCTGGCTCACCATTGCCGGTGTTGTGATGCTTCTCAGTTGGGCCTTTGTGCTCTATGTTACTTTCGCGACGACTGCCTTTGGGAAGGTTGCCCCCATCTCGATGATCGAGGCTTTTGCAGTCCCGATCCTGGGAGCGATATACTATCTGGTAATACGCCTGGTGCGTGAACGACAGGGCATCCACCTGAAAGCAGCTTTCCAGGAGATCCCGCCCGAGTAAGCCCTCGGCGTAGCGAGTCCAAGCGGAAGGTATCCGAGTTAGCAGGGAGAGACACTTCATGTCTGATGTCCAAAGCGATGATGGTCCTATTCTTGAAAAACTCTTCGGGCGTCCCAAACCGGTGATCGCCATGATGCACTTGTTGCCTCTGCCCGGGCGCCCGCTCTATGAGAGCCATGGAGGAATGGCAGCAGTTGTCGAGGCCCTGCGTCGTGACCTGGATATTTTGCAGGAAAGTGGCGTTGATGGGCTGCTGTTCTGCAATGAAGGCGACCGGCCGTACCCCCTGCGTACCGACCGCGCACCGATTGCGGCTATGGCAGCAGCCATTGGCGAACTGCGCCCCTATATCAGGCTACCCTATGGCGTCGACCTGCTCTGGGACCCCATGGCCGCTCTTGCCGTAGCCAAGGCAGTGCGCGCCAGCTTCGTGCGGGAAGTCTTCACCGGCGTCTATGACAGCGATATGGGACTGTGGCAGCCTGATGCTGCTGCTGCGCTGGATTACCGCCATCGCCTTGGCGCCGGTGATGTGCGCCTTTTCTTCAACATCGAGCCGGAGTTCGCCCGCCCCGTTGCCCGGCGCTCTATCGGTGCCCTTGCGCGCAGCGTCGTTGTTTCGTCCCTTGCCGACGCCATTCTCATCTCTGGCGCAATGGCAGGTGCTGAAGCCGATCTCAACCACATCAGCGAAGCCAAGTCGGCAGTGCCCACCACGCCGGTTCTTGCCAATACAGGTGTGCGCATTGAGACAGTGCGAGCGACGTTGGCAGTCGCGGATGGTGTGATTGTCGGTACCGGCCTCAAGCGGGACAGCTATACCTGGAACCCCGTGGATCCCGAACGTGTACAACATTTTATGGACGAGGTGCGTGCAGCACGAGAACAAAGTGAGAATTAAGACATGGCTGGCCATTATGTGCTTGGTATTGATGTTGGCACAACGGCCCTCAAAGCGGTTGCACTGGAGCGCGACCGTGGCATCGTCGCACAGGCAGAACAACCTCACGAACTGTTATCTCCTCATCCAGGCTGGGCTGAGGAGAATCCGGAACACTGGTGGACCACCACCATTGAGGCAGTGCGTGCATTGCTGACTGTTATCCCTGCCGAGGAGGTCGCGGCTATCGGCGTTTCGGGCATGGTACCGGCTATGGTCCTGCTGGATGCGGCAGGTCTGCCGCTTCGAGCAAGCGTACAACAGAACGATGCGCGCTCGACCGCCGAAGTGAAGCAATTGCATGCCGGTGTTGACCTGGGCGAGTTTTTCACCGTCACCGGCGGTGTGCCTAACCAGCAGAATATCGATCCCCGCTGGCGCTGGCTGGCACAGCACGAGCCAGCCGTTGTAGCGCGTGCAGCTCACCTATGCGGCTCCTACGATTTCATCGTTTTCCGGCTGACAGGCCAGTACTCGTTGGAAGAAAATTGGGCCGTTGAGAGCGGGCTCTATGATATCCGGCGGCGCCGGTGGCACATGCCCTACCTGGAGCATGCTGGTTTAGACCTCGCCATCTTGCCACCGGTCCAGCAGCCAACCGACATTGTTGGGGGAGTCAACAAAGAGGTCGCGGCGCAGGCAGGACTACGAGCAGGTACGCCGGTCGTGGCCGGAAGCGCCGATCACATAGCGGCTGCCCTGGCCGCAGGATTGACGCGGGATGGTGATGTGCTGCTTAAATTTGGTGGCGCTGGTGACATCCTCTATTGTGCCGGTCGTCCCGAGCCTGATCCTCATTTTTACTTTGATTATCACGATATTCCAGGTCTCACACTCATCAGTGGCTGCATGGCCACCAGTGGTTCGTTAGTGAAGTGGTTTGCAAATACACTGGCTGGTGGCGTGCCTCTAGCGGCGCTGGACTCCGAAGCTGAAGTGATCCCTCCTGGCGCAGGAGGCATCATCGCCCTGCCCTATTTCCTGGGCGAGAAAACACCCATCTTTGACCCGGAGGCCCGGGGTGTCTTCGCCGGGGTAATGTTGCATCATACACGAGCGCATCTCTACCGTGCCATTCTCGAAGCGGTCTGCTACGGGTTTGCGCATCATCTCATGCTGCTTGCTGAAGCTAAACGCCCCATTCGCCGTGTCTGTGCTGCTGATGGTGGAAGTCGCAGCAAACTATGGATGCAGATCGCCGCGGATGTCGTGGATCGGCCACTGCAGGTAGTCGCCGGTGAAGCAGCTTCAGCGCTGGGCGCTGCCTTCGTAGCCGCAATGGGTGTAGGCATGTTCGCTGATTGGCGTGAGATCACACGTTTTATCTCGCAGGGTCCAGTCTACCAGCCGCAAAAGGCGAATGTCGCATACTATCAACAAGGCTTTGCGCTCTACCGCGATCTCTATACGCGGTTACAGACCTACTTGCCGGAACTGCGTCAACTTGATGACGCAAGATAGCAAAGCCTTGTTTTTTGCACAGTAGAGAGGAACTGGTAATGCTGTTAGCAGGCTTGCGCGGGTTTATTACGGGAGCCGGCACGGGTATTGGCCGTGCCATCGCGCTCGAAATGGTGCGTGAAGGAGCCGATCTTTATATTACCGACCTGGATGTTGAGGCGGCAAAACACGTTGCAGCCGAAGCCCAGGTTCTCCGTCCAGAAGCACATATTGGCGCTGGGCAACTTGATGTGCGTGATGCAACAGGTGCTACGGCGCGGCTCAAGGATGCGGTAGACCTCCTGGGTGGCCTCGAACTGGCTGTCAACAATGCTGGCGTCTCCTCCATGGGTAAGGTGGTCGACCTGACCGAGGCCGATTGGGACTTCAACATGGACGTGAACGCCAAAGGCATTTTTCTCTGCTGCCAGGCCGAAGTACGCCTCTTTCTGCGGCAGGGTAAAGGCGGTAGCATTGTGAATACCGCCTCCATGGCCGGTAAAAAAGCCGCGCCGCTCCTGGCCCATTATTCCGCCTCCAAGTTCGCGGTCATCGGCTTCACGCAGGCCCTTGCTCTTGAGACAGCGGCAGATGGTATTCGTGTCAATGCCGTCTGCCCCGGTTATGTACGTACCTCTATGCAAGAGCGCGAGGTGGTATGGGAGTCGAGCCTGCGTGGCATAACGCCTGAAGAGGTGCGCGCGGATTATCTCCGGGCAATTCCACTTGGGCGTTTGGAAGAACCGGAAGATGTGGCCCGCGTCGTAGTGTTTCTCTTGAGCGACCGCGCGGCCTACATGACGGGCCAGGCCGTGAATGTGACCGGCGGCGCTATCATGTTCTAGAAAGGTCTTACACTATGAGTCGACGCACCACTATCTTCTTCGCCACCGATATTCATGGTTCGGAACGCTGCTTCCTCAAATTTATCAACGCCGCTAAATTCTACCAGGCAAATGTGTTGATTCTCGGCGGCGATATCACGGGCAAGGCTCTTGTGCCCATCGTGCGCCAAACGGGAGGCAATGGTTACCATGCCACCTTTCTCGGACAGGCTACTGCACTCGAGTCTGAGCAGGACGTTGTTGATTTTGAGCGCCAGGTGCGTCATGCTGGAGCCTACCCCTTCCGTACAACACCGCAAGAAGTGGCGGCAATGGAGGCTGATCGTACACTTGTTGATCAACTCTTCAGCCGCTTGATGCTGGAAAGTGTGCAGCGCTGGTGTACTATCGCCGAAGAGCGGCTACGTGGAAGCGGTGTGCGCTGTCTGATCGACGCTGGTAACGATGATGAGCCCAAGATCGTCGCAGCGTTGAAGCAGTCCTCTTACGTTGAAATGCCGGAGGGGCGCGTCGTCATGATCGACGATGAGCATGAAATGGTCAGCTCAGGCTTTGCCAACACCACACCGTGGCATGCGCCGCGTGATATTCCAGACGAAGACCTCGGCAGATTTATCGATGCTATGGCCAGCCAGTTACATGCTCCCGAACGCGCCATCTTCAACATTCACGTGCCGCCCTACGCTACCGGCCTCGATATAGCGCCGCTGCTTGATGAGACACTGAAGCCAATCGTCTCCGCTGGGGAGGTGGTATCAGGTCCCGTTGGTAGCAAGGCCGTGCGAGCAGCGATCGAGCGCTACCAGCCGCTCGTCTCCCTCCATGGCCATGTCCATGAATCGCGGGCCGTGACCAGGCTCGGCCGCACCACCTGTATTAATCCAGGCAGTGAGTATGGCGACGGAAGTTTGCGAGCAGCACTGGTGAATATCAAGGGTAACAAACTATTGAACTACCAGCTTATTACGGGATGAGGGTGCTAAGCGTATACCAAAGTATGTTTTCATGACCCATTGGAAGATTACCCATCTAGAAGTAATGCATCATACTACTAATAGAGTATCCCAATCTAAGGACCGAAAAAAGGGGAGGGGAGGAGAAAAAAGGAAGCTGAAGGACTATCAAGTGGCACAGTAGGTGAAAACCAGCATCGCGACCACACTTAGTGGGATATTTTTCGCTCCTCTATTTCGACTCCCTCGATCTACTCCTTTAGCAAGGATATACTCTATAAGATCAAGATATTTTCTGGCAAGTGGAAGGGAGGCCCTTTATGGCAAAGGCCATAAATAAGGATCAATCGATCCAAGGGAATTGGTGGGCGCAGCAAGATGACGAATATGTCCCTTGCAGTGTGGGCATCATGGCCTATAATGAAGAAGCCAATATTGGCCGCACCATACGCGCTGTGCTCCAACAGCAGGGTCCATCCGTGCGCATCGAGGAGGTCATCGTCGTTGCCAGTGGGTGTACAGATCGTACGGTGCCGACTGTAACTGAAATTGCGCTCCAGGAGACGCGCGTACGCTTGTGTATTCAAGAGAAGCGCGAAGGCAAAGCCTCTGCCATCAACCTGTTTCTCAAACAGGCTATCAGCCCGGTTGTTGTCTTAATTGGCGCTGATGTTCTTCCCGAAGCATCTGCTCTGGAGTATCTGTGCGCCCCTTTCAAAGACCCAAAGATTGGCATGGTTGGAGGTCGTCCTGTCCCGGTGAATGATCAGGCTACTTTTCTGGGGCACACTGTGCATCTACTCTGGCGCTTACATGACCACCTGGCTCGTGTCCAGCCAAAACTTGGTGAAGTAATCGCCTTCCGTAATGTCATTTCAGGTATACCGACTGATAGTCCTGTTGATGAAATCTCAATACAGGCGCTCATTTCCCAGCTTGGCTATCGGTTGATCTATGAACCTGCTTGTGTTGTCTATAACAAAGGTCCACTCACCATCCACGATTTTCTGAAGCAGCGCCGCCGTATCTATGCGGGGCACTTGCAAGTGCGGGATCAGCAGAACTACGAAGCCTCGACGATGAAAGTAAGCCCTATTGCTCGCCAACTTATCGCCTGTCGCGATTTTACGATGAGTACCCCCAAACAAGGGATGTGGACCCTGGGATCAATAGTGCTTGAAGGGCTTGCACGTCTGCAAGGCTACTATGATTACCGCCGTAAGCGTGAATATCACATCTGGCAAATGGTGGACTCGACGAAGGATCTGGAGGCAGGCAAATATAAAGTGCGACGCATTTGTAATGCCCAGAGCGTTATCGTCTTTCGCTTCATGCTTGGTGATGCCGAAGAGTATGATGTCAACCCTGAGCGTAAAGACCGTGAGGCAACTGAGGCGGCGCGTAAGCTCTTACCATTGTTGCGTAGCAAGATTCGCAAAGAAGATAGACTCTCGATCAATGGGCCGGGAATTATGACCGCCGTTATTCGTGCTGAGCAATATGGAGCTGAACTGGTGGCTACCCGTATCCAGGAGGCAGTTCAAGCCGCATCTGTGCGTCTTGGAGTGCGAGGTCGAGAAGTCAAAGTCGCGGTTGCCTATAGTTCACTTACCTTTGCCTTGAAGACAAAGAGTGGGAGTGTAGCTGTCAGTAGTCCTTTGGTAAAGGATGTGGTGATTGCAGCACAAGCGACTAATGGGGGGACAGCTGTATTACAGCCAAATATGTGAGAGCAAGCAGGCTGAGTAGACGAAATGCGGCATGATACCATTTGTACCCCTTATTGATACTAACGTTCCTTGAGGGTCATAGGACTCTTTTGCTATCCTTCTAGGTGGATATCTGGGGTGACTTCCTCTAACCTTCTTACCCCAACACAGAGAACTGTAAGTATGGGTACGTAGTGACGATGCAAGCACCAGCTCCGATCATAAAGATCCCGGTTTTATGAGTTATAGCTCGCCCATAGAACCCCGTTAAGGGGTTCTACCATTGTCTTAAGAAACACACAAATATACGCACAGGGGCGTCCTTTCGCCTGGAAAGCATTATATTTTATGGAAGGTAACCTTTCACAAAAACTCAATTATGTTGAAATCCTCAAACTTGAAGAAACACTTAAACTCCCTGCCGAGCAGAGGAAGCAACGTCCCTCCCACAATGGTCACAAGGAGAACCAGGCATTATCGCAGTCTGCTACGTATGATCTGACTGTAGTGATCCCCACTCGCAATGAACATGACAATATTATGCCACTGCTTCTTGCACTACGAGAAGCCCTTGATGGAATTAAGGTGGAGATTATCTTTGTCGATGATAGCGATGATGACACCCCGCTCATCATCAAGGATGCCTCGGGTGCAATGGAAACGCCCACGTTTCACCTCCATTTAGAGCACCGTCAGCCGGGCATTACACGTGCGGGAGGACTGGCAACAGCCGTCGAGCGAGGCATGAGCATTGCACAGGCAGAGTATGTTGCCATTATTGATGCCGACCTTCAGCATCCTCCGGAGCAGTTGCGTGTGCTACATGACCAGGCGGTCGCGCAGAATGCGCACCTGGTAGTAGCCAGCCGCTATATTAAAGGTGGGAGCTATCAGGGACTGGCCGGTGTGAAGCGACGTTTCATTTCTGTCGGCCTAAAATGGACAGCCAAGCTTCTCTTTCCTGAGCACTTGCTGCGTATCTCTGATCCCCTGGGCGGTTTTTTTCTCCTGCGCCGATCGCTACTGGCTGGTGTATCACTGCGACCGATCGGTTACAAAATTCTGCTGGAGATTCTGATTCGCTGCCAATGGCGGCAAGTGCTCGAAGTCCCGTACCATTTTCGGACGCGGGCTCATGAGCAGAGCAAGGCGAATATGCAGCAGGGCATACTGGCCTTGCAACATATGCAGCGCTTGTGGCGCGAAGTACCAGCTGCCGGACGTGTCTGGAAGATCAGTATTCTGATTCTTCTGAATGCGTTGATTACACTGGCTTTGTTCAATATAAACAAGTCTTTCCCATGGGTATGGGCCAATCTCAACATGGTTGTCTTTGGTGTGGTAGCCTGTCTGGACTTTGTCCTCTTCAACCACTTTATCTTTCCCGCACCCATCGTGACAAGCACTGTTGCGCCTTCCGCAGCAGCCTCTTTGATGTCCATTGAAGATACAACAGAGGTCGAGCTTCCATCGCCTCAGAAGGACAGCACGAATGGGCATCGCCGGTCCTCCATTGAAGATATAGGCGAGGTCGAGCTTCTACCGCCCCAGGAGGGCAGCACGAATGGGCATCATCCGTTCGCTCTCCTCAAGGGCGAACGGGTCGTTCCATCAACGGAGCGAGTCCTGGCCTCTGCGTCTGATCTGATACGGAAATTTCAACCGGCGCGGAAGAAACAATTCTCCGACGAGTTTCCGTCCATAGCAGCGGTGGCAGCGGTAATCCTGGCGGCTGGCTGGATTGGCTATGCGCGACCGGGTGCGTTGCTGGTCCTGGCCGTCCTGTTTATTGGCTTGGCGATTGCGTCCACGAAAAATGTCAATCGCGATCAGGCGATTACGATGGTGCTGGCTATCGCTGTTGGAGTCGCCACTATTGACTACTTGAGCTGGCGTTTTGCCGCGACGAACTGGCATGGCTGGTGGATTTCTGTGCCACTCCTGTGCGCGGAGGTTCTGGGGGCACTGCATGTACTTGGGTATCAATTTACCATCTGGCCCAGACCCTTACCGGTGATTGAGCAAGGCGAAGATCCGACGCGGTACCCGATTTTCGTCTTTATCCCCACAGTCAACGAGGGGGCCGTGATTCTCAGGCCAACACTGGAAGGGATCATTGCCGCCCGCGATAAGTACCTGGCGCAGTACCCTCAGGGGCAAGTGACGATCGTTGTGTGTAACGATGGGCAGGTGGCGAAGGCGGCAAACTGGGAAGAGACAGACCTGCTGGCGAAGGAACTGGGTGTCTGTTGCGTGACCAGGACCAGAGCTGGTGGGGCGAAGGCAGGCAATATTGAAAATGCACGCCAAGAACTTCAAGCTACCGGTGATGCACTCCTGGTCATCTTTGATGCCGACCAGGTCGCAAAACCAGATTTCCTGCTCAAAACCATTCCGCCCTTTCGTGATCCCAAGCTGGGCTGGGTGCAGACCGGGCAATACTATGCGAACCTGGACAATCCGGTATCCCTTTGGGCAGATGACCAGCAATCCATGTTTTATAACCTGCTGTGCCCGGGAAAGGCAGCTCTCAATGCCGCGTTTATCTGTGGGACAAATGTGGTTATTCGCGCCGCTGCGCTGGATCAGATCGGTGGCTTGCCACAAGATTCGGTGACTGAGGATTTTGCAGCCTCCATTGCCCTGCATCCGTCCTGGCGGAGTATCTATTTGACAGATGTTCTCGCCACGGGCCTGGGGCCGCTGGATATACCAGCATACCTCAAGCAGCAGGGCCGCTGGGCGCTCGGCACACTGGGCGTGTTTCGCACCCATTGGCGTGAAATTTTGCTCCCGCAGAAACATGGCTTGCAGATTGGGCAGCGGGTCCAGTACTTCCTGGCGTGTACGCATTACCTGTGTGGTCTGCGTGATCTGATCTACCTGCTTAGCCCAATACTCTTCATCTTTACCGGTATCCCGGCTGTGCGCAGCGCCTATTTGAGCGAATACCTCTGGCATTTTCTCCCATACGGTCTGCTCGGTGCTGCCGCGCTGTGGTATTCTGCACGTGGCGTTACCGGATTGCGCGGTATCATCATCGGCTTTGGTTCTTTCCCCGCGTTGATTGGCAGTCTACTCTTCGTCGTCTTAAGACGCAGAGTCGGTTTTGCTGTGACCTCGAAACAGCGCGGTGGGCAGCGTTCGCTCAGCTACTTGGGGATGTATATCTTCTGCTTGTTACTTTGTGTTGCCTCTCTGTTCTGGGCGACCCAGGTCAAAAGCCAGCAACAGACGTCTCTCTTCATCAGCGTGCTGTGGGTGGTCTACTCGATGCTGATGCTGGGGAGCTTCCTCTGGCTGAACTTCACTGATATACGCTTTCAAGCGGTTGTGCAGCGATCAGGGACAACCGATGAGACCCTTGCCGAGCAGTCATATCCTTCGAAGTTGTTGCAGCGCAACCGCGAACTGAACCCGGTGTGGAACCTGGGGTTGGCCGCTTTGGTAGCCGGTCCCATCCTTGCGAGTAACGCTCTGGGCCTCCTGGCGATTTTCGCTGGTAGCCAGTCCACGCCGTTTGTGATCAACCAGCAGAAGATAGCTGCGCCATACTTTGGCGTATCACTTCCGGTTCAGTTGTTAAGGAATCGGCCGCCAGTGCTGGAGCGAGAGCTCGGCACTCAGTTTTCCATCATTGGGCGCACGCAAGATATCCATGATCTGTTTGATACATCCTGGGCGGACCAGCTAGCGGCACAACATGCACGCCCCTGGATCACGCTCCAATTCGGGGCGTTCGGCCCTCATCAGAAGCCACCACTCGATGCCAATTTGCCTGCGATTTTTAACGGACTCCATGACCAGGAGATCAGGCGCTGGGCCGAGGATATTCGTGAGTATGGCAAACCAGTCTATCTGACGGTCTTTCAACATGCCGACCGTAACTGGTCATTATCATCAGGTGTTGCCAACGGTGGTATTCCAGAAGATATACCGGAGGCCTGGATGCATGTGCAGTCCGTTTTTCGTGCTGTAGGAGCAAACAACGTGGCCTGGGTCTGGGCTCCGGCTGATCCTATCCATGACCAGGCGTATGCGCCACCAGCATCGACCATCGACGCCGTCCTCCAAAGTTTTATTAATTACCCCGGGGCACACTGGGGCGATCCTGAGAAGGTATTGCAAAATCTAGTGAATCGCTATCCAACAAAACCGATATTTGTGGAGGCTAGCGTCGACGGGCCAGCCGCGCAAAAGGCCACGTGGCTGACAAAACTTGGGCAGACAGTCATGGATATTCCTCACATGTATGCTCTGCTCTATCACGAAGGGGGCCCAGCCTTGGATCCTACCAGCGCGCAAATTGAGAATTGGTCTCTCGCATCTGATCCCGATTCGCTGGCAGCCATGCGGCGTATCGTGGCCCGCCTGCACTCAAAAACTATTGCTCGCCCTTATCGACGTTTTGACTAAGCTAGCAAAAATGCGAAAGGCAAGGATATAATCGTGGTCGAGCCCTCTACACCTCAGCGGTCGGTTGAGACGAAAAGAATAACGCGCAAGTGCCTGTTGACTGGCTTAACGCTGTCGCGCTGGTCATTGCCTCTGATTCTGGCCTTACAAGCTCTGCTTTCCTGGACACTGTTACAGAATACTGCTTTTCAGGATGAGGGGCTCTATCTCTATGCCGGGCGGCAGATCTGGCAATACTGGTTGGGTGGGCCGCCATTGCTGGATAACTATAGTTACTATATTTCTGGCTATCCCTATATCTACCCGATTATCGGCGGTGGGCTTGACATGTTGGGAGGACTTGAGCTAGCGCGGTCCTTTAGCCTGGTCTGCATGTTGATTACGACGGCCTGTGGCTATTATGTGACGAAGCAGCTTTTTGACCAGAAGAGCGCTGTCTTCGCCGCTCTCTTCTTTGTGTGTCAGGGGCCGGTACTTTTTTTAACTCGCCTGGCGACTTTTGATGCCCTCTGCCTTTGCCTGGTGGCAGTAGGGACGGCCCTGGCTGTGAATGCCAGCCTGGCACAGCGACCCTGGCAGGCTCTGGGTGTTGGCCCATTCCTGGTGCTGGCGTTTTTCGCGAAATATGCGGCATTGCTGTTTATCCCAGCTGTTCTTGCCACTCTCGCGCTGTGTACCTTGCTCAAGCGGGGATGGATAAGCATGCTGGTGCGTGGAACGCTGGGAGTGCTGTCCCTGGCTGTGGTAGGAACGCTGGCGGCTATTGTCATAATCCACTTTGATCCAGGTATGCTTCATGCGATCGTGGCAACGACGACCAACCGTATTGTCAATGTGGAGTACTCACGCCTGGAGTTGGTCAGACATGTTGTCCAGATGGCTGCTTTATCGTATACAGTGGGGCTGGCTGGCCTTGTCTTTGCGCGCAAAAAGCATTTGTTGATAGCGCTCTTATTGCTTGGTTCGGCGCTGCTCGTACCCGCCTATCACATCTACAAAGCCGAGCTGATCTCTCTGGATAAGCACCTGGGGTACAGTATGTTCTTTGTGATGCCTGTGGCAGGTTATACATTGGCGTCTCTCTCCGGCTTCCGACGGGCGTTCTCGCCTGGACGCTACTGGTTATCCGGCGTGGCGATCTGCCTGATTCTATTCCTGGTTGGAACAGGGGAAGCACAGTATATGTACTTTGGCTGGCCCTCTGCGACTGATGTCACTCATGTTCTTAAAACCCAGGTGCGCCCGGCCGGCGGTCGCTACCTGGCAGAACAATTTGAGGTATTGCGCTATTACTTAGACGATGATACGTATACCTGGCAATGGACCGGCCCCTACTTTTTTGCATACACTGATAAGCAGGGACACTACTACCTTGGCGATGAAGCCTATGTTAAGGCTATTAACGATGGCTACTTCGATCTGATCGAGTTGAATTATGGAAATAACATCCAGACCGACATTCTCATTGCCAAGGCTATCGAGCACAGCCAGAAATACGATCTCATCGATAAAATCCCCAGTCGGGACTCTTATGGGACCGGCCACTTCTGGATATGGCGTAAGCATTGACGTGTTTCTTTGTGGGGTGGGAGATTGGTTTGCGATGCAGTATTCAGAACGAATGTTGTTACAGAAAAAGGAGTAAGTTGATAAGTAAAAGTTCCGTTTTGCCATGGTAGCGTTCCTATTCGTCCTTTATCCTGCCACAACTGCATGTCCAAATGTGGTGGCTAAACAAAGGAGTCTATACTCTTGTGATCAAGAGTTCTCTCATAATGACAAAAAAAAGTACAGGCAGCTACTCCGATTTCAATAGCATGCTGTTCCGGTTACCGTTGCCACTCATCCTGCTATTGCAAGCCATCACCTCCCTTCTCGCTCTGAGCAACACGGCCTTCCAGGACGAAGCGCTCTACCTGCTCGCCGGACGACAGATTTTTTTGAGTTGGATGGGTAAGACACCGTATCTGGAACCCTATGGCCTCTACTTTTCTGGCTATCCCTCCTTTTACCCAGTCATTGGAGGCCTTCTGGACTTCCTGGGAGGATTGGAAGCGGCACGCCTGTTTAGCTTGCTGTGTATGCTGATCGTGACGACCTGTCTCTATTTCATGACGATCCAGTTTTTTGATCGCAAGAGCGCACTGATCACGGCCTTCCTCTTTGCTTGCGAAGGGTCAGTGTTGTTTCTTGGACGTCTGGCTACCTACGACGCCCTCTGTTTATGTTTACTGGCTCTGGCGGTGATGCTCTCCATACGGGCCAGCAAGGCAGCTTCAGCCCAGCCGCTTCTGGCGTTGGGTCCTCTGCTGGTGCTGGCAGTTGCCGCCAAGTACGCTGGACTGCTGTTCGTGCCGACCGTGTTGGCGCTATTTGCCTGGTGGAGCTGGAAATACAAGGGATTGGAGGAAATGCTCGTTCGCCTGGGGCTCGCTCTCTTCTCGTTGGTGGTGTCAGGCTTCATCGCCTTTCTCAGTCTGGATAAGCAGGCGCTCACTGGTCTGAGCGTCACAACCACCAATCGCGCCAGCTCTATTGGGGTCGCGCCAATCCTGGTCATACAGCACATTGCGGTGATAGAAGGCATCTTCTTCGGACTCGCTTTCCTGGGCCTGCTTCTCTGTGGCAGGCAGCGACTTCCCACCGGGCTGCTGCTCTTGGGCTCAGCCCTGCTGGTCCCGCTCTATCACACCTATAAGGGAGAGCTGGTCTCGCTGGACAAACATCTTGCTTTCAGTATGTTCTTTCTTGCCCCGCTGGCAGGCTTTGCCATTGCCTTCTTTGCCGGCTTGTGGTGGAAGCGTTCCGTTCGTCTTTCCTGGTTCATTGTGCTGGCCCTCTGCCTGCTGGCCTTCCCACTGGGTCTCCAACAAGCGCGAAATCTCTACGAGGGCTGGCCTTCTAGCACCCAGCTCACGATGCTCTTGCGCCCAAGAGTACACCAGGGGCTTGGTCACTACCTGGCGGAAGATTACGATGTTTTGCGCTATGACTTGAAGAATGAGACGGACATCTGGCAGTGGAGTAGCCTGGATTGGTTCGTCTATACGGATAAAGAGCAACAAGATCTGTCAGGAGAAGCTGCCTACAAAGCTGCGATTCAAGAAGGATACTTCGATTTGATTGAATTGAGTTATGGCTATCACACTCCTCTGGCGATGCAAATCAATCAAGACCTGACCGCAAGTAAACACTATGACTTTGTAGCCAGAATTCCTATTCACGATTCTTATGGCGATGGCTACTTCTGGCTGTGGAGTAAGCGTACTGGTGAACCCAAGTCTGCTGAAAAGGGTATTTGCGAGGCAATACGCACCTGGAAGTTAGATAGGAGTATCAGTTTATGATAGGGGCATCTTCCATACAGAAATCTGCAGTCAAGCGTATCACCGGAAAACAGGTGAGAGCCAGTGTGGTGCCATCATTCTGGCCACTCATGCTCATCCTGGCTATGCAAGCCATCATCTCCGTTGCAACTTTATACAATACGGCCTTTCAAGATGAGGCTCTCTACCTCTATGCCGGACGGCAAATTTTCCATTACTGGATGGGTGGGCCTGTTCCTCTTGATCGCTATGCATTTTATTTCTCGGGCTATCCCGATGTTTATCCAGTGATTGGCGGTGTCCTGGATATGATCGGCGGGCTGGAACTTGCACGCTGGTTCAGTCTCTTCTGTATGATGGGCGTAAATGCCATCGTCTACTATAGCACTCAGAAGCTCTTTCAGCGCCCTGCCGCAATCTTCGCCTCGGCCACCTATACCTCTTTGGGAACAGTCTTATTCGTCAGTCGTCTGGCTACATTTGATGCCTTGTGTCTCTTCCTGATAGCACTGGCAACAGGCATTGCCTATCAGGTGAGTAACACTCGTAACCCCTGGTTGGTGCTCATGATAGGACCATTGCTCGTTCTCTCAGCTTTGGCTAAATATGCCGCGTTGCTCTTCGTTCTTCCGGTGCTGGGTATCCTGGTCATCTGTAGTATTGCCTTCCTGGGCTGGTGGCGTATGCTACTACGCCTCACCATGACTATAGTCACACTTGTTATTAGCCTTGTTGTGGCCTATCACTTCATGGATAAACTGGCCTTTCATGCCATCGCTGGCTCTACAACCAACCGTGTCGCTTTGATACAGAAGTCACCCCAAGAATTGTTTATGCACGTTCTGCAAATGGCTGGTATCGTCTATGCGGCAGCGTTATTGGGTTTAGTGCTTGTTTTCTTACGCTATCGACGCTTTCGCCTGATTGCTTTGCTCCTCTTGGCTTCATCATGGCTCGTGCCTGCCTATCACATCTACGAACGGGAAGCTGTCTCGTTAGACAAACACCTATCCTTCGCTCTCTTCTTCGCCATGCCCCTAGCCGGCTGTGCCCTCGCCTGCCTGTCAGGCTACATGCAGCGAACGTTCTCCAATTCCATTGGTCGCTATTGGCTGGCAGGATTATCTGTTGTGCTGCTCGTCTTTACCCTGGGCACGCGGCAGTCCCAGACGATCTATGCCAGTTGGGCCAACACCTCGGCCTTGAGCTATGTACTGCACACCCAAATGCGCGACGGCAGTGGACGATTTCTCGTCGAAGATATTGAAGTTGCCCGCTACGACGCCGAGGATATCACTGAACTCTGGCAATGGAATGGTGTCCTCTACTTCTATTATGTCAATGCTGCTCACCAGCGGCTCCTTGGCGATGAAGCCCTGGCGCAGGCGATCAAGGATCGCTATTTCTCTCTTGTCGAACTCAGCTTTAACTACCAGCCAGCCGAGGCGCGTTTCATCGCGCAGCAGATGGCAGCGAGCAGAAATTATGATCTGATCGACAGTGTACTATTCCAGAATTCGTTTGGTATCGGCCATTTCTATCTCTGGCGTAGTGCAGCAGAGGCAGGGCATGGTAATTTTACGAGCCTGTCGCAGTGCGCACCTTCTTGTCGAGCATTCAGATGATCATTACGTTTCGCATCGGGTACATGGCCTGCTGCTTGTTACGAGGGCGAGTAACGAATATTGCGCACCTGCACTGTTGCACTTAATGGACCTTGGAAGACCATCTCGAACACGACATACACATGAGTCAAGTCGACATTCGTGAACGTACTGAGCGGGAGCACCACAGTAGACCACTGAGTCCTCAGACATCTTTGTACCCTGATCTCACTGCCATCATCAGGCTGCGTTCGATCTTTGATACCCAGGGCGATACACTGGCCATCTGCTCCTGCTCGTAAGTCAACCAAAAAGGACTTATACCTACTTAGATCGAGCGAGGAGCGATGACCAGGCGGTACAGGCTGACCGACCATAATAAACATCCCCCCCCACTGCTGGTGAGCAGGATAGGTCAGCAACAGGATCCCATGCTGATCAGTGAGCCAATGGCTTTGGTGGTCTGAAGTATCAATCCCCAAACTAAAACCATTTTCCAGGCCTCCAACGTAGATATCGCGATAACTTCGCACCTTCAAGGTGAGTGGAGCAGCGGCTGAGAGTAGATTGCTAAGTGCAGGCTTGACCTGTCCATCTTGCTGGTACAGTCCCCAATGGGTTCCGACCCCGGCCTCGTGGACTTTCCATTCCTCATCAAAAGCATCGAAGTAGAAATACTGGACGTTGTGGGCCCGGGCCCAGTCGATGAACGCTCTCAGGTAGCGGGCCTGGTTCTCGTCACCTGGCACCGCGGCCCCTTTAGGAGGGCCCGCGGAAGGCCATCCTGTCTCACCAATCACAATGTGCTTACCAGGGAAAGCCTTCTCGATCTTCTGATACTCCTTGTCAAGGAAGTCCATGGCCGTATCGATAGCTATCCCCTGCCAGAAGGGATAGATGTGAACCGTAATGAAATCGACGACTTTAGCGAGGTCAGGGTGTTTCAACCATTGGTCTGGTGGTTCTGCCGTGGTGAGTGGAACGGCACGCCCTAGCCTGGCACGCACTTGCTCAATGGCAGCACGTAGTTGTTCCTCCGACAAATCGCTACGCAGAAGGACTTCATTCCCCACAACGAGAGCATGTACTGCCGAATGCGAAGCAAGTTGCTCACCAGCCAGCATTTCTGCCGTGTTTGCAACAGGATCTCTGCCTAAAGAGATTCCCAATGCGACGCACACGTGAGTTGTTTCGGCAGCCTGGATGATCGCCCGCGCCGGGCCAGTGGCGTTATAGGTGAGAATGTAATGCGTGACAGAGGCTAAAGTAGGCAGGTCTGCCTGGATTTCTTCGTCTGAGGGAAAGACCCCGGCAGTCGGGTCCTGGTCAGCATGGGAAGGCCCGTAAGCAAGACCTGCAAGCGAGAGTTTTCCAGAAGCAGGCCTGGGCTGAGCGCAAGCTGGGCCAGTGGGAGTAGATAGAGACGAGGAAGAGGTATTCTTAGACCCTCCGCTAGCGCAGCTAATGGGAGATAGAGTGAGGAGAAGCGGAGTGGCAATCATGAGGAGCAAATACCTGCCAGTTGAACGAAGCATAGAGACCTCCTCTCCCTGCCTTCGCTTGAAATTCTTGCCGCCAACAACGAATCATCGAGGAGATCCTCCAAACTTCTTGCGCACACCTTCCACCATAGTCTCGCGTTGGAGACGTTCCAGCACGATTTGTAGCTTGAACTTCAGCTCCTTGCCTTGTTCTCTTGTTTATTATACCAGGTAATAAGCAATTCGGGCTGCTTCACGTGGAAGAGCCACGGCAAATGTGTATACCAAAGCATCTTTTCATGACCCATTGGAAGATTGCCTGGAGTGAGGCAGCGCACGATCCTTTACTGTAGACGGCCAAGAGAGTCACTGACCCGAGAGAAGAGGACATTTATGGCAACCAGGCTCCAAGCAGCGCCGCCGGATCTATGCATGACACTTGCAAGTGCGGGATCAGCGGCCCAAAGTCAATTACGTGAGAGCAAACAGGCGGAGAAGATGAAACGAGCGATGATACCATTGCACCCTTTCTTGATACGATCGTTTCTTGAGGGTCTAGGACTCTTTTGCTATCCTTCTTAGGTGGATAGTCTGGGGTGACTTCCTCCATCCATCGGGAAGGGAAAAACTATGTTGGCAACACAACCTGATATTGATACTATCTCGATCACACGCACCTTCGACGGCATCGAAGCGGCTACACATCGCATCCTTTCACAAGTGGACGGCATGGCCTCAGTCATTAAGGAAGCTAAAATTGCGCTGCTCAAACCCAATTTTGTGGCTGGCAGGTCTGCCGAAACAGGGTCGACCACCAGCTTTGCCTTGCTCAAGGCTGTCGCTGAAGAGGTACACGCCTGTGGCGCAGAGCCGGTGCTCTGTGAGATGCCTGGGACCGAGTTTGATCGCGAGGCCACCTATACAATCCTGGGAGTAGAGCAATTCTGTGCGGACAATGGCATCCGCATCGTCCGTATCGACCCGGAGGGCGGCGAACAGGATTGGATCGAACTTCGGCCTGCGGGCGCAAAGCGCTTGCGCCGCTTCCGCATCCCCCGCTTCATGCAAGAAGCCTGCTTCATTAACCTGCCGGTGCTCAAAACGCATGTTGTCTCGACCATGACCCTGGGTATGAAAAACCCGATGGGTATACTGCCCCGCCCTGACCGGCGGGCCATGCATACCTTTGGAATCGCCCAGTGCATCGTTGATATGAATCGCGGCATCAAGCCCGACCTGACCATCGTTGATGGCAGCGTGGGTCAAGATGGTGAGGGGCCGCTCTACGGTGATAAAGCCGATCTGCAGGTATTGGTAGCCGGACGTGATAGCCTGGCCGTTGACCTGGTCTGCTGCCAGTTGGTGGGCATCAAGCCACGTGCTATCCCCCATCTGAAGCTGGCTCTGGAGCAACTGGGTAAGCCCTCGTGGACCCTGGTTGGCGAAGATGTAGGCGTGATCAAGCAGTTTCGCCTGCCACAGCAGAAGCCGCTCTACCGCTTCATCTTCTGGCTGATGTACCCATTAGACTATCCCTATAGCTGGATTGCGGAGCGCGGTAGGCATTTCTGCACAACCCTGTACAGCACGGGGCTAGTCGGGACTCGTCCACAGATTCATGAGGCAAACTGCACGCGCTGTGGCATCTGCGTCCAGGCTTGCCCACTGCCAGATGTGATTGATCTGAAAACGCTGAAGGTGAATCCGAAGACCTGCCAGCGCTGCCTGCTCTGTTACGAGGCCTGCCCGGAGAATGCCATCAGCGTCAAGGGTTACTCAGGAACGAGGGGGCTATCATGACTACGGTAGTCACGGGCGCAACTGGCTTCCTGGGGGGCGCCCTGGTGATCGAACTTGCAAAACGCCGGCAACCGGTGCGTATACTCGCACGTGACGAAAAAAAAGCACGCCGGCAACTCGGTGACGCAGTAACTATCGTCCCAGGAGATATCACTGATGTGGCGCGAATCCAGCAGGCAGTCGATGGTGCAACCACTATCTATCACCTTGCGGGGCGTCTCTATCATCCCAGCATCCCGGCAGAACTTTATCGCCAGGCGCACGTGGAAGGCACGCGCATCCTGCTCAAGGCGTGCCAGGAACAAACTCAGTTGCAGCGCATCGTCCATGTCAGTACCACTGGCGTATTTGGTGTCACAGGTGAGACACCCGCTGCTGAAGATGCGCCTTTTGCACCTACCAATCCCTACGAAGCCACCAAACTGGAAGGGGAACTGCTCGCACTCAAAGCCTACCAGGAGCAAGGTTTACCCGTGACCGTGGTACGGCCTGGACTCGTCTATGGACCAGGTGACCTGCACCTGCTGGGCTTCTTTGTAGCGATTAAAAAAGGCCTGTTTCGCGTTATTGATGGCGGAAGAGCCTTCCTGCACCCGGTCTACATCGATGACCTGCTGGCCGCTCTTCTGCTCTGTGCTGGGTGCCCCCAGGCTCCGGGTCGCAGCTATAACATCGCGGGAGAGCGTCCCATCACCGTTCGTGAACTTGCGACAGCCATCGCGCATGCGCTGGACAGGGAACTCCCTCGCGGCAGTATCCCGCTCCGACTTGCCAATCTTGCATCAGATATCTTCGCCGTAATGCCAGGCATGAAAGGTGAGCGGGCTCCACTCACGCGTAGTCGCGTCAAGTTTCTGACGCATAGTCGCATCTACGATATTAGCCGGGCTAAATCCGAACTGGGCTACGCGCCCAAAGTCGAGTTGGAAGAAGGCATGAAACTGACAGCCGCATGGTACGACAAGCATCGTTATTTGGATAACCCATCTAGAAGGAGAACTGTTTGATGAAAGTGCTGATTACTGGCGCCACTGGTTTGCTAGGAGGACACCTGCTGCGAGAATTACAACAGCGTGGTGAACAGATTCGTGCTTTGGTCTTGCCGGTAGAAAACGCGGAGAAGCTATTAGCGTACGGGGTGGAGCTGGTGCGAGGGGATGTGACAGATGCCAGCACGTTGGCTCCAGCCGTCAAGGATATTGAAATTATCTTTCACCTGGCAGGCATGATGGGAGTGAATCGCCCGCTTGCAGATTATCGCCTGGTGAATGTCACCGGCTCTGAGAACCTCTACCACGCAGCGCAGGTAGCAGGTGTGCGCCGTTTCGTTCACACCAGTTCACATACCGTCTATGGGCTCGGTTACGGTCGATTCCTGACCGAGAAGGATGCACTGCGGCCTGATCCCGACCCCTACAGCATTACCAAGGCGGAGGGTGATCGCCTGATGCGACGCCTCATGCTCAAAAGTGATGTGGAGACAGTGATCATACGCCCTGGTACCTTCTTCGGCCCGGGAGATCGATTGCACTTTGGTCGCATGGCTCAGCGTATGAAGAATGGCAAAGGCGTAATTATTGGGCGCGGAGACAATGCACTGCCATTTTGCTACGTGACTGATGTAGCGCAGGGTTTCCTGTTAGCTGCCTATCATGAGAAGGCTCCCAGTAATATCTACAACATCTCCAATGACCACCCTCTTACACAGCAGGAGATATTCAATACCATTGCAGATGATGCCGGAGGAAAACGCCCGGCACGGCACCTGCCTTATTGGCCAACCTACTATAGCAGCATTGTCGCAGAGAAGCTCGCCCAGATTACACATACCAGGCCGATTGTGACGCGGTTGGGTGTCATGATGTTTGGCTCTGACACCAGGCACAGTGTAGAGAAAGCACGACGTGAGCTGGGATATGAGCCAAAGGTCGATATACGAGAAGGTATCAGGCTGGCAGCAGCGTGGTTCAACGCTGGCGGTATGGAACAGCCATTTGTCACCCATGCCAGTCAGTATGCCCCCCTTGGAGGAGCACAAAAGTCATGAAAGATCTCCGTAGCGCCCACGCGGCGAAAGTTATCATCGGCCTGCTGCTGGGCATCAGCCTGTTAGTGCTCGTCTCACGGTTTATAGACCTCTCCGTCGCCATTGGTGCCGTGCAACACAACCTGGCGACGCCACGCGGCGTCCTGCTTGCCCTCCTCTCGGGTGCGGCCTTCCTCCTCGCCTTCTCCATCCGGGGTACTCGCTGGAAACTCTTCCTGAACCCCATCGGCAAGGTCAGCATCTTCACAACGATTCGGCTCTTCCTGATTAGCATCTTCCTCAACTTCCTCCTGCCCATCAGTGCTGGCGAAATCGCCAAGACCCTCATCCTCAGACGCATCACGGCCATACCCATCAGTCGATCGCTTCCCACCGTTGCCATGGACAGGTCGTTAGACTTGTTACCCGCCCTCTTCATCATGGCCGTCATGCCTCTCATGGGTATGCAAATGGATATCAAACTCTGGCTCATCCTGGGCACCGTCAGTGGACTCTTCGTCTGCCTGATTTTCTTTGTTGGATTGGCAGTATGGAAACGCACCACTGCCATCGCCCTGCTGCGAAAAATAACGGGTATCTTCCCCAGGGCGATTGGGGGCAAGATCGAAGCCTTTGCTGCCGGCTTTGTCGATGCGCTGCTCATCGGTGTTAGCCGCCCAAAAACGTTCATCCCGGCGGTCTTGCTCACCTGCATGGCCATCATCTGCGACAGCCTCTTCGCCATGTTCGCCTTCTGGACGATTGGCTTTCCCATCTCCTTCAGGACTGCCATCTTCGGATACACGGTCTATAACATGTTCTACATCTTCCCAACGCTCCCTGGACAGCTTGGCAGCAACGAGGCAGTGGGTCTGCTTGTCTTCACTGGACTACTGCGATTGCCACCGGACAAAGTGGCTGCTATGTTCCTCTTTTCCCACCCCTGGGCCGCCCTGCTCATGTGTGTGACTGGCATATTGTGCCTGAGGTCCTTCGGCTTGACGATCCCTACTGCCATGAAAGCGAGGACTGAAGAAAGCGATGTAGAAAGCGAAGCTATGCTTCTCGCGGAGAAACAGGAAACACCTGTCTTGCATCAGTAACTCTATTCCAGCAAGCGACTCCTCCTCTGCTCGATCGCGCCCATGGACAAGCCTATGACATCGAGAACTAGCCGCAGTCAAAGGGCACAGGCAAAAAGTGCAAAAGATACGATAGTACTCTTTCGATGATACGTTTGTAACTTGTCTTCTCCTACGCATCCCTATACACTAGAATAGCAAAGAGTTTTGTAGGTTCATGCGTTTTTGACTGAACGCAGATAGAGGCTTATGTACCCATCATATTTTTCAGTTGAAGAGGAGGGCAAGAGACATGCTCGAAGTTCTACCAAAGGTTGCGAAGATGAAAGCGTCATATGCGCTTGGGAAACCTCTTGCTCTTCCTATGAATCTCACTATTAGCGTGAGCTATCGCTGCAATTCCCGCTGTAAAACGTGTAATGTGTGGCAGCGTCCCAACGATGACTTCACTCTGGAAGAGTACGACAAGACATTCGCTTCAATCGGCACAGATGCCTATTGGTTCACCTTTAGCGGCGGTGAGCCGACGTTGCGTAAAGACCTGCCCGAGATGGTTGAAGCAGCCTATCGGCATTGTCGTCCTGGCATCATTAACATTCCCACCAATGGCATCCAGGATAAGATTATCCCTGGTCGCATCGAGCGAGTCCTGCAGGCAGCCCCCACCAGCGAGGTCATTATCAATCTTTCATTAGATGGTGTGGGTGAAAAGCATGATATTGTGCGCGGTGTCAAAGGCAATTTTGAGCGGGCTATGCGCACTTATGCGGGCCTGAAGGCACTGAAGGGCCGCTACAAAAACTTTACTTTAGGTGTGCATACTGTCATCTCAAACTTTAATGTGGACGAGTTTGACAACATTTATACCTTCGTACGTGATGAACTCAAACCCGACTCATTCATTAGCGAAATTGCTGAAGAGCGTGTCGAACTGGATACGGTTGGGATGGGCATCACGCCGCCAATTCAGCGCTATCAACCTGTCATCAACCATTTGCAGGAAGGCATTCGCAAGGCTGAGTTCAGTGGTGTTTCGCGTATCACACAGGGCTTTCGTGATCGTTACTACGATATTGTGAAGCGCACATTGGTCGAGAAGCGCCAGGTTATCCCTTGCCTGGCTGGTGTGGCATCCGCACAGATCGCTCCCAATGGGGACGTCTGGACCTGTTGTATTCGCGCAGAATCGGTTGGCAATCTGCGCGAACATAACTACGATTTTAGAGCTGCCTGGAACACAATCAGAGCCAACGAGCTGCGTCGAAGCATCAAAGCGGGCGAGTGCCATTGCCCCCTGGCGAATGCATCCTATACGAACATGCTCTGCCATATACCAACAGTCGCTAGCGTTGCTGTTGCTGTTGCCAGGGGAACTGTTGCCACCGCACTTTCTTCTAGTAATCGAAGCAAAGCTGCCAGACTAGGTAACCTGGCTGTAATCAGTGCTGCTGATGGAGCATGCGAGTCTAGCGACGGCAACAGCGGTGATCTTGAGGCCTAACTTCTTTGTCTGACGTTGAGATACCAGCGTACCCCTTCTGCTACTCCACGCTTGACATCAAATTCAGGAGCATAGCCCAACTCGCGACGTGCTCTATCGATCGAGAACTGCTGATTCCCGCCAAGAAGTGTTACACCATATGTCGTCAGTGGCGGTGGTGCCCCCTTACGGCGACCCATAGCTTGCCATAAGACTTCAGCAGTACGACCAGCAAGATATAGTGCAGAAAAAGGCAGTCTGCGCGACACATACGGCACCTGTAGAGCATCAGCAATGGTGTTCAGGTATTCTGCCTGCGTCACACGCCGGTCATCGGCAATGTTATAAGCTTGACCGATTACCTCTTTACCAGCATCCCCCGCTTTGATCAGGCCCTGTGCTACATCTCGCACATACACCACTGGCACACTATTTTTGCCAGTGCCAATAATGAAACCCTTACCGGACTCGACAAGATCGACGAAGCGACTAAAGCTGGTGATGTCCCGTGGCCCATACACCCATGAAGGACGCACAATAACGATGGGCGCTCCGTACTCTTTAACCAGGCGAGAGACCAACTTCTCACCAGCAATCTTCGTACGACTGTAGGGGTTGTTCTCAGCATAATAAGGATAGTCCTCGGTCACTATATCGTGGAGATGGTGCCCATAGACCGTGATGGAACTGGTATGGATAATGCGCTGTACTCCTGCATTCATCGCTGCACAAATTAGGTCGGAAAGTCCTTGAACATTGATAGCGCTATAGACTTCTTCCAGACCCCAGGGACCAGTTTTTGCCGCGACATGGTAGACACGCTGCACACCCTGCACAGCACATTTGAGAGACGCAGCATCAGTCAAATCACCGTAGATGATCTCAACGCCTGTCAATGTCCGCAAGTGGCTATTATCTTCACCAGTTCGCACCAGTGCGCGCACTTCATCACCACGCTCTACTAACATATCAACGAGATTACCGCCTATAAAACCGGCGGCCCCTGTCACGAGTACTTTCACTCTGATATTCCTCTTAACTTATTCTTCCGTATAGGTTGGGATAATACTCTTGCGCCTCCAATGCCTCAGGTTGTACGTTTAGTCTGCCATTGTCGAAACCCTTTTACCTGCGACTTTAAAGCCAAACCTCTTGATCGTGTTGCGCAGCCAACTAACTGTGGGCCCTTCGTCGATTCTGTTGCTGGTTTCGATCAAGAAGAAAGGGGTCTCGGGACGAGAGGTTAACTTGTTCGTTGCACGTATCGCTGCCAGTTCATCATAATGCTGGAAAGCCCAGTACATGTTGACGCGGCATGCCCTGCAATTTTTGATGTCGTCCTCATTCATGCTTCCGCACTGTGGACACTCTGTCATGACTATCCCCTTTCTACTCAGTTTATTTCGTAGTTAAATCAGGCCCTGGCGCAGGGCTTGTGCGACAGCCTGTGCCCGGTCAGTGACCTGCAACTTCCGGTAAACATCCTGCATTTTACGTTTGACCTGAACCTCGCTCCAGAACAGTTGCTTGCCGATCTCTTTATTAGTACACCCATTCGCTGCAAGTCGTACTAACTCGATTTCCCTCATACTGAGTCCGCGACATAGGCGGTTCTGCTCTTTGGTGAGTCGATGAAACTCAATCACAACTTGCGTAATCGCCTGCGATTCACCGAGAACTCGCTCCCCGCGTTGCACAGCATGTAAGGCTCTTCGTAAATCATCTATGGACAACGTTTTTTGCAGGTAGCCATGCACGCCGATTCGCAGAGCATCGAGGAGGAGGTTTTCATTGTTGGAATCGGCGAATAACACGATACGTGTATCGGGGCAGCTGCGCAACAACTGCTTTGCTATATCCAGTCCGTTGACTGCCCCCAGAAGGATATCGAGTAAGACGATATCAGGCTTTAACTCCGTGCTGAGTAATAATGCCGTTCTCTCATTTTCGGTCTCTCCTACGACTTCGAAGTCACCTTCCTCGCCCAGCATCACGCGTATCCCTTGGCGTAGGATCACGTGATCATCGACTATGAGCACGCGGATCGGAGCTTTTTCAAGTTCGGGTATTTGTGTCCCCACTACCTTCATCCCCTCTGGTTCTAGTATTGCAACAACATTACTGATCAAACGCAAGAGCAGTTACTGCCACACCCCTTAAAATAGCAATCAATATAAGGAGTATGTGCCAGGCATAGCCACTGCGCAGTACGGAAAGATCCCGTTGAGCATCAAACGCATCTCTCAACTGTGCGGAGACCCACCCGGCTTGATGAGGGAATCAACGGTTCGAGGCTGGAACGTTTACAGTCGGACAGATCATTTGGATACAATATGATAGGGGTCACCATTTCCTCCCTCACTCTCTACATCTTCCTCCTTAGTTTAGTTACCACTTCTAGTATATTCTCCAGGGTGAAGAGTCGATGAGTGTCTCCCAGGTGTAGTCATGTTATAGCCTCACTATAACTTTCCCCTGACCCGCCTTCACTCGTTGCTGCACCGTGTGTCCGCCCACCTGCACAATCACCTCATACCACTCGCGCTTGGGATGGTAGCCATCGAAATGTTCCTCGATCTCTACCTCGGTCAGATCACCGCTCACGCGACAGTTGACGGAAGTCCGGGCAAACGTGCCATCTCGATACGCCAGGGTTGACCCGTCGTCCTCGTACAAGGTGTAACTTGCCAGGCCGTCTTCTGCCATGTAGCAGGTGAAGGTGAGCGGATCAGTTGCGAACTGGTCAGTATACTGCATCGATGGCCCGCTGGCAATGATGCTATTGCCTCGCACGAACAATGGCCAGCGCTCAATTGGGGCAGCGATATCGCTCCAACCCATACCCGGGTATTCTGCGCCATCCCAGTAGTCGAACCATGTTCCCTGCGGCAGGTAGACGCGGCGGCCAGTCGCCCCCTGCTCGTAGATAGGAGCCGAGAGCAACGCATCACCCAACAGGAACTCCGACTCTAGGTCATGTGCCTGCTCATCCTGGCGATAGTGAAAGTAGAGCGGCCTCATAATGGGCGCTCCAGTAGTGGATGCCTCATTGAAAAGTGTGTACAGGTAGGGCATGAGGCGATAGCGCACCTCGATAGCCTTGCGACAGGCATCTTCATACAACTCGCCGAAGGCCCACGGCTCCTGGTCCGGGTTATTTACGGCATTATGGTTGCGACAGAAGGGTAGTAATGCGCCAAGCTGCGTGAAACGTGTCAGGAGTTCCCCGCTGCTGGCCTTCCAGAACCCCCCGATGTCTACGCCGACAAAAGGAACCCCGCTCATACCAATGTTGAGACACATAGGGATCGCCATCAAGATATGATCCCATTCGCTCGTATTATCCCCGGTCCACACGGCCGCGTAACGTTGCACTCCTGCCGTGCCAGATCGAGTCAGCACAAAGGGGCGGCTACCGGGTCGCAGGCGCAGCAGTCCTTCATGAGTTGCGCGCGCCATCTCCATACCATATGCATTATGAAAGAACTTGTGGAGCATGGGTGGCCCATCAGGTCCAGTAGGCTGGTCGCCACCAGCGCGATGCACTACATCGCTGCTCATCGTCACACCATGAACTTGAGGCTCATTTCCCGAGAGGATATTCGTCAATCCAGGTTCATTCATGTCGTTCCACATGCCATCCACCCCTTGATCAAGTAAATCTTTATAGAGATTCCCCCACCATGTACGTACCTCGCTGCACGAATAATCGGGGAAAACGCATCTCCCGGGCCAGACGTTGCCCTGGAAAAGTTCTCCATTCTGGTGGCGGCAGAAATAATCGTGCTCCATGCCCTGCCGGTACACGCTGTAGTTCTCGTCAACTTTCGTGCCGGGATTGATAATCGTCACCAGGTGAAAGCCTCGCGCGTGTAGGTCGTCCAACATCTGCTTGGGATCAGAAAATGCCTCAGCATTCCAGGTGAAATCACGAAAGCCGTTCATATAGTCAATATCTAGCCAGATCGCATCGCAGGGATGGTTACGTTCGCGCAGCTTGCTTGCAAGTTGTTGTACTCGTTGCTGTGAATCATAGCTCCAGCGGCTCTGGTGGTAGCCCAGCGCCCAGCGCGGCGGCAGCAGCATGCGCCCCGTGAGATCAGTATATTGTCGCATCACATCGGCGGGTGTTGGACCAACAAAGAAATAGGCGACCAGATTATCACCCTGCACGATCATGCTGGCTTCAGCCTCGTTGCTCTCGCCCATGTCCATCTCAACCAGCCCCATATGGTCGATCAGCACACCGTATGCGCGTCCATCATCCATATGAAAGCCGAGATAAAAAGGGATAGAGATGTACATGTTTACCGTCTGTGTACCGTGAAACTGCGGCGGATCGGCATTCCAGATAGGATATGCCTGGCCGCGCTTATCCATGCTTCCGGTGTGCTCTCCCAATCCATAGATACGCTCCTTGCTCGCAAGTGGCCGCTCCAGGCGCATTGCAGTGGAAGAAAAAGCAAACCCTTGCAGGTGCGGCTCCAGCACCTGGCGTGCTTCCGTATCGCTCATAGCGCCGGGCCATTGTTCATCGCCTTTGGCAACGATCCAGGAGTGATAGGGCAGAGTACCTGCCCCTCCATCGGCTAGCTGGTAGCGTGCCTCATCAAACACGGCCCCTCGCAGGGCGCGCATGCGCACTACCTCACTACCCAGTACAGTACCCGCGAGCATGCAGTTCAGAGTATCACCTCTGCCTGCATCCCAGATATGCTCGTACCCGCTTTTCCCCCGGTAGCGTAGCTGTGTGATCGCTGTAAACATCCTTTCAGGCCTTTCTTTCTATTTGGGAGTTGGAGAAATGGAGAATAACTGTTCTTTTCTCAACCAGAATTGCTGCATTCACATAAATCTCAATAACATCTTAACACATCGTCAACCTTGATCTTACTATCCTGGCTTTATCATACATACCGGGGGATAAAGTCACGTGGGGATGCTCTGGGGGGAGCATATAGTGACTCAGCACTTGAATTTCGTATGGGGGTACAACATGGAGAGCGCTCAGGCGCTCTCCTTTGTTTTTGGCGCGATGTCGCATTTCTGCACGTACCCTTCGTGCTAATAAAACTTCGCAGGACTTGCACGCGGCCTTCTCTGGCTGCTTTCTTCTTCTGACCCTGGAACTTCCTCGCATCCATAAATCTTCCAAAAGGTGGTACAATTTAGGTATGCACGTTTTGCACTGAATTGCAGAGTATAGGACACTCTTGGCATCACGCGGTGAATGGGGCGTGCAAAAGGCGAAACTGTCGCCTCAACGTAGAGGTGCAAACCTCGTATTTTGGAAACAATAAGGAGAAACGTCTTATGGCATTCGAACTTCCACCACTGCCGTACGACTACAATGCGCTTGAGCCGTACATTGATACGCAGACGATGCAACTCCATCACGACAAGCATCATGCTGCATACGTGACCAATCTGAACAATGCACTTGGCAACCATGAGTTCGCGTCCCTCTCGGTTGATGATGTGCTGCGCCGCATCAACGAAGTCCCCGAGAACATTCGTACTGCTGTTCGCAACAATGGCGGCGGCCATTCAAACCACACGATGTTCTGGCAGATCATGAAGCCCAATGGCGGCGGGGAGCCAACAGGAGCACTGGCAAACGCTATCCAGAGCACCTTTGGTTCATTCGATGCGTTCAAGGCCGCATTTAATGATGCAGGTGTCAAGCGCTTCGGCTCAGGCTGGGCCTGGCTGGTTCTCGACAGGAGCGGCAAGCTCCAGGTCATCTCCACCGCCAACCAGGACAGCCCTTTGATGGATGGTCTCTACCCGGTCATGGGGAACGATGTATGGGAGCACGCCTACTACCTCAAGTACCAGAATCGTCGTCCCGACTATCTTAATGCCTGGTGGAACGTGGTCAACTGGGATGAAATTGCCCGTCGCTACTCTCAGGGCGGCGGTCGTTAGAAGATTCTACCAGGAACGTTGCCCTGGCGATCCCAGCCCAAACATCTTCGACTCCTCAAGATGAGCGTCTGCCCATCCGAGGTGGCAGCGCTGCAGAAATAGCGGGCTGGAATCTCCAGGGCCTCTTGCTCGCTTATACCCTCCCTCTTTAGAGCTAAATCGGCAAATTGCTCCTTTCTGTCCTCTCGAACAGTGCCTTGAGGCCAACCTATCAGGTATGCTTATGATAGACCAGAAACAGTTCCAGGAGCACACGAAAGGAATCTACACCATATGCAGACCATTCACACAACTTCCGCCGATCGTTTCGAGTCAAACGAGAGATCCTATATCCGCGCTGCTAGCCTTGCCGAACTGGAGCAGCGTCCTTTCAAAGTTGTTACCCTTGAAGATCGTCATATTCTATTGCTGCGTGCCGATGGACAGATCCGCGCGCTCGACAGCCGTTGTCCACACATGGGCTATCCCCTTTCGCAGGGAACGATCAAGGATGGCGTGCTGCGTTGCCACTGGCACCATTGGCGCTTCGATCTTGCCTCCGGGGGGTGCTTTACCGAAGGCGGGGATGACGTTGCAATATTTCCGTTGGAGATTCGCGACGGTGAGATCTGGGTCAGTCCAACACCCCTGGAAGGTTACGTGCGCAGCCGCATCGACAAGTTCCTGGGCGACCTGCGCCAGGGCATGGAGGAACGCAATACTTTCCTCATCGCCAAAGCTGTTGCAGGCCTGCGCGCCAATGGAGTTTCCGACCGTGACATACTGAGCGCAGGTGCAATGCACGGGCTGCGCTTCCGCCAGGGTGGCTTCTCCATGGGTCTAACTATTCTCACCTGCATGGGCTTGCTCGCACCTCATCTACATGAAGATGACAAAGCGCTGGCTGATGTCCATGCCCTCATCAATTGCGCGCGTGATGCCTTCGCTGGCCCGCCTCGCCGCATGCTGCGCCCATTGCCTACCACCCAGTTCACCAATAAAGCGCAGCTCAAGCAATGGTTTCGCCTCTTCATCGAGGACCGCGAAGCTGCCGGTGCCGAGCGTATCCTGCGTACAGCCATCGCCGCCGATTACACTATGGAGGAGCTGGTTGACCTCCTGATGGCCGGTGCCACCGATCACTACTTCCTCAGCACCGGCCACGTCATCGACTTTACCAACAAAGCATTCGAGTTATTCGAAGTAATGACAGCCGGCGAGGCATTGCCTTTGGGCGAGTCTGATGCCCGCGAAGTGCTGGCGACAGCACTCTCGGCTGTCGTGCGACCGATGGCTATGGGTTTCCGTCACGAGGAAGATGCCGACTGGCACGAAACAATAGAACCGCAGGTAGCGCTCTTTGCCGCACTACCAGCGCTGCTGGCGCAGCCACGTGATCCTCGCTGGGTGTCTGACGGTCGCCCAGAAACTCTACGCGATATACTGCTGGCGGGCAAACCCGGTGATATCACCAATGCCCTACAAAAGGCATTGGAGCAGGGAGCTCCCATAGACGCGCTGAGCAGCGTACTGGCGCGAGCCGGTATCCACCGTGTTGCGCGTTTCCACGTACAAAACGAGGAGGACTGGGACGATGTGTTGCACGTCATCAGCTATGCCAACGCCATCGACGAGCTTACCCACCGCGCCATTGGGCGTTCGCTGGAAGGAGACATCGCTTTGATGAAGGCGGTAACGCATGGAGCAATGTTCGTCTACCTGACCCACTTCCTCAATATCCCGCGTGCGCTCTTGCCAGCGGAGCGAGGTAAGGCGGCCGTTCCTGCCCTTTTGCATGACAGGCCAGCCTTGCTGGAACGGTTACTTTACTGCGCCGAATTCCAGCAGGTTGAGGAAGCCGCTGCCATTGTTCACTACTACCAGAAGCAAAGCTACCCACTTGCTGATTTAAAAGCAGCACTGGGTAAAGCCTTATTGCGTGAGGATGCAACCTTCCACACCTTCCAGATGCTCGATGCTGGTATGCGTCAACACGCGGCCCTTGGAGCCGGTCATCCTGATGGTTGCCTGGCATTGGTTGCCGCTACGCGCTATATGGTAGCGCAGCGCTTGCGCCGTAACGTGCTCTTCTCAACACAAAATGCCTTGAAATTGCAGCGCGGCGAAGCTTTGAACGAAGATGCTTAGGACATCGACTCTTAGGATGCTTGACATATATGTGCAGTATCGCCTGGAATTAAAACCCTTGCTCAGCTAACAAGATTAGCGTAAGATTCGTCAAGGGAGACGACTACTTGCGCGAAAGAGGTGAGAGCTCACGATGCCCAAGAAGAGGTACGAGCGCCGGGAAATCAGTCACAATTGGGAAGATATTCGCCCACTGCTCAAAGACTCTGCCCAGATTACTTACGAAGTGATTCGCCCTGTAGTATTATTTGGGGTCAGTCCCAAAGAGCGTGCGGAAGAGACGGGCATATCCAAAAGCTCAATCTATTACAAAGCCAATCTCTTTGACCAGGCTGGCATGGCAAGTCTGTTTCCACCAACACCACCACCAGATCTCCCAAAGCAGGATAAGCGTGCTCTCCCGCCTCCTATCCGGCAAGCCATCGTTGATGCGCATGCAGAATATTCAGAACTGAGCCTCCATGAGATTGCCTCCATCTGTTATGTGCAGTTTGGCCGCAAACCTTCCCCACATACGATTCAGTACATCCTTGCTACCGGACCAAAACCTGAACGCTCCACGCGCCGATACAAACAGTTTGCAGAGATTGATGATCCAATGGAACGCAGACGACCCATTCTCAAGCTCCATTTCAGAAGGCTGAACCGTGAAAAACATTGCAGGCTACCTGCAAACCAGTCGTCAAACCGTGCATACCACGCTCAAGCGATGGGCCCAAGAGCAGTTTGCCGGACTGGAAGACAAATCACACACTCGCACAGGAGTGAGAAAGGTTGATCTCAAAGCTGTGCAAGAGGTCAAAAAGGTATCAGCATCCTAGAGAATTTTAGTCGAGCCATCCTGGCTTCTGCTATTTCTGTGCGCCAGGACACCGAGGCAGTTTTCGCAGTGTTCTACGCTGCGGTTCGCAAGTATGGCGTCCCCGAAGTCTTGGTCTCGGATAACGGCACGGTGTTTATCTCCTATGAGACCAGACAGGTGTGTGAGCTGCTTGGCATCGAAAAAAAGGAGATTAAGAAAGAACGTTCCTATCAAAATTATATAGAAGCGGCGTTTGGTGTTCAAAGGCGTATGGCGGACTGGAGCTTTGAAAAAGCGCACACGTGGGAGGATCTGCTCGCTGCTCACGAGAAATGGCTCCTCGATTACAATCATCAAAAACACATGGCCCACGAGAAGCGGAATGATAATTGCCATAGCCCGGCCGCTGTCCTCAACTGGCAGCGAGGAATGCAGGCAGAGAGTCATTTATTCTGGTTTAGCTCGTACGACGATGAGATTCAAGCCAAAATGCGAGAATTCCTGCAATCCTGAGAGAAAGGAGATCTCACAGGAAGATTCATTTTCGCTCAGGCTCCTTTTTGTGTAAAGCCCAGGATTCTGTGGGCCAAATTACAACAACTATTCGGGCGAAATGTGCGTGTTTGAGGTAGCTCATCCATCAAAGAGTTTGTCGTTTGGCCCACAGAATCCTGGGCCTTGCATCTAACACGCTCGCTCATTTTTCCCCTTGTTGATTCATTTTCATGACGAAGGATCCATTGAACTGCATGCACTGACATGGAATGGCTATCCTCCACCGACGCTCTGACTGAATCGCTCAATGAGACGTGCCGCTTGAGCTGCTCCTCCATACGCGCGCATCCTTTTGCCCGCGCGAGTGGCGTTGGAGGCTATGGACGGATCCGTGAGCATGCGCCTGATCGCCTCCCGCAGCGCTTCCACACGCACCTGTTTCTTCCCGCGAGCATGCTCGACCGGCACCAGAGCTCCCGCACCTAATGCTGCAATCCGCCGCGCGTTGCTCTCGCGTTCTGCGTAGGTCGGGATGATGACGGCAGGTTTGCCCATGCAGAGTCCGGTCTGGCAAGAGCCATAGCCCCCGTGGTGGATCAGCACATCGCTCCTCTCTGCCATCGCCAATCCTGGAACGTAGGGTTCGTGGCGGAAGTTGGCTGGCAAAGGGAGCACTTCCTTCGGCAGGGGGTGATGTCCGGTCGTCAAGACGATGTGCATGTCTTCGTTGGCCAGCGCAGCGATGCAGGCACGCACGACGACCATCGAGTCGAGCGTTTCGCTCTTCGACGAATAGCGAGGATTGCCCGAATACACCCAAATCAGGGGCTTTTCCCTCCCGAGACTCTTGATCCAATCTGGCAATGTCGCTCCAGGCTTTTGCCACAGGATCGGACCAACGTAGGTGACATCAGCCGTTGCGGGAAGCGGATCGGTCTCCGGCATTCCCACCACTAAGGTCAGATCACCCACACACAACTCCGAGAGCGTGCTGATCGGTGGAAGACCGTTCTCGGCAAGCACCTTGTTCATCACTGGGACCGGCGTGGGCAGATGCGAAGGGGGCGTCTTCCACCAGATGAACCCCTGACTGGCTGGATGGGCATCGGCCTGAATGACTGTGATCACGGGAATGTTCTGCGCCCGAGCGGCCATCACCGCCAGGGGATTCCAAAAGTCGACGACCACGTCCGCCCCACAGTCGACCATCGTTTCCTGTAAGGCCGAACAACTGGCACGAACGAAGCCTTCATTCAACAGACCCATTAGCGCCCCTGCATGATCTATATTCCAGACTTCTAAGGTGTTAGGCGCTGACTTGAGGGGCAAGGCTGGGATGAGCTGACTGAGGAAACGGAAGAGGTTGTCATAGCGCTGCCTCCATTGGCCCGAGGTGATGAAACGAACCAGCCCTTGCAGGCTTTGATCTCCCCTCATGAGATCATAGATCGGGTGCCTGGGGATCAGGTTGTCAAAACCCGCTTCGGCAATCAAGCGGCTGGGGGCTTTGGCTGGGCTACAGAACCAGATCGTATGCCCCTGCTCTGCCAGTTCACAGGCAATCGGCAGGGACCGCGTCAACAAGCCGAGATCATTGGTAGGCAGGGTCGTGAAAAGAAACGTCGTCATGATCAATCAATCTCCCATTCGGGTCGAAGTGCGCATCAACGTGCTCCCCATTCCAACTGGTCGTGTTGGGACATCATCGATAGAGGAAACGAGGAAGCCATCGTGGAACGGTGTGCAGGTAGGTTTCATAGCTCTCCCCAAACTGGTGGCGTAGCGAGGGTTCCTCCACGAAAACCAAACAGATGAACCCCCCCATACCAGCAGAGCATATCCAAGCAGCAGGAACGAGCGAAGGAGGATGGCCTGCCCGATCACCATCGCAAGAACAGCCAGATACATCGGATTGCGAACCCCCTGATAGGGTCCCGCTTTGACAAGAAAGATCGGCGCATCAAGTTGATCTGTTTCTCCTGGAGAAGAGGAGATGTATCACATCTGCCGGAAGCGAAAAGCCATGTGCGTGATACAAGATGGTCTCTTACGCTGGACTGTCAGTGAACAAGCCATGATACAAAAGACTTGCCAAACTGGCGACGACTGCATCAGGTTCTTCTAAGGGAGTCTCCGCAAGCTGCAAAAGCAGGAGAGCGAATGCCCATGCCAGGGTCTCTCTATCGACCTCAGACCTGGCTCCCGGTACAAAGGACAGCGCCCGAAAGAGCAGCGTGAGTTGGGAGGCTGACCAGGCTTCGATCTGGTGATGCAGCTCCAGCAATTCCCGATCGCGCACCACCGCCTCATGCCAGGCCCGGTAGACTCCTGCATAAGCCCAATCCACGGTAAGGGCCTGACGAATCAGGCGGGCGATACCGTCACGAATATCGGCGGGTGCAGGGCTTTTGGCCTCCCATGAAAGCCCGGAAACTTCTTGCAAGAGTCGATCCATCAAGACAAGCAAGATCTGTCGTTTCGACGTAAAGTGCTGATAGAAGCCGCCCACAGCCACATCTGCGGAACGCGCAATATCCTCAATAGAAGTCTGCTCATAGCCCCGCTCAGCAAAGAGCGCCAGAGCCGACATCAGCAGGGCCTCCCGTTTCCGTCGGCTTCGCTCTTGCTGGGGAGCAGGAGGAAGCTGTTGCCCGGCTAACACATCGGGACGCGCACGAGGTCGCCATTCCTTCTCAGGTTCAGGCGAGGACTTCGGCATGCACAAACTCCGTAATCTGTTGAGCGAAGACCTCTGGCTGATCGACCGGCACAAAGGCGCGGCAGTGAGAAAGGAATTGAAGCCGCGCATCAGGAAACGCGTGTTGGAGACGCCTGGCAAGACGCTCCGGGAAGAAGGGATCATCTTTTCCCCACAGCAGCAGGACCGGATGCTGAAAGCCAGAGAAACAACGAGCCGCCTCCAGGGTGGAACGGTTGGAGACCGCCTGCAAGAAGCGGGTCATGTCTCTACGGACCCCTGGAAGATGAAGCAGGGGATGGAAGAAAGCATCGAGTTCCTCCAGCTCTGGACGACGATGGGCAAGGGCTGCAACAAACAGACGTTGAGCGGAACGAGCGCGAAGCACCCAGGCCAGGAAATTGGCGAACCCTCTCCCAAAGATCCTTGCCCCATAATGGAAAGGACTGACCAGAGGCGGGAAAAAGTGCTCAAAGGCATCGCAGTTGGTGAGAACGAGACGGGTAATCCGTTCGGGATGGTGGGCAATCACCAGTTGACAA
>WNGQ01000869.1_pt1 | contig 45524 bp, 34 predicted proteins | sample 5407661 | NCBI WGS metagenome assembly WNGQ01 (sample SAMN13153382, study PRJNA577476) | soil metagenome | isolation source: 60 cm soil or saprolite under Garry oak tree replicate 2 | place: USA:California | collected 2016-06-15 | reverse complement strand
CAAGCTTAACCTCATTACTGAACTGGTGCGGAACAAGCGCGTGATCGTCGTAGATGACTCAATCGTCCGCGGCACGACCTGCAAAGCTCGAGTGAACAACCTTAAGGAAGCGGGCGCGACACAAGTGCACGTGCTGGTCAGTTGTCCGCCGCACATGAACCCCTGCGTGTACGGCATCGATTTCCCCGACCGCAGCAAGCTCATGGCGGCCAATCATTCGCTGGGAGAAATTCGCAGCTACCTCGATGCCGATTCGCTCCATTACCTTTCAGCCGAAGGCCTGGTCAAAGCTACCGGCCTGCCCAGGAACGCCTTTTGCATGGCCTGTTACGATGGCCGCTATCCCGTGCCCTACGATCCCTCGGTGGATAAGCACAGTATCGAGCGGCGCAACGGCAGGATGGCTGGCTTGAGCGAGGCCCTGGCCATGGAGAAAGCCCAGATTAAACTGCTCTGAGATTCTGCGGACCTCCGTTATGCCCGGTTTGCCATACTTGGGGCTTTTTCGCACGAGACTGGTCCTGATGATGCTGCTGGTGCTCATGCCGGCATTGGGATTGGCCCTCTACAGCAACTTGGAGCAGCGCCGAAACGAAAAGGCCAAGGTCCGGGAAGGGGCCACTGCGATCTCTGGACAGGCTGCTGCCCGCGAGGAAAACTTCTTCAAGAACGCCCGCCAGGTGCTGGCTACTCTGACCCAGTTCCCGTTTCTGGTTCTGGCAGGGACTCCATGAAGGCGCCTCTGCAGATTCTTCACCTGGAAGATAACCGAACAGATGCGGAGGTCGTTGGACTGATGCTTGATAAGGAAGGCATTGACTGCGAAATAAGATGTGTGCGCACCCGAGCAGAGTTTGGGGCGGCTCTGAGCAGCGCTGATTTCGATTTGATTATCTCCGATCTCTCACTGCCGCAGTTCAACGGCCTGGCCGCCTTGAAGATGGCGCAACAACAATGTCCGGCCAAACCGTTTATCTTCGTGTCCGGAACCATGGGCGAAGAGGCGGCGGTCGAATCGCTAAAGGAGGGCGCAGCCGATTACGTGCTCAAAGACCGGTTGCAGCGCCTCGGGCCCGCCGTGAAGCGTGCGGTGCAAGACGCTGAAGATCGAGCCGAGAAGAAAAAAGTGGAAGCCCAATTCTTGCGCGCGCAGCGGATGGAAATCATTGGCGCGCTCGCCGGCGGCATAGCGCATGACCTGAACAACGCGCTGGTGCCGATTCTGGTTGGAGTCGAGTTGCTGGGGATGGAACCGGCCAATGAGAGCCTGGGAAAGATGTTGGAAGCCATGAGAGCCAGCGCACAGCGCGCGTCCGAGATGGTCAAGCAGATTCTCTCTTTCGCGCGTGGCGTTGCGGGCGAACCAGTCCTGCTGCGCGTCGAGCAGTTGCTGGGCGAGATGGAAAGGTTGGCGACCCAAACTTTCCCTAAATCCATTCGCATACAGACCAAAATAGGGAAAGACCTTTATCCCATTCTGGGCAATGCGACCCAACTGCATCAAGTGCTATTAAACTTATGCATCAACGCCCGAGATGCCATGCCGGACGGCGGCTCGCTTCTGATCCAGGCCCGGAACACCCTGGTCGAGCAGAAAATAACACCCTGGCAACCCCAGCCGGTCTCCGGTCCGCATGTCGTCCTTGCCGTTTCCGACACCGGGCAGGGCATGTCCCCGGAGGTCCTGGGCAAGATTTTTGAACCGTTTTTTTCAACCAAAGAAACCAGCAAAGGAACGGGGTTGGGGCTTTCCACCGTCCAGGCCATAGTCAAGAGCCACGGCGGGTTTGTGGAAGTCTCCAGCCAACCGGGCAAGGGAACGACCTTCAGCACGTACTTTCCCGCGGCCGGACCCGTTCGGCAAGCGGAGCAACCCGCCCGTTGAAACCCAGCTTCATGTGTAGCGTAGTTGAAAAACTCCGACGATCAAGGCAGCGCCTGCTTGACCTCACGCTTCGCAATCGGCTTCTGAATTTTCGCCCTGGCAATCCGAATTACCGCGATGACTTGAAGGCTCACAAGCATGTTGTGTTGAAAGGCCACGTCGAATCTCTTTGGCAAGCCTTGGTTGAGGATGAGAAGCACATCGAAGTCGTTGGCCTGACGCGCGAACAGCAGACGCAGATTGCGCAAGAGCTGCGCTTGCAGTCCACCGCTCAATCAAGCCCAAACCCAGGAGCGGGTCTTTCACTCGTGGCGCTCGGCCACGAGGAATGGGAAGATATTCGTGGATCAATTCGTGGCGTGTCGCAGTTTCTTCAAAAGGGCAATCTTGTTTCGCTGCTCCCAGAAGAAGCGTTCCGCAAGCGGCTCACAAAAATCAGGAACGAACAAAATACGCTCGCAAATTCTACGGGCGACAGTGCATTATTTCTTGCCATCGGATTTCTTGAATGGTGCGAGGCCGAACCGCACCCTAGAGCCAACGAGCCGCTTTTTGCTCCGCTGATTTTGGTTCACGTCAATCTTGACCAACGAAGGACAGAGGAAGGCGGCGAACGCGAATTCCTGCTTCACATGGATGCCGACGAGCCGCAAGGAAATCCATGTCTCGTGGAAAAGCTTCGGCAGGACTTTGCAATAGACTTGCCCGATTTCGATGAGGATGAAGCTGCAAATACCTACTTCTCACGAGCTAACCGGGCATTGCGGACGAAGAAGAATTGGAAGGTGAATCCGACCATCGCCCTCGGCTTCTTCAACTTCGCCCGCTACCGGCTATGGCTCGACTTGAACCCAACTGAATGGCCGGAGGGGAAAGCTCCAACCGATCATCCTATTGTCAGCGCAATTTTGAACGGCGATCCACTGCCCCAGCAGGACAGTATTCCCAGCGACGACGAGGTTGCGAACCACCAAGAAACCGAAGATCTGCCGATAGTGATGGATTCTGACAGTACACAGTATGCGGCGCTCTTGGCGGGACAGAAGGGTGTTTCGATGGTCGTTCAAGGTCCGCCGGGTTCGGGCAAGTCACAAACGATCACGAACCTGATCGCGGTTGCAATGGCACAAGGCAAACGGGTTCTTTTCGTCGCTCAGAAACTTCCGGCGCTCCAAGTTGTTCGGCGTCGTTTGGAAACTGTGGAGCTTGCGCCCTTTTGTTTGCCTCTTTTCAGCGACAAGGCTCGAGTGAGCGAGATGCACAAACACCTCGCCGCGAGCGCGCGGCTGCGTGAAAATCCTGTTTGGTGGCGCACTCTGAACAACCCCGTTGTGGCACTCGCAAAGAAACTGAACGGTCACGCGGCCCGGTTGCGAGATCGGCCCACGGGTTTCAACCAGAGTGCTTGCTCAATGATTCAGAAAGCCACGGCTCTTCATCTGATGCTGCGAGAGGCGTGGGGCAGCGAATGGAATGACGAACTCCTCGTCGTCTCGGTTCTGGAGATTGAGGCACCCCCTGATTGGCTTGAGAAACGGGAGCAGACCCTCCACCAGTGGCATCGCCTGAAAGCTGAAGTCGGCAACGCCTGGTCAAACTGGACGCCGCTGAAGCTCGGTCCCATGGACACGCAACAGGTGGAAGCTGTCATTCGCGAGCAACAACAGGCAGCCGTGGCCTTGGCGGAAGAACTCACACTCCTGCCGGAGGACTTCCACAACTTGACCGTGCCGAAGGTTGAGCAGCTTGTCTCCCAAGTCGCCAAGAGCCGCTTCAGTGTCTTGAAGGGTGTGCTGCCAAACCTTTTGGCATTTCTCTGGCAGACGCCGGAGAGCACAACATCTGTTGCCCGCTTGGAGCGCGACTTGGAAGAGTTTTACCGTCAGTTGACGAAGGGACAAAGACATCTTCGCATCACTGATGACAACCGAAACTATGTCGCTTCCCGCTCGGCCGATGCACTTGATGCACTCGCGTCAGTTGTCAGTCCTCGCTGTTCGCTGGCTTCGGCCAAGGCGTCGCTGAACGACTTGAACGACGTCTTGCGCTGGGCGGAGGATCTAGCCGCTTATGCGAATCTGAATCCACCGGGCATCTACGCACTGTGGCACGCGGAGCAACAATCAACCGATCAAGCCGAGATTACTTGGAAGCACGTCGAGTTGCTGGCGAATCACCGCGCGAATCCTGATTTGCACGCTCCAAGCGGTGGCAAGCTCTTGCTTGCCCAGCATGTGCTTGAAGATGCCCCCAAGCGAAATGAGTCGCGGGCATTGGCTCAACGGCTGTCGCGTTATCATGCAAGCGTAGCGCGGCTGAAACCCCGTGTTGCCGATTCAGCGAGATTTCAGCAGGGAATCGTTGCAACAGAATTGGATGAATCTGCTCGTTGCTTGTGCGAGCATTCGTTCGGTGAAGTTAAGCTATGCAAACTGCCGGAACTTGAACATAGCCTGTTGCGCCTGGCGGGATCGCTTCGCGAAACTTGCAGCAAGACGCCAAGCGGATTTTGTGCCGGCGTCTTCAGTAGCGATGTGCCCACAATTGGCAATTTCCGAAAACTCGCAAGCCTCGCGGATGTTCCTGTTTCACTTCTTCAAATCCCGGCCAACGGCACGGACAACATACTCGCCCGGATCATAGGTAAGCCCAATTCCGCGAGGGCGTTGCAGACGTTCAGCACAGCGATTGAGTCTTACCAGAACTGTTATCAAGAATCGTCCGGTTGGTTTCCTGAAATTCAGCTTGGCCAATCCGTCGAACCCGCAATTCTCAATTCGCAGCGTGAAGCTGCCCGAATAATTCGCGAGCTCGGACTTGAGAATCAGTCGCTGGAATCTGTTTCTCAGCTCGCGGAAAAAGTCGAACGATTGCGAAAAGCCGTTCAGGCTGCGCTCGATCTTTTCAAGACTCACTATGAGCCTTGGCCGCTGCTCCCTCCTGAAACTCTTGACCAGATTCCTCAGGCCAAGACGCTGTTCTTACTTTTGGTCAATCGTCCTCAAGCGCCTCCCGAACTCCCGGTCGAAGCTCTCTGCCTTCAAGCAAACGCCGACATTGTATCGAAGGCAGTTGCCGAAAGCCGGGAACTCCAACTGTTTCGCGAACGCAACTCTGAGCGAGTCGTATTTCGAGATTTGCCTGACGTTGAATCAATCATAGCCCAGCGACGAGAATTGCGGTCGCTCAGTGGAGTTTGGTGGCGTTGGTTTTCTGGCCGCTACCACAAGACGCGCAAAGCAACACGCTCTTTTCTCAATCCACCGTTTCCGTCCGACGAAGGCACGCTGACGTTGCTCGACGAACTTGAATCACACGAACGCCGTCGGACTGCTTTCCAAGGTTCACCAGTGGGAACTTTGCTCGGCGGAATGTTTCGTGGCATCGAAACCAAGTGGCAGATGGCTGAGCCAACGCTCGCGTGGATTCGTGAAGTGAAGTCCGCGACACAAAGAAGCGAGGTCACGTCATTTGTGCGATCCGCCACGGGCAACGCCGGGAGTCTGCGCGACGGAGTTAAGGCGATCGAGATTCTGACGCAACTCATTGAGCAAAATCGTCAAGAGTTGTCGGGCATCGTTCCGCTGTCGCTACTCGCGGCAGAGCCTCGGACTGTAAGAGTTCAAGAGCTTTTTGCGGCATTGAGTAGAACCGAGACGCTGCTGAAAGGGTTGGCGGAGCGAATTCAAGCGCAAGCGAAACTTCAACCCGATGCCACGTTCACGCAGCTCGCGAGTCGCATCGGCCAACTGGAGCAGCTTCAACAGTTGGCGCAGGCGCTGGGTCAGCACTCGGACCTTGCCCACCCGGCGGCGGCGGCGAATCTCAGCACTGGCGCTCTTGGCGAAGACGTGATGTGGCTCTTGGAACTGGCCAAACGCAGCGTCGCGCCAGAGCTCGTTGACGCCATCATTGGCAGAAAGTTGGATGCGGAAAAACATTTGCCGCTCATTCACGCAGCCCAAGATTTGAGTCAACAAATCACGCGATTAAGTGAGGGTTTCTTAAACCAGGAAACGGCGACTTGGCTTTCGGCAGACTCCAGCAGCTCAGATGTGGAGACCAAGCTGAGGTTGCTCATTCGCGCGACCGGCACGTCTCGGGCCCAAGCCCTCGAATGGACGTTCGACAATCAGCTGAACCTCTTGGAAATTCGTGAATCGTTGGACGACGCGCACGAAATTGAGGCCGCGACGAAAGCGTTCGTTCCGTGGAGGGAGATTCTTCGCGAAGAACCTTCACTGCTTTCCGCTGAACAAATCAGCACGACGCTTGATTGGCTTGATGCGCTGCGTCAGCATGGAGTTTCGGGCGGCCTGCTCAACTGGATTCTTGCGGACGAAACGGATAACCGCCTTCATTGGTGGCAAGAATTAGTTTCCCGCGCGAAAGACTTGCGGGGTCGAGTGCGCAAACTGCAAGACAGTTTTACCCTACCTCTTCACGACACTCAATCAACGATGACTCTGGTCGTGTGGTCGTCTCAAAATGCCGACCGCAGTGCAAAGACGACAAGCGCTCTTGAGGTTGTCGAGTCGCATAGTCATTCGAGCGACTTCACCGTTCATGGCCTTGCGCAAGCCACCGCTGGGCTGCGCCGCGCCATTGAATTGGAAACATCTTTGCAGAGTTGGCGCGAACGTCTTGGCGCAGATGTGACGCGCCTCGAAGTCGCGCGGATTCAAAACCACCGTCAGTGGACGGCGATTGCTCGTGGGTTATCGCCCGCGATGGGCAATTGGCTAGCAGCCACAGACACAACTTCACGTTGTCAAACTCTGGTTGGCATTGAATCGAAGCTGGCCGCGCTGAAGAAGGCAATCAAACAGACGCAAGAGTCATTGGGATTCTTTGGCCGTGTTTGGGGCGACGGCCCGTTTGCCATTCTGTCAACGAGCGGCACGCCGCGTGAGGTTGAACAGCATTGCTGTGCATTCACGGCAAAGATTCCTCTCCTACCGCGCTACGCCGCGCTTCTGCGCGAGCAGGAAGCAGCGAAGAACCTCGGGCTCACCAATCTCGTCAAGCACGCCGAAAATGTCCAGGTTTCGACGGATGTTCTGATACAGACTTTTCGCGGAGCAGTCGCCTATCAGCAGGCAAAGGCGGTATGGGAGTCTGATGACGAATTGCGCTACTTCCAATCCAACGAGCATGAACGGCTTCGTCAGAAATTTCAAGATGACGACGAGAAACAACTGAAAACGAATCGCCGATTCATCAAAACGCGCGTAGGGAATGGAGACGTAACAGAAGGCTCGAAAGGGAAAACGGTTAGCGATCATACGGAGTATGCGCTGCTGCAACATGAGATGGGCAAACAACGCCGGCATCTACCAATTCGGAAATTGGTTCATCGCGCAGGGAGGGCGATGCAAGATTTGTGTCCATGTTGGATGATGACGCCTTTGGCTGTCGCCCAGTTCCTCGCTCCCGGAGCAATCAGTTTCGATGTGGTAATCATGGACGAAGCGTCTCAAATCAATCCCGAGGATGCTTGGGGAGCAATCGCGCGCGGAAATCAGCTCGTGGTTGTGGGGGACCAAAAGCAAATGCCTCCGAGCGATTTCTTCATGTCCACATTGGAAGAAGACGAATCACCTGAAGAAGAAGCAGAGGAAATTGACGGCGGAAAGTCCGAAAGCATTCTGGACGCGTCTGTTGCTTCTCTGCTCTCGTCCTCCCTGCTTTGGCATTATCGCAGCCGTCAGGAAACACTCATCGCTCCGGCGAACAGCTTCTCATACGACAACCGCCTCATTCTTTTTCCACACCCGCACCGTAGTCATCCTGAACTTGGTATTCGCTACACCCACATTGCCAACGCCACGACCACTACTGGTAAAGTGACGAACCCTTTGGAAGCAGAATTTGTTGCGAGGCGCGTCGGCGAGCTCGTCCTGCGTGAGTATGCAAAACCGCCTAAAGATCGGCTCACCATCGGTGTCGTGACCATGAATCTCCATCAGCAAGACTGTGTTATGGACCTGCTTGAGAAGATGCGGCAGGACGACCGTCGGTTTGACCTTGCGATGACAACTCTTGCGTCGGAACAAAACGAAGAACCCCTGTTTGTGCGTAACCTTGAGAACATCCAAGGTGACGAGCGAGACATAATGATTCTTTCCTGCACCTATGGTCCGCATACGCCGGGTGGAACACCAACTCAGCGTTTCGGCCCGTTGAATCGGGAAGGTGGAGAGCGTCGTTTCAATGTGCTCATTACAAGAGCGAAGTGGCGGATGGAAATTTTTTCCTCAATCCGCAGTGACCAAATCCTTGTTGATGGCAGACGGCAAGGACTCCGCGACTTTCACCTTTTTCTGAAATATGCCGAAAGCGGCGCCCTCGCTGACCGAGGTAAGGCCACCGGTAAGCAAAGCGACTCTCCTTTTGAGATTCAAGTAGAGGCTGTTCTTCAGCGCGCTGGGTTTCAAACCGAACGTCAGGTTGGTGTCGCTGGATACTTTATTGATTTGGCCGTCAAGCATCCGCATCACACCGGCCTTTTTGCGCTCGGAGTTGAGTGCGACGGAAAGACATATCATTCCAGTCGAGCCGCGAGAGATCGCGACCGGCTCCGAGAGAAAGTTCTCATGGAACGCGGATGGAAGCTTCACCGAATTTGGTCAACTGATTGGTTCGTCAATCCGCAACAGGCGAAGAAACGATTGATCGAAGCAGTGGACGCGGCCTGCAGATGACGCCGTGAGCTCGCACACAAGCCATTCCAATCGAATTTCAATCACTTCTCCAATTCCTCCATGCCTTTCCGGACGACAGGTGAGAATTGAGAATTAAAAATTGCAGTTGATCTGCGGCTGTCTGCAATAAATCAAGCAGGCGCTGTTGGCCATCCGGGTTCGCCAGCACGCCATCAAGCACGAGAACCACGTAAATGACACCCCCGCCGCTGCCGCATGCACCCTTGACATAGCGGACGAAGCCCTCGAGCGGCTCGTCGATGTCGGCATGATGGAAGAACTCTGAAAACAAAACCCCCGCCCGAGGGCGGGGGGAATAGCTTATTCCAGTTACCCGGACACCCGCCATACGGACGGTTTTCGGCTACGTTTACTTGAATTTCGCAGCTTGCCTGCCATCTGTCAGTCCCCTCTAAGATCTTTAGTCGCACCCGTTTGGACTCTACGCACTCCGTCTTTTTTCCGTCGAACGCATTGTTCGGATGGTGGAAATCACCGCGTTGCCGCAGGCGCCAGAAATGGTTCTGGGAGTGATCAACCTGCACGGGGAGATCATCCCGGTACTGAATGTGCGCAAACGCTTTGGGCTCGCGGAACGAGAACTTAACCTGAGCGATCACCTGATCATTGCTCGCACTTCCCGGCGAAAAGCAGCGCTGGCGGTGGATGCCGCAATCCGCGTGGTGGAACGCCCCGAAGCGGAGGTGACTGCGGCGGACAGGGTGCTCCCGGGTCTCGAATACGTCGAAGGCGTGGTAAAGCTGGAAGACGGCCTGATTTTAATCCACGATCTCGAGACGTTCCTCTCTCTGGAAGAGGAGAGCGCAATCGAGCAAGCCATGGCGCCAACTTAGGAGTCAAGCATGGCTCACGGCCTTTCCGATCATTTGCTTTCCCGGCTCAGCGAGTTCGTCGCCAAGCAAACGGGCCTGCACTTCCCCCGCGAACGCTGGGGCGATTTAGAAAGAGGGATTCGCTCCGCAGCACCTGATTTTGACGCTCCCGACGCCGACTCGTGCGCGCAGCGGCTGCTGTCGGCGCCGCTGGCCAGGAACCAGATCGAAATCCTGGCCGGCGCGCTGACTGTCGGTGAGACTTATTTCTTTCGCGACCAGCGGTGCTTTGCAGCTCTTGGCGACCGAGTCCTGCCTGGTTTGATTCAGCAGCGGCAGGGAGGTGAACGGCGTCTGCGCCTCTGGAGCGCGGGCTGCGCCACAGGAGAGGAAGCCTATTCCCTCGCAATCATGCTGGATCGAGTTTTACCTGATGCTCGGCAGTGGCACCTAACCATCCTGGGCACCGACATTAATTCGCGCTTCCTGCAAAAGGCGTCCGAAGGCGTCTTTGGGGAATGGTCCTTCCGCGACGCCCCAGTGTGGTTGAAGCAAGAATATTTCAAAGAGATCGGCCGCCGTCGCTTTGAAATCCTGCCCCGGATCAAGGAGATGGTCACCTTCGCTTTTCTCAACCTGGCCGAGGATGCCTATCCCTCGCTTGCCAATAACACCAACGCGATGGACGTGATATTCTGCCGCAACGTGCTGATGTATTTCGCGCCGGAACGGGCCCAGAAGGTAGTTCACAACTTTCACCAATCATTGGTCAACTCCGGCTGGCTCATCGTCAGTCCGGCTGAAACTTCCGCCCAACTGTTTTCGTCGTTTCTCCAGGTCTGCGCCGACGACGCGGTGCTTTACCGGAAAACAGACCAGCCGGGATTGGTGCCAGCGGAGTCGTTTCCCGGTAAGGCGAAGGCAGCGCCACCGCTTGACCAGGAGTCGGGTCTTCCGGAAGCGGCTTTTGTTTTCGGCCCGGTCGCTCTGCAAGAATCCAACGTGTCCGTTCCGCCGGCAGCCGAGCCAATTGGTGCGCCCGGATTAACTACTTCTGAAGAGGTGTTGGCGTTATTTGAGCGCGGACATTACACTGAAGTGGTTCAAAGGCTCAAAACCGCCTCAGCGCGGCTTCAAGCCACGCCGGAAACGTTGGCGCTGCTCGCGCGCGCCTGCGCCAACTTGGGTGAGCTGGCCGAGGCCCGCCAATGGGTGGAGAAAGCGATCGCGGCGGACAAGCTCAATGCCGCTTTGCATTATCTCCGGGCGAACATCCTCCAAGAGCAGGGCGCGAGCGAGGAAGCCGTTGCCTGCTTGAGGCGCGCGCTTTATCTCGAACCCGATTTCGTCCTCGCTCATTTTGCTTTGGGCAACCATGCCCTGCGCCAAGGGAAGGGCCATGAAGCCGACAAACACTTCGCCAACGCGTTGGCGCTTTTAGCCGATTATCAACCCGAGGCCATCTTGCCCTGTTCGGATGGATTGGCTGCCGGCAGACTAAGGCATCTTATCGAGTCCGCCATGTACGTGGAGAAAGCAACGTGACCGCAGACCCGAAAACTGTCACCGGCAAGCCGGTATCACGCATGGATTGGGGCGCGATTCACCGCAGGTTGGAGCGCGCCAATGCTGCGCTCGAACACAAAACGGCCCCAACCGGCGAAGGCAAGAAAAACATTCTGAAAACGCGGGCCAGGGCGCTGGCGCGCGAGCCGGATGCGGGTCGAACCAGTCTGGACCAGATCGCAGTCGTGGAGTTCCTGGTGGCCGGCGAAAGGTATGCTGTCGAATCGGCCCATGTGCACGAGGTCTGCCGGTTGACAGAACTGACACCGCTGCCAGGAACGCCCGCGTTCGTTCTAGGAATCATCAGCGTCCGTGGACAAATCGTTTCGGTCGTCGATCCAAAAAGATTCTTCGACTTGCCACAAAAGGGGCTGACCGATCTCAACAAGGTCATCCTGATCAGCGACGGTTCAATGGAGTTTGGCCTTCTGGCCGACGCGGTCCTGGGTGAAGGCCGTGTTTTCGTCAAGGAACTGCAACCCTCTCTGCCCACCATGACCGGCGTGCGAGAAGAGTTCCTTATAGGGGTTAGCTCCGATCACCTGGTTGTCCTGGACGCAAAGAAGCTGCTGTCAGACCCGGGCATGGTTGTTAATGCAAACGAGGAATAACTTGAACTAAACATCAAAGCCGTATGAATGTAAAATGGTCGGTTGGAACCAAAATTGGAGGGGGATTTGCGCTGGCGTTGGCGGTTCTGGTTGCCATCGGTGGTGTCGCCCATCAAAACATCGGTAAACTGACTGTTACAGCGGAATGGGTGGATCACACGCACAAAGTTCTGGAGAAGCTCGCAATGCTTCTGCAGGGGTTGGTGGATGCCGAGACCGGACAACGGGGTTACATGATCACCGGTGACGAAGCCTATTTGGAGCCGTACCACGTTGCCCTCGGTGTGATTGACCAGGACGTCAAAGAACTCAGGGATTTGACCAAAGACAATCCCAACCAGCAGCGCCGGCTCGAGGCGTTGGCACCGAAGGTTGTTCAACAGGTTTCCGCACTCAAGGATGGCGCCACGGCGCGAAAGGAAAAAGGCTTCGAAGGCGCCCGGGATTGGGTGGCTACGGGCAAAGGAAAAAAGGAGATGGACGACATCCGCAAGGCCGTCGCCGAAATGAGAGCCGAAGAGAATGGTCTGCTGAACGCGCGCTCCGCGGAAGCGCAGGCCAGCGCTGGTCGCGCCAAACAGACGATCCTTTTCGGCACTGCCACCGCGTTTATCGTGCTGGCGCTTGCCGGGTTCCTTATTACCCGCAACATCTCTGGGCCGCTCAGAGAAATCTCCGGCGCGGCCGAGAAGATTGCCGCCGGCGACCTGGCGGTGAACGTTTCGGCCGACGGCCGGGCCGACGAAGTGGGCGTTCTGGCCAGGACCTTTTCACACATGACCACTTCGCTCCAGGGGATTGCGGACGTGGCCAGGAGAATCGCCGGCGGCGATTTGCGAGTGCAGGTCAAGGCGCAGTCCGAAAGGGACTTGCTGGGCAACGCCCTGGCAACGATGGTGGACAATCTTAGGCAGACAACCACCGAGTTGAACGAAGGCGTCACCGTTCTCGCTTCGACCGGTAGCGAAATCCTGGCCTCAACGGCTCAACTAGCCTCTGGAGCCGCCCAGGTCGGGACGGCCATTGCCCAGACCACGAGCACCGTCGAAGAAGTCAAGCAAACGGCGCAAGTTTCCAGCCAAAAAGCCAGATCCGTTTCCGACACTGCCCAAAACGTCGCGCAAGTCGCTCAGACCGGCAGGAAATCCGTTGAGGCCTCGCTCGAAGGAATGAAGGGCATCCAGACCCAAATGGAGTCCATCGCCGAGAGCGTGGTGAAACTGAGCGAGCAAGGCCAGGCCATTGGTGAGATCATTGCGACGGTCAACGATCTGGCCGAGCAATCCAATCTGCTGGCAGTCAACGCGGCGATTGAATCCGCCAAGGCCGGCGAACAAGGCAAAGGCTTTGCAGTGGTGGCGCAAGAAATCAAGAGCTTGGCGGAGCAGTCCAAACAAGCGACCACGCAAGTCCGGGCCCTCTTGAGCGAGATTCAGAAGGCGACCACTTCGGCGGTGCTGGCGACCGAGCAAGGCAGCAAAGCCGTCGAGCAAGGGGTAAAACAATCAACCGAGGCGGGCGAGGCGATTCGGTTGCTGGCCGGCAGCATCACCGAAACAGCACAAGCCGCTACGCAGATCGCCGCTTCGAGCCAGCAACAGTTGGTGGGGACCGACCAGGTGGCAACGGCGATGGAGAGCATCAAGCAGGCCAGCATCCAAAATATCGCTGGCACCAAACAGGCAGAGACGGCTGCGCACAACCTCCACGCGTTGGGACAGAAGCTCAAGAAACTGGTGGAGCAATACAAGGTGTGAAGCCTGGGACGTGAGGCGCGAAAAAGTAAGACTGAAACCATGCCTGGCGCCGACGACAAATTTCTGCAACGGCTGTTGGCCACGTTCCAAGCCGAGGCACGAGACCACATCCAAGCCGTCGCCTCCGGTCTCGTCCAGTTGGAGAAGGCTCCGCTGAAGGAGGAGCAGGCCGCCATCCTCGACGCGGTCTTTCGCGCGGCGCACAGTCTCAAAGGGGCGGCCCGAACCGTCAACTTCACGGAGGTCGAACATGTGTGCCAATCTCTGGAGAACGTCTTCGCTGCCTTCAAACGCGGTCAGTTGGTTCCTTCCGCGATTTTGTTCGACCACCTTCACCAGGCCCTGACAACCCTCGGCCATTTGCTCCAACTCAAGGAGCCGGGGTCACCGGGCTCGCCAACGCCGCCCGTGGCGGAACTACTCGCCTCGCTCAATGGCGCGTTGACGCCGAACGCGGTGCCCGAGCAAGGAACAACGGAAGTGACGGCGCCGTTGGCTCCACCCACGCCCACGCTTGAGGCCCAGCCCACCGGCCAGCGGGACAAATGGGTCCAGGCGGAAACCATCCGCGTATCCACGGCCAAGCTCGATACCGTGTTGCTGCAAGCTGAGGAGTTGGTTTCGGCCAAATTGGCGGCCAGCCGTCGCGCGGTCGGGCTGCGCCGGCTGCAAAGCCGACCCTCGGAGTGGAAAAAGAAATGGGCGAAACTGCGGGACAAGGTGCGAACGCTTGAGCAATCACTCGAAAGCCAGCCCAATGGCGACGGCCAATCGCCCGTGAGTTCTGGATTGAGGCCAATCGTGGAGTTCCTGGAGTGGAACCAGGAGTTCATCGAATCGCTTCACACCGGCCTGGCGGACCTCGCCGGAGCGGCCAGCCAGGATCAGAGGTCATTGGCGGCGATGGTGGATAATCTCCTGGACGAAATGAAGAAGGTGGTGATGCTGCCGTTCTCGACGGTCCTGGACGTTTTCCCGCGGTTCGTTCGCGAACTTTCGCGCGAGCAGGGCAAGCAGGTTGAGTTGGTGATCAACGGCGGCGAGATCGAAGTGGACCGGCGCATCCTGGAAGAGATGAAGGACCCGCTCGTTCACTTGGTAAGGAACTGCCTGGACCATGGCGTGGAAACACCGGCCGCGCGCACCCAACAGGGCAAACCTGCTCGAGGAACGATCACGCTGGCCCTTGCGCCCACCAACGCAAGCCAGGTCCAACTTCTGATTGCCGATGATGGCGCGGGCATTGACGCCCACAAGGTCAAAGCCGCCGCTGTGAAGTCGGGCCTGCTTCCGCCAGAGACTGCGGACACGCTCAGCGAGGAAGAGGCGCTGTCCTTTATTTTTCAATCGGGCATTTCGACCAGCCCTATCATTACCGACATCTCTGGCCGCGGTCTGGGCCTGGCCATCGTGAAAGAGAAGGTCGAAAGGTTAAACGGCACGCTCCTTGTCGAGACGGAGCCCGGCAAAGGAACGGCGTTCCGAATGATTCTGCCGCTGACAGTCTCGCGATTTCGCGGCGTCATCGTCCGCGTTGATGAGCAGCATTTTGTCATACCGACCAGCCAGGTGGATCGCGTGGCCCGCCTTAAGAAAGAACAGATCAAGACCGTCGAGAACCGCGAGACCATCGTACTCGGCGGGCAGACCCTCTCTCTGGTCCGGCTTGGCCGGGCGCTCGCGTTACCGCCGAAGACCGCGCCGGCCCAACCGCCAGAGACGCTCCTCGCAATTGTACTGGCGTGCGCCGGCCAGCGCATCGCGTTCCTGGTGGATGACATCCTCGAGGAGCAGGAAGTCCTGGTCAAAACCATGGGCAAGCAATTGGTTCGCGTGCGCAATTTCGCCGGTGCCACCATATTGGCAAGTGGCCAGGTCGTTCCTATCCTCAGCGTCGTTGACTTGATGAAATCCGCTGTGCGAGCCAGTGCCGCACGCGTCGAATCTGCCGTGGCGCCGGCGGCAACTATCCAGACAAAGCGGAAATCGGTCCTGGTCGCCGAAGACTCGATTACCTCGCGAACTTTGTTGAAGAACATCATCGAAACGGCGGGTTACAAGGTGGAAACGGCGGTGGACGGGACCGACGCATTCACCAGACTCAGGAGCGGCCAATTCGATTTGGTGGTTTCCGACGTGGACATGCCGAGGATGAACGGTTTTGGTCTCACGGCGAAAATCCGCGCGGACAAGATGCTGGCCGAACTGCCAGTGATTCTAGTCACAGCCCTGGAGTCCCGCGCGCACCGGGAGCAGGGCATTGATGTGGGGGCCAATGCCTACATCGTCAAGAGTAGCTTCGACCAGAGCAACCTGCTGGAGGTCGTCCGGCGGCTGATATGAGCGCATCCCAACAAAGGCTAATCAAGGTCCTCGTCGTGGAGGATTCGCGTGTCATCGCCGAATTCCTGACGCACTTGCTCGATTCGGACCCGCAGATTCGCGTGGTGGGAACCGCCTTCGACGGGGAGGAGGCTCTGACGGCGGCGCAACGCACCAAACCCGACGTGATCACAATGGACATCCACATGCCCAAGGTCAACGGCTTCGACGCCACCCGCAGCATCATGGAAAACTGCCCTACGCCTGTGGTGATCGTTAGCGGCACCTCCAGCATTGATGAAGTAGCGACCAATTTCCGTGCCATCGAGGCAGGTGCGCTCGCCCTCGTAGCTCGGCCCAGTGGCATCGGCCATCCCGGGCACGAGGTGACAGCCAGGCAACTGCTGGAGACGGTCAAGCTGATGTCCGAGGTAAAAGTCGTCAGACGATGGCGCCGCGATAGCCGCCTCCCGGCGCCCGCCCAAATCAGAGACCTCGGCCCGATTCCGCCGGCAAGCGCTCCACCAAAGGTCGTGGCTATCGGCACTTCCACCGGCGGACCGCTGGCGCTTCAAACCATCTTCTCAGGCCTCCCAAAAACCTTTCCTCTCCCGGTGCTGGTGGTTCAGCACATGGCGCCCGGCTTTGCCCAGGGGTTCGTGGAATGGCTGTCGCACTCTTCGGGCTTTCCTATCCGCCTGGCCGTTCAAGGTGAAACCCTCTGCCCAGGCCGGGCCTACCTGGCTCCCGATGATTTTCACATGGGTTTGCAAGGCGGGCCTCGCATAAAGCTCACGGCTGCCAGCGTGGGTCAGGCTTCCAGCCAGACAGTTGCAGAGGCATCCTTGCCTCGCATCCGTTTGGTTCAGGATGAACGCGAAAACGGGATGCGCCCCTCCGCATCATTCCTCTTCCGCTCCGTCGCGGCTGCCTTCGGCCCGAACGCGATCGGGGTGCTGCTCACAGGCATGGGAACCGATGGCGTGGACGAATTAAAGCAGCTCAAAGACGCAGGCGCCCTCACCATTGCGCAGGATGAGCAGAGCTCCGTCGTTCACGGCATGCCCGGGCAGGCCATCAAAATCGGCGCAGCCAGACTCGTGTTGCCTCCGGAGAGCATTGCCAAGACTTTAACTGCCATTGTGACCAAACCATGAACACCGAATCGAAACGAGGTCATCTGGAAATCCTCATCGTCGAGGACAGTCGCACTCAGGCCGAACAACTCAAATACATCCTGGAAGAGCACGACTTCCAGGTCGTCGCCACCCGCAATGGCCGGGAAGCCCTCGAGGCCCTGCGCCAGCGAAAGGCGACACTCGTGATTACCGACGTGACGATGCCGGAAATGGATGGCTACGAACTTTGCCGCCGCATCCGCGCTGACCAACACCTGGCGGATTTACCGGTGATCTTGCTCACCTCCCTTTCCGACCCGGAGGATGTCTTCAAAGGCCTGGAGTGTGGCGCCGACAACTTTATCACCAAACCCTACGAGCCGAACTATCTGTTGGCGCGGATTCATTATCTGCTTGGAAACGCGCATCTACGCACTCGCGACAAGATGCAAATCAGCACCGAAGTGTTCCTCGCTGGACAAAGGCACGTCATCACCTCGGATCGGGCCCAGATACTCAACCTGTTGCTGTCCACCTACGAAGCCGCGGTCCAAAAAAACCGGGAGTTAGCAAAGGCCCGGGATGAATTGTCCAAGCTCAACGAACAACTGGAAGATAAAGTCGCGCGGCGGACCGCTTCTCTGGCGGATGAGATCGCCGAACGAAACCGGGCCGAAGCTGAGGTCAGGCAACTCAACGAGGAGCTGGAAGAGCGGGTCCGCCAACGCACTGCCGAACTCGAAGCTGCCAACAAAGAACTGGAGGCCTTCACCTATTCGGTGTCGCACGATCTGCGCGCGCCGCTGCGCGCGATTGGCGCCTTCTCCAACGATCTGCACCGGGATTTTTCGCCACAGATGCCGCCCGAAGCCCGGGAACTTCTGGACCGGGTCATCTCCAACGCACAGCGCATGGTGCGGCTCATTGAAGACTTGCTCCGCTTCTCGCAGTTGGGCCGCCAGCGGCTCAGCAAACAGCCGGTGGACCTTTCCAGTCTGGTTCAGGAAGTGGTGGAGGACCTGCGCAAGGAAGAAGGCCAACGATCAATCGAAGTTCTAGTGGGCAATTTGCCCAACGGCGTCGGCGACCCGCCGCTGCTCAAACAGGTCTTCGTGAACCTGCTGTCCAACGCGTTCAAGTTCACACGCCAGAACCCAAGGGCCATTGTGGAAGTCGGCTGCCTGCAGCAGAATGGGCAACAGGTGTACTTTGTTCGGGACAACGGCGCGGGCTTCGACATGCGGTACGCCGAGAAATTGTTTGGCGTGTTTCAGCGATTACACGGTGAGGCGGAGTTCGAGGGCACCGGCGTGGGCCTGTCGATCGTCCAACGCATCATCGAACGCCACGGGGGGCGCATCTGGGCCGAGGCGGAAGTGGATAAAGGCGCAACCTTTCATTTCACACTGGCCGGCTGAGGGCAGCTCTGCAGCGGACACGCGCCGAGACTATCCTGGGAGAGTAATGCCTCAGTGAAGGCGGGTAGGGCGCGTCACTCCGTACGCGCCGACTGATGGGAGGGCACAACGGCGCGCACGGAGTGACACGCCCTACCTGCTTAGGCTCGCCGCGTCCGCCGTCGTTGACCCATTACCTTGCCGATTGAAAAGCCTTTGACACTTTCGGGCAATTAACTAGCCTCCTCGCCGGTTATGCGATTCGGCATCAATACGTTTCTTTTCACTTCCCCGTTCACCAACGACAGCACCAAGCTGTTCAAACGGTTCAAGAGGTGGGGTTTCGATACCGTCGAGATTCCGATTGAAGACCCGTCGCACATCGACCCCGCGCGCGTGAAGCGCGAGTTGGATAACCACGGGCTGGTCTGCGGATCGGTCTGTGCCTGCATGGGGCCGGATCGCGATTTGCGCGGCACCCCCCAACAGCAACAGACCGGGCTGGATTACATGATGAAGCTCATTGACCAGATGGTGGCGCTGGATTGTCCGTCGCTCATCGGCCCGGTCTATTCAGCCGTGGGTCGCGCGGATGCGGTGCCGCCCACCGAATATAAGCAGCAATGGAAAACAGTCGCAGGGCATCTCAAAACACTGTGCCGCTATGCGGCGAAAAAAGGGGGCCAGGTTTGCCTGGAGCCGCTCAACCGTTTCGAGACCGATTTCATTAACACCTGCGACCAGGCGCTGCGAATGGCAAAGGATGTCGCCAGCCCCGCCCTTAAGATTCACCTCGACACCTTCCACATGAACATCGAGGAGAAAAACCAAGCGGCGGCAATTCGCAAAGCAGGCGCACGCCTCGGCCATTTCCATGCCTGTGGCAGCGACCGCGGCACGCCCGGCAACGACCACATAGATTGGAAGCCTATCGCCCTGGCCTTAAAAGGGGTCCGCTACCATGGGGACGTGGTCATCGAATCGTTCACGACAGATGTGAAGGTGATTGCGCGGGCCGCGGCGATTTGGCGGCGTATCGAACCGACCCGGGACGAGATCGCGGTCAAAGGACTCGAGTTCTTGCGTAAGACACTTGGTTGAGGCCTTAATTAACGAATGAACCTGGAGGTAAGACAGTGGAAGAGAAAATAATTAAGACGTTCTTAATAGGCGCAGTTCTAATTATACAGACTGCCGCCGCGCACAGTGCGGGCCTGGAGGAGGCGCTGCGGCCCAATCAGACCTTGCTTGATAACGATCGCAAGGAAATCGGGTTCAAAAGCCTCTTCAACGGCAAGGACCTCAGCGACTGGGATGGCAACCCCAAACTGTGGTCGGTCAAGGAAGGGGCGATCACCGGCGAGACCACCGCCGAAAACCCCGCCAGCGGCAATACGTTCTTGATTTGGACCAACGGCACGGTCAGCGATTTCGAGTTGCGTTGTTCTTTCAAGCTCGTCCCGGGGGATGACCAAGGGTTTGCCAACTCAGGAATCCAGTATCGCAGCAAGATTTTTGATGCGAACAATTGGGTGGTCGGCGGCTATCAGGCAGACATGGAAGCCGGACCCACTTACACGGGCATTCTTTATGAGGAACGGATGCGCGGGATCCTGGCCGGGCGCGGTGAGAAAGTCGTTTGGACCAAGGATTGCCAGAAGCAAGTCGTTGGCTCGCTGGGCAAATCCGAGGAACTCCAGAAGACGATCAGGCAGCGCGATTGGAATGATTACGTCATTATTGCCAAAGGAAACCACTTGCAGCAGTTCATCAACGGCAACCAGACCGTGGACGTGACCGACGGCTGTGAAGCCAAGGCCGCAAAGTCCGGCCTGCTGGCGCTGCAGCTCCACGCCGGCCCGCCGATGAAGGCGCAGTTCCGCAACATTCGGCTGAAGAGCCTGCCCATGGATGGCCAATCTCTAAACGAGGACATGAAAAATTTGCAGGGTGTTTGGCAAGTCGCCAAGGCCGAAAGGGACGGCACTCCGCTCTCCTCGGAAGATTTTGCAAATCTAGTCGTGACCATCTCGAGCAACTCCTGGGAGCTTCTCAATGCAGACACCCCCAGCCGCGGCAGCTTTACGGTTGATTCGGGCAAACGTCCCAAGCAAATGGATATCCGTGAGGACGCCGGACCGCAGGCGGGAGAAACATTGCTGGCGATCTACGAACTGACGCCGGAAAGCCTGCGGGTCTGTTACGCTCGATCAGGAGCGGAGCGGCCCACCTCTTTTGCAACTGCGGAGGACTCCGGACATTCACTGATCACCTACAAACGCAAAAGAGATTGAGAAGGCTCAAACGAACTCTGCTGCCCTTGATGGTTGTCGCGACGGTGCTCACTTCCGCCGCCGCGGACAAAAAAATCGTGTTCGTGGCAGGTCCGCCCAGCCACGGCCCCGGCGAACACGAGCACCGCGCAGGGTGTCTATTGCTGAAGTCCTGCCTGGACAAGCTGCCGGGGGTTGCCTCGCTGACTTACAGCAATGGTTGGCCGCAGGACCTCAAGGCGTTCGATGGCGCCGACGCGATCGTGCTGTACATGGACGGCGGCTCGGGTCATCCGGCGATTCAGGACAACCGATTAGCCACACTCGATGGGCTGATGAAGAAGGGGGTTGGGCTCGTTTGCATCCATTACGCCACGGAGCCAACTCTTGAAAAAGGCCAAAAGGAATTTCTGGATTGGATCGGCGGCTGTTTCGAAATCAACTGGTCGGTAAACCCGCACTGGAACGCGCAATTCAAGGAGCTGCCGAAGCATCCGATCGGTCGCGGCGTTAAGCCCTTTGCGATCAACGACGAATGGTATTTCCACATGCGCTTCCGTGAGGGGATGAAAGGCGTTACACCCATTCTCACCGCCGTTCCGCCCGAAAGCACGATGAGCCGACGCGACGGTCCCCACGAAGGCAATCCTGCGGTGCGCGAAGCTGTAAGTCACGGCGAACCGCAGCACGTCGCCTGGGCCTGCCAAAGGCTGAACGGCGGACGCGGCTTCGGTTTCACCGGCGCGCATTTTCACAAGAACTGGGGTGACGAGAATTTTCGGAAGTTGGTGTTGAACGCGATTCTTTGGACTGCCAAGGTGGAAGTGCCGGCCGAGGGAGTCCAGAGCGCGGTGACAGCAGAGGAGTTGGAGCGCAACCTGGATGCGAAGGGCAGAAACTAGCCTGCATATTTCGCAGCGCGGCCAGCCGCAACCGAGCCTGACAGAATCATGGCAGGACAGAATCATAATATTGTACAGCGTTGTGCGTTGATGATTCTGTCCTGCCATGATTCTGTGGGTTTCCTGCATTTGCAAGAGAATTCCTCGGGGCCAGGCAGACTTTCTCAAAATGCCGGGAGGGGAGGTTGCCGATGGGTAAGCCGCGGCCAGGCGCGGTCTGGTAGCTGGCCAACACCTGGTCAAACGAGGAAAGCACCATGCGTCATTGAACTTCCGCCGCAGGAGTCCTTACAGGACGTTCTCATGCGCCCTTCGCTGCCCCTCCGCTGGTAGGCTATGCTCGTCCCTCGCTCCGCCTCGCCTGCTGCGGACCGCTCCGCCTACCGCCCCGCTCACGGCTGACCTGGGGCGAGCAGAACCCGGAAACCGAAGCCGTTGTCCCGGAGGCCCGGGTTGAAGAGGTAGTAGTAGCGGGACGCGGACCGGCAGTTCCTGGCGATGAATTTCCAGTTGCCGCCACGGATCACGCGGCCCGAGCCCGCGCCCGCGACAGCCCCTTCCGGATCGATCACACTCCCGGCGGGATACGCCCCATACCAGTCCTGACACCACTGAGCCACGTTTCCAATCATGTCATTCAATCCCCGCCCGTTGGGTTGGTAGCTACCTACCGCCGTCGTTTGGTCGAGGTAAATCCCGCTGGCGTTACTAATGGTGCCCACAGACGCATCGTATTCGTATTGGCCATTGAAGTTTGCCTCTCCGGACCGTAAATCGGTTCCCAGGTAAAACGCCGTCGTTGTCCCCGCCCGGCACGCATACTCCCACTCCGATTCCGTCGGCAGCCGATACACGTAATTCGTGGGAATCAGCCCCCCCGCACGCTCCTGTTGCGTCCGCAACCCGCAATAATTGGTCGCGTCATACCACTTCACCTGCTCCACCGGACGATTCATATTGGTGCCGTAATCCACGTCTTGATAACAATTGCAGGTTGGGTCGTAATCGTAGCGCACCCCGTTGAACCAACTCGGATTGCTCCCCGCCACGGCGAGATAATCCCCTTGGGTCACCAAAAACTTCTCCATCCAAAACCCCCGGCTGATGGTCACCAGGTGCTGGACCTCACCCGAATCCCGCAAAGCCTCGTTCGTCGGGCTCCCCATCGCGAAGGTCCCCGGCTGGATGAACACCAGGTTGGTGTCCGCCGGCGCGGCAACGGATACTGCACGATAAAACCGCTGACCCGGCCCGGGAGCCGACGGATCAGTCCAAACAGTGCTGGCACCCGCTGCTTGCAGCAGCGTCCGGTCCACCCAAACATTCGTGGAGGACAGGCCAGTGGCGTATTGAATCGAATAGACGGTCCCCACCTCTCCGGTCAGGCTCAGAGTCGGCTGGCCAGCGGAAAATCGCAGCCCAAGACTCGGTCGGGATTGAGCGGAGGCTCGTGGCGCTACTGCCCAAACGATCAGCCACAGCACGGAAAGCAATCCAACGAGCTTTGAGTATCGTGTCTTCATGGAGCCAAGGGTTAGTTGTTACCGGCCGGTCCAGTCCAAACCGGACCTCTGTGCGCGCGGGGCGTTGGCTGGTGAAACAAGCCATCGTCTCGTGCGGGCAGAGGAGTACCTTTATACTCTGGCCGGGCGATTTAGCAAGTGCAAAGGGACAGTCGATAGGTCTGAAAAAATTGATTCTCTGAAAAATTTCTACTCGTTTTCCTGGGAAATTCTGATGGGCGCTTGCCGATTTTTTTCAATTTTTTTGACAGCTTCTCAGTGATAGCGGGTGGGGCGCGTCAGTCCTCTGCGCGCCGCTGGCCTCAACCACAAACCCCGGCGCGCAGAGGACTGACGCGCCCTACCATTGAGGCCAACAAGTCGATCTTTAGTGGCGCGCATGTTGGCATTGCAAACGATACGGATCGAGGCCTGCTCCAGACCCAGCTTGTGGCTCCGCGCCGTGAACGCCTTGTAACGTGCCGGGTGCATTACCTGCGGCTCATTCGATAGAGAAGGCACGCCACGATCGCTGAAACCAACAGCCCGACGGCAATAGACCAATACAAGATCAGCCTCCGCTTCCGGCGCAGCCCACTGCCGCCCATGCCCGGAAGAAGATAGAAGCGTTTTCGCTCTTTATCTCTGTCGGATCGAACCATAGGAACTACTTGTAAGGGGAATTCAGAGGATTCCTACGGGGTTCTTGTTACAAATGGGCGCTATGTTTGGCTTTGGGCGACGGTCATAGCGGCGGACAATAATCCTAGTCGTGAGCCAATAGTCGTTGGCTGCTACTTGGTCGCCCGCCGGGCGAGCACAGCGCCACCCGTGATGCCGGCATTGTCACCCAATTTGGAAGGAACGATTTCGACGCCCTTCATGGTGCCGGGCATGGCGTGCTCACGGGCGGTCTTGGTAATCACGCTCATCATTTCATCTGCCAGCGCCTGGATGAGGCCCCCGCCAAGAACTACTACTTCGGGATTGAGCAGGTTGACCAGGTTGGAGGTGGCGATGCCGATGTAGGAGGCTGCGCCTTCTACGATTCGCCCCACGAATTTGTCGCCGCGGCGAATGGCCTTGCGAAGGTCTCCGCTGCGCAAATCGTCCATGTCCTCGCCGAGCATTTCTGTCAGAAGCGTTTTCTGGCCGTCTTTAACGCCCGCTTTGATTTGCTGAAAGATGGCGGTGCGGCTGGCCAGCGCTTCAAAACAGCCCTTGTTGCCGCAACCGCATTTGGGGCCGTTCAACTCCAGCACCATGTGGCCGATCTCGCCTGCAGTGTGATTAAAACCGCTGTAAAGCTCGCCATTCAGAATCAAGCCGCCGCCGATTCCTGTCCCCACAAAAATGCCGATGACGTTGCGGGGCTTGGATTTGAGCTCGGCGACGTGAACGCCCAGCACGGCGATGTTGGCGTCGTTTTCGACGAAGACCGGCACACCGAGATGCTTTTCGAGTTCCTTCTTGAGCGGCACATCCTTCCAGCCCTCCAGGTTCGGCGCAAAGATGACAATGCCCCCGTCGAAGTCCACCGCGCCGGGAGCCCCAATGCCCACACCCGCGACTTGTTTGAGCGTCAGGTCGGCTTCATCCACCGCGTCTCGAACGCAACGGTCGAGCCGTTCAACGACCGCATCGATGCCGCGTGAGGATTTGGTGCTGACTTTAGCCGTGCCGACGCATTCCAAGGCGCCGTCAAATATTCCCGCCAGAATCTTGGTGCCGCCGAGATCGACGCCTACGACGTAATCTGCTTTGCTGCTGGGTTCGGGCATATAGGCTCGTGCGAGGGGTGCCGCTGCATTGTTTTTCAGTTAAGCTCAATCCAGCCAGACCTTGATCCGGCAGACAGGTGACAATTCAGTGACTACTTGCCCGCCAGCACGGCGCTCATTTTCTTGCGCAACTCTGCGCTGATGGCCTCCGCCGAACGCATCCCATCGACAATGGTGAACTCGTAAGTGGTTTGCAAGTGGCGGAAGGTTTTTTGCATGGCGGTCTGGTAGTGCATGAAACTGTCGAACATGTCGCGGGACAAGCCAAGGTCCATGCCGCTTTCCCAGTAATCCAGCGCGGCATTCTTAGCGAAGCTGCGCTGGACCAACTCCTCGGGCGGGACGTTGAGGTAGAAAACCGCGTCTGGCTCCAACGCGATGCCGTACACATTCCTTAGCCAGGCCTCATCCATGCCGCGGACCATGTCTCGCGCCATCAAGGTGTAGATGTAGCGGTCGGCTAGAACGATGAAGCCGGCTTTCAATGCAGGCAGAATGATGTTTTCCAGTTGATCGGCAAAATCGGTTGCGTAGAACAAGCTGAGTGTGGTGCGGCTCAGAATGTTCCCTTGCTGCGCCTGCTCCAACTCTTCGCTCACCAGCGTGGAGCGCTTCAGGCCGACCTGGACGGTGGCGTGACCGCTGCCTTCAAGCCATTCCACCAGCATCGCAATCTGCGTGGAGCGCCCGGAACCATCGGCGCCTTCGACAACAATGAGTTTGCCGGCCAATTGTTCGAGATCGACCCCGGGGATCCCATGCCCGGAAAAGCGCCGTTCGCTGCGACCCGGAACGACGATCTGGTTCCTGGCCGGGCGTCTCATTCGACCGGCTCCTCGACTTTGATTTTCCTGCGCGGCTCGGCGGGTGGATTTGACGCTGGACGTTCCGTGCGGTGAAAGCCTGCCAGGTCCAACCGTTGGAAGACTAACTCGCGGATGGTGGCCTGCTGCGCCTCGACGAGTTGGTTGGCGTCAATCACCAGAAAATTGAATTCCGTGCTCATGGCCAGGTACTGTTCGAGAATGCGGCCCTGAAAGATACGAAAGCTTTCATAGGGGTCGGTTGAAAGGCGCAGGTCCATGCCGGCCTCGAAGTATTTCAGTTGTGACCGGCCGTCGAGGATGCGCTGAAGGGAGACTTCCAAATCGGCTTTGAAAAAGAACGTCAGGTCGGGAAGCGCCGCGAAGTCGTAAATGCCGCGCACCCATTCCGGCGGGCAGCCGCGGACGACGTCGCGGGCAAAGGCGGTGAAAATGTAGCGGTCGCACAAGACCAGGTAACCCGCCCGCAACAACGGGACCAGGTGCCGCTCGTAGCGGTCGGCAAAGTCGGTGGCGTGAATGAGGCTGAAAGTCGTCGGGGTGAGCAGCTCGCGCTTTTTGCCCTTGCTGGTCGCAGCCTTGACGAGTTCGGAGGAGTTCCATTCGCTGAAATAGACCTTGAGGCCTTGCAATTGGAGCCAGCGCTTAAGCAAATAAATCTGCGTGGATTTTCCCGAGCCGTCCAGCCCCTCGACGGCGACGAGTCGGCCAGGAAAATTCAGGTCGGCGAACGTTTTCATTGCCGTGCAAGAATACTTCGGACATGGACGAAAGCAACCCTCGCGTGCGGCCTCACTCACGGCGGGTAGGGCGCGTCAGTCCTCTGCGCGCCGTTCTGTGGCCTGCAGCGGCGCGCAGAGGACTGACGCGCCCTACCCGCTGTCACTAACCGGTTACACCCTCGCGTGCGGTTTGGCGCCGGCGGATGGGTCAAACCGAGTTGGCTTGGCTGCTCTGACTAAAACCCTCCGCCAGCGCCACCGCCTTGAGCATCGCTTTGGCCTTGTTGACCGTTTCCTGGTACTCACCCTCCGGAGTGGAATCATTGACCCAACCGCCGCCGGCCTGGATATAGGCTTTGCCGTCTTTGATGAGCGCCGTGCGAATCGTGATGCAGCAGTCGAGATTGCCGTCGAACGAAAAATAACCGACACACCCGCCGTAGGGCCCGCGGGCGGTTTGTTCGAGTTCGGAAATAATTTGCATGGCGCGGATCTTAGGCGCGCCGCTGAGCGTGCCGGCGGGGAAGGTGGCGCGCATCAGATCGTAGGGAGTCTTGTCGGCAGAAAGGGTTCCTTCGACCTGGGAGACGATGTGCATGACGTGACTGTAGCGTTCGATGGTCATGAGGTCTTTGACCTGGACGGTGCCGAAAGCGCACACGCGGCCCAGATCGTTGCGCGCCAGATCCACGAGCATCACGTGCTCGGCCCGTTCCTTGGGGTCGGCAAGCAATTCCTTCTCCAGCGCATCGTCTTCCTGGGAAGACTTGCCCCGGCGACGCGTGCCGGCGATGGGTCGAATTTCCACCTTCCGATTCTCGCAGCGGACGTGGATTTCCGGTGAAGCGCCGACCAGCGAAAAGCCGTCCAGTTCGAGCAGAAACATGTACGGAGAGGGGTTGACCGAGCGGGCTGCCCGATAAATGTCCAGCGGCGACGCCTTGACCGAGGCGGAGAAGCGTTGCGAGCCGACCACTTGGATGATGTCGCCCGAGGTGATGTATTGCTTGGCCTTCAAAACGTTTGCAGAAAATCTTTCCCTGGGCACGTTCGACTCAAAAGGCAGGGACGGCACTTCTGCGGGGACTGTGACCGGATGATGTTCGCTGGGCTGCTCGAGGAGTGAAACGAGGCGATCGATTTCGCCGGTGGCATTTTCGTAGGCTTCTTGCGGACTGGCAGCGTCCTCGAGAAGAGCATTGACGACCACGGTGATGATCTGCGTGAGACGATCGAAGATGAGCAGTTGATCCGCAACCAGGAAATACATCACTGGAGTGTGCAACTCATCGAATGGCGGGCGCGGGACCACCGGCTCAATATCATGAATGAATTCGTAGCCGATAAAACCGACCGCGCCGCCGGTGAAGCGCGGCAAGGAAGGCAGGCTAACTGCGTGATACCTTTTCATCACGCGCTCGACTACTTGCAGGCCGTCTCGCACCGGTTGCGGCCCGGTGGCTCCCGATCCGGTCCCGGCTCGAAAGCTTTCCACCACTTTGCCATTCTCAAGAACCTCAACCTGATTGCCGGTTTGCCTGATGATGGCTCGAGGGTTGCAACCGACGAACGAGTAGCGCCCGATATGTTCGCCGCCTTCGACCGATTCGAACAGGAAGGATTCGCCCGGCCCGCGAATTTTGCGATAGGCCGAAAGTGGCGTCTCGATATCGGCCAGCAACCGGCGTGTGACCGGAATCAGGTTGCCTTGCTTGGCCAGCGTTAGGAATTCGTCCAGTGTGGGTGAATACATCATTTCCCCTGCGGCTGGACGCCTCCGTCGCCGCAAAGGCCGGCCAAATCCGCCTTGTTCGCGCCAGGCGCCGAGCAGGTTTCGACCGCAAGACTCCTTTCCGAGAGGCGCGCATTGCGCAGCGCCGCGCGGCGCAGGCGCCAAATGGCGAGCAGCGTGTAAAAAGCGACCGCTCCGGCGTAGGCCATGATGCCGACGCCAATGGCAAAGGGCACCAAAACCAGGTTGCTGAAGTAAATGACGGCCGCCCCGACCCCGGCAGTCAGCAACGTATTGCCGGCCAGGCAGAATAGATAAAGAGTGATCCGGGTTTCCTGAATTCGTTCGACATGCCAATCGCGATAGGCCTCTTCGCCCAGCGAGCGCATCAACCAGGCGGACTGAAAATTCCGCGCTGCCACCAAGACGCTCGTGGTGCTGATCACGATGGCAGGCAGCGGCCAGAACGCCAGGGTAAGGCAGAGCGCGAAGTTGATCGGCAGCCCCCACCGCCATCCCAGTTTCTTAGCGATAGGATTGCCTTCGAGCACTAGATTAGGCGTCGCAACCCACGTGCTCAAAACATCCATGCCCCGCGAAACCAGCAACAGCGCCAACGTCAGGCAATAATTGCGGCTGGCGAATGGGATGAAATCGTCCATCATGTTTTTCCGTGATTCTGGTCCGGCGGCAGCAGTTGCGGTTCGGTTATCTTAAAACTCGCGCCGCCACCCTGGATTGAGCGGAAGAAGCAGGAGCGGTAGCCTTCATGACAGGCGGCGCCGATCTGCTCGACCTGAATCAAGAGGGTGTCGCCATCACAATCGAAAGCGATGTCTTTGATGCTTTGGGTGTGGCCGCTGGTTTCGCCTTTCATCCAGAATTTCTGCCGCGAGCGGCTCCAGAAGTGGGTCTTGCCGGTCGCGATAGTTTTTTCGAGCGAAAGGCGGTTCATCCAGGCCATCATCAGCACTCGCCCTGTTTTCTGATCCTGGATGATGGCAGGAATCAGGCCCTTGGCATCGAACTTCAATTTGTCGTATGAGGTCATGGGAGGGGAAACGGAGGGATGGCCTGCTGGAGTGTCGGAGTGCCGCAAACCGCATTCCTTAACTCTGTCGCCCCATAACTCTGTTCGATCTTCATTTCTTCGGCACGAATGTAAACCGAACCGCCGTCAAAATGCAAATAAAGGCTGCGAAATGGCGTAACCGGTCAGTGACGGCGGACGGAGCGCGGACTTTCCAGTCCGCACGAAGCTCCTCTCGCACAACCGGGCTGCGAATTGGGTGCAGGTCGGCGTTCGAACGATGCTGCGGACTGGAAAGTCCGCGCTCCGCGATTTGCGCCCGCGTTCACTGACCGGATACGAAATGGCTCCACCAAATTCTCCCGGCGGGATAGAGCAATACCAAGCCGCAACAGAGCGATATTCAGTGCCCCGATCTACGATCTATCGAATGACCTCTGATCGCTTATCTCCCTCACCGGGATCCCCTTTGCTGCCAAATACTTCTTCACATCGCCTACCGTGTATTGGCCAAAATGAAAGATGCTCGCCGCCAACACTGCGTCCGCTTTGCCTTCCAGCAGTACTTCAGCCAGGTGCTCGAGCTTGCCTGCGCCACCGCTGGCGATAACCGGCACGCCTACCGATTCACTGACCCGACGCGTGATGACCAAATCGAAACCCGCTCTGGTGCCATCGGCGTCAATGCTGTTGAGCACGATTTCGCCCGCCCCCAGCGACACCGCCCGCTGGGCCCATTCAACGGCATCGAGTCCAGTCGGTTTTCGTCCGCCGTGCGAGAAGACCTCCCATCTTTCGGGGGCGATTTTCTTTGCATCAATTGAAACCACCACGCACTGGCTGCCGAACTTTTCGGCCCCGGCGCGAATCAGCCCCGGATCCGCCAGCGCCGAAGAGTTGATGCTGATTTTGTCTGCTCCCGCCCTCAGCATAGTGTACATGTCCTGGACGGAGCGCAGGCCTCCGCCAACCGTCAGCGGCATGAAACATTGGTCGGCGGCGCGCTCGATCACGTCCACCATCGTCGCGCGGCCATGGGCCGTGGCGGTGATGTCGAAGAACACCATTTCATCGGCGCCCTGTTCGTTGTAGCGCAGCGCCAACTCAACCGGGTCGCCCACGTTGCGCAACTCACCTGCCTCGGCCCTGCCGAACTGGACGCCTCGAGTGACCTGGCCCTCATGCACGTCCAGGCACGGGATGACGCGTTTGGCGATCACGGCAATGAGTGAATCGGTTCGCCGCCCGATAATCAATTTTGAAAATCGGCTGGCAGCCAGTATGCTCTGGCAGCGCATGAAGAGCATCGTGTTTCAAGCTCTGGCTGAAGCGGCCCGCAACGCCGAAGGGGTGGCGCTGGGCATCATCTCCGGGGCGAAGGGTTCCAGCCCGCAGAAGGTGGGGGCCAAGGCGTTATTCTACGCCGATGGCCGCATCAAAGGCACGCTCGGGGGCGGTTGTCTGGAAGCCGAAATCCAGCGCCGGGCAGTCCAGTCCTTGCGCACCGGCCAGGCCTCCGCGTTCGAGCTTTTGCTCGACCACGATTTTGGCTGGGACGATGGCTTGATTTGCGGCGGCAAGGTTTTCGGATTGATTCTCCCTAACCCACAGAGGATAGGGGAGGGTTTCTGGGCTGAAATCGCCGAACGGAAATCCTCCGTGAGCTGGGGGGTCAAACCGGATTTCGCAATCGCCGCGGTCCCTGTTACGCAAACAGATGAAAATTGGCTCTACCAGGAAACGGTGGCTCCGCCCTGCGTCCTGTGGATCGCCGGCGCAGGGCATATCGCCCAGGCCGTTGCGCCGCTGGCTTCGCAACTGGATTTTCAAGTGACCGTCTTCGACGATCGCCCGGCGCTGGCCAACCACCAATTCTTTCCTCGAGAAGTCAGTTTGCATGCCGATGTCTGGGAGAAACTGCTGGCGCTGCCGCTGCCGGACGTGCCGAGTTTTGGTTTAATTGTCACGCGAGGCCATCGGCACGACGCACTGGTGCTCAAGGACTGGATTGGCAAGCCGTTTTTGTTCCTGGGCATGATTGGCAGCTCACGCAAAGCACGGACGATTTTTGAACACTTCATTGAGGAGAACATCGCGACGGCCCAGGAGTTGAAACGGGTCGCCTGTCCGGTAGGAATTAAAATCCGCTCTCAAAGCGTGCAGGAAATCGCAGTGAGCATCATGGCGCAGTTTATTGATAAACGGGCGGAACTGGTCTATGAGATGAAGGTTTCGCCGACGGCCAAATTTGAGTTGGTTTGATGGGACTTTCCTGGCCGTGTCTGCTTTGCCGCGCTCATGATAAGACATTCCGGCGACCAGAGCCCGAAAGCCGGCAGCCACGGCCATTCTCCCTCGCCCCATCCGATGGGGAGAGGGTTGGGGTGAGGGGCCGTCTTTTCCCGCAGCGGTGGTACCGTCCAGATGCGCCAGGCAAAAATTAAGCGCTGATGCCGAGATTGACACTTCCAACTCCAGTTTGCATTCTCTGGCGCCAAAAGGCCTGCCTGGCAAGACCAACATGAATGCTCAGAGCAACAATACCCTCGTGAACGTGGACGGGGTGGAGAAAGTTTTCCACCGCGGGTCGGAGGACATTCACGTGCTCTCGGACCTGCATTTGAAAGTCCCCCAGGGCGAATTTCTGGCGCTGATGGGGCCATCAGGTTCGGGAAAGAGCACGTTGCTCAACCTCATTGGCGGACTGGATCGCCCTACGAACGGTTCGGTCACCGTCGGCGGCGAGCGCACCGATACGCTATCGGGCCGCAGACTGGCTGCGTGGCGGGCGCGCCACGTCGGCTTCGTGTTCCAACTTTACAATCTGCTGCCCGTGCTCACGGCGGAGCGGAACGTCGAACTGCCCTTGTTGCTGACGCACCTCTCGAAGAGGGAGCGACAACAACACGTGGCGACGGCGCTGGGGATCGTGGGGCTTTCGCACCGAACCAGGCATTATCCCCGTCAGCTCTCGGGCGGCGAACAACAGCGCGTTGGCATTGCCCGCGCCATTGTCAGCGACCCCACGCTGCTGCTCTGCGATGAGCCGACAGGCGACCTCGACCGAAAGGCCGGCGATGAGATTTTGGATCTGCTGCAGGCGCTGAACCGGGAACACGGCAAAACCATCATCATGGTTACTCACGACCCGCACGCCTCGGGACGCGCCTCGCGCACGGTTTATCTCAACAAAGGCCAACTCAGCGACCAACCGGTGAAATGACCAGCCTCAGCCATCCAGAACTCCCTTACACAGCACTCCTTTTTTGGCTTTCCGATGAAGTTCGTCCACCTCATCTGGACTAATCTGAAGCGGCGCAAGCTCCGCACCGGCTTGACGCTGCTCTCGGTTCTGGTCGCCTTCCTGCTTTTCGGATTTTTGTCGGCCATCAAACAGGCGCTGGTGGGTGGCGTCACCCTGGCAGGAGCCAGCCGTCTGGTGGTGCGGCACAAAATCTCCCTCATCCAACTACTGCCGGTCAGTTACAAGGAACGGATGGAGCGAATTCCCGGCGTGGCGCTGGCAACCCACCAAACCTGGTTTGGCGGGATTTTCCAGCGGGAGCCCAAGAGCTTTTTCATGCAAAACCCTGTCGTCCCGGAAGAATTTCTGGACATGCATCCCGAATTCATCCTCCCGCCCGACCAGAGGCAGGCCTGGCTGCAAACGCGCACCGGCGCGATGGTTGGCCGCAAGACGGCGGAACGGTTTCATTGGAAAATTGGCGACAAGGTCCCGATTTACACGCCGATCTGGAGGAGAGCAGACGGCAGCCAGGCCTGGGAGTTCGACATCGTAGGGATTTATGACGGCAAGGAGAAGACGACTGACACCATGTCACTTTTCTTCCGCTACGATTATTTCGATGAGGCGCGTCTCGGAGGCAAGGGACTTGTGGGCTGGTACACGCTCCGGGTGAAGGACCCCTCGCAGGCTGCCGAAATCGCCAAGAAGGTGGATAAAGAGTTCGAAAACTCAGACGAGGAAACCAAGACCGAACCCGAAGCTGCATTCATCCAGGGTTGGGCCAAGCAGATCGGGAATATTGCGTTGATCACCGCCTCCATCCTCGGCGCGGTTTTCTTCACCATCCTGCTGGTTACCGGCAACACGATGTCCCAGGCCGTGCGCGACCGGACAGGAGAACTGGGTGTGCTCAAAGCGATCGGTTTTACCAACCTTCAAGTGCTCGTCCTGGTAATGGCCGAATCCTGTCTGATGGCAGTGCTCGGCGGCGTTCTTGGCCTGGGCCTGGCGTGCATGATCGTCCCGGTATTGGCCAAACCATTGTCAGCGATGCTGCCGATGTTCTTTTTACCTGGCCGCGACCTGGTTTTAGGAGGAGGGATGTGCCTGGCCCTCGGCCTGGCGACCGGTATCTTTCCCGCCTTGGCGGCCATGCGCCTGCGCGTGGCCGACGCCTTGAGGCGGATGTAGTTCCACCATTCCCTTTAATCTATGTCCGGCCCGATAAATTGGCTTTCCCAGATCGGCTCTGTCACCAAGTTTGGTCTGATTTCCATTCCCCAACGGCGGGGCTCAGTGCTGGCGGCGCTCATGGGCATCGCGGGCGTTGTCGGTGTGCTCGTCGGTGTGCTTTCGATGGCGCTGGGGTTCAAGCAAGCCATGACCGCTTCCGGCTCGCCGGATTCTGCAATCGTCCTGCGCAGTGGCGCCAATAGTGAAATGGTCAGCGGCCTGGCGCGAACTGAAACGCGCCTGGTCGCGGACGCGCCCGGCCTGGCGCGCGGGGTCGAGGGGCCGCTGGTATCGTCCGAACTGTTCGTGATCATCAATCTGCCAAAACGCTCGACGGGCACCGACGCCAATGTGCCGCTTCGAGGCGTGGAACGGGCCGCGTTTCAAGTGCGGGACAAACTGAAAATTGTCGAAGGACGGGCTTTCGATTCGGGGAAAAACGAGGTGGTCGTTGGCGTGGGCGCAGCGCAGGAATTTGCCGGACTGGACGTTGGCAGAAAGTTGCGCGTCGGCCGCAATGATTGGAACGTGGTGGGGATTTTTTCTGCCGGCGGCGGCACCGCGGAGTCGGAAATCTGGACCGACGCATCAGTGCTGCAGCAAGCGTATCATCGTGGCGACAGTTTCCAGTCTGTTTACGCGAAACTCGCTTCGCCGCAGGCCTTTGAGCAATTCAAAGACGCGCTGACCACAGATCCGCGGTTGAACGTTCAGGTCCTCCGCCAAACCGACTACTACGCCGAACAATCCAGCCTTCTGACGACGTTGATCACGACTCTGGGGGTCCTCATAGCGTCCTTAATGGCGATTGGCGCGATCTTTGGCGCGCTCAACACGATGTACAACTCGGTCTCGGCGCGGACGCGAGAAATCGCCACCTTGCGCGCGTTGGGCTTTGGCAGTGGCGCGGTGGTAGTGTCGGTGATGCTGGAATCGCTGGCGGTTGCCCTGGCAGGAGGCATAATCGGGGCGAGTGCCGCTTACGTAGCTTGCAATGGTTTCCATACCTCAACGGTGAACTGGCAGAGCTTCAGCCAGGTCACTTTTGCGTTTCACGTCACGTTGCTGTTACTCGCGCAAGGCATCGTGTTGGCAGCGATCATTGGTCTAATCGGTGGCTTCTTTCCCGCCATTCGCGCCGCGCGCTTACCCATCGCGGCGGCGTTGCGGGAGTTGTGAGAGAGGGAAGACGGTCGTCCAATTAGAGGCGCTTCTCGTCTGCATCAATGAAATCCACAAAGGTCTGGATATCATCGCGATGCGCCAGGTTCGCGTGTTGTTTGCGCATCTTGAGCCGCGCCTGCATCTCCGCGTCGTCTTTCTTCGGGTAATTCAACATGCGCTCACCATGGGCCGCTTTCACTGATTCGGGCTGTTTGACGTTTTTGAGCACCCAATCGCAGACCTCCCCGTCGGTCGTGCTATTTCGGACCACGCCGATGAACTGATTGGCCTCGACTCCGGCTGCCTCCAGCCACAAGCCATCGAAGCCCTTGCAGAAATTCGCCTGGTAATCGGGGTGTAGTTTGCCGGCCAGGTGCAGACGAATTTTGTCAATGAACCGCGGCAGGTGCATCCAGCCGCACATCGTTTCGCGCGGACTCCGGGGATAAATCATGTCGCACATGGCGGATCATCGGCAGCGGATCGCGCGCTGTCAATGGCTCGGCGGGGCGTCATTCCCGGCTTGATTATCATTTTGATTGCGACAAACCCGCTTTTCTGTGACAGGTTTTAAGCGAGCTATCATGGGTCCGACTGCGGGCGCCGTGATCTCGCCGAAAACCTACAAACGACATCACGCCATGCATCCTTTGTCACACTCATCCTGTTCGCAATGCAGCACCCTTGCCTGTCACTTCCCCCATCCCGATTCGCAACCAGCGCGCGCTTCGGACTCCAAGCGGCAGGTTCAATGTTCCAAGGCCCTCTGGATCATGACCGCCGTTGCGCTGACCTGCGTCCACTCAGCCGTCTCCGCAGCCAATAGCACCCCGTTCTGTCGAAACCCTCTCCCCTCTTCCCTCTTCCCTCTTCCCGCCTCAGCCCCCCGGCTTTACGCGCTGCCGATGCAATTTGAATCCAATGTGGGCCAAACCGGCGAGCCGGTTCAGTTTCTCGCACGGGGACCGGGTTATACTCTGTTCTTGACCCCCACCCAAACTGTCCTCTCGTTGCGCCCGGGCCGCGAGCCACAGAGTGAAGCAGACAATCCTGTCTGCCCGCGCACCCAAACTGGCCGCGAGCATAACCGCGCCGTTGGAAATTCACGTGCCGCCAGCACCGCCTCCCGCCTCCCGCCGGCGGTGCTGCGAATGACGTTGCTCGGCGCCAACCCCACGACGCAGATTGAAGGTCTGGATGCGCTCCCTGGTACAGTCAATTATTTCGTCGGTACCGATTCCCATCAATGGCGCTCAGCCATCCCCACCTTTGGGAAGGTCAAGTACCATCAGGTGTATCCCGGTGTGGACCTTGTCTATTATGGCAACCAGCGCCAGGTGGAATACGATTTCCTGATCAGCGCGCATGCCGACCCCGGGCGCATCGCTCTGGGTTTTTCCGGCGCAGACAGCTTGGAAATTGATTCGTTCGGCGATCTGGTTGCCCGCCTTGCTGGAGCCACGGTGCGATGGCACAATCCCTTTGCTTACCAGGATACACCAGCCGGAAGGCGCGAAATCGCCGCCAGATTTGTGATGAAGAACCGCCAGCAAGTTGGTCTTGAGATTGCCGCCTATGATGCCGGCAGACCATTGATCATCGATCCTCAGCTCGTTTATTCCACTTACCTGGGTGGAGGCAGTTCCGATTACATCGGCGGCATCGCCGTTGATGGCAGCGGCAACGTGTACGTCGTTGGAGACACAACCTCACTGAACTTCCCCACGAACACTCCTTACCAGTCCGCTTCCGCCGGTTTACGCGATGTCTTCGTAACCAAACTCGACCCCAGCGGCAGCAGCCTGGTATATTCCACCTACCTGGGCGGCAGCAGCAATGAGTTCGCCGGGGGCATCGCCCTTGACTCCAGCGGTAACGCCTACCTGACCGGTCAAACCGAATCCCAAAATTTCCCGCTGAAAAACGCGGTTCAAGGCGCAAATAATGGGTTCTCGGATGCCTTTGTCGCCAAGCTGGGGCCCTTCGGAACCAACCTGGTTTATTCCACTTACCTGGGCGGGAATGGGGACGACGGTGGCAACGCTATCGCCGCGGACAACGGCGGCAACGCTTATGTGACCGGTTTCACTTATTCTCGTGGAGTCGGAAGCAGTCCGTTCCCGACGACCCACGGCGCATTCCAGGCAGATAACGGTGGCGGTATTGGCGGCGGTTCCGACGCGTTCGTGACGAAATTCGACACCAGTGGGTCGCTGGTTTATAGCACATTCCTCGGCGGCCATTCCTCCGAGGCAGGCAACGGCATTGCCCTCGACAGCAGCGGCAATGCCTGTGTTGCGGGAGTGGTCGAGGATACGACCTATATTCCGCCGGCCCTTCCCAGTTCGGATTTCCCGATACTCAATGCCTTCCAGCCCAACTTCAATCCTGGGATCATCGATCCATTCGCGGCCGGGACCACGGACGGTTTTGTGACCAAATTGAATGCCACCGGAACGGCGTTGATTTTTTCCACCTTCCTCGGCGGCGGCTTTGATGACTCCGCTCATGCTATCGCGGTGGACGCTGCCAACCGGGTCTATGTCATGGGCGAAACCTACTCGACTAATTTCCCAATCCTCAATGCGGCGCAACCGATCCTGGGCGGTCTTTCCCCTGAAAACAATTTTCCTCTCGCTGACGCGTTTGTCACGGTATTCGAGACCAACGGCGCAAGTCTCCGTTATTCGACTTATTTGGGCGGTTCGGGCTACGAGTCGGGCTTCGACTCGTATCGCTTTGGTATGGGCATCGATCAGTTTGGGGACATCTACCTGGCTGGTTGGACCGACTCGCCTGATGCGCCCGATCCCAATGACCCGTCGGTCGTCCCCTTCCCGGTGACCCCCGGTGCCGACCAGACCAATTCCATGGGCCTGGGTGACGCTTTTGCCGCCAAAATCAATCCCGCTGTTCCCGGCTCGAACTCGCTCGTCTATTCGACATTTTTGAGCGGTACGAGTGATAATCGGGCCACCGCTGTTGCCGTGGACAGCAGCGGCAACTTCTATGTCGCGGGTTTCACTTCCTCGACAAACTTTCCGGTCGCCAACGCTTTTGAGTCGTCCTACAGCGGCGGCAGCTATGATGGCTTTATCGCCAAGTTCAGTTCGCCTCCCGACCTCTCCGTGGCCATGACCCCTTCGACCAACCCGGTGGTGGTCGGCAGCAACCTCACCTTCGCCATCCAGGTCAACAACAATGGCCGCTCCACTTTCAGCGATGTGACCAATTTCGTTCAACTGGCCACCAACTTCCAGGTCCTCTCGGTCTCAAACAGCCTGGGAAACATCAGCACCAATGGCGGACTGGTGACCTTTAGCATGGGCATCCTTACCAACAATGCCACCGTCCAGCAAACGATTGTCGTTGCGACTCTCTCCTCGGCCATTACTACCAATACCGCCACCCTCACCTCCATCGAAACGCCTATCCTGGAACCCAACACTGCCAACAACCTGGCCACCGTCGTTTCTGCCATCGTGGGCGTCGCCGATGTCACCCTGACCCAGTCGGCTGCGCCCAATCCGGGGTTGGTCGGCAGCAATCTGACCTACACGATCAACTTGGTGAACAAAGGGCCCTCGTCGGTTACCTCCGTGACCGTCACCGATGTCTTGTCACCGTTGGTAAGCCTCGTTTCTGCGACCAACACCCAAGGAACCTCCTTCACCTTTGATGGTGTAGCCACGCTGACGTGCACCCTCACAAATCTGGCCAAAAACGCCACTGCCACAGTCACTATTATCGTGAACCCAACTGCAACCGGGTCGGCTACAAACCTCGTGAACGCGGCCCCGTTCGAGTTCGATCCCAACCCAGCCAACAATGCTGGCTCAGTTGTCACCGCGATCAACGCTCTGGGCGGTATCCCTTCGCTGAACATTTTCCTGGCCGGCGCGAACGCGATCCTTTCCTGGACAACCAATGCCCTGGGTTTCAAGCTCCAATCCAGGCCCAGCCTGTCTGCCGACAGCACGTGGGCCGACATCACCAACCCACCACCCGTGCCCGTCGGCAATCAATTCACAGTCACAAACGCGCTCACGGCCACCAACCGGTTTTATCGGCTCCTGAAATAAAGCGCAAGGCGCCAAGCGGGAGGCGCCTTCCGGAACTACGGGACCACGGCACCACGGAACTCACACCGGAGATAGGAGTACCCTCCTAACTTATCTTGAAGTGGTCGGGCGCCTGTTCTACATCTTGCACGATGCGCGATCCGCTTGACCCCAAATTATCCAAGTGGCCATTTTTTGTTGGCGACGTTCTGTTGGTCGGCGCGGCGGTTTTCGTCTATGCCCAAAGCAAGCTGCCGATGGGTGTTTGGGAAATGTGTTTTGCAGGACTGTGCCTGGCCGTCGGCGCAGGGCTCGGCATCGCCCCCTTTGTGCTGGAATACCGCGCGACGGTCAAGCTGGCCGAAGCGGGCGCGCTGGCCACGGTGGTGGCCCAGATTCAGAATCTCGAAACCATCGCCGCCCAAATCCGCAGTGCGACCGGCCAGTGGCAAGACGTGCAGGAACAGGCCGGCAAGACCGCACTCGCAGCGAAGGAAATAGCCGAGCGCATGAGGGCAGAAGTGCAAGCCTTTACGCAGTTCATGCAGCGTATGAATGAGAGCGAAAAAGCCACGCTGCGGTTGGAAGTGGAGAAGTTGCGGCGCGCCGAAGTTGAGTGGCTGCAGGTCGTGGTGCGGATGCTCGATCACGTTTATGCCTTGCACCAGGGCGCTATCCGCTCCGGCCAGCCCAACGTGCTGGAGCAAGTGGGCAGCTTCCAAAACGCCTGCCGCGATGCGGCCCGCCGTGTTGGGCTGGCGCCCTTCGCGGCAAACCCCTCGGAGCCGTTCGACGCGCAACGACATCAGTTGGCAGATGGCGACGCCCGCCTGCCGGCAGACGCGGTTGTCGGCGAGACGCTGGCGGCCGGATACACCTTCCAGGGAAAACTGTTGCGGCCGGCGCTGGTGCGGTTGAGGCCGTAATCGTTTCATTTCAAGCAACCCTGACGAGGCCTCTGCGCCGCTGCGCCCCAGGAGTCGCATAATGCGCAGCGGCGCCTGCCGCAACCAAGACGGACAGAATCATGGTGGGACAGAATCATAATGTTGTACGGCGCTGTGCGTTAATGATTCTGTCCTGCCATGATTCTGTGTGCCTCCTGTGTTTGGAAAAGTTGTGAACAGGGCGCGAATAACTTTGAACAACTCGGTTTTGACTCCCTGGCTTGAATTCGACTCATTTGTGGCATGGCAAAGAAAGCATCACCGGAACTCGAAGTGCCCTCGCTTCACAATTGGCGCACGACCGACCAGGACGAAATCAACCGCCGCCGGTTGCGGGCGCAGACGGAAGAATTCCGGATTTCAAACCTGGACCCGCGCCACCCAATCTTCTCCAACTTTCGGGTCCAGTCCAGCAGCGGGTTGACCTACTCGGTCGAGATCCGCGAGGTGCGCCAGCGTCAGTTCACGTGTGATTGTGTTGATTTTCGGATCAACGGGCTGGGCACCTGCAAACATGTCGAAGCGGTGCTGCTGCACCTCGAAGGCCGCTTCAGGCGCCTGTTCCAGGCGGCGGCGAAGAACGGGACCCCTCGGCTGGACATTGTGCCGGACCCGGCCAGCGACTCGTTGCGCTTGCTCCACGGCAACACAACGGGGCCGTCGAAGAAGCCATTGAGGCGCTCAAAAACCTTGCGGCGAAGGACGCGCCGGACCTGCGGCTGTCGCAGGAACTGGGTCCGTGGCTGGAACTGCGGCGTCGCGCGGCCCAGCGCGTAGAGCTTCGGCGCCAATACGAGTTGAAGGTGCAAAGCGGGGAATGGCCCGCGCAGGAAACCAAAGTGCCGCTCTTCCCCTATCAGCGCGAAGGCATGCTGCACCTGGCGTTCACCGAGCGGGCGCTGCTGGCCGACGAGATGGGCCTGGGCAAAACCATCCAAGCCATCGCCGCTTGCGCGTTGTTGCATCGTTTGGGCCAGGCAGACCGGGTGCTGGTCGTTACGCCCGCATCGTTGAAGACGGAGTGGGAGGAGCAAATCCAGAGGTTCACTGAGCTCCGCTACCAGCTTGTCTTCGGCGGCCGTTCGCGGCGACTGAAAGCTTACGACATCGCCGGCGCAAGCAAGGCAGGCGTCCCGCCCGCTCGCGAGGACAGCTCGGCCTCGAGCATTCATTGCGGCGGACCGGCGGCGCAAATAGCAGGCGAGACGCCCGCAGTGCTGCCAGACGGGGCGCCGGTCCTGCCCTTCTTCACTATCGTGAATTACGAGCAGATGCTGGCCGACGCGCTGGAGGTCAACGAGCGGCTGCGGCCGGACATCGTGGTGCTGGACGAAGCCCAGCGCATCAAGAACTGGAGCACCAAAACTACCCAGGCGATCAAACGGCTGCGCAGCCGTTATGCTTTCGTGCTGACCGGCACGCCCATCGAGAACCGCCTTGATGAGATCTTTTCTTTGATGGCATTCCTGGACCCAGTGCTCTTGGGGCCGCTGTTTCGGTTCAACCGGGAGTATTACGAACTGGATGACCGTGGACGTCCGAGCGGCTACCGCAACCTGGATAAGCTCCATGACCGCATCAAGCCGCACATGCTGCGGCGGCGCAAAGCCCAGGTTGAAACCGAATTGCCGGAGCGCACCGACCGGAACTTTTTTGTGCCGCTCAGCTCCGAACAACAGCTTGAGTACGAATACCACGAGGCAGTGGTGGCGCGCCTGGCGAATATCGCCAAGCGCCGTGCGCTCACCCAACAGGAGCAGGAGAAGTTGCTGCGGCACCTGGGCATGATGCGCATGGTCTGCGACACTGACTACATCCTCAATCCGGAACACCGGGCCTGTCCGAAACTGGCTGAGCTGGAGAAAATCCTTGAAGAATGCCGCGAGAACCGGGACGTGAAGGTGCTGGTATTCTCCGAGTGGGAACGGATGCTCGAGCTGGTCCGGGGCGTGTGCCGCCGCATCGAACTGGCCTTCGCCTGGCACACCGGCTCGGTGCCCCAGCAGCGCCGCCGGGCGGAGATCAATGCCTTCAAATCCGACCCGGATTGCCGGGTATTTCTGAGCACCGATTCCGGGGCGGCGGGACTAAACCTGCAGAATGCCAGCGTGGTCATCAACTGCGATCTGCCGTGGAACCCGGCGAAATTGGAACAGCGCATCGCGCGGGCCTGGCGCAAACACCAGACCCGCGCGGTCACGGTCATCAATCTGGTGTCCGAAAATACGATCGAACAACGCATGTTGGAAACGCTCTCCAACAAACAAGCGCTGGCGGATGGCGTGCTGGATCTCAAAGGCAATCTGAAAGAGATCAAGTTCGGCAGCGGACGGCAGGCGTTGCTGGCCAAACTGCAACAATTGGTCACTGCCCCATCCGCCGGGCCGAAACCCGAGAACCTGCAGGCGCAGAAACTTCCGTTGCCTGCGGATCGTCCGCGGGGTTTCGCCGCTGCCGCCCACCAGCGCATCAACGGCGCATTGGTGCGTTGTGAAGAGCGTTATCCCAACGACGGCCCGCACTCGGTGCTCTATCTCGTCGTGGAGCGGGATGCGCCGCAGTGGCGCGAAAAACTTGGTTCGTTGCACGAGGAATACTTCGGTCCCGGTCAGAGTGACCCGCTGGCCCCTGTGCGGCTGGAAGTAATAGACCGGGCCACGGACGAGGCCTTGCAGCGGCTCATCGAGGCTGGGTTGGTCGCCAAAACCACGCGCGCCAGCCGTCCGCTTTGGCCGGCCGAAACCGCCGAAACCGCTCGATCAGCCCTGTCTGACGCCGAGCGCGAGAAGGCCGCCGCGCACCGCCAGCAAGCCGCGCGCAAACTCAGGATGGCCTCCTTGTTGGGCGAAGGCGGTTTAAGCGAAGAAGCACGAACCGCTTTGCTCGAAGCAGTACTGCCGCTGGGCCGCGCGCTGGCCATCGAGGGCCGCCTGCCCGAGCCTGCGACACTCCAGGATGTGCTGTTGCCGCCATTGGCGCATCAATGGCGGGAGGCGGTGGTCCCGTTGCGCCTCTTCGCCAGCGATCAGGCAGCGCCCTGGAAGCCAGTGGCGGAATGCCTTGCGGCGATTTGAACGGGCAACATGGGCCACTTTTGCCGGATCTGGGGAATTGTCCCCTTGACATTGTTTTCCCTAGTGAACGGACTTGCTGCGGACGCTCACAGTTCACTTGCCTCTTCCTCGCGTGGGGCCTCTCGCAATTTATTCGGCTACGACCCAACGCCGGATTTCATCGCATTCGATCCGCTGTACCGACAGAAGCACGCAAAATACGCGGAGGAGTTGCGGGTGTTGCAGCTTGAGCTGGCGCGCCAGACGGCCAACGGCAGGGCGACCCCCTGTTCCCGGCAGATTTTCCTGGAAGCGCGCTGGCTGGTATTCTATTCGGCGCATTGGGAGCGCATCAAGCAGCGGCTGCGGGATCTACGGGAGCTTTTGAGCCAGCCTGCCGATCCGCCCGAGGCGCGCGAGCAGGTCGAGGCTGATGGCAGTTACGATCATTGCAGCCAGGAGTGGTTCCTCAAGTTGGATGCCACCATCGAGGAGGTGGAATATCGCCGCGAACAAGGCCAGAAACCGAAGTTGCCGCTTAAGCTGCTGGATCGCTTCAACAGTCCGGAAAAGCTGCGGGGTTATTTGGACTCGCTGCTCATCTCCGACGTGTCGAAAACGGGTATTGATAATCGTTTCGAACTCAATATTGCCATAACCGCCATCGAACGGTTCATTGTTGGGCATGTGGGGGAGGTGTACGACTTCCATCCCGGCTTAAAGCAGGCGCTGTTCGACTACCAGGACGCTCACTGGCAGGACCCGCAGACCGGCTATTTCGGTGGTTGGTATCGGCTTGCGGACGGCGCGGTTCGTAAGACGGCCGATCTGAGCATCACCTTCCACATCGTCTCCTACCGCCGCCACACCATCCAACGGGTGCCGGAAATGATGCGTACGACTCTTGCGTTCAAGAACCAGGAATATCCGTTCGGTTGGCTCGAAGAGGGCTACCCGTCGAATCATCACAATTACGACGTCGTCCGCTTGTTCCGCATCGGCTGGCCCAAACTGGATGTGGCGCAGCGCGACCTGGCTCGCGCCGAGATGCGCCAGATGCTGGAGTTTTGCCTGCGCCAAACCATGAACCCGGACGGCTCGTTCAAGATGATGGACGAAGACACCGTAGGATCCTCGTTTTTATTTCCGGTTTCGCTGCTCAATGAACTGGGTTATTTCCGTCCTTCGTTGCGTTTCTGGACCTGGGACTCTTTTCCCGAGGCGATGACAGTGGCAGAGCGCATCGAGCACCGCATCAAAGCAATGCGCTTGACGGATACTGAATCAGCAAAGGTCCTGCGCCGCTTCGCGGAAGCTCGGCGCGAAAGATTCGCGTGGAGACTCAGCGGAGTTGTCGTCCTGTTGCTGGCGGTGTGGCTTGGGTGGAAATTGCTGCGATGGGCCAGAGCCCGAAGGAAGATTTGCGGGATTGTCATCTTGATATTGGTTTCCCTGCCGAACGGACTTGCTGCGGACGCGCAAGTCTCACTAAGGCGGAGTTTACCACGATTTCAAAAGATAGCAGACAACAGAATCATGGCCGGACAGAATCATAAACCTCGAAGGAGCAGGTCTCAAAGCGCAAAGCGGGAGGCGCAAAGCGCCAAGCGCCTTCCCCCAACCGCCTCGCGCTTTCCGCCTTGCGCTTTCCGCTTTGCGCTTTCCGCTTTGCGCCTGTGCCTTGCTTGTAAACGTTATTGATTGACGCCCTCTAACGTTCCTCCCGCGCCTCCAGTTTGGCGATGGCCCCCAGGATCTCATCGGCCACCTGCTGATAAATCTCCTTGAGCCGCGGCTTGGCGCAAACCCTGGCTTCTGCGCGCAGTTGCTCAAAGCGCATGGGTTGGCCGTACTTCACCGCGACCCGGCGCGGGCGCGGGAATCGCATCTGGCGTCCGTAGGCTTCGAACGTGCCGAAGACCCGTACGGGCACCAGCGGGGCATCGGATTTGATGACCGTCAGGCCGATGCCGGATCGGGCCGGCTGCAGCTTCCCATCTCGGGTCCGTGTGCCTTCGGGAAAAAGTATGATCGCGCCGCCGTCGAGCAACCGATCCAGGATCGCTTTCAAGCCCCGCGCGCCGCCGCCTTCGCGATCCACCGGCACCACTTGCCAATTGCGCAAAACCCAACCCATGACTGGAAATCGGAACAGGTTGTCGCGCGCAAGGTAATTGATGCCGCGCTTCACGCCGGCCCCGACCAGCGGCGGATCCAGGAAGCTGGCATGGTTGGAAGCCAGAATGACCGGACCTTGCGACGGCACGCGCTCCGAGTTATAGACCCGCCAACGAAAATAGAGCTTGAAGACGGTTCGGAAGCAGCACCAGCCGAGAAAATAAACCAGGTTCATGGGGTAGAGCTCGGAGGTCGGAACTCAGAGGCCAGAAGCTTGGCAGGGACTTTCGGCAACTTGAAATTTTCAATTTTCAATTTCCTGTTCCGCCAGGCGCTGCTTTATATCCGCAATGATCAGGCCGCTGGTCTGGTCCGAAGTCATTTGTGAGTTGTTGATGACCTTTGCTCCCAGGGCGATCATCAGCGGCGCGGCGGCCCGTTGGCTGTCCCGCTGGTCGCGCGCGGCCAGGTTTTCCTCTATGCCCTCAGCCGCGCGGCGCCGCGAGCGCTCCTCCAATTTGGCATCGAGGTAATACTTGAAATCTGTTTCCGGAAAAACATTCGTGCCGATGTCGCGGCCTTCCATTACCAGGTTGCCGAACTTGACGCACTCGCGTTGCATTTTCTTCATCCAATCCCGCACCTTGGGCACGGCGGCGACGTGCGGCACGGCTTGGCTGACTTCAGCGGTGCGAATCTCCTGCTCCGGAAAATAACCGTCCACCAACAAATGGACGTGGTT
>WNGQ01000508.1_pt1 | contig 45621 bp, 39 predicted proteins | sample 5407661 | NCBI WGS metagenome assembly WNGQ01 (sample SAMN13153382, study PRJNA577476) | soil metagenome | isolation source: 60 cm soil or saprolite under Garry oak tree replicate 2 | place: USA:California | collected 2016-06-15 | reverse complement strand
GTAAACAAACTCTCTTAAACCCCTTGCATTTTCCCCACCCCATGCTATAATCTAATCAGAGCCTGCTTACTCTACCGCTACCCTCCTAGCGCCGTCACTTCATTCTAACATCACACACATCATCCTCCACCAAGAGACCCACCCGTCATCAACCCACCCTCACCCACATCAGCAACCTCATGCGCACTAAAGGAGCCATCTAGGCCACCCTCCACGACTTCCATACCCTTTTACAACCATCCCCCACCCCAACGCAGACATCCCTGATCACCGTCTCTCAGATCTACCAATCTAACCCATCCAGTGGCTCTGGCACAAACGCATTCCTGGGCAAACTCACCCTGCTCGAAGGCGAACCAGGCATCGGCACCTCGTTGCTCGCCATTACCTTTGCTGCCGCATGGTCGACGCCAGAGAAATCCTCCGCCCCGCACGCGGCTACTAGATCGCCCACCAACACCGCTCCCTCCTCAACCCGCAACTCATCAGCTCCGACGTTCCCTTCTCGGATCATTGTAAGGGCGGGAGTGGAGTGGACGAGGGGTTGGGACCCTTGCGGTCGCCCTGTGCTGGTCACACTTCATTGTGTACACTCTCTATACCCGACACACTCACACAACCCAATCCATCAGACACAACCATCCCCGACGCCCCTCATCGATTCATCATAAGAGCGGGGGCTGTGCGGACGAGGGGTTGGGACCCTTGCGGTCGCCCTGTGCTGGTCACGCTTCACCGCCCACACTCGACTCACTTGACGCTCTCGCTACACCCACTACGCCCACTACACTTGCTACGCCAACAATAAGTGATACAGCTAGTCAGACCTCATCTAGATTTACGTCATGGAAGTGTTATAATGTTCTCGTCTACAAATCACATCTATCAGCAGTAGAATTGGGATAGGGAAGATCGCAATATAAATATTATGAAGTAGGAGTGACTTCAAATGATGAGAAATAATGATCTTATTGGAAGGGTTCTGGGAACGTGTACACTTCTACAACTCATTGGGCAAGGAGGTATGGGAGCGGTTTACCTGGCTCAGCAATCTCGGCCCATACGACGTGTCGCCGTCAAAGTGCTTCTACCCCATGTCGCGGTGAGCAGTGCAGAATATCGCGAATTTCGCGCGCGTTTCCAACGCGAAGCCAACCTCGTCGCACAACTTGAGCATGTCAACATCGTTCCCATTTATGAGTATGGTGAACAGGATGGGATGGCCTTTCTTGTGATGCCTTTGCTCACTGGTGGGAGCCTACGAGACATGCTAGCAAAGCGTGGTGCGCTTTCACTGAGTGAAACGCTGCTCTATATAGAGCAGGCTGCCGCAGCCCTGGATTACGCCCATGCACACGGCGTTATTCATCGGGACTTGAAGCCTGCTCGCCTGCCTCTTTAGCCGCACCCGTCACCTATCCTGGGTCACGTCGTCCATCGCGATCTAGTTTACAACCCTTGCTACTCTTCATCGGCATACTCCTCGTCATTGCTCTTGTGATTGGCGGAGTAATTATCGGCTTACAAGTGAATAAGGGTGGGGGTAACCTGGTGGTTGGTATCGCCAATTCACCAACCTCGCTCCCTCCATCAAAGACTCCTACCGGCATTCCAACCAATGTAACGACAGCAACGTCCACAACCGTGCCCACATTGACCCCTACAATTGCACATACCAATAGTCTTCCAAAGGGGAACACCATCTACTATACAGCTACGCCCGGAGCTTCAAACTCAGGGAATTCATGAAAGAGACGGTCTGTTGCAATGGAAAGTAGGCTCGTAAACGTAGCAGTCATCAAATCAAGTACTACTCTACACTGCTTGCCATACCTGCACCGTCCCGTCATTACATGCAGAGGCAATGCGTTGACCATCAGGAATATTTCCCTTCTGTATACCAGTACTATTGGCAGCTGAGATAGATCATATCCTGACCAATCGTTGAAATAGTACAGTGTAGAGCAAAAAGCAGTCGCATCTTTATCGATTGAAGCAAATTCACTGAAGCGCAACAGCCCCTGGAAAAGTGGAGAAGGAGGATAATGTTTTGGGCTTGAACTCGTTACGCTTTAAGCATGCGCATATTCGGCTGGATCGCACCATCTTGCAGCGACGCTCCAGTATCGTAGAGGGTGCGCTACTACTCATGTCGGCCTATATCGCTTCGAATATGTTGGGTGTGGTACGTCAAACTATTTTGAACGCGCTCTTTGGTACGGGACCCGAGGCGAATGCCTTCTATGCCGCCGCACAGTTACCGAATACCCTCTTCAATTTAATTGCGGGCGGCGCGCTTACCTACGCGTTTATCCCCGTCTTTATCTCCTATGAGCGAGAAAACGGGCAGAGAGAAGCGTGGCGTCTCGCCAGCCTGGTCTTTAATGTGCTGCTCGTCGTGCTCACCGCGCTTGTCCTGCTGGGCGAGTGGCTTGCTCCCATGTTCGTCAACCGCTTTCTGGTACCGGGCTACTCCTCTTCGGAGCAGGCCCTCGTCACCACGCTGACGCGCATTATGCTCCTGCAGCCGCTCATTCTCGGACTAGGCACGGTTGTTACCGCCATTCTGAGCAGTAAGCGCCAGTTTTTGTTACCGGCTCTTTCCATCGCGATCTACAACTTCGGCTTAATCGGTGGACTACTATGCTCCCTGGCTATTCCGGGAGTGGGTATCTACGGTCCAACCTACGGGGTACTGGTGGCCGCAGTGTGCCAGGTGCTCGTACAGGTACCGGGCTTACGAAAAGAGGGATTACGCTACTCGTTTCTCTGGGACTTGAAAAATAGGGGATTGCAGGAGGTGGTGCGCCTGCTCGTTCCAAATGCGCTAGGAGTGGGGATAACTTCGGTGGGAGCCATCGTGAGTACGGCTTATGCATCGTACCTGCCTGACAGAGCCAGCCTTGGTGCCCTGCACAACGCCCAGATGCTCTTTGCCTTACCTGTGTCGTTGTTTGCACAGGCGGTGGGACAGGCAGCTATCCCGAGAATGTCGCAACTTGCGGCAAGCGCGCGTTATGTCCACCTGCGAATGTTACTGTGGAGAGTTATCGGCATCTCGGCCCTTCTCAGCCTTCCAAGCGCGATAGCGCTCTACGTACTGGGAAAACCTGCCATATATCTTCTTTTCCAGCATGGAGCCTTTACAGAGCACTCTACAGTTTTAACCACCCTGGCTCTGCTAGGATTTGCTGTAGGGTTACCGGGGAGCGTGGCGGGCGAATTACTGGTGCGGGGGTTCTACTCGCTCAAAGATGCCTACACTCCCCTCACCATCGATATTCTTGCTCTTGCTGCCCGTTTTGGCCTCATCCTTCTATTCCTGAAGCTAATGGCTGGTCCCGCTGTGATCCTGGCGATCCCCCTGGCAACCTCAGCGCTAGCGACCTCTCAAGCTGTCCTGCTCGGTATCTTACTGGTATTAAGATTGCAAATGAAGGTGAGGATGGATAAAGGACTGGAGCGCCTGCAACGTATGCGAACGAGCAATCTAAAAAAGCAGGCTGGATGGCCAATCGATGAACAGGAGAGCTTAGAAACAGGAAGTGAAGTGGAAGAGCGGGATCCCGTAGAATTGTAGCCCTCTTGCTAACTGAGTTGATTTTGACACGGCTGCTGTGAAAGCTCTAATATCCCATTTTCATTGGAGTCGACACGGGTTTTGCGAAAGTTTGACACAGACAGCCTGTACACCATACAATCTGTGCAAAAGGTGTCAATCACGAACAGTAATCGAACACAAAAGAAAGTCCTATATCATGCAACAACCTCCTCTGGCGCAGCCCCAGAAAGTTACTGAACCATTACCAGAAGCTCGCGAAGTAGCTCCTGGCATCTGGAAAATCACCGTCCCTATTCCCTTTCCCCTGCGTACCGTCAATGTCTATGCCCTTGTAGGGAAAGATGGGTGGGCGATGGTGGATACGAGTATGGGAACGCCGGACACGCGCGAAGCATTGGAGAAAGGGCTGGACCAGGCCGGATTGCGTATAGAAGATTTACGCACCATCGTTCTTTCTCATCATCATCCAGATCACGTCGGGCTGTCGGCAGAACTACAGGAACAGAGCGGCGCTGCTGTCTATATGCACCCGATTGATGAAGCGGCTATCCGCGTCATCTGGGCGGGGAAAATGCCTGAGCGCTTCGGGCGCGTATCACAGTTCTTCAGCCAGCATGGTATGCCTCCCACTGATTTCTGGTTTACGCAGGTCGAGCCGGATGTGATGCGCAATATTATTCGTGTGCCGCCGCACGAGGTGATTACGCTGGTGGACGATGGCGCATACATTACCGTGGCGAATGAGCAGTATCGCGTGATCTGGACGCCCGGCCATTCTGATGGGCATATCTGCCTCTTCCGCGACCGCGATGGCGTCTTTATCGCAGCCGATCACGTCTTACCGCGCATCACTCCCAATATCGGCTTATATTCGGAAAAAGATCGTCCGAATCCCCTGGGCGATTATCTCGACTCGCTGGCGAAAGTCGCGCCCCTACCGGCAAGCATTGTGTTACCAGGGCATGGAGAGCCGTTCACCGACCTGGCGGGACGCACATCCGAAATTATGCAACATCACGAAGAGCGCGAGGCCCACATCCTGACCTTGCTGAATGCGGGACCTCAGCATGCCTATGCAGTAGCGGAACAACTCTTCGGACATCGCTGGAACAATAGCGAGGCGCGCCGCATGGCGGTTGCTGAGACGCTTTCGCACCTCGAACACCTGCGTTTGGGCGGGCGCGTCGAACGCGATCGCACACCCGAAGGGCTGCTTTTATATGCTGTAGTGTGAAAGGGCATATCACCCTTTCGTCCCGCCTGGGAAGCCAATTTTCTAACTGCTCGCTTGCTATGAACTGGCTTCCCAGGCGGGCGCGTAGTATGAGACAAGCCCTGAAGCGGCTTCAACCCTTGTAATTCGCTAAATCGCGTGCTATACTCCTTAACGGCAGTGAGTAGTGAAGCCGCTCTAAAAGCCCAACAGCAATATTGGGGGCGAGGAGCGGCGTGTGCTGATCGTTGTTAAGGAGGATTTCAACCTATGGCGACATCAAAAACTAATAAGACCGAAACCAGCATTGTTGGCCGGCAAGAAATCACCAGACGCATTGCTGCGACGGCGGGGGTGACCCAGAAGAAAGCAGCAGAGATACTCGAAGCAACCCTCGATTCCATCCGCGAGTCTCTCCAGAAGGGTCACGAAGTGCGCCTGGTCGGTTTTGGCTCATTCAAAGTGCGCCGGAGCGCTGCTCGCAAAGGCGTGAATCCACGAGACCGAAAAGAGATCCTGGTTCCCGAAAAGGACCGGGTACGTTTCTCACCTGGAAAAGAACTCGCAGACGCTGTCGTTAAAAAGTAGTGACGCGATTTATCGCGGCCTGGTGGATGTTCTCACCAGGAATGTCCTGATTTAGCGCGGTGGGAGATGGTTCCGCCGCAGTGTAATAATGTTGCTCGCTGCCAAATTGTAAGCTCTTGTGAGTGCTGGATACGAGTAGAGAGAAGACGCTGTTTCTTTGCCTTCTCGATGCTCGCCAGCGCAAACAGGATGCACGTTCTGCTTTTTCTTCTCCAATTCATTTTGAGAGCTATTCTGACGGGGACGAGCTGGTCTTATACCTGCTCAGAGCTGATCTCACCATGCCAGAGATGCTGCATCTCCACGCTGGTTGCTAGGTGAGGCTTCTCGTCGTATGAGATACTGACTTTGCATGAAAAAACCTCCTGGAACACTTGCTTGGGTTTTCACGCTTCAAGTGTATCTCAGGAGGTTTTGTTTTACTAGCTCATCCTTAAAATTCGGGATGACTCATGTGTTTCCACGTCCAGTGCGCTCGACAGATCGTCTACCACCAGAAGCTCGGCCTGGCGTACAAACATCCGCGCAGCCGCTGCCCGCTGAATCTGTCCACCAGAGAGTCGCACGCCGCGTGGGCCAATCATCGTCTCCAGACCCTGAGCCATTTCCGCGATATCCGGCTCCAGCACCGCCAGATCGAGTGCGCTTCTGAGCGCAAGACCGGCCTGCCAGTCCTGGATGCTCAGGACGATCAGCACGCCGAACAGCAACAACAGGTTGCCCAGCACTTTAATCACAAACTGCGAAAAAAAGTTTGCCAGTGCGCTTATATCGCCATCAACGCGTTCGATCAATTCCCCAGGCGTATGTTGTTTGTGAAAGCCCATATCAAGCTGTACAAGGTGCCGCGCAGATCAACGCGCAACGCGTTCGTCGCGCTCCAGCCAACGCGCTCGCTTAGATAGGACGCACCGACCTTAATGTCAAGAGAATGCGCCCTGCGCCATGGCCATCGCAGTAAGGCCCTCTCGGACCACCAGATGAGGTAATTAGATGCGATTGCTCTGTCACAAGCCCTGCTACAATTGCAAAGGACTATACATTGTGACTCTCATTGGAGTAAAATACATCACAGAACAATCACAATGAGGTGAAGAATAGGCCTCGCCAGATACAAGGATGTACCAGAGTCAGGCATACCAACCATATCTCTTATCGTCCTGCGTAGGGGCCCGATTTATCGCGCCCGCGTTGGCAGGACGGATAGGTACTACCTTGCATCCTGTCTGAGCGGCACGCAGTCCGTTGGAAGGATGGCTTTCAAGGTACCAAGCACACATGAAGAGAGAGGGCCTATGGCGATTAGTAACGCAACACTTGCGGGACTTACCCGGACGCAACTGTTAGAAATGCATTATATGATGGCGCTCCTGCGCCGTTTTGAGGAGAAGAGCGCTGAAGAATATACACGCGGCAAAATTGGCGGGTTCATGCACCTGTACATCGGCCAGGAAGCCGTTGGCGTAGGAAGTATTGCCGCGCTACGCCCAGAAGACAAGGTGTTGTCGAGCTATCGTGAGCATGGACACGCCATTGCGAAGGGGATAGAACCCGGTGCGGTAATGGCGGAACTCTTCGGGAAAATTACGGGATGCAGCAAGGGCAAGGGCGGCTCCATGCACATGTGGAGCAACGAACTGGGGCTGCTTGGTGGGAACGCCATCGTTGCCGCGCAATTGACCATCGCGGCAGGTGTGGCTCTTGCCTCTCAGTACCGGGGAGAAGACAGCGTGACCGTGTGCTTCTTTGGAGATGGCGCGGTCGATGAAGGCGCGTTTCACGAATCGCTGAACCTCGCTTCAATCTGGCAGCTGCCCGTTGTCTATATTTGCGAAAATAACCAGTACTCGATGGGCATGGCGGTGCATAAGGCCTGGGCGGTCGATTCGCTGCTTCCACGCGCCGCCGCCTATAACATGCCGGGCGAACAGGTGGACGGCATGGATGTGATTGCCGTCCACGAAGCCGTCAAACGCGCCGTGGAGCGAGCGCGCAGTGGCGAGGGGCCATCCTTGCTGGAGATCAAGACCTATCGTTTTCGTGGACACTCCATGACCGATCCTGCCTACTATCGTACTCGCGAAGAAGAGCAGCAATGGCGTACCACGCGCGATCCCATCGGCATCTTTGAGAAGAGATTGCTGGAAGCTGAGGCAGCGACACAGGCAGAATTTGACGAGAACGATGCCAGGGCTACCCAGGCCGCAGAAGATGCCGCCGAATTCGCAGAGAACAGCCCCAATCCCACGCTAGAAGAACTCTATACCGACGTGATGGTCGATGATTCCACCGCGCTGGCCTACCGTCACGAGAGGAAATAGGATACGGAATTGACACGAGGAAATGATAGATGCGTACAATAACCTACCGTGATGCGCTGCGCGAGGCAATTCGCGAAGAAATGCTGCGCGACGAGCGTGTGTTTATCCTGGGCGAAGATATTGCCGGTTACGGCGGCACCTATGCCGTCAGCAAAGGACTGATTGAGGAGTTTGGTGAGAAGCGCGTGCGCGATACCCCCTTAGCGGAAGAAATCATTACGGGCGCGGCTATCGGCGCGGCGCTTGGCGGCCTGCGTCCCATCCTCGAACTCATGACCATCAATTTCAGCCTGCTCGCCAGTGACCTGATTATCAACAGCGCGGCCAAGTTCCATTACATGTTTGGGGGTCAACCAGAAGTTCCACTGGTCATTCGCACTCCCGGCGGCGGCGGCGCACAGCGTGGAGCGCAGCATTCGCAGATGCTCGAGTCACTGTTCGCGCATATTCCCGGATTGAAAGTCGTGATGCCGGCCACACCCTACGATGCAAAAGGCATGCTCAAATCGGCTGTGCGCGATCCTGACCCGGTGCTCTTTATCGAGCACGAACTGCTGTACAATGTCAAAGGCGAGGTGCCAGACGAGGGCGTGGAGTACACCGTACCGCTCAATCGTGGTGAAGTGAAACGCGAGGGGCGGCACGTGAGCATCGTTACCTTCTCGCGCATGCTGCATGTTACCATGCAGGCTGCCGAAGACCTTGCCAAAGAGGGGATCGACGCGGAGGTCATTGACCTGAGGAGTATTCGCCCCATCGATATTGACCTGCTGGTAGATTCGGTGAAGAAGACCAATCGCGTAGTGATCGCCGAGGAGGGCTGGAAATACTATGGCACGGGTCAGGGATTGGCGGCGCTGATCTACGAGTTCGCCTTCGACTATCTCGACGCACCCATCCAGCACGTGACAGGCGCGGATGTCCCCATGCCCTATTCAAAAGTGCTGGAACGTGCTGCCATGCCTAATAAGAGCGATATTGTGAACGCCGCTAAGGCAATTGTGCCAGCCGCCCTTGTACGCGCTTAAAACGCCGGGGATGGAGGGTATGAGGAAACAACATTCATGAAAACCGTAGAAATGCCCAAAATGGGCGATACCATGGAAGAGGGGAAGATTCTCCGCTGGATTAAACACGAAGGCGACGCGGTGAAAAAAGGCGAATCACTGGCGGAGGTCGAGACCGATAAAGTCAATATCGAAATCGAAGCCTTTGCGAGCGGCGTGCTGCGCAAAATACTCGTGCCGGAAGGCAATTCGGCACCTATCGGGGCGGGTATCGCCTTGATCGGCGCGCCCGATGAGCCACTGCCCGAAAGTGTAGCCGGGAATGGTGCTGGAAGCGCATCCACCGCCGAGGTCGCGATAAATCGGGCTCCTACAGGACAGGCAGCGACCAAAGCGCCATTTGCCTCGTCATCTCCTGTTGCTACAGCAGAGACAATTCCACAGGCGGCTGCTGTGACAATAACATCAGCGCCAACCACCTCAGATATCCAGGGGCGTATCTTTATCTCGCCGCTGGCACGCCGTTTTGCCGAAGAGCAGCAGGTGGATTACGCGCGTATTCGCGGCACCGGGCCAAATGGGCGCATTATCAAGATGGATATCGAAGCCGCGCTGTCGCAGGCCGCGCAGCCAATGCCTGTTGGGGCGCCAAGTACTCCTGTCGCTGCACCAGCGCCTGTTGCACCCGTATCCATGCCAATCGCTGAACCTACTCCTGTACCCGTAGAGGCGGGTGAGTTTGTTGAAATACCTCTGACTTCGATGCGCCGCACGATTGCCAGGCGTCTGAGCCAGAGTATGCAGACCGCGCCGCATTTCTATGTCACGAGCGTGATCGATACGGGCAAACTGGCGGAGCTGCGCAAGCAAATCAATGCCTATGCCGCTACGGATCCCTCACCGGTCAAAGTCAGCTTCAACGACCTGATTATCAAAGCGGTGGCGCGTGCCCTTGTGCGTATGCCGCAGGTCAACGTCTCCTTCGCGGAGGACCGGCTGATCCAGAAGAAGCAGGTGCATGTCGGCATGGCGGTTGCGCTTGAGCAGGGGCTGATTGTGCCTGTCATACACAATGCGGACCAGCGCGGCATCCTCGATATTGCGCGAGAGTCGCAGCGACTGGCGGAGGCGGCGCGTACGGGCAAACTGCGCCCGGAGGAGTTTTCGGGCGGCACGTTCACAGTGAGCAACCTGGGGATGTTCGATGTCGATAGCTTCACAGCGGTGATTAATCCCCCGGAGTCAGCTATTCTCGCGATTGGCTCAATTACACCTACGCCGGTGGTCGTTGATGGGCAGGTGGTAGTACGTGATCGTATGAAGGTGACGCTCTCGTCTGACCACCGCGCTATCGATGGTGCGACTGCGGCGCGTTTCCTGCAAGAGGTCAAGCGCTTATTGGAGGAGCCATTCGGCTTGCTCGTGTAAATGGGAGAGTTGATTATGTCCACGCGCAACATCAACGGCGTCACGCTGGCGCTGTTACAGGGCGATATCGTCACAGTGCAGGCTGATGCCATCGTCAATGCCGCCAACAGTGGTCTGCGAGGCGGAGGCGGCGTTGACGGCGCGATTCACCGCGCAGGTGGGCCTGGCATTATGGAGGAGTGCCGTAAGATTGGCGGCTGCCCTACCGGCAGCGCGGTCGCGACGGCGGCGGGCAGGCTCCCCGCGAAGTATGTCTTCCACGCGGTCGGCCCCATGTATTCCGGTTCGCCAGACGATGAACGTCTATTGGCTAGCGCTTATCAGAGTTGCCTCGATCTGGCTGAGAGGCACCAGGTTAAAAGTCTTGCGTTCCCCTCGCTCAGCACGGGGATCTATGGGTATCCACTAGAGCTGGCTGCTCCTGTTGCCCTGAGTACTATCATCAACCACATTCAGAAGCCTACGAGTCTGGAACGGGTGATGGTGGTGTTGTATGGGCAGGAGGCGTTTCAGGTGTTTGAGAGGGCACTGAAGGATGTTGTCTCAGAGTGAGCAACCCTAAATCGGCAACCCCTTTTTCCCTAAAGCCCCTTGCAGCGCGGCAATCTCTCCAAAGTGAATGAAGAGGTGCGAGATGCAAACTTGCCCGATGGCCTGTATCGCTGGCATGTTTCCCAGCGGTTTCACCGTCACTATGCGTTCGGAGAGTTCTTTGCCGCCGTCGGGAATGCTGGCGAGATAGGCCTCAAATTCGCGCCAAACCTCTTCGACGTACTCCATAAATAAGGCGGTGTCCGCGATGTGAAAGGCGCGAGCTTCTTCGGTAGCCATGCCCGTTCCTTGCACGCGCGGGGGGAGATGCAGGCGCTCATGCCAGTTGCCTTCGACCCAGATGGTTGGGCGTCCTTGTAGGATGAAGCGCAGAATATTGTCTTCGGTGCGCACGCAGTGCCAGACCAGGAAGGCGATGTTGTTGGCGCTGCCCTCGGTGGTATAGTGCCATTCGTCGGAGGTGAGATAGCTGATGCTGTTACGCATCCAGTTGTGAATGCGCTGCTGTTCCAGGCGGTAGAAATCGATGATGTCCATGTTTGTGCGAGGCCTCCTGTAATTGTTCATGTCCCGGTGATGTAATGTGCTTCATTCTACCCGATTTTCAGAGAAACTGAAAGATTGAGTAGTCGCTACTTGACGCCGCCTTGCTCAACCGATAGAATGAATGCAATGCATAATCGCCATACTGCTTGAAAAACTGTAACCCGTCTATCATGCAGTGAATCGCATGTGCGAGGAGAGGCAATGACATCATCGCGTACTGAGGATGAGTGGTTGAGCCTGCGTGAGGCTGCTGATTTGCTGGGGATGCATCCCGCGACGGTGCGCCTGTGGGCTGATCGCAACGAACTTCCCTCGCGCCGCACGAATGGGGGGCATCGCCGTTTCCGCCGTGCCGATATCGAGGCCCGTCTGCGCCAGGAAGAGGAGCCCAAACCCCGACCGGCCGCGCAATTACTGGTGCAGAGTGTGCTTGGGCGCGTGCGTTTTGCCTTTACCGATGGCACTCTCGATACGTTTAGCTGGTATTCCCACTTCAATGAGATGGCGCGTGAAGGCTACCGCAGCCTGGGCAGACGCGTGCTGGAACTTTTGCTGCGTGCTTTGACCGATAGCACCTCCGAGGAAGAGTTGCACGCCGAGGCGGTGCAATTGGGCAATGCCTATGGCTCGATTACGCGCGAGTCACGTGTTCCCGTTGCTGATGCTGTGCGAGCCTTCCTCTATTTCCATAGCCTGATCGGTGAAAGCGTGCTACAACTGGCAGAAGTGCAGGGTGTACGCGATCACCAGGATATCCCCTGGGCCGAAAGCCTCTACCAGATACAAGCTCTGACTAACGAGATTCTCCCTGCTTTGATTGAGGCGGCGCTGGAGAATGGGGAATAAGAAGTTCCGCTGCGTCAAATAGCCCTACTCTTAGCGTATTACATACTAGAGACTTGTTCCTTGTAAGGATCAATGATAATCCTTTTTGTCATTGAACTCCCTCATCTTCTATGTTATGTTAACAATAGATAAAAAGATGCAAGGATGTGGGTATGCCAGCAGATCATGGACAACCCGAAACTACCGGCGAGATAAACGTCGAGGAGTCAGAAGAGACGATTGAATTGACTCCCCAGCAACTGCGTGTCTTGCGTTATCTTGCGCGTAGGCACATGCGCAATGCTCGCATCATGCGGCGCCAGCGCACGGATGTAGTGGAAGGTGAGGCGGTTTCTGGTCTTAATGGGAAGGCAAACATTAACGAAGTCCCCATCAAACCAGTCGTGTCTGATCCGCAAACGCCCGTGCCTGAACCCATGTCTGTGCGCCCTTACGTCGTGCCTGATCCGCAAACGCCTGTGCCGATGGCGATGCGTGTTGTCCCCGATCCTCGGACTCCGCAGCCAGTCGCCGTGCCAAATATGTTGCCCAGGTCAGCTATGACGCGTAACCTTCGGCCTCCTGCTATGCTCTATGCTCGTTATCAGGGACTGGTGATGCAAATACAGCGTCGCAGGCGGCATCGCAAAGTCTGGCTGCGTCATTTATCGCGTAAGCATTTGCGTGCGGCGCGTGCCGGTGAGCGTAGAGCCAGTCACCGGCTGTGGAGGACTCTAACCAGTATTGTACTGGCGCTCTTGCTGATCCTGCTTACACTGGGTGGTACCGCGGCTTATGTCGCGTATCGCTTCGTCACCACCACACAGCAAACGTTTGAGAATCGCCTGCTGACTATTCATGACTTGATACCGCCGGATAACTTGAAAATTTATGATAGCAAAGGGGTACTGCTCGACCAGTTAACCGATGATGGCGTCCATACCACTGTCACGTTTGACCAGATTGCTGCCGTCGCGGGCAATGCCACTGTTGCTACCGAGGATAAGGATTTCTGGTCGAACCAGGGCATTGATCCGCTGGGCATCGCGCGCGCTTTCCTGACGAACCTGCAAGATGGGCGCGTGGTCGAAGGCGGCAGCACCATCAGCCAGCAACTCATTAAAAACCTGATCGTTGGCAATGCATCGACTATTGTGCGCAAGCTGGAAGAGGTGGTGCTGGCTCCGCAACTCAATGACAACTACACCAAATCCGATATTCTGGCCATGTATCTGAACACTATTTATTATGGACACCAGGCCTATGGCATTGATGCCGCAGCTACTGTCTACTTTGGCTTGCAGGATAAGCCGGGCCATTCTGCTGCCTCACAGCTTGATCTGGCGCAGGCCGCTATGCTCGCCGGTTTGCCCAGCAATCCATCGTTGTATGACCCGGCGGTGAATTTTCAGGGGGCCACGAATCGTTTTGAGAAGGTGCTAGACCTGATGTATAGCCAGGGCTACATCTCGAACCTGGAGAGGCAGGATGCCATTCGCGAGGAACACAGCCCGCACTTCTTCAAATTCGCTGCTGCCTTAGTAAATCGCGCGCCCCATTTTGTCAATTTCATCCTTGACCAGCTACAGCAGATGTTCCACCTGCCGCATCGCAATGACCTCTCACGCTCAGGATTGGTTGTCTACACCACGCTCGACATTCGCTTGCAGGATAAAATCCAGAAGATCATGCAGGAGCATATCGCTGAATTGCGCAATACGCATCATGTGACGAATTCTGCCGAGGTGCTGATCGACTTTCATACAGGCGCGATTCTCTCGTTACTTGGCAGTATCAACTACTACGATAACTCTATCGATGGGCAGGTGGACGTGACGCAGGCGTATCGCCAGCCTGGTTCATCCTTCAAACCTTATGTGTACGTGACGGCGTTTGGGCAAGGGGCTTCTCCTGCCCAGGCCATCGATGACAAGCGCACGTCCTTCCCCGTCCCAGATTCTATCCCCCCGGTGTACACGCCATCAAACTATGATCTGCACTTTCACGGGCATATGACGCTGCGCTGCGCACTGCAAAACTCGCTCAATGTACCGGGGGTGCTAGTACTCAATCATGTGGGTGTCGCTAATGCCTTGCAAACGGCCCACGATATGGGGATCACGACGTATCAGGGGACGCCGGGTCTCTCGATGGTGCTGGGCGGTCTGGGGATTCGCCTGATCGATCATACCTCGGCGATGGGGACATTTGCCAATGGCGGAGTTCGCATGCCGTATTATGCCATCGCTAAGGTTGTGATGGGTACGACGGGGAAGGTTCTCTTCCAGCATCAGTTCGCGCCTGGCACCCAGGTTGTCAGTCCGCAACTGTCCTATATGATGACCAATGTGCTGAGCGATAATACGGACCGCATCCCCGAATTTTTCGATTGCAATGTGCTGCAACTCTACTCGAATTCGCAGCAGGCTTGTTGGAATGGCAACCGGGGCGTGGTGCGACCTGCCGCCGCCAAAACGGGAACGACCAACGATTTCCGCGATAACTGGACGGTGGGCTATACCACTGATTTCGTGATGGGTGTCTGGGCTGGGAACGATGATAATTCTCCTATGAACAATGTGAGTGGCATCACGGGCGCTGCCCCCATCTGGCACGACTCCATGCTTCTCGCCGAACAGGGCCATCCTATCCATGACTTTACCAATCCCGGTGGCCTGGTACGCGCCACTGTAACCTATCCCGATGGGGTAGAGTCTACCGACTGGTTCCTCCCCGGTACGGTGCCAACCTTTACCCTGTCACCAACTTCTGACCCTGGTCAGGGAGATATGCCCACTCCTCTTGACCCGGCTAATCCGCTGCCACCAACTGTGCCGTCTACCGCTCCTTATTGCCCCAGTTATGTCTTCGCGTTTCCGCCTCCGTCGAGTAGTGTGTCGCCGGGTACAGGTTGGTGGTGATGAGGCGGCTATTATGCTTCTAGCAGAGAAAACACTTGCTGCATGAACTGGCTGGAGATAGAGGCATCACTCAGCATTTCTGTGAGATTGAAATAGATGGTAATGGTTGGGTCTTGCTGAATGCGCGAATGTACCTCTCGTGTGATACAACTTGCAACAAGTATAGTTTTTACCGTAGGGTTGGTGCGGCGACTCTCCTCAAAAGACTTTTTCGCGGCTCCATATCGCTCCAGCGCTCCTGCAGGATCGGCTCCGCCTTTTACTTCGATTACCCCTGCGGTCGTACCTTGCTTGTTGAGGAGAGAGATATCTGGTTCGCTGGAAAACAGTATGGACGTTCGATTGGTTAACAAAATGCCTCGATAGCGTTCAATATTGCCAAGTTGTTCATCCAACTTTGCCGGGTTGTAAACCTCTACTACGGTGCCAAAGCCCGGTATCAGAGCCGAGAGAAGATCACGTTCTTTCACTTCCTTTACCAGCAGGCGCTGCACAACTTTCTCAGCTTCTTCGCCAATTTTGTTGCGCCAGGACCCATCTATTTGTGCTCCCGTTGATGCCAACATCAATCCATGAAGTTCTTCTTTAGTAAAACTTTGGATAGAACTATCAACGATGAGCGAAATATGTATATTGAACAGGCGGGCCAGGCTAAAGGCTTGAACTTCTGTAAGAAGGTGGCGATTCTCCCTGCCGTTTTCAAACTTTTTAATATCGATGCTTTCCAGGTACCCAACAGATTTTTGTGAGAGCGATGCAATGTTTCGATAATAGGCTACCAGTGTGGGATACTCGCGAAGTAGTTTGGGGTGGCAGAATACCTGAATAAGGCGGAGGTCAGGATGCCCTTGAATGTACGAAAAAGCGTCTTCTCCAATGCCCCAGTTGTTGCGATTACTCCAATCATAGAGATGTTCTATCGGAAGTAACTCGGCAATCATCAATGGAAAGGCCAGTGTATGATATTCTTTGAGCTTGCGATAGAAAAAGGCTGATCGCAGACGGTAATTCAAGCGATTTGCCTCAAGTAGAAGCGCAGCTTCATCTGTTGTCATGACAGTGGTTTCTCCCACACATACACACATTTACGCAATTCAGCCCGCCCATGATTACCCATTTGTTGGCTGCTATTGCCCTTGCCACGACCCAGGGTCCAGATATGTTTAGTTTTCAGACCAAAGGATTCTGCCATGTCAGATAAAATGAGGTCCACCGGTACTTCCTCACCTGCATAGCGCACATTATCGTTTACCATAACGATCATGCCACCGGGTTTCAGTACACGTGCTAATTCATATACCACAAAGCACATCTCATAAAAGTAGTTGCGAACGAGACGAGTGATGTTCTCGTTATTTAATTCGCCGTTTTGCCGATACATCTCAAGCATAGCGAGCACTTCTTGCAGCGCTGCCTGCTCCTGAAATACCGCTTCTATCTGCTGGAAAGCTTGTTCGCGTCCCAATGATGTGTAGTAGTGGAGTAGTTGCGCCCGCTTCTCTTTATTTTCTACCGTGCAGGATAGCATTGTCTGGCGCAGCTGCTTCACTCTCTCTTCATTACAACCCAGATAGACGAGTTCAAGGGCATATGTACGTGTGTAATCATATCGATTCGCATAAGGGGGAGATGTCAAGACGAAATCTATCGAGGCTGTTTCCATATGCGGCAGCATTTCAAGACAGGAACCTTCATACAGTTCTGGCTCTTGGATAACTACGCCTGGTTGTAGCACAGCATCATCTTGAAACAACTGCTGTTGCATAGCGCCTCTATCGAGGGAAGATGCGATATGCTCGAGTTTATGAAAAAGGGCTTCACGGAAGGTTAAAATCCGCCCCTTATTGAAAGGTTTCTTCCCCTGAGAGCGGCCAGAACGAGCATCCCAGCGTAAATACTGACCATCTTTACGCGTGAAACTTATCTCTTCAAGGATACAAAAGGCAGCATAGAGCAACAACGTGCGCATATCGTCATTCTCAATATAGCGATGGCAATACGCTCTAAAGCCAACGAGCTGCTGCTCCTCTTCTAAAGGATAGGCTCCACGAGTGATGGCGATATGTTGGAAGACATAGTCCTTGTCAAAATATGCTGCGAAGTGGATCTTTTTAAGTTTGGCAATGGTCTCGTTGACTTCACTAGCATTCATTCTCGATGCTAACAGACGTGCTCTGGTTGCATAAACACCCACAGGAAGTAATTCAATGCCTTTTGTTTTCCATCCCAGTGCGCCTGCGCTAAATAAAGCCGAACCGGATCCAGAAAAGGGGTCGAGCAGGACGCCGGGTTCTGGTTTGAGTTGTTGCAGGAGGTAGGTAACAAGTGTCTCTGAAAATCCCTCTCTGTACTTGAACCAGCTAGAAAAGGGCGTATGCTTATTTCCTTGAAAACTCACAAGTGTTCTATCCAGAACAGGGTTAGTCATAATTCTGGTTGCAAATTTCTCGTAGAGGGCCGTCCTCATTGTTGTGGAAGAGAGAATCGGAGAGATGTGGGGAGGTGTAGGAGTTATATCGATCATCCACAAGCTCTCTTTCGTACTTAACATTTCGCCTCATTTCTAAGACGCACATTCCCGAACGGAACCGGGTTGGCGTCTATTCTACAGTATTGTTGGAGCGTATTCAACCCATCGCCTGTTATATTACTCTATACGTGGCGATACGATGAGCCAGGAAAGCCTGGTACATTGAATTCCCTATGTGTCTTCGCTACAATATACATAGAATAGAGTTTCATGGAACGCGTTCCATGAAACTCCTACCAACCTCTACAATCGTTACCTGTAGCGTCACAACTCGTTGACACAGTGGACGTATGGTGCCTGATTTGACACTTCAGGCGCGTGTTCATACGATTTTGGGGGATATATTACGCTTCTATACTCATCATTAGATGTATTAATGGATATTTATGTTTGCCGCATGTGAGGAATAGACGAGCTATTGATGACTATCAATGTAATTGCTGAGTGTAATCACTCGGTAGTGCTGTGTGTTGTTGGAGATGAAAATGGACAAAGAGAAGCAAGTGATACCCGCGCATAGCGCGTCCGATATATCTAATGTGTCCGATACGTCTCGTGCACCCAGGCAGGCGAAGTTGCCTGCACATAGCCGGGCTATGGCGGCTCAGCGACTTAATGATGCGCCCTTAAAGACAACTAGAGGCGTGTATTATCCTGCTCCACATCGCAAATTTCAGCCTGACGGGTGGCGCACACGACGCTATATCAAACGCAAGCATTTGCGCCGCAGTAACCAGCAGTACGCAGAGGTTGATCGCATTGGCACACACGTTACGATGCTGCCGATGGCCTTGATCGCCCTGGTTATTATGGTTGTGCTTGCCGGACTGCTGGTTACGCTTACGGCGGTGGTTGAAGCCATACAACTGCGCTACCAGCAGGATGTGGTAACACTTGCGGATATCCTGCCCGGCGATAGCTTGAAGATGTATGATATGCACGGCACCATGATCTACCAGATGACGAACCAGGGATTTCAGACTACCGTGCCCCTTTCGCAGATTTCGCCCAACCTGGTAAATGCCGAAATTGCCACCGAAGATCAATATTTCTGGAGCAATCCTGGCTATGATATCACGGGCATTGTGCGCGCCGCTATTGATAACCTGTCACACGGACATATTGTTTCTGGCGGCAGTACCATCACCCAGCAATTGATTAAAAATGCCATTGTTGGCAATCAGGACACGATTTTGCGCAAACTCGAGGAGATCATCCTGGCGCCTCAGATCTCGCGCTATTATACCAAGCAGCAGATTCTGTCGATGTATCTCAATACCATCTATTATGGTGAGCAGGCGTATGGGGCCGATGCCGCCGCGTTTACCTATTTCGATTTGCAGGATAAACCTGGGCACAGCGCGGCCTCTCAACTCGATATCGCGCAGGCAGCGATGCTGGCGGGTATTCCGAGTTCACCAATTGCGCGCGATCCGTTCCTGCATCCCGTCGCGGCTGCTATGCGTTTCCGCGATGTCTTGCATGGTATGCGCGTGCAGGGATACATCACTATCCAGCAGGAGTATAGCGCGCTATATGAGGCGGCGCAGCCGGGCTTCCTGCACCATGGTATCATCCAGAACAATCTCGCGCCCCATTTTGTGAATTACGCACTGAAGGAACTGGCGACGACGCTGCACGTGAAACTGCCCGAGCTGGCGCGCACGGGTCTGCTTGTTTCTACCACGCTTGATCTGCCTCTGCAAAATCGTATCTTGAAGATTGCCCAGCAGCATATTGGAGAGTTATCGAAGGCACATCACATGTCAAACGCGGCAGTAGTGATGATTGACTACCACAACGGTGGCATTCACGTGCTGCTGGGAAATATTGACCCGAACAATCCGCAGAACGGCGCGTTTGATGTAGCGACGCAGGGCTATCGCCAGCCTGGTTCCTCTTTTAAACCGTACATTTATGCGACCGCCTTCGCTGATGGGATGAGTCCAGGTATGCCGGTGCTGGACGCGCCCTTTACCATTCGACTCTGCTGCGGCCTGCCGTCCTACACGCCGAGCAACTACGATCTGCACTTTCACGGTTTGTTGTCCTATCGTTATGCCTTGCAAAACTCCTTTAATGTACCGGCGGTGAAGTTGCTCACACGCGTGGGGGTTGACTCGGCCCTGCACACGGCTCAAATGATGGGCATTACTGATTTTCAGGGGACGCCTAACTATACGATGGTGCTGGGAACACTCAGCATTCATTTACTGGATCAGACCTCTGCCTTTGGAGTGTTTGCTAATGGCGGGGTGCGCATTCCGCCGCATGCCATTGATACAGTAGCCGATACGCAGGGCCGCCTGGTCTACCATTTTGTGCCCATAGGGAAACGAGTTATCAGCAAGCAGGTAGCATTTATCACCACGAATGTCTTGAGCGACAACTCCTCGCGCACCTACGAGTTCGGCAAGTGCAGCGCGCTCTACTTGTATAGCAATACGCAGACGCAGTGCTACCAGGGCGATCCTGGCTCCATTCGTCCTGCCGCCGTCAAGACAGGCACCTCCCAGGAATTCCGTGATAACTGGACGGTTGGCTATACTACCGATTATGTGATGGGCGTGTGGGCAGGCAACAATGATAACTCTCCAATGGTGAACATTACGGGCGTCGATGGAGCAGGCCCGATCTGGCACGATAGCTTGCTGCTGGCCGAGCAGAACCATCCCATTAGCGGATTTACCAATCCTGGCGGCGTGGTCCAGCGGACGGTGCATTATCCGGCTGGGATTACGACGACGGACTGGTACCTGCAGGGGATGCCGGTTGGGAACTGGTATTTGTAGCTAAATCGAAAACCACTTCTTTTCTTATATGCTTCTGTTGCCTGGAAACCACGAGTGCTTGCTAGTGGTTATTTGACACCCTCACGTTAGCTGTGCTAACATACGGAAGGACGAAGTGTACAAAATACACCAGAGGGGTATGCTCTGCTTTAATCAGTATGCCCCAGCAGGTAGACTTTCGAGAGAAATGAAGGATCCCGTGTATGGGAACGCTCCCCATTTTTATTCTGGTGACGCTGGCTGTCCTCTTTGGTATCCTGGTCATGGTTCTGACGGCCTTCCTGGGACCTAAGAAACCATCGCCTGAGAAGCTGGCGCCTTACGAATGTGGCATTCAAGAGATTGAAGCGCCGAAGCGGCGTTTTCCCGTGAAGTATCTCTTGACGGGTATGTTGTTTATTGTCTTCGATATTGAAATTGTCTCATTTTATCCATTGGCTATTTTACTGCATCAAATCAAAGTGCTTGGATTGATCGAATTGCTCATCTTCCTGGCCGTTCTGCTGGTTGGCTATGTCTATGTGTGGCGAAAGGGGGCGTTTCGATGGGATTAAAAAACCCCTGGGAGCCTGTGCAGACCTTCTCAAATACTCAGACGCCCCGCGGACGCGAATTGCACGTCAAGAACGGTGAAGCTGGCATTCTGACAACCCAGGTGAGCAAGCTGATCGATTGGGGGCGCAGTTCTTCGCTGTGGCCCGCGCTCTTTGGGCTGGCCTGCTGCGCTATCGAGATGATGTCAACCAGCGCGGATCGTTTTGACATGGCACGATTCGGGGCGGAGGTGTATCGTGCCTCGCCGCGCCAGGCTGATCTGATGATCGTCGCGGGGCGTTGTTCCATCAAAATGGCTCCCGTGCTGCGGCAGATTTACGACCAGATGCCGGACCCCAAATGGGTGATTGCAATGGGCGCCTGTGCGTCCTGCGGTGGCGTCTTTAACAATTACGCGATTGTGCAGGGGGTTGATAAGATCGTGCCCGTAGATGTGTTCATCCCTGGTTGTCCGCCAACGCCAGAGATGCTGCTCTTCGGCTTCAACGAACTCCAACGCAAAATTCGCGAAGGCGTCCCCAATCCTCCCGATCCTTTGAAGGCCAGTGGTATGAAATTAGTCGGCCCGATTGGTGAGGAATTGTAGAGAAGAAAATATGGCGATAACAGCGACATCAACGGTAGTGATGGTGCGGGAGAAGTTTCCGCAGGCTGTAGTTGAAACGAGCGATTTTCGCGGTGAGCAGACGATCATGCTGCAGCCGGGACACCTGGTAGCCGTCTGCGTGTATCTACAGAAAACCCTGCGCTACACATTTCTTTCCAGCGTCACGGCGGTAGACTGGCCGGAGCGGGTGCCTCGTTACGATGTGGTCTATCATTTGCTCTCCATTCCCAATCAGAGCGAATTGCGTCTCAAGCTGCGCGTTGGCAAAAAGCGAGAAGACCATCCGGCGGTACCAAGCGTGACGGGGGTATGGCCAGCCGCCAACTGGTACGAGCGCGAGGTCTACGATCTCTTTGGCATCATCTTCACGGGCCATCCTGACCTGCGCCGTATCCTCATGCCGATGGACTGGACGACTCACCCATTGCGCAAAGACTACCCGCTTTCCGGCTTTGATCTGCCGGAGCCGCACTGGGGAGGCCAGGTGCCATACGATGTTGACCCCGGCGTGGGCAGCCAGACCATGCGCACACCCTTTAGCCGTGAGCTGAATGAGAGCCGCAGCAAGATTAGCCAGGATCAGGAGCCAGGTACAAAGAAAACGTAAGCGGGGCGGGGGGCAGAGCCACAGTCCGTACCCTATACGAAACGAGGGCGTATGCAGCGACAAGATATAGAGGCACAATACATTATTGAAGATAGCCAGGTGCGGGAAGATGGGCAGCGCGTCGATACCATGACTATCAATATGGGACCGCAGCATCCAAGCACACACGGGGTGCTGCGCCTGATATTGACCATCGAAGGCGAGACTATCGTCAAGGCTGTACCGGATATTGGCTTCCTGCACACCGGCATTGAGAAGACCGCCGAGGCGAAAACCTATCACCAGGCGCTTGTCCTCACCGATCGGATGGATTACCTGGCCCCGCTCAACAACAACCTGGGCTATTCACTGGCGGTCGAGAAACTGCTGGGCATCGAAGACGAGATTAACAACAAGATCAAGTATGTGCGCGTCTTACTGGCGGAATTGCAGCGCATCGCCAGCCATCTCGTCTGGCTCGGTACGCACGCGCTCGACCTGGGAGCTATGAGCGTCTTCCTCTACTGCTTCCGCGAGCGCGAGATGATCCTGGATATCTTTGAAGAGATTTCTGGCGCGCGTATGATGACCAGCTATATCTGCCCCGGCGGTTTGCAGGCCGACCTGACACCCGCCTTTGATGGCAAAGTGCGCGACTTCACCAGCATATTTCTTGATCGCTTGCAGGAATATCATGATCTGCTGACTAATAACCAGCTCTGGATCGAACGCACAAGAGGAGTGGGCATATTGAGCGCGCAGGATGCTATTGCCTACGGCGCGAGCGGCCCGGTCCTGCGCGGCAGCAACGTGGTCTGGGATATTCGCAAGGCTTTCCCGTATAGCGGCTATGAACAGTTCGATTTTGACATTCCGGTGGGTTCTAACGGCGATGTCTATGATCGCTACCTGGTGCGTATGCTGGAAATGGAGCAAAGCCTGCACATCGTCAACCAGGCGCTGGAAGGTATGCCCGCGGGATCTTATCGCGTCAGCAATCCGAAAATCTCACCTCCGCCCAAGTGGCAGATTACCGGCAGTATGGAAGCCCTCATTCATCACTTCAAGCTCTATACCGAGGGCTATCGTCCGCCGCCGGGCGAGGTGTTTGTGCGTACCGAGTCGCCTAAAGGGGAGCTTGGCTTCTACATCGTGAGTGATGGCAGCGCGAAACCATACCGTATGCATGTGCGCGGCGCGTCATTCGCCAATCTACAGGTCTTGCCGCTCATGATCGAAGGTCACTTCCTCTCTGACGTGGTGGCGGCGATCGGTAGTATCGATATTGTGCTTGGAGAAGTTGACAGATGATTTCAGAACAGGCCAAACAGCGCATGCGCGACCTGGCGTCTCGCTACCCGGTAGCGCGTTCGGCGGTCATGCCCGCGCTTTACATTGCGCAGCAGGAAGAGGGATATATTACCCACGATGCGTTACAAGCGGTGGCGGAGGCCATTGGTTTAACGGTGGATGACGTTGAAAGTATCGCCACGTTTTACACCATGTACTACCAGCAGCCGCCAGGGAAGAAAGTCATCAAAGTCTGCACCAGCATCTCGTGTTACCTGCGCAATTGCGATGCCCTGGTTCAGCATCTTGAAAAACGTTTAGGTATTACACGCGGTGAAACCACTGCTGATGGCAACTATACCTTGATGACGGCGGAATGTCTCGCCTCGTGCGGCACCGCGCCAGTACTGCAGATCAATGACGAATTTGTCGAGAATGTGACGCTTGAAATGGCGGATGCGCTGGTGGATGAATGGGACCGGGAATTAAAAGGTTTAGGAACACAATCGATTGCGCCTGATACACAGAGGGTATCGTCTACGAGGGCGCAATGAATTGCGCCCCTACATATATGTGGATATCTAAAGGGATCGTATTTCTATGCCAGAGTTGATTATTACTAAGGATATTGATGCTCCAGGACTGGATACTATTGAGGGCTACCGCCAGCATGGTGGCTACGAGGCGCTAGAGAAGGCGCTGAAAGAATACCAGCCTGATGATCTGGTCGAGATGGTTAAGAAGTCGGGCTTGCGCGGGCGTGGAGGCGCGGGCTTCCCCACCGGCATGAAATGGAGCTTTCTCGCTAAGAATGATAAGCTGCGCTACCTGTGCTGCAATGCGGACGAGAGCGAGCCGGGAACCTTCAAAGACCGCATGATTATGGAGAAGAACCCGCATCAATTGGTTGAGGGCGTGATTATCACCAGCTATGCCTGCCGTGTTTCGACGGCCTTTATTTATGTGCGCGGCGAACTGGCCCTGGCAGGGCGGCAGGTGGAACGCGCCATTCAAGAAGCCTATGCTGCTGGCTATATCGGGAAGAACATTCTGGGCAGCGGTTTTTCGCTGGATGTGGTTATGCATCGAGGGGCGGGCGCGTATATCTGTGGTGAAGAGAGCGCGTTGATGGAGTCGTTGGAGGGCCGGCGCGGCTACCCGCGTTTGAAGCCGCCATTTCCGGCAGCGATCGGTTTGTATGGTGGCCCGACGGTTATCAATAACTGCGAGACGCTCTCAACCATTCCGGCCATTGTGAAAAATGGGGCCGACTGGTACGCTACCTTTGGCACGGAGAAGAGCAAAGGCACCCGCATCTTCTGTGTGAGCGGACATGTCAAGAAGCCGGGGAATTATGAGGCTCCATTGGGGACGCCTATACGCACGCTGATCTACGATGAGCAGTACGGCGGCGGCATCCTGGATGACAAAGAACTTAAGGCCATCATTCCGGGCGGCTCCTCAACACCTATTCTAGGTGTGGACAAGGTAGATACGCCGCTCGACTTTGAGGCTATCGCCGCGGCTGGCTCGATGCTTGGTTCGGGCGGGATTATCGTCATGCACGAAGATACTTGCATGATTGATGCCGTGCTGCGCATGACCGAGTTCTACCGCGATGAGTCCTGCGGCAAATGCACACCGTGCCGCGAAGGAACTTACTGGTTGACCGAAATCCTGCATCGCATCGAGCATGGACACGGGAAACAGAAAGATATCGATCTGCTGCTGGATATTTGTGATAACATCAGTGGGAAGTCTTTCTGTCCGCTTGGTGATGCCGCCACCAGTTCGATTATCAGCAGCGTCAAGTTGTTCCGCGACGAGTATGAAGCGCACGTGCGTGAAGGTCGATGTCCGTTCAAACATCGTGCGGAGCCTGATTATCCCGAAGCAGGAGTGCAATCTTTGCAGGCGGGAGCGAGATAGAAGAAAAGTATGCCAGAAGAGAATAAAAACGAATTAGTACACCTGACCATTGATGAAATACCTGTAGCGGTTCCGCCGGGAACGCTGGTCTGGGCGGCTGCCCAGCAAATCGGGATCGAGATTCCTATTTATTGCTATCACCCCAAGATGCCGCCGTTGGGCGCGTGCCGCATGTGTTTTGTCGAGATCGAGAAGATGCCTAAACCTCCGCAGACGGCGTGCACGACGCCCGTCAGCGAAGGCATGATTGTGCATACTAAAACCGAGAAGGTGCAGAAGGCGCGCCGTGGAACGCTGGAATTTCTGCTCATCAATCACCCGCTCGACTGTCCCATCTGCGATAAAGGTGGTGAATGCGATTTGCAGGACTTCACCCTGCGACATGGACCGGGCGGGACGCGCTTCGACCTGTACAAGCGTCACTATCCCAAGCCTGTGCCGGTCAGTGATCGCGTGATGCTTGACCGCGAACGCTGCATCCTGTGCCAGCGCTGCACGCGCTTCAGTTCGGAAATTTCGATGGATAACGGGCTGGTGATGATCTCGCGCGGTTACAAGATGGAGGTAGGCACGGCTCCCGATCATGCCTTCGACTCGATCTTTTCTGGCAACACGGTTGAGATGTGCCCGGTGGGTGCGTTAACTGCGAGCGCGTACCGTTTCAAGGCGCGCCCCTGGGAGTTGAAACGCATTCCCAGCGTGTGCAACAACTGCAGCGTGGGCTGTAATGCGCGTATCGATGTGCGCGTGGATAAGATCATGCGGCTGATGTCGCGCACCAATGATGCCATCGATGATGGCTGGCTGTGCGACCGGGGACGCTGGGGCTTCGAGTTCGTCAACAGTCCGCAGCGACTGCGCACGCCGCTTATTCGCCAGAAAGGGCAGTTGCAGCCCGCCACCTGGGACGAGGCCATCTATATGCTTGCCTCTCGCCTGCGCATTATCACTGATAAGCGTGGTGCAGAAGCGATTGGCGGCATTGGCTCGACGCGCACTACGAATGAGGAAGCGTACCTCTTCCAGAAGCTGCTGCGCAAGGTCATCGGGACACCTCATATCGATCATCATCATGGCTCCTTCCCTGGCCCACGCGACGCGCTGACAGGCAGACCCTGGATGATGACCAACAGCATCGCCGATATTGAGAAGGCCGCGCATATCGTGCTGATTGCCTCTGACCCATACGAACGCCAGCCTATTCTCAACCTGCGTATCAAGAAGGCCATGAAAGCTGGCGCGCATATCTACATTGTCAACGAGGGAACAACGGAACTTGATCGTTTCGCGGCAAGCAAGATTACTATTCCACAACACGGCGCGGGCATGGCCGCGAAAATGCTGCTCAAGCATGTTCTGAGTGGTACGATTGACAACCCGCATCAATATGAAGATATCCGCGCAAGTCTAGAGCAAGATAACGACGCAATCAGCGCAGCCGAGCAGACTTTCGGACTTGAGGCCACTACACAATTGCAGCACCTGGCCGAGACTATCGCGACATCGAAAGGCGCCATCATCCTGTATGATGAAATGGCGACGCTCGCCCCCGGCTGCTCAGACCTGGCGGCGGATGTGCAGGCGCTGGCGGTGATTACCGGTAACATCAATCGTCCCGGTTCGGGCGTTGGGCCGCTCGTTGAGGATGCCAACTCACCAGGCGCTCGCGATATGGGTGTCTTACCCGATGCGCTGCCGGGTTATCAGCCCGTGACTGAGAAGGGAATGGGCTACAACGAGATGTTGAGTAGCCAGGATATTCATGCGTTGTATGTAATGGGGGCGAATCCCCTGCGGCATGTCTCGAGCTTGCCCCCGAACCTGGAATTGCTGGTGGTGCAGGATATCGTGCTGACAGAGACGGCCCACCAGGCCGATATCGTCTTGCCAGCCGTCACTTTTGCCGAGAAAGATGGCAGCATGACCAATATAGATCATCATGTACAGAAAATCGTACATGCCCTGCGCCCGCTTCCTGGTGCGAAAGCTGACTGGGAAATCCTGACCATGCTGGCAAATCAACTGGGGCAGAAGTGGAGTTATAGTAGCCCGCAGGAAGTGCTGCTGGAGATCGCGGCAACCAACCCGTTTTATGCCGGATTGACCTGGGAAGACCTGGGAGCGCAGGGAGTGCGCACACAGGGACTGGAGGTGGCACGTGCTTGAGTTTCTGAATAACCAGATCGTCGCGGATGTCGTCAAAAGCGCGGTGGTTATCTTTGCGCTGCTGACCGCGTTCGCCTATATGACGCTGATTGAACGGCGCGTCGTGGCAAAACTGCAGGGCCGCCTGGGACCGAATCGAGCTGGACCGTCTGGCATCTTCCAGCCGGTCGCAGATGCAATCAAAATGGCATTTAAGGAGCAGATTATCCCATCGCAGGCTAAGAAAGCCATCTACCTGGTTGCGCCAATCATTTCAGTGGTTGTGGCTCTGTGCGCCTTTGCCGTCGTACCGATTGGCAATAGCTGGATCGATGGCAAACCCGGTCCCTGGGACCCCATCGTTGGCGATATCAATGTCGGTCTGCTGTGGATACTCTCAATCTCGTCGCTGGCGGTCTACGGCATCGTGCTGGGCGGCTGGGCGTCAGGCAATCGCTATTCGCTGCTGGGTTCGCTGCGCAGCGCAGCCCAGATGGTCTCCTATGAAACAAGCCTGGGATTGGCTCTGAGCGGCACACTGATGTGGGCTGGCACTTTGAGCCTGGTGGGCATCGTTCACGCGCAGCTCAACCAGGGCATCTGGTTCATCGCCGCGCAGCCACTGGGCTTCTTCCTCTACCTGATCGCCGGTATCGCCGAGGTCAACCGCGCGCCATTCGATCTGCCGGAGGCCGAGCAGGAATTGACGGCTGGCTATTTGACCGAATACAGCGGCCTGCGCTGGAGCGTGTACCAGATGGCCGAATATATCAACATGATTACCGTCAGTTCGGTGGCCGCGACGCTCTTCTTTGGGGGTTGGAGCTTCTTCGGCTTCGGCCTGGAACGTATCCCAGGGCTATCCATCCTGATCTTTTTAATCAAAGTGGCTTTCTTCCTGTTCCTGTTCATCTGGCTGCGGGCTACGCTGCCGCGCATTCGCTACGACCGCCTGATGCGCCTGGGCTGGCAATTGCTGCTGCCGCTGGCCGTGCTGAACGTGGTGATCACGGCCACCGTCGTCGCGCTGGATTGGCCCTGGTGGGTGAGCGGTCTCGCTGGTCTGCTGATTATCCTGGCCGTCCTCTTCTACGAACGCCGCAAGATCGCCGAACAACAAAAAGAGGTGATAGTGATGGAGCAAAAGGGTGAGAAGAAGGTGATGATTCCTTCGTCGGTGAGGTTGGCGAAGTTTGAGAAGGTTGGGACTGAATAGTATCAAGTTCCCAGGTTACGTATGTTGAGGATCGACAAAAGGAATCAAGGCATGTCAGAGCTAAACTACGACGAGTTACTCGGTCAAATTCACTATCTTTCGCTTGAAGAGCAGGTTAGATTACTAGAAGAATTGGCAATTCTGGTTCATGCTCGCATCAAAGCCTGGCCAAAGCGTAGTGTTCTCGAATTTGAAGGGATAGGCAAAGAGGCATGGGAAGGCATTGATGTCGAGCAGTACATCAATGAAGAGCGCAACTCATGGGAATAAGCTTCTATTAGCTACAAAGATGACAAGTAGCCTCGGCTCTGGTATGATTTGATCAAGGAGTCCATGCATATCAAAGGGAGAAAAGCCATGCTAGCTAATACTTCTTATACCTATGAGGGTGTACTGAATTATGCTCGTCGCCTTACACATACAGAACAATTGCGATTATTAGAAGACCTTGCAGCAGTGATTCGTCAACAGCAAACAGAAGAAGCAGAGGAGTCTCTCCACAGCCTTTTAGAATTGGAGGGACTGGGAGCAGAGCTTTGGGAGGGTATTGATCCACAGAAATACATTGAGGAGGAGCGAAAATCATGGCGTGGGTAGACTCATTACGTGGGCAGATTGTCGGGCTTGATACCACACCGTTCATCTACTTCATCGAGAAATATCCGCTTTACGTAGATATGATGCGTTCCTTCTTTAGAGCAGTGGAGGAAGGTGATTGTGCTGTAGTTACCTCTACCATAACACTCCTTGAGACACTTGTCCTTCCACTCAGGCGCGGCGACAAATATATAGCTGGTAGATATCGCTCCATTCTCTTAAAAACAAAAGGACTAAAGATGGTTCCAATGTCTAAAGAAATAGCTGAGGAGGCAGCTATCTTGAGAGCAGCATATAACGTTCACACTGCTGACTCCATCCAGATGGCTACAGCTATTCATGAAAGTGCTTCATTGTTCTTAACAAACGATTTACGCTTGCCATCCTTACCGAATTTGAAAGTCCTAACGCTGGACGTATTAAAAGAGAATATGCAAAAAGAAGATATGCCATCGGATAAATAAGCCAAGACTTCTCACAAGAGGACTGACAAGGAGCAAATCATGTCATTCGACATCATTAAGGGGATGGCGACTACCCTGAAAAATATAGGTAAGAAGCCCACGACTATCTCCTACCCGGAGGAGGAGCGGGCGCTTCCGGCGCGGTTTCGCGGGCGGCATGTGCTGCATCGCTATGAGAATGGGTTGGAGCGATGCGTGGGATGCTTCCTGTGCGCGGGGGCATGTCCTGCTGATGCCATCTATATCGAGGCGGATGAGAATACCGAGGAAAACCGTGTCTCACCGGGGGAGCGCTACGCCAAAGTGTTCGACGTGAATATGCTGCGCTGCATCTTCTGCGGCTATTGCGAGGCGGCGTGTCCAACAGGGGCGATTACACTCGAAAACAACTACAAGCTGGCTGCGTACTACCCGGAAGACCTGGTGTATCACAAAGATCAATTGCTTGAACCCGTAGGCCAGGCAACGGTTGGTTCCAGCGCTGTGTGGTTTGAACCTGCGCCTGAGGAGGCTGTGCAGCCCGTCCCGCAGGAGAGCCACGTGTTTGATGGACAGCAGGCCAGCGCGGCTGCGGTTGGCCTGGGTGATCTACGCACAGAACAGCCCGTTCTGCTGATCGATGAAGAGCAGGACGAGGACCGGCGTAAATTTGAGCACAAGAGGGAGCGGGATAAGCGATGATTGACGTAAATCTGCTCTCATTCTTTGTGCTGGCGGTTGCCAGCGTCGCATCCGCCATTGGCGTAATCGCCTTCAAGAACGCTGTGCATAGCGCGTTAAGCCTGATCCTGACCCTGCTCTTCCTGGCGCTGTTCTATCTGCAACTAGGGGCGATGTTTATTGCCATCGTGCAAATCTTGATCTACGCGGGCGCAATTATGGTCTTGTTCCTCTTCGTCGTTACCATGCTGGCTTCCGAGGCGAGCGATAGCGAGTTGCCCGATCGTATACCCTGGCAGCGCGGCATTGCTGCCACGCTTGGGTTTATCCTGGTGGGCGCGTTGAGCTACCTGCTCTTCACGGGCGCGACCATCGATAACAGCGTCAAAGCGAGCGGCGCGAATAGTCTCGCGAAAACGGTAGCGACACAGGGTGACACGCAGGCCTTTGGACTCGCGCTGTTTCACGGCTTTGCGTTTCCCTTTGAGGTCACAAGTTTGTTGATCGTTGTAGCTATTCTGGGTGCGATGGTGTTGGGGCGAAAATCATGAATTGCATGAATTATTTGTAGGGACGCGATTTATCGCGTCCAAATGGATGTCACTATTGGAATAAGGACGCGATTTATCGCGTCCCTACAAATAGGTGATGATAAAAAGGAGGCGAGCATGTCCATACCGATATCCTGGTATTTAATTGTCAGCGCCTTTATATTTACCATAGGCGTTACGGGAGTGCTGATACGGCGCAACCCTTTGATTATATTTATGTCGATTGAACTGATGTTAAATGCCGTTAACCTCTCGTTTATAGCATTCTCACACTATCTCGACTCAGTGGATGGGCAGATGTTTGTGTTCCTCGTGTTGACCGTCGCGGCGGCAGAGGTCGTTGTGGGTCTGGCAATTATTGTCTCCATTTTCCGCACGCGCCGCGACATCGATGTTGATGATATGAACGTATTACGAGGCTAGTGATATGACAAATTTGACCGTATGGGTGCTGGCGCTGCCCCTGCTGGGATTTATCATCCTGGGATTGGCCGGGCGCGCTTTGACACGTACAGGGATATTGACGGTGGCGTTGGGAACGTCGGGCCTGGCATTTCTTTTTGCCGCTCTCGGTTTCTTGTCCATGCTTGGTGCGCCTCCTACATCTCCGACAAGTGGCGACCAGGTTTTCTATACCTGGGTCAACTCCGGTTTTATTGGTACTGTCCCTGGTGTACCTGCTGGAGCGGCTTCTGGCGGGGCGCCGTTCACCGTAAGTTTTGGGCTGCTCTTCGATCCCCTGTCTGCTACCATGCTCATGATCGTGACAGGGGTGGGCTTTCTGATCCTTATCTACTCGGCTGGCTATATGGAAGATGATCCAGGTTTCTGGCGTTTCTTCGCGTATATGAATTTCTTTCTTTTTGCAATGGCGCTGCTGGTGAGCGCGGATAACTTCCTCTTCCTGCTGGTTGGTTGGGCGCTGGTGGGCCTGGCCTCGTTCCTGTTGATTGGTTTCTGGTACCAGCGTCGTTCGGCGGTGGCTGCGGCGCAGAAAGCCCTGGTCATCAATATCATCGGTGACTTTAGCCTGATGATTGCGATCTTCCTCATCTTCAAGCATTTTCAGACGCTGAATTACTTTACCGATAGCAACGGGAACCCCGGCGTTTTCAATCAATTGCCCGGGAATGCAACCCACGCTACTTTAATCATCATCTGCCTGCTGCTCTTCCTCGCGTGCGCGGCGAAATCGGCTCAGTTGCCGCTTTACATGTGGCTGCCGGACGCGATGGAAGGCCCGACGCCTGTCAGCGCGCTGATTCATGCAGCCACCATGGTGACTGCGGGCGTTTACCTGGTCGCGCGCGCCAATCAACTGTTTGAGTTCGCGCCGACCGCGCTGCTCATTGTGGCGATTATCGGAGGAGCAACCGCGCTTTTCGCGGCCACGATAGCGGTGTTCCAGCTCGATATCAAACGGGTGCTGGCCTACTCCACTATCAGCCAGCTTGGCTATATGTTTATGGGTGAGGGCGCGCACGACTACGGAGCGGGTATCTTCCACCTGACCACGCATGCCTATTTCAAGGCGCTGCTCTTCCTGGGCGCGGGCGCGGTTATGCACGCGCTGGGCGGTGAACAGGATATGCGTGAGATGGGCGGCCTGCGCCACCGCCTCAAGATCACCTTCTGGACATTTCTCATTGCAGCGCTTGCGATTAGTGGCATTCCGCCGTTGTCAGGCTTCTGGAGTAAAGACGAAATACTTAGCTCGCTGCTGGCGCAGGCGACGGCGGTAGGAGGCAAGACTGGAGCGATCTTCTATCTTCTATGGGGCATTGGCCTGCTGACGGCTGGACTGACGGCGTTCTATATGTTCCGCCTGGTGCTGGGCATATTCGGCGGTTCCTATCGTGGCAGAGGCCCGGTGCAGCACGGACATGATGACGAAGAGGGGGAGGAAGAAGGACAGCATGGAGCGCAAGGTCGAGGCGGTATCTATGCGATATTCGAAGCGCCCGCTGTCATGACGGTGCCCTTGATTATCCTGGCGGTGCTCTCTGTGATTGGTGGGCTGGTTGGTTCTTTCTCACTGATTGGCGTAACGCGCTGGCATCCCCTGGCAAAATTTCTCGATCCGGTGTTCAGCAATCCACTCTGGGCTACCATGCCGGTAGCTGTCCACGCGGCATCATTGAAGGTGCAGTGGATTTCAACAGGGTTGAGTGTAGGACTGGGTTTGCTGGGCATCCTGGGCGCGTGGGCCCTCTATCGAAACGGGTTCCAGTACAAAGAGAACAAGAACTCGCTCTACCAACTGGTCTTCCACAAGTACTATGTTGATGAAATACTTATAGCTGTACTCATCGATCCGCTGCTCTGGCTTGGTCGCACAGCATCGCGCTTGCTCGAGGGCAATGTGCTGGATGGTGGTAGCCAGGGGGTGGCGTGGGTATTTGGAAGAACCAGCGGCCTGCTGCGCCGTTTGCAAACTGGCTATATGCGCAATTATGCCCTGGCCATCCTGTTCGGCGTCGTCCTGATTATCGTCTATTATGCGGTGAGGGGGTAGCGGCATGTTTCCTTTGTTATCACTGATTACATTCCTGCCTCTGATCGGCGGCATCGTGGCGCTGCTCCTACCCAGGGAGCGTTTGAATGTTATACGTTGGACGGCGCTGGCTTTTGCCTGGGCCGATTTGATGATCGTGCTTGGTCTCGCGCTGGCTTATTCACAGACCATTTCGAATTTTAACTCAACTATCGTTGGGGCAGGCCCTACGGCTACCTACTTTGCAACGGTCCACGAGCAGGCGGCATGGATCGTCACGCCGGGCTTCAATCTCAGCTATAGCCTGGATGTCGATGGCATCAGCTTATTGCTGGTTGCGCTGACCTCGCTGCTGACAGTAGTGTGTATTGCTGCGTCGTTCCACATCGAGCAAAAGGTCAAGAACTATATGGCCTTTATGCTGCTTTTGGAATGCGGCATTATTGGCGTGTTCCTCTCCTCGAATCTCTTCCTGTTCTATATTTTCTGGGAGTTAATGTTGATTCCCGCCTATTTCCTGGTTGGAAGCTGGGGCGGTGAACGACGAATATACGCGGCCATCAAGTTCGTGCTGTATACCTCCGTGGGTAGCCTGCTCATGCTGGCGGGTGTCATCGCGCTCGGCTATTATCACCAGCGGTTGGTACCGGGAAGCGGCTATACGCTCGACCTGCCCACGTTGCTGAGCGGCAAACTCGATCCCACGGTGCAGATGTGGCTCTTCCTGGCTTTTGCCGCCGCCTTTGCCGTTAAAGTGCCATTGATCCCATTCCATAGCTGGCTGCCCGATGCCTATAGCACAGCGCCCGCGCCCGTGACCGCGATGCTAGCGGGAGCAATGTCCAAGACAGGGGCATATGGGTTTCTGCGCTTCTGCATTCCGCTCTTCCCCAACGCCGCGCATACGCTGGCGCCGCTCATTAATACGCTGGCCGTGATTGGTATTCTCTACTGTGCGTTGCTGGCGCTGGTGCAGACTGATATCAAGCGGCTACTCGGTTATTCCAGTATCAGTCACCTGGGGATCGTCATGCTGGGCATGTTCGCCTTCAATGTGCAGGGTATTGAAGGATCGGTCTTGCAGATGGTGAATCATGGAATTACTACTGGCGCCCTCTTCCTCATTGTCGGATTCATCGAGGCGAGGACTGGCACTCGCCGCCTGAGCGATTTCGGCGGACTTGCCCGGCGCATACCGGTGCTGGCAACCGTCATGTTCATTGCCGTGCTGTCATCGCTTGGCCTGCCCGGTCTGAACAGTTTCGCGGGTGAATTCCTGGCTTTGCTGGGGGCCTTCCTGAGCAGCACCATCTTTGGTATACTCGGCACTGCGGTGGTAGTGCCAGCAGCCTGGTACATGATACGCCTCTTCCTGGGCATGATGGAAGGGCCGCGCGTAACCCAGGGACCGGTGGCGGTGCTGGAACGTAAAAACGCGCTGAGTGATATGTACCTGGACGAGTTTCTGACAATTTTGCCCTTGCTCATCTTGATCTTTTACATCGGCTTTCAACCGTATCCGCTCACCTTCTTAATGGAACCCTCGGTGGTAAATACATTGCAACATTTTCTAGGCGCGGTATTACACTGAATACATTAAAGGCTGGTATTTGAGGATTCATGATATGTCGTTTACATTTACCGTATCCGCCGCCGATTGGGGGCGTGTCGCGCCGGAATTAGTACTGGCGGTTTTCGCTCTGCTGGCGCTGCTGGTCGATCTGCTGCTGCCCCAGCCGGGGAAAATACAAAAAGGTGAGGGCAATTTTCTGGCCTTACCTGTATTAAGCCTGCTTGGACTGGTGGGAGCTATTGCCGCGACTATCGTCCTGTTTATCGTCCAGGACTACCAGCCTGCCTTTAATCATATGATAGGCTCCGATCCGGGGTCGCTCTATGCCTATCTCATCATCTTGAGCGCGAGCGTCCTGGGCATCTTGCTCTCGCCCGCCTACCTCAAACGCCTGAACTTTGTCCACCAGGGGGAATACTACGCGCTTCTGCTGCTTGGCACCACCGGTATGATGATTATGGCGGCGGCGATCAGCTTCCTGACTATTTTCCTGGGACTGGAGATGCTCTCGCTGGCCCTCTACATCCTGTGCGGCTTCGTTGCCCGGCGCAGCACATCTCAAGAAGCGGGTATGAAGTATTTCCTGCTCAGTTCTTTCGCGTCGGCCATCCTGCTCTATGGCATTGCCCTGACCTATGGCGCGACGGGGAGTACATCATTTGCTTGCATCCACGGTTTTCTGGCCGGGCATGCTCCTGCAAACTCTTCTTGCCCTCCTGGTACCCTCCCGCATGGCCAGACGCCCATGCTCTTGCTTATCGGCATGGGTCTGCTCATTGTGGGCTTTGCCTTCAAAGTATCGGCTGTGCCATTTCAGGCCTGGACGCCTGATGTATATGTTGGTGCGCCTGCTCCAGTCACGGCTTTCATGTCGGTCGGCACCAAGGCCGCCGCGATTATCGCATTCGCGCGTGTCTTCTCCGTGGTTTTTCAACCCATCGCTGCGGATTGGCAGCCAGTCGTGTGGGCGATTACCATCCTGACGATCATCGGCGGCAACATCCTCGCGTTAGTGCAGAGCAACGTCAAACGCTTGCTGGCCTATTCCAGCATCGCGCACGCAGGCTACCTGCTGATCGGGGTTGTAGTGGGCGGAACGGTTGGGTTATCGGCTATCCTCTTCTACCTGTTCTGCTACACGTTCCTGAACCTGGGCGCCTTTGGCATCGTCTCGGTGCTGGAACGTGCCGACAATTCGGGCAATAGCCTGAGCGCGATACGTGGCCTGTGGTATCGTCAACCACTGCTGGCGGGTCTGCTGGCCTTCTTTATGCTCTCCCTGGCAGGTTTCCCGCCGATGGCAGGTTTCGCTGCGAAATACTATATCTTCTATGCTGCCCTGCAGGGCGGACATCCCGAACTACTTATCATTGGTGTGCTTGCCAGTGTGCTGGGTATGTACTACTACCTGCGCGTAATCGCCGCCATGTTCATGGAACGCGAACCCGTTACAGAGGTGGCAGCCGCGCCAGCAACGCCCGCGCCAGTTCCAGACAGGCGTGTCTCCGCGAGGTTGGGTAATGCAAGGGATGCAGCGACAACTGTTGCGGTCAGGGCGTCCACTTCTCCATTGAACAGGGAAAAGGTGGTAGCCAAGGTAGAGGAGCCGCTAGTGGTTGTTGGTTGGACGACGCGGGTTGCGTTGGGGATTGCGACGTTGGGGACGCTGGCGATGGGTACGGTGCTGGCGTACTGGCTGGTGGAACTGGCGCAGTATGCTGTTGGGATAATGCTGAAGGTGATCTGACCCTCCCCGCCATAAATGACGGGGGTTCTTCCTTCACCCAGCCTGTTTGCTCATCTTCCGTTTGGAGAGACGAGTAGAGGCAGTCTGTCCAGAAGCGTTTCCTGAGCGCGATGGCTCAGAGGTTCCCGTGTGCCCCACGGTACGTTCAAGAGCTTTTGAAAGAATATTGAGAGCTGCGTTTTGATCACAATCCATTACCAGGCCACAGCTGGTACAGATATGGGTGCGCATGCTGAGCGACTTCTTGACGAGTGCCCCACAGTTGCTACATGCCTGGCTCGTGAACTGTGGTGCGACAGCCATGATCGGGATAGCATGCATCAGTCCATAGGCTTTCACCCAACGCAGGAACGTTCCCCAGCCTGCATCATAGATGGATTTGGCGAGATGACGGTTCTTGACCAGATTGCGTATCTGAAGCTGTTCATAGGCAATCAAATCGTGAGATGAGACGAGCGTGCTTGCCTGTTTTCTGGCAAAGTCTTCACGCTGCCGCTGGACCTTCAGATAGGCTTTCGCTAACTGCTTTCCCTACATCCTGGGGAACGGTAACGCCCAAATCCAGACGCACGCGGCAAAGGCCACGCTGCCCGCGATCACGAAGAGGTGGAATACCTCGTGGTATCCCCATACTGTAGGGAACGGGTCGGGCTTTTTGCGCGCGTAAATGATTGCGCCGGTGGTATATAATACGCCGCCGAGGATCAGGGTGGCGACAGCTGTCCAGGGCAGAATAGCCAGGAATGCCGGGAGGGCCAGCACGACAACCCAGCCCATGCCGATATACAGCGCGGCTGTTACCCGGCGTGGGATGTTGAGGGCAAAGATGGAGATGCCGATACCGCTGAGCGCGAGCAGCCAGACGACGACCAGGAGAGTGAAACGCACCCAACCTGTGAGGATGTTGAAGCACAGGGGAGTATAGGTTCCGGCGATCAGTATAAAGATGTTGGCGTGGTCGATGGAGCGTAGTACGCGCCGCTTTGCCGCGCTCCACGTGATTATGTGATAAATCGCGCTGACTGTGTATAGCTCTATCATGCTCAAGCCGAAGATGAGCATGGAAAGCAGGCGCGGTATATCTCCGCGGCTCAGCCAGCATAATAGCACTGTCAGGACGATGGAGGCCAGTGCTGCTATAGCGTGCGACCAGCCGCGTAGGAGAGGTTTGACTTTCTGATGCGCTTTATCTTGTTCACGTGTGCTTTGTTGAATCATATGGGCTTATTATTTTCCTTATTAATTGCTTTTCTCGCATTATAGGCCGATTCCCGGTAAAAAGCGCCGTTGCCAGCTAACAAAGCCAGGTTCTATTATGTGGGAGTGCTTTTTCCGCTTTCGATTGGGAAACAGGTATTACTAGAATTAAGGGGTGATATAGAACATTTGGTATACAAGCCGTTGCCAAATAGTCTCTGCCCATGTACAATTGTTTACAGAGCAACAGCTTCTTTTTGAAAGATGGAAAAGATGGTCATTTCGCACACCATACGTAATGCGTCTCCTTTTCTGAAGTGGGCGGGAGGCAAGACGCAGCTTCTTCCCACCTTGCTCAACTACGTCCCCACGCATTTTCATACCTATATCGAACCATTTCTGGGTGGAGGCGCGCTTTTTTTCGAGTTACAGCCTGTGAAGGCTATCCTTGCCGACTCCAATCCAGAACTCATCAACTGTTATACGATGGTACGGGATAGGGTAGAGGATGTCATAAAGGTATTGAGTGACTATCCGTACTCTGAGGAGTTTTATTACGCCATTCGAGCAGAAAGGCCACGTGATCCTGTAATGAGGGCTGCTCGCATGATTTATCTCAATCGGACATGTTATAACGGACTGTACCGCGTCAATAAACAGGGTCAGTTCAATGTGCCCTTTGGTAGATATACCAACCCCGTCATTTGTGATCCTGAAAGGCTGAGAGCTGGCAGTTATGCCTTGCGGAATGCGGAATTACGTTGTGTCGACTATCAAGAGATGCTGTGCAAGTATGTAAAACCGGGTGATTTTGTGTACCTGGACCCTCCCTATCATCTTGTCTCTAAATATTCTGATTTCAAACGCTACACCGCGGAGTTTTTTTATATAGATGATCAACGCATCCTGGCGAAGATGGCGAGAGAACTTGCAGCGCAAGGGTGCTATGTGCTGGTGAGCAATTCCTATTGTGACTTCATCTTAGATATCTATGAAGGGTGCGAAATCGTGGAGGTCGCGGCAAAGCGCAATATTAATAAAGACCCAGAGAAACGGGGCGAAGTGAAAGAGGCACTTATTGTATGCAAACACTATTCTACACACCACCAGATTACCCACCAACTCGCTTTATGGGAAGCAAGCAGGGAATCCTCCCTGCAATTTGGGAAGCCGTAAAGCATTTACCATTCACCACTGTTCTGGATGCGTTTAGTGGCAGTGGGTGTGTCAGCTACATGTTTAAGGGCCAGGGCAAAGCGGTTATTTCCAACGATTTTCTGAAATACTCCTATCATATGGCCAACGCGCTGATCGCCAATGCAGATGAAACCCTCTCTGAAGGCGATGTGGCGATGCTGCTTGAACCCAATGCAAATCGACAAAGCTTTATCCAGGACACATTTCAAGGCATCTATTTTGCTGATGAGGACAACTTGTTTCTCGATAACACGGTTGCCAATATTCAGCGCTTACCCTCATCCTTTCAACGGTCGTTAGCCCGGACTGCATTGAATAGAGCATGTATTAAGCGTCGCCCTCGGGGTGTCTTTACCTATGTAGGCAATCGGTATGATGATGGTCGAAGGGACCTCAAACTTTCTTTGCAGCAGCAGTTTCTTGAAGCTATCGCGCTCTTGAATGCGGCAGTCTTTGATAACGAACAGCAAAACCTCGCCTTGAATCAGGATGTATTTAGCCTGGATGTTGCGCCAGATTTAGTGTATTTAGATCCTCCATATTACACTCCGCTTTCGGATAATGATTATCTTCGTCGCTATCATTTTGTGGAGGGCTTGAGCTGCTACTGGCAAGGGGTGGAAATCCTGCACCACACCAAGACGAAGAAACTGCGCAAGTATTACACCCCATTTGACTCGCGCACCGAGGTCTCCGGCGCATTTGAACGCCTTTTTCAAAAGTTCTCGAATAGTATTATCGTCGTGTCCTACTCTTCCAACTCACTACCTAATCGCGAAGAGCTGTTCAAGATGCTCAAGGCTGTAAAGGGCTATGTTGATGTGAAGGACATCAATCACAAATATTCGTTTGGCACCCATGCTCATAAGGTGGGCAATGAGAATAACTCGGTGCAGGAGTATCTGTTTGTGGCGAATTAATTCAAATAGCGATTAGGCCAAATCCTTTGGTATGTGATTTACAAATTGCCTCTCAATAATATGGCTTGCTGACTTCTTCTATTGACTTTCCCCACGTTTTCGTGTACTAACTATAGTAGATTAGTACACCTATTTATTGATGAGGTAGATAACGTGTACATGAGCTTATGTTATTGCTCTCTACATGGTGGTCTGCTTCATCATCAAGACATCCGGGTGTCCCCTACTCTATCGTTCTCTTTTTTTCCGAGGAGTTTTTATCTCGCACGACCCACGAAAGGAGCAACGCTTATGGTTTCCCGTTCCCAGCCTCAGAGAAGAAGGCGATCCTGGCTTCTCATCCTTCTGATCATCCCGTTTATTGTGCTGCTGTATCCACCTTTTTACAACAGCATTGACCCGACGTTCATCGGAATACCTTTCTTTTACTGGTTCCCTATGCTCTGGATTATTATCACCGCTATTATTACCGGGGCGTTGTATCTCTTGGGAGTCTGAACCGGCAACTGTGTGCCTCTGTGCATGTACATGCGCATGATGCGTGTCTTGACATTGAAGTCACGAAGGAGAATTATCCATGTTCAACGGGGTTGCATTTACCGTCTTTATCATTTTTTTCCTGCTCGTCACCGTTCTGGGGTTCATCGCCGCGCGCTGGCGGCGCGGCAATATGGATCTCATCCAAGAATGGGGATTAGCCGGGCGACGCTTCGGGACCGTAGTGACCTGGTTTTTGCTTGGCGGTGATCTGTACACCGCGTATACCTTTATCGCCGTGCCCGCCGCCATGTTTGGCCTGGGGGCTTTGAATGGCTGGTTCGCGGTCCCTTACACCATCCTGGTCTATCCAATCATTTTCGTCCTGATGCCCAAGTTCTGGTCGGTCTGTAAGCAGCGGGGCTACGTTACTGCTGCCGACTTCGTGAAAGATCGCTTCGGCAGCAGCACCCTGTCCCTCGCGGTCGCCCTCACAGGTATAGTAGCAACACTACCGTATATCGCCTTGCAGATGTTTGGTATTCAGGTTTCGCTGGCCGCGCTTGGCATCCCACTTACAGTATCCATACTCGGTTTGAACATTGAGCTGCCGTTGCTGATTGCTTTCCTCATCCTGGCGGCCTATACTTATACGAGCGGACTGCGCGCGCCTGCCATGATCGCCCTGGTAAAGGACCTCATGATTTTCATCACGCTGATTGTCATACTCGTCGTCCTGCCAGCGAAACTCGGCGGCTTTGGGACTATCTTTGCCGCTGTCGCAAAGAAACATGCCGCGAATCCGACTACGTTCTTTGAACTTCTGAACCCGAAACAGAACTGGGCATTTGTTACCCTGGCGCTGGGCTCTGCCCTTGCCCTGTTCCTTTATCCGCACTCGCTCACGGGCGTCTTGAGCAGTAATAGCAGGAACGTGGTCAAGCGCAACACTGCGCTGCTGCCCATCTACTCCCTGATGCTCGCTCTGCTGGCCCTGACGGGCTACATGGCGATTGCTGCGCATATCAACATTGCAGCAAGTCCTCTAGCTTCCTTTAAGAGCAACGCCGCCGTGCCGGTACTCATTAACCAGGAGTTTCCGAGTTGGTTCGCGGGTTTCGCGTTTGCCGCCATCTCGATTGGCGCACTGGTTCCCGCGGCCGTCATGTCCATTGCTGCCGCGAACCTGTTTACGCGCAACATCTACAAGCCATATATCCACAGGGAAGCCGGTGACCGAGAAGAGTCTACTGTCGCAAAGTGGGCCTCGTTCGTGCTAAAGTTTGGCGCGGTCCTCTTCATCGTCTACATCCCTACAGACCAGGTGATTAACTTCCAGTTGCTCGGCGGCATTTGGATTCTCCAGACGCTTCCGGCGGTCTACCTGGGATTGTATACGAACTGGTTCAATCGCTGGGCCTTGCTGATCGGCTGGCTTGCTGCTGAAGTACTCGGTACGATCTTCTTCTACGTGGCTGGACTCAAGTCGGTCTATACGATCACCATTGGCAGCTTTAGTTTCCCTGCTATGTATATCGCCTTTTCGATGATCGTCCTGAACCTCGTGCTGGCCATCATCCTGACCCCCATCTTCAACCTGATTGGAATGAGGCGTGGGAAAGATGCAACCGCACCCACCGATTATGACGAGGAGATACTAGAACCGGTTGAGGCCGGAAAGGAGGCGCTGGGTTAAAATGTTTCCACATCCCCCGTGTGATCGCACGGGGGATGTTTTTATTACCTGAGAGATCACGCTGTTACATGGATACCGACTCGCTCGAGCAGGTCGCGGCTGATCTCGGCGCGATATTTCATAGGCATGCGCCCGGCGTGGCTATGAGAATCTGAACCGGTGCTCATCAGCAGGTTGTGTTTGCGCACATAGTCCAGGTAGGCTTCGACCATTTCGGGACTATGGTGAGGATGATAGACTTCGATGCCGTCGATGGGAATATCGGCGCGCACCTGGTCGAGCAGGCTCGGTTCGTAGAAGGTGAAGCCGCGCGCGTTGCGTCCAGGGTGGGCGATCAGTGCGACGGCGCCGCTGCGATGGGCAGCAGCAACGGTCTCGGCCATATCCGCCATCACAGAGACAAACCCGGCTTCCTGTATGATACGCAGCCCGGTTTGCCAATCGGGAGCATAGCCGTGTTCATGCAGTAAGCGGATGTTATCGCGGGGCAGGCGCAGTTTGCCGTCATTGTCTTTCAGCGCTTCCTCCTTACGAGGAAATTCGAAGCCTTTGCGGAGCAGTTCTTCGTAGACGGCATGAGTATTTTCTAACTGGCGCTGCACAACCATCGCGGTAATATCGCGCAGGTAATTCTGTGCGGGGTCGAAGCCGTAGCAGAGGACATGACCCATCTTGCCATTCCACTCGGTACTCATTTCCACGCCGGCCAGTACGGGCAATTGCTGTTGCGCGGCTAACTCCTGTATACCGGCAACCGTATCAACGCGGTCATGGTCGGTGATGGAAACCAGGTCGTATTTTTCGGCTACCAGGTAATCAATGAGCTGCCCGGCAGGCCAGCGGCCATCGCTATAGGTGGTATGCATGTGCAGGTCAATGGAGGCATCGGGTGATAACGTAAGGTGAGTAGTCAAACGATTCAATATAAGCTCCTTAACAACAGGGAAATTGACAAGTAATTCACTCACATGATATCACATGAAACAGGAGCCGAAGGCATTCACCATCTGAAGCAGTAACCCACGCCGCGGTGTTCGCATAAAATCTTACCTTTCCTTTCCTTAACTTCCGCTATTTGACCTATCCCAGGGGATTTTACATTCCCTTAACCTATCCATAAGGAATACTTAACATATCCATAAAGCATAGTTAATACGTGAGTGGTACGGTATGTTTGGAATGGTAACAGGTCTCATTCCCCTATCGCGCGTATTGGATAGGATAGTACTCAGTATGAGTTGCTCGTAGGAAGCGAGCAGGAGGAATTATGCAGAAGCGTTCGCGCTTGACGATCATACTAGGGATCGCAGTGCTGGTGAGCCTACTTATTACAGCTTGTGGCAGTACAGGCGGCGGTGGTAATGGAACGCCCACCGCGAGTTGTCCCTCGGTCTCGGGGTTGACCGGGGCAGGGTCCACCTTTGATAACCCGCTGTTCTCGCAGATGTTCGCCCCGTCAAATTACCCGAAGACCAAATGCGGCGTCAATGTCAACTACCAGTCAGTCGGTAGCGGCGCGGGCATTAACCAGCTGCTCGCTCACACGGTGGACTTTGGCGCGACGGACACGCCCCTGACCGATGCACAGGAGGCCAAGAGCACGAGCGGGCCGATCATCCACGTCCCGGTCACACTCGGCGCGGTGGCCATGTCCTATAATCTCTCGGGCGTCTCCGGGCACCTCAATCTGACGCCGGATATCATTGCCGGGATCTACCTCGGGACGATCACCTCGTGGGACGATGCTTCGATCAAGGCAGCCAATGCGGGCGTCACCCTCCCGCACCAGACGATTACTCCCGTCCATCGCTCCGACGGCAGCGGCACGACGGGCATCTTCACGCATTACCTGAGCGCTGTGAGCAGCACCTGGGCGTCGAAGGTGGGCGCAGGTACCACGGTTCAGTGGCCGTCGGGCGTCGGGGGCAAGGGCAACGCGGGCGTCGCTGCGGCGGTTAAAAGCACGGCTGGGGCCATCGGCTACGTCGAGCTGGCGTATGTGCTCTCGAACAATCTCTCCTACGCGGCCGTCAAGAACCTCAACGGGAAATTCGTCCTGCCATCCCTGGACGGGGCCAAGGCGGATGCGGCCAACGTGACTAACATCCCTGCCGATCTGCGCTTCTTCATCGTGAACGCCCCGGGCGATGGCTCCTATCCCATCTCGGGCTTCTCCTGGGTCGTCGTCTACCAGCATCAGAACAACGTCGACAAAGGTGAGGCGCTCGCGAACCTGCTCTGGTGGATGACCCATGAAGGCCAGCAGTACTCCACGCCGCTCAACTACGTACCACTGCCCGCTGCCATTGTCACGAAGGGCGAGGCGCAGATCAAGTCGATGACCTGCGGCAGCAGTAACGCGGCGTGTTACACCGGATTTGTCAACTAGGTAACAGATGGTTTTGTCAGCTCGTATGATGGCCGGAAGAGAGAAGACCTTCCTTTGTTTTCACCTGTGGGCTTCTTTTTCCTGTCGCTCGCTAAGAACGCATCAGAGCGAGCGCAGGGAAAAGGGCGCGCGGCGGATGGCTAGAAGCGTATGATGCTGGTGCTAGAATGAAAGTGGTGCTGTATGCAACAGAGCCTTTCTGGGGCGAGAAGTGTGGCGCGGCTGCTTGGAGGCGGCAGCCGTCGGCTCAGTGATCTGCTCTTTCGTGGTTTCACCATGCTGCTCGTCCTGTTCGTGATCGTGATCATTGCGGCAGTCGTCTGGGTGCTCGTCAGCAATTCGATGCCGACGATCCAGCAATTTGGCTTGAGTTTTCTGACCAATCAGGCCTTTGATCCTGTCCACGACGTGTACGGGGTTGGCCCTGCCATTTTCGGGACGCTCGTGACCTCGGCGTTCGCCATCATTTTTGCCGTTCCCATTGGAGTAGGCACGGCCATTTTTCTCGTCGATTTCTGCCCGCGCGCCCTGAGGGCGCCCCTGGCCTTCATCGTGGAACTGCTGGCCGCGGTTCCGAGCGTTATCTACGGCCTGTTTGGGTTTCTCGTCCTGGCCCCGTGGCTCCAGTCAACGGGGGAGCCCTGGCTGCAAAAGTACCTGGGGTTTCTGCCTTTCTTTCAGGGTCAGTTTCACGGGCTCAGCCTGTTCTCTGCGGGGGTGATCCTGGTGATCATGGTGCTCCCTTTGATTACCAGCGTCTCGCGCGAGGTGATCCTGACCACACCATCGGCGCAGCGCGAAGCGCTGCTGGCCCTGGGTGCGACCCGCTGGGAAGTCATTCGCCACGCGGTGCTCCCCTACGCGCGCATCGGCATCACCGGTGGAGTGATCCTGGCATTGGGCCGCGCGCTCGGCGAGACGATGGCCGTCACCATGGTGGTCGGCAACCAGACCTCGCCCATCGGCCCGGGCCTCTTCAATACGGGGTACACGCTTGCCAGTGTCATTGCCAATCAGTTCAATGAGGCCACGCCCGGCCTCTTCTT